>ERZ1034781.492-NODE-492-length-20409-cov-16.610249_pt1 | contig 20409 bp, 19 predicted proteins | sample MGYA00520700_ERZ1034781 | MGnify/ENA primary metagenome ERZ1034781 (study PRJEB33766, sample SAMN09781709) | gut metagenome | biome: gut microbiome | host: Homo sapiens | place: Madagascar | study: EMG produced TPA metagenomics assembly of the PRJNA485056 data...
CCGGCGGGAAAGCCGTGTTTTTCCTTGCATTGTCTGCATTCTGTGCATCGTGAGCAGAGCTTGTCGGGGCGAGGCCCCTCAATCTCGCCTGCGGCGAGACCGTTCGGCCGCTTAAAAGCCCCACTGGGGCTTTCATTGTTGCGCTGCGCTCGCAAACGCGAATTTTCCATACTTTTTTCAGGCGAACAGCAGGCGGGTGAACTCGCGCCGCTGCTCGGGGTTCATCTGTCGGACAACTTTCAGCATCCCTTCCGGGGTGATCTGGATGCTGTCCGGCAGATTTTCTTTTACCGGCACAGAGCCGGATTGGGGGGAGCCGATGTCCTGTGAATAGAAGTCTGCTTCCAACTTCTCAGCCAGCTCCAACCGGGGCTTGTCCTGCGTGTGGGCGTAGGTGTCCATCAGGATGCCGGTGGTGGCGTGACCGGTGTTACCCTGCACGGCTTCTGTGTGGCGGGCGATTCCAGATTATCCTCACACCACTTGGTGTAGGCGCGATAGAGGTATGTTGAACGCTCTTCACTGTCAGGACGGAAGCGAACGTAAGCCTGTGCCTGCATGAACTGGCTCAGGTTGTCGCCGTCTTCCATGGCTGCTTCGAGGTTCCGGCGGGAGCGCTCGCTGATGGTGAACTGATAGCGGTTCGCCAGCAGACGGTGCAGCCCCTCCAGCATCCAGAGCAGGATACCGGGGAGTTCTGCGGTCAACTTCTCAATGAGGAACGGGTCATCGACGCGGGCGGGGTCTCGGTCTTTTACCGTGATCAAGATCTGCCTGCGCCATCACAATCCAACGTTTATATCGTTGGCAACATTCGTTGGATTGCATGTCGCAGATATGCGGTTTCTAATATATGAAACGGTCAACAAAATAGATGGAATAAAAGTGCTAAAGGGCTTGAATGGAAAACATGCCTTGCCGGAAGAATCTCATTCGAGCAGTTCCTATATTGCACTGAATCAGAATCAAACCGTTCGTCAAATCCGGTTATATAATAGTGACTTGACTGCTAAAACAGATATTGAGTTTTCAGTTCACCAAGGAAAATTGCTACTACATGCCCATGATTATATTGATGGAATTCGCCAACCAGCAAGAGAACTAACGGTAAAAGAGCATGAGCTATACGATAAGTTTTTCGGAGGAAGAACATGACAACGAAAGAATTCAGAGATTTATATGATAGCTTGTTTTACGGACATGAAGCAGAATTAAAGTATGACGGAAGATGCTTCTACCTGGAGCAAAATGGAATGAGTGCCACACTCTATGAACTAAATGGAGATATTGCACACCCTTTGAAAAAAAATAATTGCAGAAACCAGACAAGAGTTAACACAAAGAATTTTCAATGAAAAAGTAATAAACGGAAAATCATTAAATGATCTCCGGGAAAACATTGAAGTAACAGCAATCGACTGATACTCCTTTTACAAAATCGCAAAAAGCCGACAACGTGAGAAAAAGCGTTGCCGGCTTTTTGCCCGGAGCTGCTCGGTGTCTTTGCCGCTGGAGTTGAAGTGCCGTGCAAGCTGGTTGAGGTTGCTGCCCACCTTGCTACACTGGGCAGACAAGGCGGCAAGTGCCGCCAGTGTATCCTCGCCGCCCTGCGCCACCACAACGGTGTGCTTGACGTTCACACCGTACAGGACACGGCGGACGAGTTCGGATTGGGTGAGGTGGAGTTCTTTGCAGGCGTATGCGATCCGCAGTTTTTCTTCTGCGGTCACTCTGACCTTGATGATGTGTGTCTTTCGTTTTCGCGGCGTGTCATTGCGGTTCTTCTTTGCGTGTACGTTCGGACTTTTCATTTCAGTCATATTCGACCTCCTGTGAAAATGATAAATGCCCGCTCCGGGATGGAGAGGGCTATGTAATGCGACACGCCGCATTCGCACCAACGGTGCGAAGCTGGAGCAGGGTTTGGGGAAGGGCCACGGTTGCGTAGCAATGAAAGCCCCAGTGGGGCTTTTAAGCGGCAGAGCGGTCTTGCACAAGCAGGATGGAGGGGCATTGCCCCGACAAGCTCGGTGGGATTTGCGATAAAGGGTATCACGGATTGCGGAGCGCGTCAAGATGGTTTTGCAAATTTTATTGCGGTAAAGCGGTGATAGTAGGACTTATAGCACAGCGTTCAAGCAGTTTCCCGTTCAATCAATGTATTTCTGCATTTTGAAAACCTGCCTATAAATCCCCCATGAACGTTGTGGAATCTTCCAAAGCATCCATGGATGGTTTCTTGCGCCGCATCAAACGTTCAGCTTATTGCAACGAAATTCCATAAAGTTGCATTGCATCTTGTGGAGGTTCTTGCTATACTCTGTATCGAACGCAACTTTATCCGATAAAAATGTTGCGCAATTTGCGCAACCAAAGGAGGCCGCTATCATGCAGCAGCTCAAATTACTTCATGGTGGTGACTATAACCCGGAACAGTGGCTGGACCGGCCCGATATTCTGGCGCAGGACATCGAACTGATGAAAAAGGCGCACGTCAATACCGTGACGCTGGGCGTGTTCTCATGGTCCACATTGGAACCACGAGAAGGTGTATTTGAGCTGGACTGGCTGGCAGATATCATTCGTGATCTGTATGCCAACGGGATCTATACGATTCTTGCAACCCCCAGTGCGGCCCGCCCCGCTTGGATGGCACACAAATACCCCGAGGTGCGCCGAGTCCGGGCAGACCGGGTCCGTGAGCTGTACAACCGGCGGCAGAATTACTGCTATACATCGCCGGTCTACCGGGAAAAAGTCCGCATCATCGACCAGAAGCTGGCACAGCGGTTCGGCAATGACCCGGCTGTCCTGCTCTGGCATATCTCCAACGAGATGAGCGGTGACTGCCATTGCGAGCTGTGTCAGGCTGCGTTCCGCCGCTGGCTCAAGGCACGGTACAACTCTTTGGAAGCCTTGAACAAGGCGTGGAACGCCCGGTTCTGGAGTCACGACTATACCGCTTGGGAACAAATCGAAAGTCCCGCCCCGCAGGGGGAAAATGCCGTGCAGGGTCTGGCATTGGACTGGAAGCGGTTTGTCAGCGATCAGCATATTGATTTTTTGAAATTTGAGCGCGATACCGTGAAAGAATTTGCACCGGATGCAAAATTCACGGTGAATATGATGTACCGGTTCGATGGGATCGACTATTTCAAAATGTCCAAAGAGATCGACGTGGCAAGCTGGGACAACTATCCCACATGGCACAAGCCCACCGAGACCGTGGAAGAGACGGCTCTGGACACCGCCATGATGCATGATTTGTATTACTCCATGAAGGGCAAGCCCTTCCTGCTGATGGAATCCAGCCCCAGCTTTACCAACTGGCAGCCTGTCTCCAAGCAGAAAAAGCCCGGAATTGCAGAGCTTTCTGCTCTGCAGACGGTTGCACATGGTTCGGACAGCGTGCTTTACTTCCAGTGGCGCGCCAGCCGCGGTGCGGAGGAAAAGCTTCACGGTGCAGTCGTCGGCCACGATGGACGGGAAGATGCCCGTCCCTTCCGGGAAACCGTCGGTGTGGGCCAAAAGCTGGAAGTGCTCTCGGAAATTGCAACAGTCTGCCGCGCAAAACAGGCGGCGATCGTCCACGACTGGGAAAACAAGTGGGCACTGGAAGGCTCCTGCGGCCCGCGAAATGCAGGCATGGGTTACTGGGATGAGCTGAAGCTGCACTACAATGCTCTTGCACGGGAGGGCATCTCGGTGGAGTTCGTAAATCAGAGCTCCGACCTGACGGGGTACGGTCTGGTCGTGGTGCCGATGGTCTATCTGCTGACCGATGCCTTTGCAAAAAAGCTCTGCGATTTTGCGCAGAACGGCGGTACAGTCGTCGTCACTTATTGGACGGGCGTAGTGGACGAAAGCGATTTGTGCCGTCTGGGAGATACGCCCTACGGCTTGACCGACCTGCTGGGGCTGCGCCGCACCGAGATCGACGGAATGTACGATGGAGAGGTACGCCGCTGCACCCCGGCAGATGGAAGCGGTCTGCCGGAGGCACAGGCTTCCGCACTCTGCGAGGTAGCTGTTCTGAACGGCACTGACCCTGCGGCTCCGCTGAGCTTCTATGCGGAAGATTACTACGAGGGCAGTCCTGCGGCAGCCGTTCATCCTTACGGAAAAGGTCGTGCCTACTATCTGGCAAGCCGCTTCGATGAGGCGTTCTACCGTGCGTTTTATCATCGTGCAGCCAGCGAAGCTGCATTGATATCCGCATGGCCGGAGCCGCTTCCGGATGGCGTTCTGGCTGTCCGCCGTGGCGGATTTGTATTTGTACAGAACTGCACGGAGCAGCCTGTCACCATCAACTGCACGGTATTAGGACGTTACAGAACGGCTGTCTGGAAAGACGGCAAACAGGTTCTGTAAGAAGTAAAGTTTCCCCTTTGAGCGTTCTGCCGAAAAAGCAGGACGCTTTTTGTTTGTTTTCTGTCTTGACAAGGCCGCAACGTACCGCTATGCTGAATGGGATATTTTGTTGCGCAGATTTACAAAAAAAGAGGAGGATCATCCGTGGCTGCAAAGGAATCTGAAAAAATGACGATCGAACAGGTGGCCGAGGCTCTTGGCGTGTCAAAAACGACAGTTTCACGCGCTCTTTCCGGAAAAGGTCGTATCAGCGAAGAGACCCGTGCCAAAGTCTATGCGTATATGGGGCGCACCCGTCCGGAACTCACTTCTGTTCAAAGCGGCGAAACGATGCGCACCAATAACATCGCAATGATTATTCCCAAACGTTTCATTGCGCTGGACCTTCCGTTTTTGCGCAAGTGCATGGGCGGCATCTGCACCATGGCAGACCAGCGCGGCTATGACCTGCTGCTGTGCTATTCTTCCAATACGGAATATCTCCAGCTGCAGCGACAGCTTGCCAGCCATAAAATGGACGGTGCGATCCTCACCTATGCAATGGCGGACGATCCCTGCATCGACCTTTTGCGGCAGTATGAAACGCCCTTCGTACTCATTGGGCGGAGCGAGGACAAAACGATCCCGCAGGTCGACAACGATCAGGTCGCCGCTGCCTGCGAAATGACCCGCATCCTGCTTCAGCTCGGCGCAAAACGTATCGCGCTTTTTGTCGGCAGCACCATCTATGCGGTCAACACCGACCGAACTCGTGGATATTTGCGTGGATTCGCCGAATATGGCATCCCGGTGGATCAGCGGCTTATACACTCCGGCATCGAATCCGCAGGGCAGACCATTGATGCGCTGGAAGCTGCGTTGGAGCAGAAAGCCGACTGCCTGCTTTGCGGCGACGATGATATTGCGTTTGAGGTCATGCGGGAGCTGCGGATGCGGCATATCCTTGTCCCGAATGATCTGAGAGTTGCCAGCCTGTACGACAGCTCCATGCTCGCCAGCATCACGCCCTCTGTTTCTGCTGTGCAGTACGATGCGGAGCAGCTGGGCAAGACCGCCTGCCGGATGCTGCTGGATCGTCTGGCCGGAAAGGAAACGGTCATGCGGCAGCTGGAAGGATACCAAGTCATCCTTCGCGAATCTACCAAGTGGATGCAACGCAACCGCAGCATCAAATGAAGTTGCGCAGAAATTGCGCTAGTTTTGCCATGTATCCCGATTCCATCGGCATATTTTCCAGTTTTCGTTCAACATTCCCGTGAATCCTGTCCATTGACGTGAGCTGAAGAATGCAGTATCCTATTAGTGCAAGAAGAAATGCTCGAACGTGCGCAACGAAACAGCGCAACAAAGAGCGTCTGATGATCTCTGATTTGGAATGAAGGAGAACTGAATCATGAAAAAGCTGATTTCTCGTCGTAACTTCCTTGCAGCCATGGGCACCGTGGCTGCTGCCGGTGTGCTGACCGCCTGCGGCGGTTCTTCCAACAGCACCGCTTCCTCCGCTGCCGCTTCCAGTACGGCTGCCTCTGCTGCGGAGAGCTGGGGTGATGTGAAGCTGACCATGTGGGGCGCAGAAGAGGATCAGACCATGCTGCGCGAGATGGCAGATGCTTTCATCGAGCAGAATGCAGATAAGGGCAATGTGACCATTGAGATCGGCGTGCAGTCCGAGTCCAGCGCAAAGGACACCGTTCTGGCTGACCCGGAGTCTGCCGCAGACGTTTTCGCCTTTGCCGATGACCAGCTGAACGAGCTGGTGAACGCCGGTGCGCTGCAGGAAGTGCTGCTGAACCCGGACGACGTGAAGAGCCGCAACCTGCCCGGCTCTGTGGACGCTGCCACCATGAACGACAAGCTTTACGCCTACCCCATGACCGCCGACAACGGCTACTTCCTGTATTATGATGCAAGCGTGCTGAGCGCCGAGGATGTGCAGAGCGTGGACACCATGCTGGAAAAGGCTGCAGCTGCCGGCAAAAAGTTCATGATGAGCGTGAACGACGCATGGTACATTTACAGCTTCTACGCCGGTGCCGGTCTGGTGGCTACGCTGGCAGATGACGGTATCAACACCGTCTGCAACTGGAACGAGGCTCCCGGCGCAGATGTAACGCAGGCCATTCTGGATATCGCCGCAAACCCCGGCTTCAAGTCCGGCGCAGATGCTGATATCGTTTCCGCCATCAAGGACGGCAGCTGCTGCGCCGCCATCTCCGGTACTTGGAACGCCAGCACCGCCGAGGAGGCTTGGGGCGAGGGCTACGCCGCCACGAAGCTGCCAACCTACACCCTGAACGGCGCACAGACCCAGATGGGCTCCTTCTCCGGCTACAAGCTGGTGGGCGTCAACCCCCACAGCGCCAACGTGGGCGTTGCCATGATGCTGGCCGACTTCATCACCAACGAGGACAACCAGAACAAGCGCTTCAACGACCGCAAGCTGGGTCCCTCCAACATCAATGCCAATGCTTCCGAGGCTGTGCAGTCTGCACCCGCCATTGCCGCACTGGCTGAGCAGAGCTCCTACGCTACCCTGCAGCGGGTAGGCGCAAACTACTGGAGCTCCGCCGCAAGTCTGGGCGAGATCCTCGCCTCCGGCGACACGCAGGGCAAGACCACGCAGCAGCTGGTGGATGACGCTGTGGCCGGCATCACCGCACCTGTGGCACAGTAAGTTCCGGTTTTTCCCGGCGGGCACGCGGCAGAATGCGGTGTGCCCGCTTTTTATCGCAAGACAAAAATCGGCATTCTGTTTGCCATAAACCCTCTGCAAGAAGAAAGGAGTTGACTTCTGTGGCAGAAATGGTTCTCACACCGCCCTTGCGGGCAGATGGCCGGGAGCCGAATTTCCTTCAGAAGTTCGGTCACGCATTTGTTCACGGAGATATTTTTACAAAGCTGTCCCTCTTTGTCTGGGGTCTGGGCTACATTGGCCACGGCCAGCTTATCAAGGCACTGCTGGTAACGCTGGTGCAGGGGCTGGGACTGTATTTTCTGGGCACTTCCGGCATTCCTGCGCTGAAAAAGTTCGGCACGCTGGGCACAGTGCAGATGGAGATGCAGTTCAACCCCCTTACCTTAAAGAACGAGGTCAACAACTACGACAACTCGTTTGCCATCTTGCTGCTCAGCGTGATCGCACTGGTGGTCATTGTAACGCTGATCGCTGCTGCCATGCTGGTGGTGCAGAGCAATTACGCGTTACAGGCGCAGAAGGCCGCTGGCAAAAAGCCCAACAATTTCCGGCAGGATATCACCTTGTACCTGAACGAAAAGTTCTACGTTACCCTGCTTACCCTTCCGGTGCTGGGTGTGGTGGTGTTCACCATCATCCCGCTGTTCATTTTGATCGCTGTTGCCTTTACCAACTATGATCAGCAGCATATGCCTCCCGCCGCCCTGTTTACATGGGTGGGGCTGGCTAACTTTGCTTCTCTGTTTGGCGGGCAGTCGCTGAGCCTGACCTTCAGCTACGCCTTTGGCCGGGTGCTCAGCTGGACGCTGGTGTGGGCCTTCTTTGCCACCTTCACCAACTTCTTCGGCGGCGTATTTCTGGCCATGCTCATCAACAATAAAAAGACCAAGTGCCAAAAGCTCTGGCGCACCCTGTTCATGATCACCATTGCGGTGCCGCAGTTCGTCACCCTGCTGCTGGTGCGCAACTTCTTCTCGGACGCCGGCATCTTCAACACCATGATGTCCAATGCGGGCGTGACCGATTTTTTAAAGACCATCGGCCTGCTGGGACAGAACATGAACCACATCCCCTTCCTGACCGATCAGCACTGGGCTAAGTTCATGATCATCCTCATCAACATCTGGGTGGGCGTGCCCTACCAGATGCTCATTGCCACCGGTGTGCTGATGAATATTCCCACCGATATGCTGGAAGCCTCCACCATCGACGGCGCTTCGCCGTGGCAGAGCTTCATCCACATCAAGCTGCCCTACCTGCTCAGTGTGCAGGGGCCGGCGCTGGTAACGGATTTTGTGCGCAACGTCAACAATTTCAACGTCATCTACCTGCTCACACAGGACGTTTATATCACCAAGGATCAGGCGCTGGCTTCCTCCAGTGCAAAAGAGGTGGATCTGCTGGTCACATGGCTGTTCCGCCTGACGCAGGAGCAGTACAACTACAAGATGGCCGCCGTCATTGGCATTATGGTGTTCATCATCTGTGCCGTGTTCACGCTGGTATGCTTCCGGTTCCTCAATAAAAAGGAGGCGACGTTCTCTTGACACAGACAACGATTTCTTCAGCTCGTTCCGCTGAAACGCAGGCGCAGCTGCGCCGTGGGCGTATCCTCCGCACAGTCCGCAGCATCCTGCGGCATCTGCTGCTGGCCCTGCTGGCAGCTATCTGGCTGGTACCCATTCTGTGGCTTCTGGTCACTTCCTTCTCCACAGACCGGGGCATCAATGTGCGACAGTTCTTCCCGGCCAGTTACACACTGCGCAACTATGTCAACATTCTGTTCCACCCGGACTCTGTGGCGCAGTTCCCGCGCTGGTTTACCAACACCCTTGTGGTGGCCTGTTTCAACTGCGTTATCTCCACCTGCTTTGTGCTGATGGTAGCCTACGCGCTGAGCTGCTGCCGCTTCAAGGGGCGCAAGCTGATCCAGAACCTTTCTGTCAGCGTCAACCTGTTCCCCGGCGTGCTGGCAATGATCGCCGTCTATTTCGTCCTGAAATATCTGAATCTGACCAACTCCTATGCCGGTCTTATCATGGTCTATGCCGGTTCGTCCGGTCTGGGCTATCTGATCTGCAAGGGCTTTTTTGATACCATCCCCATCTCCCTGCGGGAGGCCGCCAAGCTGGACGGCGCATCCGACGCCCGTGTGTTCTTCCAGGTCGTTCTGCCCATGTCCAAGCCGATCCTGGTCTATACCATCATCAGCTCTTTCATGGTTCCATGGACCGATTTCGTGATGGCAAAAATGATCCTAAATTCGGGCGTCTCTGCCGACTGGACAGTGGCTATCGGTCTGTATAATATGCTGCAAAAGACCCTGATCAACAATTACTTTGCGCTCTTCTGTGCAGGCGGTGTGCTGGTGTCCATCCCCATCTCCATCCTGTTTGTCATTATGCAGAAGTTCTACGTCGAGGGCATCACCTCCGGCGCAGACAAGGGTTGATTTGCTATCTTCATTTTCTCCTTCATCATAAAAGCGATCCCCACAGTCCGTTTGACTCAGTTCTTGCGGCTGTGGAGATCGCTTTTTCTCAGCAGCGGCAGGAAAGCAGTTTATTCATGGTGAACCTCATTTCTATGTAAAACGGTGTCTGTTCGGATGTCCTAAACCCTGCCATAAAACCGGTGGTTGATTTGTCCATTGGGCTTTGTTTTGCCCGTCTGCACATTTTTGCACACTTTTTGCACACCTGAATAGCTGGATAATGGTTGCAAAGCATTACACTGTATGCAAATAATGCGGTGTGTGCAACGGCATGTTTTGCGATGATACGATAAAAATAACGTTTCTTCGAACTTTTGAAATTCGACGAATGATGCGCCTTGGATTCTTTTAATCAGAGGGCCAGGGATTCGAGTTCCCTCGAGCGCACCAAAAGGACGACAAATCGTTGAATTAAACGGTTTGTCGTCTTTTTTGTTTTATGTGGGCTTTTTGGGCTTGTACCTATGATTTTTTCAAAAATATTCGAGGTCAGAGGTACAAAAATGACGAAGATTCAGAAGAATGCAGCCCGGTTTGATAATCTAAAGCAAGATTTTTTGGACGATAAGAAGTATTCTGGCACGGCAGAGGCTACGTTGAACGGCTATCGGTATGATATTACACGTTTTTTGAAGTTCCTGCCAGATGAACAGTTAACCATCATCGGCGTTACGGCTCATTCTGGATAGACTGTCAAACACGATGGTAACATCGTCACCCTTGTTCCGGGCTTTCTTTGCAGAATCCAAAAGTTTCTTGAACTCTGGCCTGTCCAGCTTTGTTCCGATGAATGCTTCCTTATAGAGCTTTGCTTTGGGGTACTCTGCAAGGATGTTCCGCACTTGCCGTTCAATGCTCTGCTGTTTGGTACGGATTCTGCAATAGCCGTAAACCATCATCATTTACCCTTCTTTTGTCAATTTTAACGTTCCACTAACTTTTTGCCTTGCGATCAAGAAAGCACTTACGATAAACACTCTACATTGAAAATGCAATCGTACACTGCTATAATAAAATTGTGATATTATCACCAAAAATTCGAGATGTAAAGCGTTTGCGATTGGCAAACATTCAGGAGGAACGCATGGTAACAGGAGCCATTAAAAATAAGGTAGACAAGATCTGGACAGACATCTGGGCAGGCGGGATCACCAATCCGCTGACTGTCATTGAACAGCTGACCTATCTCATGTTCATCCGGTCACTGGACGAGAAAGAGCTTGCCACCGAAGATTTTGAGAACATGGCGGGCGAAAAGATGGAGCACATCTTCCCGGCCAGCGCGGCAGGGCAGTCTATGCGGTGGAGCCGCTTCAAGGACAAGGACTCCCGCGAAATTTTCCTGACCATGCAGCAGCGGGTGTTCCCTGCCATCAAAAAGATGAAGTATGGCCGTCTGCCGGACTTTGACGCAAACGGCGAGCTGGTGGAGATCGCAGACGACCCCACCCGCCCGGATGAGGGCAACACCGCCTTTGCGCGGTACATGGACGATGCCATGTTCCTGATCCCTACACCGCAGGTGCTGCAAAAGATCATCACCGGGCTGGAGGATCTTTACACCCACGACATCGCCGACCTTGATATGCAGGGCGACCTCTACGAGTATATGCTGGGCAAACTGGCAACAGCAGGGCAGAACGGCCAGTTCCGCACGCCCAAGCACATCCGCGATATGATGGTGGAGCTGGTGCAGCCTACGCCCGACGACTTCATCTGCGACCCGGCCTGCGGCACGGCGGGCTTTCTGGTGTCCGGCGCGCAGTACCTCCGCGCCCACTACGAGGACAGCATGACCCCGGAGCAGTGGCAGCATTTTGCCGGCCCGATGTTCACGGGCTTTGACATGGACCGCACCATGCTCCGCATTTCGGCCATGAACCTGATGCTCCACTCCATCACGAACCCGGAAATCGACTACAAGGACAGCGTGTCGAAGCAAAATTCCATTTGCAGCAAGTACACCATTTGCCTTGCGAACCCGCCGTTCAAGGGCACTGTGGATGCCGAGAGCATCAACGACGACCTGAAAGCCGTCACCAACACCAAAAAGACGGAGCTTCTGTTCCTTGCGCTCTTCCTGCGGATGCTCAAAACCGGCGGACGCTGCGCCTGCATCGTACCGGACGGCGTGCTGTTCGGTTCCAGCAAGGCGCACCAGAGCATCCGAAAAGAACTGATTGAAAACCACCAGCTGCGGGCGGTCATTTCCATGCCCTCCGGCGTGTTCAAGCCCTACGCAGGCGTGTCTACGGCGGTGCTGGTGTTTACCAAGACCGGCGCAGGCGGCACCGATAAGGTGTGGTTCTACGATATGAAAGCCGACGGCTTCTCGCTGGACGACAAGCGCACCGAGGTGAAGGAAAACGACATCCCGGATATCATCGCCCGGTTCCATAACCTCGACGCCGAAACTGACCGCAAGCGCACCGAGCAGAGCTTCTTTGTGCCCAAAGAAGAAATTGCCGCCAACGGGTACGATTTATCCATCAATAAGTACAAAGAGACCGAGTATGTGCCGGTGGAGTATCCCTCGACTACGGAAATTCTGGCCGACCTGCATGAGCTGGAAATGGAGATCACCAAGGGTCTGGCAGAGTTGGAGGAGATGGTGTGATGAATCAATGGAAATATGTTAAATTGGGAGAGGTGTGTACCATTGAGCGCGGTGGTTCACCACGGCCTATCGATGATTTTATAACGACCGACGAAAACGGTATTAATTGGATAAAAATAGGTGACGCTGATGAATCCATGTATATCACGAAAACGGCGCAAAGAATAAAGCCCGAGGGCATGAAAAAATCTCGTTATGTGAAACCCGGAGATTTTTTATTATCCAATTCCATGAGTTTTGGTAGACCTTACATTCTAAAAATTGATGGTTGCATCCACGACGGATGGCTTGTTCTACGAGATGAAAACAATGTTTTCGATAAAAAATTTCTATATTACTACTTGAGCGCTCCTATTACTTATAAAAAGTTCAAATCAATGGCGGTTGGCGGTGTCGTTAACAATTTGAATAGCGACATGGTTCGAAAAGTTCGCGTTCCTATGCCATCTCAGGAAGAACAGCATCAAATTTCAGACAGGCTGGATAGAGTAAGTAACTTAATCTTTCTGCGCAAACAGCAGCTTGCCAAACTGGACGAGTTGGTAAAGGCACGGTTTGTGGAGATGTTTGGGGACCCTGTAAGTAATCCTTTTAATTGGCTAACTACTGAGCTTGGAAACCGATGTGAAATAATAACTGGAAACACTCCATCTCGCGCAGAACCAGAAAATTATGGAACATTTATTGAATGGATAAAGTCTGATAATATCAACACTCCTTCGACATTTCTTACCGGGGCTCAAGAGCGTTTATCAGAAATTGGCTTTCAAAAATGTCGCTTTGTTGAATCGGGAAGTTTGTTAATGACATGCATTGCAGGAAGTCTTAACTGCATTGGGAATGTTGCGGTAGCGAATCGAAGAGTTGCATTTAATCAACAAATCAATGCGATCACCCCAACTCATGATAATGTTCTATATCTTTATTGGCTGATGATTTTATCAAAACCTACTATTCATAGAACTATCAATATGGCGCTTAAGGGCATCTTGAGCAAAAGTCAACTCTCTTTAATTAAATTTCCATTTCCGCCTCTTCCCCTTCAAAACCAGTTTGCCGCCTTTGTGGAGCGTGTAGACCAGCAGAAGCGGACCGTACAGCAAAGCCTTGAAAAGCTGGAATTGATGAAAAAGGCACTGATGCAGGAATATTTTGGGTAACTCCCTCAGTCACCTTCGGTGCCAGCTCCCTCTGGGAGGGAGCCTTTTGACGAAGAGGGAAAGTTTCCGGCCCGAAGAAAAGCCTCCCTCCTAGAGGGAGGTGGCACGGCGTTAGCCGTGACGGAGGGAGTGAGCTATCATGTCATTACCATATCAGGGAAAATTGATTCCCCGTGCAAAAGAACTGCGCAAAGAGGCAACAAAACAGGAGAATCGGCTTTGGTATGACTTCCTTCGCGGCTATCCGGTACGCTTTCAGCGCCAGAAAACGATTGACAGCTTTATTGCGGACTTCTACTGTCATGCGGCCAGACTGGTAATAGAGGTGGATGGTTCCCAGCATTATGATGACCAAGGGCTGGTCTACGACAAAGAGCGCTCTGCCATTTTTGCGGAATACGGTGTAAAAGTGATTCGCTTTTCCAATATGGAAATAGAGAAGAACTTTCAAGAAGTATGCAATGCAATTGAGCGGGAAACGAAAAAGCGAATGCAGGAGATGTGAACTCCCTCAGTCAAAGCCTAGCGGCTTTGCCAGCTCCCTCTGGGAGGGAGCCTTTGGCGTAGCGGTGGGGCAAAAGCCTCCCTCCTAGAGGGAGGTGGCACGGCGAAGCCGTGACGGAGGGAGTTGGCTTAGTTGACGGTTTCCTGCTGAGCATAAGTGCTCAAAACAAAGCGAATTTAGAGAACATTTCGTGCAAATAGTATACTTCTCGATCTTTTTGTGGTATAATAGGAAAAAGTTGGAAGCTTGACCACGCAAATTCAAATCAGAGAGAGGAGTACAGCTATGAACCAGTTTTGCAATCAGATGTTTAACCCGATGTATGTCAATCGGAGCTACTACCAGTCCATTCAGACGCAGGCAATGTGGCAGTACCAGCAAAACCAGAATGCGGAAGTTCAGAAAGCTGTGAAAGCGACACAAGAGCTATACGATGCTGTCAGCAAATTGGATTCTGCACACCAAGAGCAAGCGCTCTATGGGTGCTTGGCGGTATTGGCTTTGAAGCTTGGGTGGAATCAGTAATAAAGCGTCTGTGTATAGAGGAAAAGATGAAATGACTGAAGCTATTTGGGTTGCGATTATTGGAGCTGCTGCTGTAGTTGTAGCGGCAGTTATTGGACTGTTCAAGAAAAGCGATAAGGCAGAATCAAAAAAGAAAGCAACTGTGAATCAAACTTTTAATGTGAGCGGAGATTACAACACGATTGTTGGAATTAGAAACGATAAGAAGGAAAAGTAAAATGTGTGATACTGTGAATACGACCCAAAATGCACAATTCGGTTCACATGATAATAAATTCGTTTCTCAAGAAAATAATTACTACGGTCCTAGCTTGACAGATGTATACAATTTTGCGATGGCTCTTTTTAGAGATAACTTCCCAAAATTACGCGAAGAAGCTGCCAAAATTGCAGAGGATCGAGCAAAAGAGTTCTGCCAAGCCACAATGAAGAAGCTTGAAACGACAGATCCACAAAAATATGTTGTCTTCAAAGATCCAGATATGCAGTACGTCCTCTTTGAAGCACAAAAAGCGTATGCGCGTTTCGGCACAAATGATATGCTTGATATGTTGACGGAGTTAATATCAACAAAGGTTGAAGAAAATCAGGATATGGTTCTCAAGGTATCAATCGACAAAGCAATAGAGATTGCGCCATTGCTGAACAACAAGCAACTTGATTACCTCTCATTATTGTTCCTTTGTACAAGAACAAAAAGAAATTCCATAAAGACGCTTGAACAACTAAAAGTGTATTTGGATTACCTTGCAGAAACATTTAAGGATGCAGATTTCAATTCTTTCCTTTATGTTAATATGCTGGGATGCTTGCAGTTTAGTTTACATCAAACCATACAATATTTTGCAAATATATATGGTTTTTCCGCAGACGATATAGAGACTATCTGCCCACCAATAATTAAAGAAACAGACTGTGATTATTCAACATCTTATATTGGGGCAGTTCTTGCCATTACAAACATTCGAAGAAAAACTGATTTAGAACTAGATATAAACATTTGGATAAACTAGCCTCACTCAGCCATTACCATTAAAAGAAGGGAGCCCTCTTCATGTCCAACTTCTCCTATCTCTCCACCCGCTCCGAATACTCCATGTTTGCGTCTGCCGCCATCGAGGCTGAGAAAGTGTTCTCCACCTCCCCGGCGATGTGCGCGGTGGGGTGCCGGAAGGCGTTGGAGCTGGCGGTGAAGTGGGTGTATGCGGCAGACAAAACCATCACGATGCCCTACAAGGACAACCTGCAATCCCTGCTGCACGAGCCGAGCTTCCGGTTCGCGGTGGACCGCAACGTGTGGAGCGTGCTGCCCAGCATCGTGAAGGCGGGCAATCTGGCGGTACATACGGGGCACAGTGTGTCGGCGGCGGATGCAGTGTTCAGCCTGCGGGGGCTGTTCGATTTCATCCAGTGGGTGGATTACTGCTACGGCACGGACTATGTGGAGCGCTCCTTTGATGAGACAGCCATCCCCGGCGAGAAAGTGGCACTGGACGAAAAGAAGATCCGGGAACAGGAAAGTTTACTGTCCCAGAAAGATGCCGAACTGGAAGCCTTGCGCAAGCAGGTGGAGAGCCTTTCGGCGGCGTACACGGCCAGCAAACAGCAGAACCAGCAGAGCCGCAGTTTCACCGCCGCCGACCTGACCGAGGCCGAAACGCGGCAGAAGATCATCGACATCGACCTCAAGGTCATGGGCTGGAAGTTCACCGGGCCGGATGCCGATGTGCGCACCGAGTACGAAGTGGACAAGATGAACGGCGTGCTGGGGCAGAAGGGCTATGCGGACTATGTGCTGATGGGCAAGGACGGCTTGCCGCTGGCGGTCATTGAAGCCAAGCGCAGCACCAAAGACCCCAACATCGGGCGCAAGCAGGCTCAGCTTTATGCAGACTGTCTGGAGCAGAAGTTTGGCCGCCGTCCGATGCTGTTTACCACCAACGGCTATACCACTTATTTCTGGGATGAGCAGAGCGGCCCGCAGCGTGCCGTGAGCGGGGTGTTCTGCAAGGACGACTTGCAGAAGCTGATGAACCGCCGCGCCGAGAAAAAGCCGCTGGACACCATCGAAATTGACGATAAAATCACCGACCGCTACTATCAGAAAAACGCCATCCGGGCTGTCTGCGCCCACATTACGCAGGGCTTCCGGCGCAATCTGCTGGTCATGGCAACGGGCACAGGCAAGACCCGCACCGCGTCCAGCCTGACCGATGTGCTGAGCCGGGGCGGTCATGTGACTAACGTGCTCTTTCTGGCAGACCGCACCGCGCTGGTCAAGCAGGCAAAGGACGACTTCAAAAAGTATCTGCCGGACCAGTCGCTTTGCAACCTGTGCTCCTCCAAGGACGATAAGGCTGCGCGCATCGTGTTTTCCACCTATCCCACCATGCTCAACGCCATCGACAACGCCAAGACCAAGGACGGCGTGCCGCTGTTTTCGCCCGCCCACTTTGACCTCATCATCGTGGACGAAAGCCACCGCAGCATTTTCAAGAAATACCGCGCCATTTTTGATTATTTCGATGCCGTTCTGGTGGGTCTGACCGCCACCCCGAAAACCGATGTGGACCGCAACACCTACGACTTTTTCGAGATGGAACACGGCATCCCCACCTACGCCTACGATTACGACACGGCGGTCTACACCGACCATGTGCTGGTGCCTTACTACAACTACGAGGTCAAGACGAAATTCACAGAAGAGGGCATCCACTACGACCAGCTTTCACCGGAGGATAAGGCCCGCTACGAGGACGATTTTGCCGAGGACGACACCTTGCCCACCTTCATCCCATCCGAAAAGCTGAACAAGTTCATCTTCAACGCCAACACCGTGGACACGGTGCTGCAAGACCTGATGGAACGGGGTATCCAGACGGCGGGCGGCGACCGCATCGGCAAGACCATCATCTTTGCCCAGAACAAGCGCCACGCGGAGTTTATCCGGGAACGTTTTGGCAAGCTCTACCCGCAGCTGGAGACCCAGCACCCGGGATTCATCCAGAGGGTAGTCTGCGACGACGCCTATGCACAGTCCATCATTGACGACTTCAAGCAGCCGGACAAGCCGCCGTTTATTGCGGTCTCGGTGGATATGATGGACACGGGCATTGATGTGCCGGAGTGCGTGAATCTGGTGTTCTTCAAAAAAGTGCGCAGCAAAACGAAGTTCTGGCAGATGATCGGCCGTGGTACGCGGCTCTGCCCATCCCTTGCCTGCGTGGATGCTATCGACGGTGAATATACGGGCAAACGGCGTTTTCTGATCTTCGACTACTGCGGCAACTTTGAATTTTTCCGTCAGAAACCCAACGGCTACGAGAGCGCGGACACCAAGAGTCTGTCCGAGAGCATTTTCTGCAAGCAGGTGCGCATTGCTGCGGCCTTGCAGGATGGAGCCTATGGGGACGAAAAATACCAGAACTGGCGTAAAATTTTAACAGAAACCTGCCGTGCCGAAGTAGGAGCGTTGAACCCAGAGCTGGTATCCGTGCGGCTGCACCGACAGGCCGTGGAACACTATCAAAAGCCGGAAGCCTTTGTCAGCCTGACCGAAACGGACAAAGGCACCTTGATGAAAGAGGTTGCACCGCTCATCTCGCTGGACGATAAGGACGAGGCCGCCAAGCGATTCGATAACTTTGTGTATGGCTTGCTGCTCTGTGAGCTAGAGGGTCTGCCGGGGCTGGGCCGCGCCCAGAAACAGCTGCGCAGCACAGCGGCAATGCTGGAAGGGAAGGCTACCATCCCGCAGGTGCAGGCAAAGCTGCCCCTCATCCGGGAGGTGCAGACAGACGAATTTTTGACCTCGCATGACCTTCTCCGCTTTGAGGAAATGCGGCAGGAGCTGCGGGAGCTTATCAAGTTTCTGGTGGACGGTGTAGAAGGGCAAAAACCTGTCTACACGGCCCTTGCCGACCCGGTACTGGAACAGACCGAGGGCAAAACGCTGGATTCCGGCTACGATTTCGGCGAGTACCGGGAACGTGTGAACCGCTACATCATGGAGCACCGCAGCGATACGCTGGCCATCCACAAGCTGACCCAGAACATTCCACTTTCTCAGGGCGACTACACCGAGCTGGAACATATCTTTACCTGTGAGCTGGGCAGCAAAGAGGACTATGCACGGGAGTTTCGGGATACACCCTTTGGTCTGCTGGTGCGTAAAGTGGCAAAGCTGGACCACGATGCTGCCATGCAGGCATTTTCCAAGTTCATCAACGACGAATCACTGAATGCAAAGCAGATCGCATTCGTGCAGAAGGTCATTCATTACATCGAGCAGAACGGTTATGTGGAAAGCAAAGCGGTGCTGATGAAACCACCCTTTGACCAGCCCATTCTGTTTACCCGCCTGTTTGATGGCAAAACAGGCAGTGAGCTGATGGAAACAATCAATTCGGTGAAAGAGAATGCCACCCATGTGACTGCATAAAGTGGTGGAATGTACTGATAAAAAACGGTATAATACGCTTGAACGATATTAGAACTTAGAGCTTCATGTGGAAGTAGCCCAGAAGCCGACATTCTACTCGAATTCAGATTTCTTTATCGTCACACTGCCGAATAGAAGTGTAGCGACTCCGGCACAGATCAGTATGGAAAGTGTGGCAAGTGGTGCGGAAAGTGCGGAAACTTCTACAGTGCTCCACGGAATGAGTACGGATGCAGAAGTGAGTGAACTTTGCGAAAGGCTGAATGGCACGAGGCTAACTGCAAGTACAAAAGAGCGGACGCTTGAACTTTTCAGGTGCGCAAGGTGGCAAAAATGGACCACGAAGCCGCCATGTGTGGGCGTTTTCCAATTTATAGTTATATATCAGCGCTCTGCGTGCAGACTTTCCAGCACCTCATTGACCACATCCAGCGGCACCTGACCGGGGGCGCTGGCAGCGCCGGGGTTTGCGAAGGTCATAGCGGAACCGAATGCCTCCCCGCACAGGCGGCTGACGGCACCCAAAGTGCCCATGCTCATGGTGATGACCGGCGTTTCCGGGTGATGATCCGCCATCTCGGCGGTCGCGGCCAGCAGAGCGATGACGTCGGCCCGGCAGGTGGGCATGACGGCAAGCTTGGGCAGGTCAGCTCCGGCCTCCTGCATGGTGGTCATCCGGGAGACGAGCTCGGCGCAGGGCGGCGTTTTGTGGAAGTCGTGGCTGGAACAGACGACTTTGACCCCGGCGGTATGAGCATCTTCGATCAGGCCCGGAAGATCTGCGCCCGCGGTGAAAAATTCAATGTCGATCAGGTCGGTGCAGTCGGTGGCAAGGACGGTATGGATGAAACGAATGTACTCCTCCCGACTCAGCGCGGTGCTTCCGCCCTCGCTCTTCGTGCGAAAGGTCACAAGCAGAAGCTTGTCCTTCAAGGCGACACGCAGCTTCGCCGCATAGTGCGCGACGGCCCGGAGGTCTTTTGCAAGCTCGAACAGATCGACGCGCCATTCCACACAATCAGCGGAAAGCGTGGAAAACTCAGCGGCCTTTTGCAGGATCGCAGCCTCAGTGTGTTCTACGATGGGGATGATGACGTTCGGCTTTCCTTCGCCGATGCAGCAGTTTCGGATGGTGATGCAGGACATGAGAACCCCTCCCTTTGATATACCTATAATAAAGGGAAAAAGTGCCGCTTGTCAAGCGCTTTGATATCTGTCAAAGGCGGGCTTGAAAACGCTCCAAAAACTAGCAAAAAGAGACAAAGCGAAAAAAGAGGGCGAAAAAGTTGAAAAAAGGGGTTGCCAAACGGGCGGGCATGTGGTATTATACTTGAGCGCTAAGCGCTGAGACAAAAGAATGACTTCCGAAGCCTCAGTGAGAAGCCGAAGAAAAGAACCAATAGACGTCAAGAAACACCAAAGAGATTTGAGAGGTTTCGGGACGCTCCAAGTTCAGAAAGTTCGACAGCTTCGAAAAAAAAGAGCTTGACAAAAAATCACTTCTGTGATAAAATAATCAAGTCGTCAGCCGAAAGGCTGAGGCGCTTACAGGACCTTGAAAATTGAACAATATCGAAAAACTTGTAACGGAACCTATTTTC
>ERZ1034781.494-NODE-494-length-20337-cov-14.249630_pt1 | contig 20337 bp, 20 predicted proteins | sample MGYA00520700_ERZ1034781 | MGnify/ENA primary metagenome ERZ1034781 (study PRJEB33766, sample SAMN09781709) | gut metagenome | biome: gut microbiome | host: Homo sapiens | place: Madagascar | study: EMG produced TPA metagenomics assembly of the PRJNA485056 data...
ACAACGGCTTTTCAAATGTCGTATTAGCAAGGTATTAGCAGGAACCCCTTGTGACGGAGGACTTTCAGGGGCCGTTTCAAAATGATATTAGCACAGGGAGGTTAATCTTATGAGCACCGACATGACCAACGAAAAAGGGACGCCCCAAAGCAGGACATACACCGTGAATGACATCGCAGCCATTCTCGGTATTGGCCGCGCCTCGGCCTATAAACTCGCCAACTCCAGATTGTTCAAGACGATCCGCATCGGCAACATGATCCGCATCTCCAGGAAGTCCTTTGAGGATTGGCTGAAGATGGAGGCTGTGGAAAAAATAAAATAAAACAGTAGGCAACTGTATGTTCAAAAACTGCAGTTGCCTACTGTTTTTCTGGCAATTGGAATAAATAAGGAGCTAGAATCACATAGTGTTTAGTATTAATTATTTGTCTTGCAGCATTTCTTTTACTTTTTGCAAAACAGATGCATTAAACTCCGAACTACGAAGAACCTTATCTACGGGGATATTTCTTTTCCTTTTCCAACCGTCATATACATCCAAAACAAGGTTTTTAGCTCTTATCATAGTTTCTTGGACTTTATCAGGATTTTTTGAACAAATCCCTATGAGGTTTTTCAATTCATTTTTGGTTTCTTTAGAACTAAACGGGATACATGTAATTCGATTGACAAGGATACACCGCACAACCATGATAATATAGAATCTAAACTTATACTCAAAGCCATTAAATACTTTTTGACCTGCCATATCCAAAAAGTTTGCGAACAAATAATAAGCAAGGTAGTAAATTTCATATGGCTGATCCGGCTGAAATAGTTTGCTATAACGATTTTTAAGTATATTTGCAGGGTTGTTATTATACACGACATATGGCTCTTGAAAATAAACACTTGTTGCGCTACGTATAATACTATGCAAAGTAGCAACTTCAAAACAGTTATCAGAATTTTTTCGAAGAGCCAATTCTCCAGAGCGTCTCTCATAAAAAACTGCTAGAGGCATTTCCTTAGAATATTCCTCAAAAATTTGCTGAAGATGTTTGTGATAGTTTTCTAACGCAACGAAAGCCTCTGTAGGAACTGGAGTCTGCCTATTAGTTGATTTCACAATCATCGAGATAACATCAGAGTCCGTCGTATGTATAATTTTTACAGGGACTAATATATCTTTTGCTATTGAGCGAGCGTTATAAATCTCATGGCTTGTTTGACAACCATTAACAACTTGAAACTCGCGCAACTCATAGATATTCGATCCGAGGGCTTTAAAATGTTTTGTTACAATGGTTATTCCATTATTTAGCAAGACAAATTTGTCCCTAAGAGAATCTGTTGATAATGTATGCTGTATTTCTTGATTTACTGGATTAGATTCTCCCTGGTAATCACGTACATTCTCATAAAATGCTTGCGTGCGGATATCACCATGCTTGTCAGTGATGATTTTTAAATATTCATCACCAGAAAGATATCCTAGATATGACTGTTCAACTTGTGAGATTCTATCGAAAGACAAATTGTTTTTGAAATTTATTTCAACGTCTACACTGTTTTCTAATTCACTATAGGTGTCAATGACATAATCGCTACCTAAAACTCTGATTTCTGCCTGTTTAATTTCTGGAATCATAGAAAGTATTTCACGGGCTCCGGTGCTCGTAATGCTTGAAACCAAAGTTTCGTCCCAGTTGCGGGCAGCTGTAACAAAGTTCACATAACATTGAGGGCTGGTTTTATTAAAGTACTTTGAATACTTAAATATTTCATTATAAATCTCATAAGCATTATCCAATTGTTCGTTATGTTCAGTCAGCAAAGAATGATCTCCCAAGAAACTCTTTGCTGCGCTAATTGTTTTTAAAAGATCTCCAGTATCACATTTCTCCTCGATTTTAGCCTGCATAATTAGTATCTGTACATCAAGATATTTCGATTTTGCATAATCTGCAATATCTTTTTTGCTTGTTACTAAGTTTCCGTTTACTACAAAAGCAATTCCATCAATTCCAAACAAGCCCTTTTTATCAACAATTAGATGTTTAAAATCTTCCGCGTCGCAGAAAGCTTCAGGGTGAAACTTAGTAACAATAATATAGTTCGCTAAATGTTCAAAAACTTTAGATTCTTCGCCATCCAAAGAATATTTAGTTTGAAAGTCTCTTACGATTCCTTGTAGAATTTTGTTTAGTGCCATAAACCCACCTCCGTATTAAATATATTATATTACAAATTTATTTTTTTAGCAATTATATCCAATAAATATGTTGAGTCTTTGATATAGAGTTTTTATGCACCATAGGCATAGGCCTATGGTGTTTTTATGCCTAGATATCTCGATCTGTATATATTATTAAAAAACATGCAGATACATCTATAATTTTCTCAAAAATGCCCCAAAAAGAGTCGAAAATCCGATGTTTTCCATACCACAATCAGAAGAAAGGCCACCGCCCATAGGTTTTCCCCTCCAGAGTGTCCGGGTGGCATAGAGGACACCTTTCCCGAAAACGAACACTTTTCCAGACCGCCGAAAGGAGGTGATAACATGGCGGTATTTCGCATTGAGAAAACCCGCGACTACACGGTGATGTCCAACCACCACCTGCGCAACTCGGGGTTGTCCCTAAAATCCAAAGGGCTGCTCTCCATGATGCTGTCCTTGCCGGAGGACTGGAACTACACCACCCGGGGCCTGGCTAAAATCTGCAAGGAGGGTACGGACAGCATAGGCTCCGCCCTGAAGGAGCTGGAGCGAGCCGGGTACATAGTCCGCAACCGTCTGCGGGACAACAAGGGCAAGATCGTGGATGTAGAGTATGTCATCTATGAAACACCCCATCCCCCGGACACGGGCCAGCCGTGTGAGGACGAGCCGGATACGGCTTGTCCAGATACGGAAAACCCGGATATGGATATCAAGAGGCATTGAAGCGCAAGGCGGAGATCGAGAGCCAGAAAAGCTCCAACTCATTTCTTCCGCCCACCAATCAGAATATTGCGGAGTTCCTGTCCGACTTTGTTTCCCTCTACGGCGAAAAGCGGTGGGGCGTGTCCATGTACGACAGCCAAAACTCCTTGATTGCAAACTACATCAACCCCATCATCGGGGACATGAAGGTGCAGGACATCACGCCCCGTGTGGTGGACAAGTACATCCAGACTTTGCAGAACCCCCCTGCGGTGAATACCAGGACGCACCACGCCAAAACGGAGTTTGTCACCAACGCCACCATCGAGAAGATCATCAAACTTCTCCGCTGTGCCTTCAAGCAGGCGGTTCGTTGGGAGCTGGTTGCCAAGAACCCCTTTGACAATGTGGTGCTGCCCAAAGTGGAATACAAAAAGCGGGACATCTGGACTGCCGATATGATCCGCACCGCCCTGGACCAGTGTACGGACAGCAAACTCTATGTAGCAATGAACCTGGCCTTTGCCTGTTCGCTGCGCATGGGCGAGATTCTGGGGCTGACCTGGAGCAATGTCCACATCTCCGATGAAGATATTGCCGATGACAACGCCTATGTCTACATCGACAAGGAGCTGGCGCGGGCCTCCAAGCGAGCCATTGAGATGCTGGGGCAAAAGGACATCTACCATGTGTTCACGCCCCTGTTTCCCAACACCAGCACCCGGATTATCCTGAAGAAGCCCAAGACCGATTCCAGCATCCGCAAGGTGTGGCTGCCCAAGACCCTGGCTTATATCCTGCGGGAATGGAAATCCGCGCAGGACGAGCTGCGGGTGCTGCTCCGTGACGAGTATCAGGACTACGATCTGGTGGTGGCGCTGGCCAATGGACGGCCCTGCGAGGATCGGATCATCCTCAAAGAGTTTGCAAAGCTCCGTGAGGACGCAGGACTGCCGAAGGTGGTCTTTCATTCTCTCCGTCATTCCAGTACCACCTACAAGCTGAAACTGAACCACGGCGATCTGAAAGCCACCCAGGGCGATACGGGCCATGCCGAGATTGACATGATAACCAGTATCTATGCTCACATTCTGGACGAGGATAGAAAGGTCAATGCTCAGAAATTCGAGACAGCCTTCTATGCCAAGCCTGATCTCCGCAATGTCCGTCCGCCGGAAGAACCGGCAAAATCGGAGCCTGCGACCCTGGACCTTGAAAGCCTTGTGGAGCAGCTTCAAAAGTCGCCGGAGCTGGCAAGTGCGCTCGCAGCCCTGATAGCAGCGCAAGCCCCGGCAAAGTGATCCGAAAAATCGAATTAGCAAAACACAGAATTTTCTTAGCAAATTTCTGAAAAGCGTTCGAGTCCAATTAGCAAATATACATCATGCGGCGTATAAAAATCTCCCGGTAACGGAAGTGAAATTACCGGGAGAAGGAGGAACAAAAAACGCTGCAAACCCCGAAAAAAGGCTTGCAGCGGTGCTTTCTGGCGTCCCAGAGAGGATTTGAACCTCCGACCCCACGCTTAGGAGTAGGGGCTGAAGCAATAAATCCTAGACAAAAGTAGGTAAAACAAGTAACGTTTTATCAATGGATTTTTTGTTGCGCTGTCAATCCGAGTAAAGAACACAAACCCCGAAATAAAACGAGTAAAAGGCTTTTCATTAGCAGAAAATTAGCAGAGCTAATGAAAAGTGGAAGGTTCATTGTAAAATGCCCACCTTTCATTAGCTGGGAAGTGTACGTTTCCCTACGGATATTTGCTTGTTTAGCATTCGTGAACCAGTCCATACAGCCGTAACTGGTGTGATGGACTAATGTTTTCAATAGAAAAAGACCAGAGCTTTCTGCGAGAAAACTCTGGTCTATGTAACAGTGCGAATGGAAATGCGCATTGTCTTGTAAAAGGAAGGGTCTTATGGTATTCTTACGGGAGTAAAGGCACTGGATGCAAGGAACTTTGCGTGATCTTAGGAGTGTGCAATGGAAAAGAAATTTAATATTGTAGTCGGTGAAGATGGAACTGTAAAACTCCCAGATGCGGTTCTGGAAAAACTTGAAGTCAAACCCGGAGAGGAAGTTCGATTCGAAGTAGACGACAATTTCTATGCAGTCAGGCTTCTATCACGGATAGAAGTTGAACGCTTGGATTACTTGAATTGGATGCATAATAAGCATTGCCCCTCTATTGAGGAAATGATTGCGGAGTCGAGAAAACAAGCCACCCAGAACATTGTGATCTCCCGTATCCTTGATGGGATGCCGGCAGAAAAAATCGCAGAAGGCTATGAAGTTTCACTCGATTATGTAAAACAGCTTACACATCAGCTGAAGATGGACATAGAGGAAGCTAAGGCGAAAAAACACAAAGAAACGGGATCATCCTAAAACAGATAGTGGCAGCTTTCCATATACGGAAAACTGCCGCTGTTTATGTATAGAGGTTTATAGGTTCTTTGCAAGATTTTTAATGAGTGTAGCCATAGAGGGGTCAGCCAGCAGTTTGGCAAGAGCTGCTGCCGCATCCGCATCGACTGGACTGGCTTTGGGAGCGAATTGCTCTGCACGAGGGAGGGCTTCAGGCTCTGCACCATGATGCTGATAGAAGAAATCGTCGAATCGTTGTGCGTTCAAACGCCGATCATCATCCAGAATGTGTGCGTACTGCTCGGTGACCATCGAAGCCTGTGCATGACCGGAATCGCCCTGCACGGCTTTGATATCGCCGCCGTTCAGCTTGAGCTTGTATGTAATGCTGGAGTGTCGGAAGCTGTGGAAAACCACTTTGGGGAGATCGTTTTTCTCAATCAGCTGCTTCAATGCACCGTTGATGGTGGATTGTTCGGTCGGCATTCCCAGCGGGCCAGCGACCACAAGATTATAGTCAGCGTACTCTGTACCCAGTGCATCCCTTGTCATGTCTTGCTCGGCTTTATATTGGACAAGCATTTCAGCAACTGTTTTGGGGAGAAAGATGGTTCGGATACTGCTATCTGTTTTGGGGCTTTTCAGAACCTGAACCGTGGTACAGCGGGAACTCAGCGAGGGAAAACGAGTGATGACATTTTTGTTTTCCAAGGCGTTTAGCGAAGCAATGTCTACACGCTGCAATTCCTTATTTATGTAAATGGAGGCTCGCCCGGCTTCGATGCTTTCAGGAGAGATATCCACGCAATCCCAAGTCAAACCGAGCAGTTCGCCAAGGCGCAGAGAACAAGAGAAGGAGAGGTTGATGCAAAGCCGGAGCCGTGGATCATCACAGACTTCTAAGGCATGGAACAGGGTCTCGGCAGTCCAGATATCACGCTTCTTTGCAGTGTATTTGGGCAAGGTGGCATAAATACAGGGATTCTTTTCCATAAGTTCCCACTTTACAGCCTGCTCAAAGGCACTTCTCAAAATTTTGTGAACCGAACGAACCGTGCCGGGAGAAACGTATTGATGCTGACGCTTTCCACACATGGGGTCAACGGCTTCGTATTTAAGCAGCCGCTGATAATATCCCTCAATTACGCGGGTGGTGAGATCTTGCAGCTTCATTGAGCCGATAAGCGGTATTATGTAGTTTGAAATCAGAGCATTGTTTGATTGATAGGTTGAGAGTGCCCATTTGGTTTTTCCGTACAGGGCAACATATTCTGTAAGCAAGTCTTTTAGAGTTCGGCACTGGGGTGCCACAAAGGTACCGACGGATTCTTTGTATTCGACCTCTTTCTTACGGTTTTTGGCATCTGCAAGGTCGGTAAAGGTTTCCCATTTCTGCTTTAGCGTTCCATTAGTGTGTTTGTAGGTATAGACAACGCAGTAGCTGTTATTGCGTTTGACAATGCTGGCCATTATACATCCTCCTCTACTTTACGTTTGGACTTCAGAACTTCATCGAAAGCATCTTTTTGGATGCGTTTTACCCTTCCCAACTTCATCGTTGGAATTCCTTCTTTGAGAACCCACGAGTCAAGTGTTGGGCGGCTGATTCCGTAGAAAGCCTGAATTTCCTGAAAACTGTAGTATTTCCCATTCTTGGGACATTGCAGTTTTAGCGGCGGCTCCTCATGCGTTTCTTTTTTCGATTTTTGAAGTTGGTATGTAGATTGGCTTTTAAGCCATGCCTTAAAACTTTTTTTGGTAATGCGCGGCCTGTCGGCCACGCGCTCAATGACGAAACAATCTCGGTATTTTTTGCAATCAAGAATCCCATAAACATTCTTGCGTGGGATACCGAGTAGTTTTGCCATTTCCGGGATGGAGATGGTTTGCGCTTCAATCTCCCGGTCACGCTCACGGTCGGCTGTTGTGCGGTAGCGGCTTTGTGACCGGTACCACCGCTCAAATTCCTCTTTGGGAATCCTCATACAGAAGTCTGTCGTTTCTGTTTTCAACTTGCCCTGTCGGATGAGTGTATAGATCGTTTCGGGTTTCACCTTCAATATCTCGGCAGCGTCAGGAACGGAATAGGACCGTTTGCAAAGTTCCTCGCCCGGTGGTGAGCCATTGACCTTATGATATTTGACCTGATTGGCATACCATTTCTCAAAGCTGGAAATAACGATACGCCTTTTGTCGTTTATCAGAATGACTTCAAAGAGATTCTTATGAAGTAGCCAATAGCTGTCTGTTTTGCCAAGGCCGAGAAGCTGCCGCATCTCACGAACCGACATGGTGGTTTTGGTAGTGGCAGGTTCAGCTTTTCCGTATAAGGGAGCCGAAGTATTCCGCATATCATCCATGAAAGACACCTCTCTATCTATGTAAAAGTTTAGCCGGGATTTCTTATCCCGGCTAAAGAATAGCAGATTTCGCTTGAAATGTTGAGGATGTCAAACAGCAGGATTGCGTTCAACAGTGCCATCATTGAGCCATGCTTCAAAGCTGGCTTTGGAAATACGGTAAGCGCCGCTTACCTTGAACCAGCGGAATTCGTTCTGCTTCAATAGACGGTAGACAGTGGGACGGCTCAGGAGCAGCATTTCCATCAGGTCTTCTACGGTATAGCAGCGGCTGTCCTTTGCTGTGGAAGCAGGGGAGGAAACCGAGTTGGGCGAAGGTTCTTCATGGATAATCATTGGATAATACCTCGTTAAATATACTTAAAGTTAAAACTTGAGCGGCAGTGCGGCCCGGCGGCTTCCACCATTATAAATAGTATAGACCTGCTGAAGGTACTTCGTCTTGCCGGGAAGGCTTACGCCTGCGGTTCGAGCAAGGCGAAAAATCGTAAACGCATCGACCTGCCGCAGCTTGGCAATCAAGCGGCCTTTGTTATATTCGGAGTGATACAGTTCTACAAAGCGGCAGATGCCGAGCAGGTTTGCGGAACTCATGGAATCAGGTTCGCCGTTCCAAGCGTTCAGCAAAACATCAAGGGATTCGATATACAGTTCCGGACCCAGCCGGATGAATTCGTGATAGGCGGTCGCAATGCAGCTGATCCGCTGCTTGCCTCGGCCTTCTTCAAAAGAAAGATGAACGCCAGCCAATTCGGTGGCCTGCTGGAATGCAACGGCAGCAGGCTCCCCTGCAAAAATCAGGGCACGGAGCTTCTGCCCTGCACTCAGCCGTTCCGAAATGCCTGTCTGCTGTGCAAACAGGAGGGCTTCTTCTCGTTCTGTCATACCAAAATAAACCTTGCAGCGAATCTGCAAATCTTCGCCGCCGTTCAGAAATTTCCGTGCAGCGATGGTGTTCTGTCCGTCCATCACATAGTAGTGACCATCACGGAAGCTGATCTTCGGCTCATTGGCAACCCGCTCGTCAAATTCTTTTGCGATGCGGGCAACACGAGCGGGGTGAAGAGCACGCTGATAAGTGTCGCGCGGCACGATCAGTTCGCTGCTGTTCAGGCACATCTCATGGTAAGGTTTTACAACTGCGTTCATCATAAAGGAACCTCCTTCTTCTTTTGCAGAAAATCAATTCCTGATTGGATAATCAAACCGATTTTCTTCTTTTCGTTATCGGATAAGCGGAAACTGGAATACCGTTCATAACAGATATTCCAGCGGAACATAAGCGATTGAAGTGCATCATCCAGTTCTGCGACCATGAACTCAACAGAAGATTCTGTCGGGGTGGAGAGCATCCTTTCCGATATCTGCTCAATGCTATGTAAATCGCCTTTTGTGTGCTTGGCGAGAGCAGGGGGCTGACTGTTCAACACACGAAGATTCTGAAACTGCTGGGAGAGCAGCTCTTTTGCAGCGGCGAGAACATCCTCCTGCGGAGGAGCCGTAAGGTATTTTCGGAATGACTTATACCCAATGAAGCCAAAGCTGTATTGCAGACACACTGACACTTGCCGCATTTCATATTTGGACAGGTGCCCAAGGTAGCTTAACACTCTGGATTTATCTGCGGGGCGCGGGCTTTCGCAAATCGCCATAGATGGCGCACTCAAAAAACGATTGTGCAGAATAAAATGCGTTGGCATATTTCGTTTTTGATCTGTGTTGTCAGCGGAACGACCAGAAGAACATTGGAATAAAAATTACCGTCATCGTTCTGGACAACAATGTCAGGTCGGATGCCGCCTTGCTCGGAACCGCTGTAAGGATTCAGATCCATCATGTAGACATCCCCGCGCTTGTACATCCAGTTTGCGGGCATAGGCGGATACTCTTTCTCTTTTTTGCCTCGTGTTGCCAATTTAGATTTCTCCTCTCTATCCGTATATGTAACAGTGGGCTGCTCGCACAGCCCACCCTACTATCTCAAACAGCAAAAATGCTGTGATTTATAGTTCTATACCTTTCCGTATTTGTCCCCGACATCCCCGGAAAACGAAAACTCAGTTTTCGTGTGGGAAATCTTTCAGCCGTCCGGCAGCGTACCGAATCCATAGGGTTCTCACCTCTCCGTGGTTCACACCGAGCTGCCCGAAGGCAGAAGTATCATTATTCTGTGATGGCTCTTAGCTATGGAGAAGCTGTCATCCATTTACCGTCAACCTACCGCTCATTCCCTCAGTGGGAGATCATCGCATTTGTTACGGACGTGGCTCATCATCACAGGAACGTGACTGAAGAATGCGTGTTCAATTTTCAAGGGGCGGATGCCAGATGTTGTCTGGCTTGCTTATAGTATAGCGGCTCAAATTGTGAAATGCGTGGGCCTCGTAGGCCTATTTTTGGAAGAAAATTCCAAGCCCTGAAATTACAGCAGTTGCTTTATGGAAGAAAGAATGCTGATGGCAGTGTCGATTTCCTCTTTGGCAAAATCATTAGAAGGGCCAATACCGGTTAAAAGAAAGTCCGTGCTGGTGCGCAACTCATTTGAAAGATCAATAAGAAGTTCTAAGGAACAAGCAACTGTGCCACGCTCAATTCGGCTAATATGACCTTTATTTACATTTACTCGATATGCAAGCTCATCTTGGGTAAGATTGCGAACTTTCCGAAGATTGCTGACACGCTGACCAAATTCTTTCGTACTGAACATAATGAAGGTCCTTTCCGCCGGATGCGGAGGTTGAGGACACTTCACTGTGGGACAGTTTACGGGCTTTTCTCAGCGAAAAAAAGACGCATTAAAAGAAAAGGTTACCGATACCTTTCCATCCGAAAATGGAAAGCAGTATAAGTATCCTCGGCCTTTAATGCATCTCAGGCTTTCGATATGTTTTTATTCGGACGAATCGAAAGCCTTGGAAAATTGCCAAAAAAGAAAAACCTCGTGTGGTAGCTTACAAGGCAGCGATTCGTGCCGTATAAGCATATCACACGAGGGTCTTACGAAAGTCTTATGAACATCTCACAAAAGTCACATAGGGCCATTTTTATCCTATTTAGGGAATCTCCTGAGAAATTTTATGTCACATGAAAGTCTCTTGAACATCTCATGAAGGTCTTATGAGGATTATTCGCAGCTATCATCTAATGAAGTACACAATTCTTTATATTCTTCGGTGGTGAGGTGCTGCTTTGCTAATTGATACTCGTTTGAGGCCAATTCATCCATCCCTTGAACTTTAAGGGAGTGAATCAGCCAGTAGTATCCTCTGGAGTTTTCAGGGACGATTGCCAGAGACTTTGCAGCATACTGATTCAGCAAATCATAAGAATGCAGCGCATTCAGTTGCTTCAGGAGTTCATTCACGGTGCCAACATAAGCAATATGATACTTTGCCGCAAACTGAATAAGCCAATGCTCCCCGTCAGCAGAAGAAAGAATTTTTCCACAATAGAGGTCGATCGCATTTTTTAACAGTTCTACCCGGTTGATAACGGAAGATGCTTTCGAGGCCAACTGGATAAGATCGTCAAATTGCTGATAGTCTGTCATGATATGAAGATCGGGGTTAAATTGATAACCGGAAGCTGTAGATACAATAAGTTCTTTTTCTGAAATAAGACCAAATGTTTGCCGGAGGCGATAAATCAGATTTCTCATATTCTTAGCAGGATTCGTTGAATCATCAGGCCAAAGAGCTTGCGCAATTTCCAGCGATGAGTGAGCTTTCTTACCTGAAATCAAAAGATAGGTTAGCAAGCGGCTGATTTTTGGGGATTTCAGATCGGCTTCTCGCAGGATGCCGTGGGAGGTGTAAATCTTCAGTTCGCCAAAGAGACTGACAAAAACATCATGGCTGCTCTCGATGTTTTCTGGAGCGAAAGCCATGTTCAGACCGTCATTCATCTTTTTGTCTTTGTAAGCAACGAGAAGAACATACGCCAACAGCCGCAGAATACTCGTTTCGGAAATGTACCGCTTGGGATTGCGTACCGCAAGTAGAGCGACAGGGCGTGGCTCCAGAGAAGCACCAAGGACAGATTTGATTCCAAGACGCTGATAGAGATCATACTCCGCAGGATAGGTGTTTTTTGCTTCTTCCGCATCAGGAACAATCATCGGTTGTCCGTGACGCACGGCCTGTACCCACCGGTCAAGAAATTCGGCAGATTCAAACTCTTCCGTCAAGATGGTCGTTTTATCTTCAGAACTATCGTTATACCACCAGAATGGTGTCCAAATCTTCAAATCCAAATCCACTTGGATAAGACCGCACCAATCGGCGTCATAAAATTTGCACGCTGCCTTTAGAATCTGTCGGGCAACTTCTTCTGGCGAATGCTGGTCATAGCATAGTTGAGATTCCAAAGCCTTCACAGTGTATTCAATGTCAAGCGCACGCTGAATATCATCAAAATTGCGTTCTTCGTATTCCGATGTAGACTGCAACATGATAATGCCTCCAACAAAAAAGCACAGCATTCTAGCTTCATCCGCTCTATACGGTGAAGTCAAATGCTGTGCTGTATTTTATCATGCAACCGCAAGAGCTGAATGAAATTACTTCTTTACGATGGTTTTGATAAATGCAGCAAGTGCATTTATCTGCTCGGAATCGAATTGCTGGAGTTGATCGGCAAGAGCGTTCATTCCATTGGAAGGTTCCTCACTGAAATTGAAAAATTCCTGTGGAGTTACGTTGAGGTACTCACATATATAAAAGAAGTTCGACATGGTAGGAAAGGTAGTTCCACATTCGATTGCACGAATATATCCGGGATTTTGCCCAATGGAAAGACTCATGTCTCTCGCAGATACTCCCTTTTTCGTGCGCAGTTCAGCGAGTCGCTTGGAAAACTGTTCTTCGTACATGAGCAACCACCATCCTTCTTTACTCTATTGTAGTCTAGAGGACAGTCAAAAATGAGCGGTTGAATCTACAATTTTTGATTGATATAAACTATCGTTTGTGATAGACTGGACACAAGATTGATAACCATAGAGGCTGTAAGTTAAGAGACTTTCAATAGGATGGAACAGAAAATGATTGATTTAAGTGAAGTTAGTTATAGAGAAATTTTAGATTGCATAGTAGATGCCAGCCTAGGAAGGCTCTCTCCTTATTTTCAGGAATATGCTCGACATGAAATAGCCTCTCTAGCTAACGCAGATGGAAAATTGCCACAAGCAGCTGTGATCTTGCAAGATGTTCTTGAGCGATTGTTAAACGAAATTCCACAGATTTCAGATGAGGAGTAATAAAAAACAGCCATGAGTGCTGTTAACACTCATGGCTGTACCGTTTGTGTCGTAGAGTATTCTACTCCACGACAAATATTTCTGTTTGAATTTTACCACTATTCCAACCGTCGGTCAAGGAAAAAGGCACAAAAAAGCTAAAAATATTAGAAATGAGACGCAATGCAATCGACAGTTTTGCCAAAAACATTACAATTTAATTGTATACTCCGTCAAATAGACCGTCAAACGAAAGGAATTGTACATGGCAAGAAAAGGATTAAACATCTATAAACGGAAGGATGGACGATGGGAAGCTCGGTATATAAAATCACGAAGCGCGCAAGGAAAGCCACAATATGGCTACTTGTATGCAACTTCTTACCATGAAGCACGCGACAACTTGCAAAAAGCTATCCAAATGCTAAATGCGGGTGCTATTACAAAAGTAGCACTGATGAATTACAAATTTGATGATGTTTCTGCTGAGTGGCTCGAAAACTCATCAACTGGCTTTAAGGAATCAACGTATATTCGCTATCGTACTTTGATCAAACGCTATCTTACGCCAGCATTTGATCAGTTGAGCTTGGTTGAGATTACAGGTGAAAGAGTGTGTGGCTTTTGCAAGGAGCTTGAAAAGCATGGAAAAAAAGATGGAACGGGGCTATCCCCAAAAACAATTTCAGACATTCTTTCTGTTCTGCGAAGAATTTTGCACTATGCACAAGATCAGAGCATCTCTGTTGACGTAACAGTTTTTAATGTGAAGGTTCGACAAACACAAAAATCACTGGAAATTTTAAGTTTGTCTGAGCAGGTGATCTTACAGGAATATCTGGAAAATCATCCAGACCCTCTTAATCTTGGAATTCTTCTTTGTATGTATACGGGAATTCGCATCGGAGAATTATGTGCATTAACATGGGGAAAAATTTCATTTTCAAATAAGACGCTTTGTATCTGTCAAACGATGCAACGCATACAAAGGCGAACTTTAGAAAACACGAAGACACATATTATAATAGACACGCCCAAAAGCAAATCGGCAAATCGAACAATTCCTATTTCAGGGGCATTGTTGAAAATTTTGGACAGTTATCCATTGAATAAAGCTGGATACTTTTTAAGTGGATCATCATCAGAAATCATAGAGCCTCGTCGTGTTCAGTGCCGTTTCCATAAAGTTCTTGAAGAGTGTGGGGTTGATGGAAAAAATTTTCATGTTTTACGGCATACGTTTGCTACGCGTTGTGTTGAAGCAAACGTCGATATCAAAACATTAAGTGAGATTTTGGGGCATTCATCTGTAAACATTACAATGAATAGATATGTTCACCCTTCGTTAAGTTTGAAACGTGATAGCATGGAGAAGCTTGCCGATCTTATTACCGTCAAACAATCCGTCAATTTTCAAAAATAAAACATTGAATCGTGTTTTTGCGAGAAAATCCGTGGAGTAGAATACTCTGCGATGTCAAAAGGATTGGAAAAATCAAGAGAAGTTAAACATATGGAAGGCATGGGAGCATCTGGTAAAAAGCGGCACCAGTGCAGTGGTTTTAGTGATCTCAAACAAAAGTACACATTTGTCAGGGAAAATATTGAAAACAACACGACTCAATAGTGTTATAGGATGGAGGAAATATAATGGCACATGATGTTGTTGAGCTAAACTGCCCCGGATGTGGAGCAAGAGTGTCCACAGGACAGAAGGAATGCGATTGGTGTCACAAACCGATTGTGATTTCCACATTTAATAGTGTTTATTCAATGCCTTTGCCAGAGGTGAACAAGTATGCTGGAGCATATCGTAAGGCATTAGCTGAAAACCCGGATAATACCGATTTGAACAAATCGATAGCAATGTGCTATTTGAAATTAAAAATGTATGATAAAGCACTTGCGGCATTTGAAAAAGCTATCGAAGACAATTTCGATGATTCAGAAGTGTATTTTTACGCGGCAGTATGTTTACTGAATGGCAGGAAAGCATTTCTAAATCAGCGACCGGCCATTGACAAGATTCTTGAGTATATCAATGCTGCACTTATGATTGAGCCAAAAGGCATTTATTATTATTACTTGGCTTATATCAAATACGATTATTTTGAGAGAAAGCATTTTAGAACTTCTCCAAACTATATGGAAGCTTTGCAAATGGCCAACGATGCGGGATTGTCTGATTATGACATAGAACAGCTTTTTGCAATTCTTGGCGTGGTAAGACCGGATTGTATCTAAAACCAAGGCAAAATACGTTTTATTAACGTATTAGCATAATATTCACCACATAAGGGAGGAAAAAACAATGGGACTTTTATTGATTTTGGTTATCGCTGCGGCAGTTATTTACTATACTAAAGTTTATAACTCCCCCAATGCAAAAGCGGTGCGCGCTGTGTGTCAGGGAAAAACTCCAGATCAGGTAAAGACGATTGAGTATTTCTGTAAGGAAGGCTGCATGACTAAAACTATTACCGATGAAGAATATCTTCAGATGGTAAGAGCAAAGAGAGATGCAATGAACTTCAAAAAGAAGGCCCTCGATAAAATCGGCCTTGATGAAGAGGAAGTTAGCGAAATTCCGCCGGCAATGTTCGAGGGTTTCGTTTACAAGAACGCATATGCAAAGCAGAATGCTTCCGGTAAATGGGTGAGTTCCGCATATCAGGTTTCGTGGGTGTTCTTTAGTTCTACTCAGGTTTACCTTTACAGCTATACCTTTAATATGGATGAAGACAAGAAGAACGAAAGAACGGATGAGTTCTTCTATAAGGATGTTACTTCCTTCTCTACTCTGTCTGAGTCTGATACTGCTCATGGCTTGGGTGGCAATACGTTTGAAGTTACATCTGAACAGTTTGCTATGGTTGTTCCCGGCGATAAGCTGTTCTTGGCTATGGGCGACATTACGGATGCCGATGCTATCATTCAGGCGATGAAGCAGAAACTGCGTGAGAAGAAAATGTGATTTCATAGAAATAGCATAAAGAGGACAATATTATGGCACAGCAGGATCAAGCCACCTTATTAAAGAACTACTGTCGTGGTAAAAGTGCGGAACAGACCAAAGTCGTTGAGTATTTCTGCAAGCAGGAAGGGTGCCTTTCTAAGAATATGAGTGATGACGAATATTCTAAAATGGTTATCCGAAAAAGAGATTCTCTAAACCTTCGCCAGAGAGCTTTGAACAAAATTGGTCTTGATGAGGAAGAAGTTAGTGAAATCCCTCCCGCCGTATTTGAGGGCTATGTATTCAAAAATGCCTTTGCAAAGAAGAGAGCAAATGGCAGTTGGGTAAGTTCCGCCTATCAGGTGGCGTGGTTATTCTTTAGTTCCACTCAAATTTACGTATATCGCTATACCTTTAACATGGACGAAGATAAGAAGACAGAAAGTACCGATGAGTTCTTCTACAGAGATGTCACTTCTTTCTCTACTTCTTCTGAAACCGAAGTAGCACATGGGCTTGGCGATAGTAAATTTGAAGTGGAGACTAACAAGTTTAAGATGGTAGTTCCCGGCGATAAAATTTTTGTTTCTATGGATGGAGTTTCTGATTCTGAAGCTATCATTCAGGCTATGAAACAGAAATTGCGCGAGAAAAAAATGTAATTGCGCTGCAAAATAGAGTTGTTGCGTGGTTAACACGATTATAACGGCCTTTGTTTTGTGGAAAAACAAAGGCCGTTATTTTTTATACTAATGAGGTGAATATATGAGTGAGGAGAAGATTCCTCATTATATCAATGACCCAGTAATCAATAGACTGACTGCACCGGAAAACAAACTGTATCGACCACAGATTCATTTCAAAAGAGCATTTGGCGTAATGGCTATAACTGTAGCAAGTACTATGCTGCTGTCATATGGGATTTCTATAGTAATGAGAGCGGTTGCAAGCTTTGATAATGCAAACGTTAGTCAGATAAAGCTGTGGTTTTCAATTTATTGGAAAGTACAACTTATAGTTCTATTACTGACTTTGCGATATATCTTTATCTGGTTCATTCGGATTTACCAGAGATATGCAAAATCTGAAACAAGACTTAGATGTTGTTACACTCCAAGCTGTTCCGAATACGCGATTCTTGCATTAAAAAAATATGGCTTGATTATTGGGAGCTATAAAGCAGTCAATCGTTTATTGCGATGTGGCCCTCCGGGGGGCATAGATTATCCTTGACGAGGAGGAAAAGTAATGATCGACAATATTTCTTGTATAGAAACTAATAATGGAGAATTTATAGGCGCATCTGTGACAGAAATCGTCTCCATTCCTCATGTTGACATATTAAGAGACAGTCATGAATCCACTGTGGAAGTTGAGGATGAGATTCGGCTGGGTTTCGGCAATCTGCTTTCTGAAATCTATCAGAGCTACCGTTCTGTTGTGGCATATAATAATTCCGCAGAAATTTCGGTAGAATCCCTTTGGGTAACAGAGCCTGTAAAAAATCAGCCCTATAAAGCAAAGATTCGTTTGTTCATTGTCGCTAGAGCGATTGATAAATCCAAGGAGCGAGTGTACGAAAATCTGGACAGAATAGTCTCAGCTTGCGAGGCAAACCTTAAATTAAATAAATATGGGGTAACTGAAATTTCTGTAGCAGATATAGAAGGTCTCTTAGGAAATATATCGATGCAGACAATCGGTTCCATTGTAAAAGATGAACGAATGGAAGCAATGCAAAATCAGATGCTTCCAATGTGCTATGGAATTGATAAATTTGAAGCCTCTGCTCATGATTTAGGAGCTATTGTCAATAGCTTAATAGAGCATCCATATACGGCAGTCTCATTCCAAATTACACCAACTCATTTCACCTCTGAAGAGAGTGGCGCAATTTCGCAAATGGCTCAAATCTTAGATACACTTAGCAAGGGTGTCATGACGCAAGGTGTTGGAAATGTAAGTATTACAGCGGCGGAGTCTTTGGCAAATGTTTATCGCTACTATCAGGCAAACAAGAACAATCCGCTATTCTTATATGGAATATTGGTATATGGAGACAATAAGTCTATACAAGATATTGCGTCTAAGATTTATGGGTATTTAACGTTTGACTCTCTAAAGGCTCCTGCCTTGAAAATGCTCAATCTTTCCAGCGTTGATATTCAACCATTAGACAATTTTGTGGCTTTGCCATGGGTTGTTAATGAATTTCTTGTACAGGCAGATCGGAACCCTCAGATATGGGGATACAGTCAGGAGTTTTATAATTTTTATCGACTTCGATATATTATTACAACCGAGGAGGCTACCGAATTTTTCTGCTTGCCTCTTGGTACACAAAGGGTTTCGGCTGGTTTATCTGTTAACAACACTGATAGCTCAAGCAAAACTTACTCCAACAATCTGATCAATTCTGGCGATATTGAACTCGGTCTATTAAAATCTTCCTCGCAAAAAGACTCTATTGGAATCTCGTTGAAAGATCTGGCAAAGCATTTGTTGGTGGTAGGCACACCCGGCTCTGGCAAAACCACCTTCTCTGTTGGTTTACTTGATCGCCTTTGGAAAGAACACGGAATTCCTTTTCTGGTCATTGAACCAGCAAAAAATGAATATCGTGCTTTAGTTCAAAGCATACCAGATTTGCAAGTTTTCACTCCGGGAAAGAATTTTATTTCACCATTCGTATTTAATCCCTTCGTTCCACCAAAAAATGTAAAACTAGAAACTTACAAATCCACATTGAAGACGGCATTTGCAGCAGCGGTTTCGATGACAACGCCGTTGGATAAAATTTTTGAAGAAGCAATCAATAATTGCTACTCGGATTATAGATGGCTTGACACCTATACAGTTGACGATAAAGGAAAAATATTTAATATCTCCGATTTTATAAAATGCTTCCAATCTACATTTGACGAAATTGGCTACACAGGAGATGCAAAGAATATCGGGCGTGCTGGTGTTGTGCGGCTTAAGAGTCTGGTTAATCTTTTCGATAACTATTTTTCTATCCCAATTGAAGATTTATTGCAGAAACCGACGATTATAGAGCTGGCTGCAATAGAGAACAGTGATCAAAAAGCACTGATTATTTCATTATTACTGCTGTCCATTCTTGCTTATGTCAATTCAAATTATGTGGGCGAGGGTGGTCTAAAAAATGTGATTCTTCTTGAAGAAGCACATGTTTTGCTTGACGCAGACACAAACTCAGGAGACGCAAATCCTGCTGCTATTGCCCAAGGACTGGTAAAACGAATGCTTGCTGAAATTCGTTCGTATGGAGTGGGGCTTATAATAGCGGATCAGTCTCCCAGAAAAGTTTCAACAGATGTTGTAGCATTGACCGATATGAAAGTAGTGTTTCGTCTGGTTGAGGCGACTGATAAGCAGATTATTGCAGATAGTATGAATATGTCAGAAACACAGGTACAGAGGTTGTCAAGACTTAAGCCAGGCGAAGCATTCCTGTTCTTTAATAAACTTGAGGAACCGGAAGAGATAATTACGCCGGATTATAGACTAGAGAACAATATTAGTATTACCCTGACGGATGCCGGTATTCGCGAATTGTCTACTTACTGGAAAGGAAAGCAGAAGCAACTGAGGCCATATCCGGAATGTGAATTGATTCCTTACTGTGCGGAAGATTGTGATTACGAACGACGTATTCTTGCCCGTGAGGTATCACGACGTATTTTTGTACACAACTTTAATGCTGAGACTAGCAGTTTCGATCCGGTTAAGAAGGTTTTCGGAAGCATCACTTCACTAGTAAAGGCAGAACTAAATGATGAACCATTCTCTTCGGAGTTGCTCGCATGTGTCAAGTGCCAGCTATGGAGAAGAATCAAGTATGGAACGAAAATTCCGATCAAGGAGATACAGATCAAACACTCTCTTGAAAAATCGTGAAAGGGAAAATAAACTATGGACGGAGAATTTGACGATAGCATGGATATGTCGTCTGATGTTGACGTATCTGATACAGACGTAAGTACGGATGTTCCAGAAGACGTCCCTGACGATGTTCCAGAAGATATTCCTGAGGATGATGCTATTAGCGATTCGGATGACATAGCAGAAGACATTCCTGAGGATGACAATGTAGACGAGGGTGTATCAGATGATACAGATTTCGTAGAAGATTTGCCAGAAGATATTGAAGATGAAGCTGCTCCTGAAGAGGTTTCTGATATGGATGATATTTCAGAAGATACAGGAGAAGACACTTCAGTTGAAAGCATTTCTGATATAGAAGATATTCCGGAAGATATAAACGATGATACTCTGGGTGAAGATTTTTCTGAAGTCGAGGACATTCCTGAGGATGTGGTAGGGTCAGAGTCTGATGCAGAGAGCACTGACATTGAAGATGCTGCGTCCGATGTCGATGCAGGAGATACAGCAGACATGGAGTCTGATGCAGAAAGCACCGACACCGGAGACGAAGCAGCCGACACCGATGCAGAAGATACGGCAGACGCAGAGTCTGATGTAG
>ERZ1034781.498-NODE-498-length-20267-cov-39.049525_pt1 | contig 20267 bp, 5 predicted proteins | sample MGYA00520700_ERZ1034781 | MGnify/ENA primary metagenome ERZ1034781 (study PRJEB33766, sample SAMN09781709) | gut metagenome | biome: gut microbiome | host: Homo sapiens | place: Madagascar | study: EMG produced TPA metagenomics assembly of the PRJNA485056 data set...
TTAGAATTTTACGACTATCAAAAAGGGACTCGCTGTGAAGCAAGTCCCTTTTCTTATTTTCAGAGTTTAGAGTAAGCCCTCGTAGCTTTTATCATGCCGGGCTATTCCATTCCGTTCAACTTATCAAGCAGCTCCTTTCTGGTCTTCCGGATCTCCACCAGTTTGGCAGCATCGTTCTGACCGTCCATTTGCTTCTTGGCTTTGTTCATCTTCTTCTTGGCTGCAGAGATAGCCTTTCTAGCAGCAAACAGTCGCTTGTTGGTCTTGCTGTTCTTGAAGGCATTTGCCTTCGCCTTATCAACATCCTTCAAGCGCTGATACTCCTGATAAGTCTCCATGGTTCCGTTCCAGACGTTCTGTATTCTCCAGTCCTCCGTCACGTCCTCAGCCTTAGCCTTCATCAGGTACTTGCTTTCAGCCTTCTCCATTTCCTTCAAGTCTTCATCACCGTTCAGATAGCCCTGCACCATGTCCAGAGCCTCCTTCTGGGTGAAAGCCTTGTACTCACTCTGAGAGAGGAATTTCTTCATCTTCTGGCGCATCTTCTTCTTTTCGGTTATACTCTTAGCAGCATCAAATCGCTGGCTAGCCTCCTGCAAGGAAGTCACGCCATCGCTCATTTCTGCACTCTCCAGAGCCTTCACGCTTCCGATGGCAGCCTTAATCTGAGCCTCAGGATCAATACCATTGCGCTGGCAGCTCTGATAGGTCATCACCACGCCCTCCATGTCACCGCTCAGGATAAAGTCCTTGAAGTAACTCTGAGCCTTCCAAGGAGAGAAACCCTTGCTGGAAGGGAAGAAGAAATCCACAGCCTTGAACTCCTTGTTCTCCTGACTAGGAATCAGGAAAGGTGCCCAGTACAAAGCATCCTTGTAAAGCAGTCCGATGGCCTTGCCATACTTGCGCTGAATCTCCTGATCCGCATGGCTGGCTTGGAAATCGCTCAGATAGTTTATATCATCCAAGATCATTCTCACCATAGGGTTAGCCTTACCTATCATTCGCTGTACCATAGGTCCAGGGAACTCCAGTTCTCCCTTATGATTGAAAAGGTATTCCGGAACCTCACGGAACTGCTTACCGTGTCGGATATACATTTCCGTTCCGTCCGCATATCTGCCAAGATAGATCTTGCTCTGCTGACCAAGGCTGTTGCCTCTCATCAGATAGTCATACCATTTCATACCATCAGGATAAGCCAATTCGTAAGGACTACGATAACTAGGATTGGTCTTCCTGATCTCCTCAGCCTTCTTGCGCTCCTTCTCCTCGTCCATGGCACGGAAGGCAGCATTGATACCATTGGCGATTGCCTCATAGAATACCATGAAGCCGATACCATAGCAGAGGAGTGAAGAAATCTGTCTGCTTCTTCTGCCCTCGTCCTCCGGTGTAAGAATCCCATGGCCAAGTCGCTTGTAGTAATGCTTGAAGTTCTCAAAGGTTGCCTCATTCCAGATAGAGCCATATCCGGTTAATGCCAGGAAGTGGCGTGTGGTAGAAGCATTCCAGTCTGGCGAAAGAAGAACTCGTCCGGCATAGCGCAAGGTTCGATGGCTGGCACCCAAGATGTCCCAGTGCTGACCGCCAAACATATCGTTCACAAACTGACCGTCCTCGTCCAAAGCCCGGCTCAGTTCCTCCTCAGTCCATCCCTTCTTCTTGGCACGTTCCTTGGTCTTGTCTGCCCTCATCCGGTAGGTCGCAAGTTTCAGTCCGTCATGGAGGAAATCCCACAAGGCTCTATCCATACCCTTGTTGATGAGCGAAAGCATCTGAGTCGCCACCTTCAATGGCATTGTAGCCAAAGCCATCGTTCCGGAAATTCCATTTCCGTCCTTCAACTTCTCCTGCACCTTCATCATCGCATCGCGCATATTGTCGAACATGTTCTGCACGTCTGCAGCTGCATAGTCGTTGGTCGCTCCAAACTTCACCAGATGGCTAGCTGCCTCTTGGAAGTCCTCAGGATTGGCGAAGCAAGGCAACTGATGATTCTTCATCGTATCTACAAAGATATACTTCATAAAGTTGGCCATAGCCTTCTTAGGTCCAAACTCCACCATGTTTTGTACCATGTATACCTCCGTCAATGCTCCGGCATGAAAACCACTAAAGCCCAACTCCAGTTTCTTGGCACTCGAAGCAAGCGTATCAAAAGCCTTCCAGAAAGGAGAAGACTGATAGGTCTCGAATACTACCCCGAATCGGTCTCCGGCACTAGCCTCGCTATAAAGCACCCTCTCCTTGCCAGTGATAGGATTCTTCACCTTCACCTGCTTAGGCGATACATTATATACCCACACCGGACCCACACCCGGAATCTCAAAGTACTGATACTGCTCCAGGTTAAAAGGAGGCGTAGAAGAAAGCAGTGGGTCAGAAGAAATGATTTCTCCATCCTCATTGCGCTCTATTACGTTCAATCCGCTCAACTCCTGCAGCATGGTTTTGTTAACCCAAGCCTCGATATTGCTTCTGCTGTAGTAAGCCATCATCTTCGTGATGTCGGTAGTCTTAGGCACAAGTCCTACGCTGATACCCTCCATCAGGGTACTGATGGTTCTCGGCTTCTCGTTCGGACTCTTGGTACGCTGTCTGTTCTCCACATACATCGCATAAGCCTGCTTGTCGCTCTTCTCCTTATCCCAGATATGGTTTACATAGTCGGCATTATATCCGGTGTCCTCTCTTAAGGTGCGATTATCCTTCAACCAGTCGTAGGTATAGTTATACCAGTCTCTGATAGAATCAATGGTAGCCTTCATTTCAGGCGAGAGATTCTTGTAATCGATACCCTCAGGCACAATCTGATGCTTCACCAGTGGCAATACATGCTCGCTCAGAATATCTGAACCATCAATAGGCACAAAACCTTCCTCACCCTGATGATTGGCATTGATGGTCTGAGCCATCTTGCTAGCCACCTCGCTCACAGCCTGAGGATCATCATAAACCTCCACCTCCTTGTCGTCTTTCAGTACGGTATGCTTCTTGCCTGTCTCAGCAATCAGGTCTGCCACAAAAGGCTGGATAGCCTCTACATCTGTCGGCTGGATATGGATATGTCCCTTGTCAAAAGCACCAGTGGCATTCAGATCGTGCGCCAGGTCACGCAATCGTCTAGGTGCTTCTATTATATAAGGTATAGCCTCAGCCCGGTTCGGCTTGCCCTTGTAGTCAGAAAGCAACTTATCAAAAGCACCGCTATCTGCCATCTTCTCTATTCTGTTCTTCACATCATTGATATAGATGGCATCATCAGCACTAGCCTCCTCCATATTCTTGCGTCTATGAATCACGGCATGCTTCACGGTCTTTGCAGCTCCTTCCTTGCTCACGTCCGTACTGGTCACCTCTGCCAAGTCCTGCATCACTCGCTGCTCCAGGGCATCAGCCTCCGGATTGGTCTCTGCCGGGTAAATCTTACCCTCATACAAGTCCAGGTCGGCATCGTTCTGCTCGTTCAGTTCGTGTCTGGTCAACCAGTCCTCGTACTTCTGTCTAGCCTCGTCCTGCTTGGCTTTCTCAAACAAGAACATATCAGGCATTGGGTTCTCCTTGTCGGCCATGGCATCGTTCCACTTCTCCCATTCCTTGTAACGAGAGAAAAACGCCTCGTCCGTCTCGCCTTCCTTACGTTCCGGCTTAATCGGCATTTCGTCACCCTGCAGATGATGGCTGTCACGCCATTCCTTGTTTAGGCGCTCCCATTCCTTCTTGCCCTCGGCATCCTTATCGAAGTCATAGAACATAGGTGGCTCTGGGTCGTTCTTGTCCTCTCTGGCTTCCTTCCATCGCTTCCATTCCATCACTCGCTTCATGTATTGGATGGCGCTCTCGCCCTTCTTCTGTCTCGGCTTGCCCTTGCCAGCACCATCAGCTAGCGCATCCTTGATTTCTGCATTGCTAGCCTGCTTCATCATGGCTTCCTGCTTCTCCTGAGGCATTTCGTCCCAAACGTGCAGAGCCTTGCCAGCCTTCATCAGGTAGTATCTCAAATCCTTGTCATTGAGAAGTCCCGGCACTCGAATACCCAGTTTCTTAAGCACCTTGATAAGATAATGCTTAATCTTAGTCCACAGAGTAAAGTCCTCAGCAGTCTTAGGACCCTCCTCAGCAAGATGGGCAATATACTCCTGCGTTCCCACATTCATGCGGTCATTGTTCTTCCAGTCCGGATCATATTTGTTGGCAAAGTCAATTATCTTGCCTCGAACATCCTTACCTGCAGAACGGTAAACGAAGTTGGCAAACTTTCTTACCTCGTTTTCGCCACCCAGAAGCACTTCCATACCCTCATGACCTATCTTCTCATGCAGCACCGTTCTCTCTGCCTCGTTGGCATCAGCACAATTAGGCAGATAAACATGAACCGTATGCGTAGTAGGGTCATACCATCCGGTAGCACCATTCTTCACATCACTCAGATAAGCATCCGGCACCTCATCCACAGAAGTATAAACCGTAGCCTCAGCACCACCCAGTTTGTTGGCAGTGTTCACCACCCGGTCGCTCACCTGTTTCTGCATGTCTGCATCCCAGTTGTTCTTGAAGATAGAGCTGCCAAGTCTAGCCAGTACATTTCTGCCCGATAAGTCATCCTTATTCAGCAGAGGAGCAATAACGCCCTTGGTCAACTGCACCGGAATACCATTGCCAATGATGGTATGTGCCAAAGATTCCGTCTTAGGCAACAGATAGTCATCGCCCAGTCCGGTTATTCTAGCCAATACCCTGCCATCAGCACGCAACACCTTTCCACCCGGCATGATGATCACGTCTCCGCTCTTGGTTCTCAGCGTAGGCAGAATCTCATCCCCATAGGCATGAGGAATCTTTCCGTCAGCATAGGCACTGTCCATCACGTAAAGAGGCTTCTCCACCTTCTGCCAGTCTATGCCATCAGCCTTCAATCTGGTGTCCATCCATGGTGCCACACCGTTTTTCTTCTCCGTCAGGGTAGGAAGAATATCCTCCACAGCCTCTAGCCATCCACCCTTACGTGGTTGCTTCTTTGGCTTCTCCGGCAGTTCTCCCTCCTTCACGGCTCTGACAATCAGTCGTTCCCGGCTGGTATAGCCACCAAAATCTGCGGCATTATACACGTCTGCATCCCATGTATAGCCATTCTTGTCAAGTGCCTTGGTGATAATCTTCATCGCCTCAGAGTCCTTGTAGCCCTTCACGTTCTCGATAGTCACAACTCGCGGCTTCACGGCATCAATGAACTCGGCAGTACTCTTGGCAGTCTCCTTATCAAGCTCCACCTCGCCCCCATTGCTCTTGGCCTGCGAGTAGTTCTTGCATACAGGCGAAGCATGGAAATACTCCACCTCGCCATCAATATGCTTCACCAGTTCCTTCGGGTCCACGTCTCTCACGTCAGCCGTAACAATATGCTGTCCGAAGTTGTTGCGATACACACCACTTATCTTCCGGTCATATTCCACGGCCACCACTGGGTCGATGATACCCTTCAGTCCCTCCTCTACAAGACCACCACCACTAAAGTAGGTTCCAGCCTTCATCAGAGAATCAGGGTGCTTCTGCAACTTCTGCTCCAAGATAGGAGATTTCACGATACCCTTACCGCCCCATTCCTTGAAAGCATCCTTGGTCATTTTTACGTCCACAAACTGAGCCTGCGGAAACTCCTTCTTCAACTCCTCCATCTGAGCCATAAACTTCTCCTTAGTCTCAGGAGCCTGCTGTCCTGACTCCACGGTAGTAATAGGCACACCCAGTTTAACCAACTCCCTCACCTGGTTAGGAGTAACCACGTTCCAAGGAATAGCCAGTCCAGTACCCTCTAGCTGCTCAGCAATACTCTCAGCAACCTCAGAATCAGGAACCACTCTCACCGCCTTTCTCCATCGGGAAAGCATCACGCTTCTCTGTCTATCCTTCGGCAACAAACCATTTACGGAACCCGAATGCCAAGGCACAAGTCCCACGGCATCCTTTGCGCCCTCGGCATGATAACCGCTGGTCTTCTCGCTCTCCGGAATCTCCCATTCTACGACCTTGATGTTACCTCTGGCATAAGCCCCGGTAAACTGGTCATTCATCATCGAAGTGGAAGTATGCATATAAGGATTGTAGGCAGCACGCACAGGACCTTCTCCTGCCCCAGGGTTCTTGTCGGTCTTCACAAGTTGGAACTTACCACCCTTCACAAGGTCCGGTCTCTCATCAGCACCCATCCAAGCCCCAATCTCGGTATCATCAGTACGCTTTCCGTCAATAATAGCAGCCATAGGCGAGTAGAGCTTACCATCCACCTCCTGCATTCCGCTATACATACGGAAAGTCTTCTCCTTATTCAGCCTCTCCAGTTCCTCCGGCTCTGTCACCCGATGGAAACGGATGTCATGATTGCTATTGATAGCCTCATTAAAGGCACGTTTGCGGTCTGCATCGTTCTTTTCGTCATACTCAAAGATTGATACACCAGCATTCTTCAATGCCTCCTTCACCTCTTTCTTGGTAGTAGTAGGAACAACAGCAGCAGAGAACTCATCAAAGCTAACTGGGCGTTCAAACTTAGTCTCAAAGTACATGGCAGGATGCTCTTCCTTGATAGCCTTAACCATTTCCTTCAAACGTTTCGTGTCCTCATCTGAGAAGTTCACATTGTACTCCTTCTTCAAATAGGCTTGTGGGTCACTGGTCATTGCTGCCTCAGAGAGTCTTTCCATGCCATAACTATCAAAAGCACTTGTGGAATCTGGTTGGCATTTATTACCAAGTTCAAAGAAAACACTAGACCACTTATCTCTGAATTTATCAAATTTCTCTCGGTCAGAAGTCAACAAACCTTTCTTGGAGCGAATATCCTTCAATGTTCCATAAGAAGGCATCAACCTTGCAGCAAAGTTCTGGAAAGATACAGCCGCACCAGTTGCACCATTTCGCCCTTGCTTCTTCATCAACTTGGAAACATTCTCCAAGGTGTTTGGCACATATCTACGATTGCCGCTAGGAGTAAAGCCATCAAAGATTACCTCCTTAATGCCATATTCCTTTTCCTTACCTTCCAGCCAAGTATTGAACTCATCTGTCAGGTTATTGGTCTTGATGTAGTCTTCCACATCATTAAGCGTAGCATTCGTGTCAACTCCAGTCATACGATGGTCACGTTCTACTTTGCGAACAAATTCCTGAACTTTATCGAAATAAAAGCCATATTTATCATACTGCTCCAAGGCATTTTTTGCTCTAGCTAACAAGAAAGGATTCTTTTCACCCTCATCAACTTGCTTTTTATACCTCGTAATACGATATTTTTGCTTTTCCTCATAAGCTGCTCTGTCACCTCCGAAAACGTTATCAATATACATATCCAAGACTTTCTGAGCATCAGCCTTGCCAATACTACTGATGTCAAAGTTCCCTGATGTGATAGATTTCAGGTCATTATAGACCTTATCGCTATACTTATGTTGCAATTCTACCATTTTAGGAGCCACACCCTTCTCATGAAGGAAGAGATACTTCAAGCCAGAATTGGAATCATTTCCGTCTAATATCCATCGGTCAATACCATTTCTTACTTCATGTTGCATTTCTTTTGGTACGGAAAGCACATCTTTGTTAACCTGTACTGAACCCTTATTGCTTATCTGTTTCTCTACTTGCGGATAGGTAGGAGTCCAAGCATCGCCCTGCCAAGTTCCAGCGTTCTTTCCAGTTCTCTTAGCCACCTTATCAGAAGGCAATATCAAGGAAATGTCACCATAACTCTCATGGTTCTGCTTACTAGTATCAATGACAGCCACAGATGGATTGGCAAGACCACCTTGCTTGATAGCCTTCAACAGCTTCTCCTCAGTAATATTATGAACTCCAGCAAGAGTTTTATCATCCTTCTTAGCTTTCTTCTCATTCAGCACAGTACGTGGGTCCACCCCATTCGCCAAATCTCTCAACACAAGGTTACGAATATCCTCCAAGGTCATTTTCTTAATGTCCTCAGGCTTCCACTTCGTAAATGTATCAAGAGTCCAATACCAGAACTTCTTCAACCAATTCTTTAATCGGTTGATGATAGTAAGCTCTTTAGCAGTGTCTAACGGATTCTCCTTAATGGCATCCTTCGCCATCTGCTCCAAGATAGAAGCACCGTCCTCACCAGTCAGACGAGCAAAAGCCTCATCGCAAATCTCATCATCGCTCAGATGCTTATAGTTAGGGTCCTCCTTCAAATCAGCAAACAGCTGGGTCTGCATGATGAGTTTATCACCATGCTCAATAAGCTCCGGATTCATCTTCTTGGCAGCAGTACGCCAAAGATGCTGATATTCATGGATAGGAGTATTAGCATTCAGATGCTCCTGGTTCAGCACAATCTCCTTACCATCAGTGTAGCCATAAACCACACCCTTGCCCTGCGCAAATTTGGTATGATCCACTATCTTCATATCCTCAGGCTTGAAGATAACATAATTGGTATCGCCTTCCTCTGCTCCACCAAAGTTACGACCAGCTTTATACTTAATGCCAGTGTAGCCAAGAGAAGCGAGAAGCTTGCTTGCTGCCTTATCATCATTGAAGGACGCATCATCCTTAACACTTCTCATTGAGATAGTCTTATAGAAGTTATCAAAGGTTCTATCCTTCTTGAAGTCCTTGATATCATAGCTACGCAAAGAAGGTAGTGCTTTAGCTACCTTATCAATCAGTTCATCAGTTATAGGAGCATCCCAATCCAGATAGTTGCTGCCATTATCATCAGGTATATCCACCTCATAGAGAGAAGTCTTTGGAGTTTCGACAGACAAATTTAAGTCAAGCAATTTCTTCATTACATCAATCTGCTTTTTATAGAAATCTCCTTGATTCTCCTTATACAACTTTTGATATTCATCAATGGAGTCTTTTAGCTTTTGTTTAGCCTTTTCTACCCCCATTCTATCAACATTCACAAGGAAGTTATCTGCCTTAGAAACTCCATCCATGCCAACAATACCACTAAGAGTTGCCGACATGTGTCGCCAGTCCAGTTTTTCCCCATTATAGACAAAATACTTGTCTTTTCTGCCACTCTCGGCATAGTACTTTCCAATTTCTGGGGAAGAGGTAACATATCCACCCCATCCAAAACTCTGTGTACCTTCACCCTCTCCCATGTGGTTGAAGTCAAACTCAGAAAAGTTAGCCCCACTTCCATGATAAGTACGCAAGAATCTCACTCCCGCACCCTTACCATCAAGCTTATATGGGTCAAACTCAGAAGGGAAAGAGCCTGTAAGCCCAGCCACATTGTCCTCAAAACTCTTATCAAGATTGAAGACCTTGTAGTTACCCCACATCAGCTTATTATAGTAAGAACGTTCCTTTCTAGCCAGCTCCTGCTTCTCAAAGTACTCCGGCATCTTGTTAGGATTGCTCATATCCACCACGGCATACTGCTTCCACTTATCCGGGCGCAACTCCTTGGCAAAGTTATAAGCATTCTCGGCAGCCTGCTTCTCCTCAGGAGTCTTGATCTTAAATCTCATTTCAGGCTGATTCAGCAGCATGGCAAGATTCAGGTTATCCTGCGCCTCAGCCACCTTCTCCATGTCCTCGTTGCTAACCACCTTCACCGGAATACCAGCCTTCTTAAGCATAGCAGAAACAGCATCATAAGCCACCTTCTGCGCCTCCGTCATTTCCGAAGGCTTCACCTCCTTCACATCGCGATCAAATTTCGCCTGTTCCTTCTGCACCATAGCATACTCCGCAAAAGGCTTAGTCTTGCGGTCAGAAGACTCCAGCCACTTGTCAAAGGTAGCCTTAGGCACAGCAGTAACCTTACCAAGTCCCTTCCAGCCCTTGGAGTAGTTGGCAAGATAAGCCTCTGTAGCAGCCTCCTCAGAAGGATAGCCATACATCACCTTATGCTCATCAAACTCTCCAGTTTCTGGGTTCACCTGGTCAACAACATAAACGTTACCATCAAAAGTATCAAGGTCTGCAGCGTCATTGATGAACATATCAATATGGTCACCATCAACGCCAATTTTACCAAGAATATAGCCGTAAGTATCGTGCATGGTCACGCTCCAAGGCTTGCCCTGCTCGTCCTTACCGCTTCGAGTCACGCCCTTTGGTGTTTCTACGGTATAATCGTAGCCACCAAAGGACAAATGACCCTTTTTGTAGTTTCCTGCCTTCTTCTGAGCCTCTGTTGGTTCGGTCTCAGTTTCGGCAATGGCACTCTTTAAACGTTCTCCGAAGGATGCTTCTTGCGGTAGATGTGAGCCTCGAACAGCTGAGCCTTCGCCAGGTTCCAAGCTGCCAGTCTTTTGTCGCCCTTTGCGTCCGCTATCAGAGCCTTCTCCAATCTCGGACTCAGAAGATGCTTCTCCGTTACCAACTTCTTCGCCTTGGCTATTTCCTTCATCAACTCCTCTCCGTGAAGAGTCGCTACCCAGGCTACTGCCTCCTCCATATCCTTCTTCATTGCTTCTGTCATCATAATCAGCTAATTCTGGTAAAATTGATTTAACAAATTGTTTGTACTCCCGGTCACGATCCTCAATCTCCATCATGCGGTCAAATTCAAGTCCAATGATGTGATCAAGTTCGCTTTCAGACGGCAAAGATAACTCTTTTTCGTTAATATACGATTTATAATTCTCAATTTCTGCCTGTCTTTCGATAATTTCACGCTCTTTCTGTGCTTCATAATACTCTTCCTCGCTTGAAAGTTCATCTTCTGCAGCTGCTATGCGGTTCATCAGAGCCACATTTCTCATTTCCTTCACGCTGTCATAAGACTTGAACATATCAAGAAGGGCATTACGAACATCCTGGTCGGTATATCCCATATCCTGCAAGTTTACAGGAAGGTCATTATATACTTTCACGGCAAAATCGTTAACCGACATACCTGTTCCTTTCTTGGCTATAAGATAATTGAACTTGTTAGAATCATATCCCTTGCCAATACCAAACTTGAAATTGCTCTTGCCCAACTCATATTGAAGAGATTCCGGATTCAAGCTATGAGGACGCAAAGATTCAGATACAGCCTCTTCAAGAGTCTGAGGAGTCAAGTCCGTAACATCAACAGAGGCATCCTTGTATATCTCTTTTATTGCTCCAAGGTCATTCTTCTTCAACGCATCAGCCACCAATGTCTTGCGCTGCTCAGAAGGAGTCATGCCCAGTTCCTCCATTTCCTGCTGGCTAACTTCTGTTTTATAGAGTTTGCTGAGTTTATTAGCCTGAGCCTTCAATCCCTTTGCAGCAACCGACAAATTAGTCTGCAGAGCCTCCAGTTGAGCCTTTGTAGTATTCAATTCCATAAGTTGGGTAGGGTCCAGCTCTGTTTCGCCATTGATATACTGCTCCAACATGTCATTCACGTCATTCATCTTGTGCTCCACATCCTCCTGGGTATGATAGATGTCCTTGCGCTGAGAGGTAATATAGTCGTTAGCCTCATCCATAGTTGGATATTGCTTCTTCAATTCCTTATCGTCAAGTACGAGCAAATGGAAATCATCAGATGGCACGATGGCAGTTTCATCAACACCAGCCTTCTCCACCTCAGCCTTGCGCTCCTCCTTCATAGCCTTCACCTCATCAGGAGTCATCACGCTGTTGCGGATAGTATTCCAGTTCTTGAAACGAGCATCAAGATTAGCAATCTGCTCATTAACAAGAGCCAGGTCGTTCTCCACCTTCTGAGCCTTTTCTGGGTCCAGGTCTGCATTGGTATCAAGCCAGTTCTGATATTCAGCAGCTGCCTTCTTCTTGTTGGCAAGTTGCGTCTTGATGTCGTCACGGCTTCCATTAACCAGATTCAGGAGTTTGCCATGGTCTTCACCATACTGCTCCTGCAGATACTCAGCAGCCACCTTTGCATCTGTATCTTTTGAAGAATAGTCAGGCTGTCCCATGCCCAAGCCTACGATACCATCATTGTAACGTTGCTTCTTCTCAGCCTCAGCCTTGGCTGCATCATCATTGGCACGCTGTGCGTCCTCGGCATCCAACTCTGCACCAATAGAGGTATCGATTGCATTCTGTCGCCAGGCATTAAACTCGTCCTTGCTCAGGGCAATATTGTCCTTGCCATCAGAAAGCACAATCTTGCCATCTTCGCTATATCCGGCAAAGGTCATTTGCATTGGTTCGTCACCTGATTCCATGGCAACCTCCACGGTGTCGCTTGGCTTCAATCCACTGCCATCATACTGTGCAAAGAACTGCTGTTGTCTCGCATTCTTCTGATCAGCAAACTGCTGATTGATGTAATCATCCATAGGAACTGGCGTACCCACTTCCTTGATGTCGGCACTGGAAACCTGCTTGATGGTAGGATTTCCATCCTCACCAGGCACAACCACGAAACCGCCACCATATTCATTGGCTTTCTTCAAGAACACCTGCTGACCTGTAGTAAGGGTAGCTGGCACGATGTTTCCGTCTTCCGTCTGATATGGCCAAAGCTGTTCCTTCAACGCCTCGCCATAGCCATCATCGGCATGCTGCAAAGCATCATAAACGCCCATCTTGGCATCCTGAGCCTCCACATACTTACGAACAGCATCCTGCTGCGCTGGAGTCAAAGAATTGGCACGCTGAGCCACAAACTGCTCCATGTCCTTGCCATCCTCGTATGCCTTCACCACAACATTCATCTGTGCCTCATCACCGCCAAAAGCACGCTTCAATCGAGCCTTCGAAACATCATCGTTATGATCAATCGCCTTCAAGCCCTCAGCATCCCCCTTCTGGTAAGCATTCTGTCCCATCACATAGGCATCAGGCTTGCTTTCATTGGAAGGTGTTACACCCTCAACAGGTGGCGTTGGTGGCTCTGTAGGTGGAACCTCAGCAGCAGACTCCTGACCACCAGCAGAACCATCTACCGGAGCAGCATTCTCAACAGGAGTAGCTGGCTTCTCTCCCTCAACACCGCTCTGTTCAATGCGCTTCTGCTCATTTCCATGGGCTGTATTATAGAGATCATCCACCGTCTGCTTCATTTCACGTTTCAGTTCGATAGAGTTGTAAAGCTCCTTAAGATAAGACTCCACCAGTGGCGCATACTTCTTATCTTTCGATTCCAAAGCCTTTCTCAGCGTACCACGAGCCACGCCATGAGAGTCTTCAAAGGTATTCACAAACTCCCTCATCACGGAACTGTTTTCAAGGGCGCTGTCATAATAATGGCGATAAGCATCAACCTGCTTCTGCTCCTCCTCAGTAAGGATGATGCCCTTCTGCTGTTTATCCATGATGTCCTTGATGGCACCAGCATTCTGATGAAGATAAACCGCTGCCTTATCCTCATCCGTCAATTTCTCACCCATATTGTATTTCTGCGCTGCCTTGTTGTATAAGCCATCAAGATGCTCCTGCGTAAACTCATTGTGGAACTCACCTTCCAGCACAGAAGCCAAGCCCAAAGTCTTCTCATACTCCAGTTTCTTATCAGCCTTCTGAGCCTCATCAAGCGAAGAATACTCCTGTCTGTCAATGATACCGCCATCCTTATTCAAGGTTTCGAGATAAACCTTTCCGTCATTATCCATAGGCTGTACAATGACGGAATCAACCACAGGCGAGAAAGAAGAAGGGCGCTTGCCTTCCACCACAGCCATCATCTTAGCCTTCAACACTTCCGGCACACTCTTGTCGTTCATCAGATTCATATACTTCTGGGTAAGCTGCCCATCAAGTCGCTGGGCGTTCTCACCCTCCACGGCATACTCCCCAATGCCCACCTTCTCGAAGGCATCACGAAGACCATCATAGCCGAATCGTTTCAACTCGGCAATATCCTGATCTGAGAAGTCAAACTTCTTGTTAAACTCCCTTGCGTCCTTGAATCGAGCATACTTGCCCACCATGCCCGGCAAGCCGATAGCAGTAAGGTTCGCCATACTCTCCAGGAAGCTCTCGGCTGCATCCTTGCCAGTAGGCTTGAAGTTCGGGTCCTGCGCCATACGCTCCAGCATCTGATGACCGGTCATAATACCGGAATCCACAACCTTACCACCAACATCAGCAAGAATATTGGTAGCCAAGCCTCTGCCCTTGCCTAGCATATTGGCAATAGTATTACCCTGCATGATAACACCTAAGGCACTCTGCTTTGTTCCCTCTAAAAAAGTATCAAGCGCAATCTTCCACCCAGAAGGATTGTAAATCTTGCCATTCTCATCAAACTGACCAGTACGATAAACCTCATCAATAGGCTTCGAGATAGCAGACTGCCCACCAAAGGTAACAGCACCATGCACTGCACCGTTCTTCAAAGCCACGTCCTTACTCTTACCGATAAGTACCTTGGCAGCTCGCTCAGCCACCTTGCGCTCCATACCCTTAGCCATCAGGTCACCAGCCAGTTTACCCTCTGCCTTGGCAATCATGCTCTTGGTCAATTTGCCACCTGCTGCTCCCGGCAACCAATAACTCCAGGCATCACCTGCAAAGGTCAGAGCACCACTAGCCACGTTCTCCCAGAAGCCCGGCTGATACTGCTGATTAGCCATATCCTCCAGCCAGTTCTGATAGTCCGTCTGAACAGCCTTGCGAGTAATCTTGCCCACAATAGTGTTACCCAAACCAGTCTTCATGATGTACTCAGCACTACCCTTAGGCATCATACCCTTAATCTCCAGCTGGTCGAGTTCATTCTTAAGAACAGAATTGATCATCGGCTTGAACTGCTTAGGATCACTACTCTGAGTGCCATTCAAGCCATATCGCTGCATCACCTTAAATGCCGCATTGCTCATATCGTTCAGGAACTCCGGATTCCGGTAGAGCTTGCCAAACTTCTTCTGCAAACCAGAAAGTACCTTTGCAGGATCCTTGGCCTCGTTTGCCTCATACTGAGCACCAAGTGCTGTACCCAGACGAAGATTAGCCGGAATAAACTGGCTTCCTTCCATACCCTCTGTAAATGCCTTACTGCCTGCCTCCTGAGCCTTGTTGTACTCATCCACTACAGATGGACTCACATATTTGCTGATAACGTCAGAAAGAGCCTCGTTGATGTCCTGATTCATCAGTCTGTCCTGTACATGCTCATCGTGAGAATAGAGGCGTGTTGCGATGCCCTCAGCGATGTCACGATAGTTCGGGCCATACTTGTTAACCAAACTCTGTACCATAGCTGGCTTCAGGAACTGTCCTACATAGTCATCATAGCTGATACCCATGCTGTCTGCCTCCTGCTTCAACTTATCCTGCACACCATGGCTATACCATTGCGCCTCGATACTCTGCTCAGCATCCTGCACAGTATCATCAGGCAAAGAAGCCACTATCTGGTTGGTAACGTCCATGGCCGAACGGTTGGCATATCTGCCCAGAGCAGACTGCACCATCTGCACTGCCTCCTCATTGCTATTGGCAGTACCATCAGCCAACAAGTCGGCAACCATGTTTTCGAAGTAAGTACCCTGCTTATCCGGTCTCTGCTTCCAGTTTTCTAGATAGTTGGCAAGTTTGGCATCCATCAAGCCTTCGTTATTAACCACGCTGGTTGGTGCTGCAACAGGAGTCTCTTCCTTAGATTCAGGAGAAGCCTCTTGCTGTGCTGGCTGCTGTACCTGCTGATTATTGTCTTGTGGCTGCTGCATATTATCACCAAGAAGCATATTGGATATCATACCACCCATCTTCTGCTCCCTGCCGATAATTCCGGCATCCACCTTCGGAATCATGCCGAGTGCTTGCGAAATAAAGCCAGGCTTCTTTAACTCGCCTCGCTGATACTCATCATTCAGCTGAGCCAAGTCCTTGAAGTTGCCAGGCTTGTTATCAGGTGAATTGAACGCATCAATCACCTCTTGCGGATATTGAGACTGTTCTTTCTCTTTAGAAGGTGAAGGTTTCTTTCCAACCTCGTTGATAGGGGTAGCGTTTCCACTGGTATCATACCACATATAGCCCTGCTTACGGTACTCGCCCACATCCTCAATAGGAACATCTACCTTCTGCTTCTTATCATCGAACATGGTGATATAACCACCTTCGAAGTCCTTAGCGAAGTTATCCATGCCTCTCTGCTGAACAACCTCATCAGGGATGTCATACTCATTGTTGTCCTTATCCCATACATGATAAGTCAACTTAGATTTGTTGTCTTTATCTGCCATATACTATGTTATTTTCTTATATACTTTGAATAATCTACCTTTGTGCTAGAAGTTCTCTTGGCTGGTTTCCCACCATAAGGGCGAACGGTTCGCTTCTTGCCTTCCTTAGCCATTTTAGCCCTAGCGTAAGCGGATGCCTGCTGGCGGTTCTTCTCGTTAGCCCAAGTTCCACCCCTGCCATCATTTCCACCGATTGCCATACCATTGTGTGTAGCCCATTCATTCACATGTTTCTTAAACTTAGGGTCGTTTACATACCGGGTGTTGAAATCATCAGCCTCCTTCTGATTGGCATTTCTCTGATTCTGCCCCTCTGTCTGCGAATTGATATGCCTAACTTGCGCTCCCTTCACCACTACACTGGCGTTATGATCAGCAGCTCCGGCATTGGCATTGTTGGTTTGGGCATCAAGCAAATGACCCTTCTTGCCTCTCAGTTCGTCTTCCGTCTTGGTCTTTGCAGTAGAAAGACCAGCTGCAGCCTTAGAAGCTTCCTGTCTTGCCTGTTCGGTCTTCACCTTTTCGGGTGTCAAAGCATCCTGCTGATTCTTCTGTGATGCGCGATATGCAGCCAGCGCCTCGTTAGCCTTGGCAGCAGCCTCTGCTTGCATCTGTGCTTGCTTGTTCTGTCTGTCCTTCCAGATATTCACCATCATTTGGTCATAGCCTTTCTGACGAAGGGCATCAGTGCCTTCCCTCAGCTTGCGTTGGCGTTCGGTAAGCTCTTGTGCTGATTCTATCTTCTGCGATGGAGCACCTTGTGTTGTACCGAAAAAATTGCCAAGATGCATAAAGAAATTACTCCATTTCTCCATTTTGGCCTGCCTCTCCGCTTTCTTCCTCAAAGCTTCATTGGCAGCTACGGTTTTATCAACATCACCAAGTTGACTAAGCCAAGGCATGAAGGTAGCCCAGTCGCCACCACCATTCTTCTGGTAATCTCTCATGATGTCATAAGGCTTCATCTGCTGCAAGATAGGATTCTGCTCTATCTCGCTATAAGGTCTACTCCAGTCAATCTTGATACCCTGGTTAGGCTCAACCTTGGTAACATCTACGGTTGGCTGCTGTACAAAAGATTCCTTGCCATTATTTCCTGTAATACCAGTCGTATCAATGGCAGTATTCTTTTCAGGTTGCGCTTCAGTAGCCTGAGCAGTTGCAACTTCCGGCTTCTCCGCATTACCACCATCAGAAGGAAAATCAGTAAAAGGAACAATAGCTGTTGCCGGACGCTTAGGAGTTAAATCGTCACTAATAAATCCCATAATTACCTCCTTCCTTAAATTGGCAACATACTTGCAGCACTAGCCAATCCACTCGTAGCATCAGTTATACCCTGAGCAGTAGAAAGAGCCTTCTCCTTCTTGGCAGAAGCAATATAATTAGTCATTGCGTCAATCTGCGAATCAGCACCATTCCAAACGTTTTCCTTTGTCTGAGCGCCTTGTACGGCTGCTTGCTGCATAATGTTGCCCACTTGCTCCTGAGCAGCCTGTTTGCTCAGAGCCACCGCTTCATCAGAGCCACCACTAACAATATTCGTATTCTTAGCCTTTTGCGTGGCATCATCCAATACCTTCTGGGCATTGGTTACGGCAACCTGGTTCTCAGCAGTCTGCGTAGGGTCCTGATAATACAAATTGTCCCGATGATCCTTCACCTGCTGCAATCGGTCTTGATAAGTTTGGATATACTGATCATAACCCTTGTTTCTAGCTTTTGCAGCCAGCAGTCCACCAGCTGCAGTGGCAGCACCACCTAAAAGACCACCTACAGAGCCTTTTAGACTACCTGCAATTTTTCCTATAAGTCCCATAAAATTCGAATTTAATGTTTAAACTGTGCTAAAGTAATGCGTTTTTTCTAGCCTTCGGTGATAAGTTCCGCAACTTGAACACCAACTTTCGGTATTTTTCACTATATTTGCACTCGAAAACTATCAGTAATCAATTAAATTCTTAGAATATGGCAACAAAAAAAGATAATAGCAATGAGCCGAAACCAAAGCGAAAGAAGACTGGTGGACGCAAGGCTGGCACGGCAAACAAGATAACGAAAACGGTACGTGAAAGCCTTAGCGATGCCATCACTGGCTATTTCAACGGAATCAATGAAAAAGGCTACTCTCTAGCCAGTGACCTCATGCAGATAGAAGAACCTGCCGGACGTTTGGCAATGGTAGCCAAATTTCTCCCCTACGTTGCTCCAAAACTTCAATCCATATCATTCAACAATGATGAGCATCGAAGCCTGTCAGTGGAAGAGTCCTTCATGGAGCTGGAGGAGAAATTTGAGAAACAGGAGACCACCATCAACATCAAGAATCTCAAAATTGTTAATAATGGCTAATTACAAAAAAAAGGTAGCCTTCTCTAAAATTTCTGCTACTTTAGAGAAGACTACCCTATGGTATGAAATTGACTGAATCTGTCAAATATTAAGTTTTATTGGCACAATTTTAAGATATATTGGCTACTTTTTATCCCTCATGCGCTCAAAATACTTCGTCTGGTCTTTGGTGATGTTCTTCACCTTTATCTGTATGGTGCAAGTGCTAGGCACGTTGTCGTTTATGTTGACCATCAGTTGGTCAATAATCTCATCCGTGTTCTTGTAACCCTTACCATCCACATGAGCCACCACCTCGCCCATAAAGTAAGCATCGGCACTGAGTTCAAAGGTTTCCTCCACCTTTTCAAAAACAGGCGCATGATACTCCTGTATTCGTCTGCTTGGGTCATTGGTAAAGAAAATCTTCTCCACCACCTTCTCATTCAGTTCCCAGGCTCTAGAGAAATCTGGCTTCACATATCCCATGGTAATCTTATGAGTACTGATGTGATTCATCGCAAAACCTATCTCTTCATAATTGGCACCAATATCATTCTGAGCTACGGTAGCCCAAGTATGGCGAAAAGTATAAGGTGTTATCTTCAATTCACTATCCTTCAATGTATTCACACAGAATTTCTTTAGGAATAGGCACAAATTACCATCCATCGACCTGCTACACCCATAGCTTTTGTGAAAATTAAACAGATAAGGGTCTTCTTTATCTGAGAAATACTTCATCATGGTAGGTATGAGCATATCTGGTACTTTCATTTCTATATAAGCTTCATCAGCTCTAACCGTTCGTGTCTTCTGTCGCTTGTAATGCAAAATACCATCGTAATAGTCAACCTTCTTCATTTCATACAGGTCAGCCACATTGATTCCTGCAAGACACAATACCATCTTGCACACATCCACAGCCAAACATTCTGTCTTAGAAGAAGGAATTACTGAAAAAATCCTTCTGCAATCTTCCATCAAGATAGCACGCTTTTTGGGAATAGCATGCTTATGATACTCTACTTTAGTCCAAGGATTCACCTTTATCCTTACGATGTCGTTATCATAATCATTATATTTAGCCACACCTGCCTTGAACATCTTTTTTAGGAACTGAGGATAGTAAGATTTCTTTGCCTTGGAATCCTTCATACTATCTATCCATCCTTGCACTAGTTTGGTGTTCAATTCACTAAACATTACCTTCTCAGAACCACAATATCTTTCTATACTATTCAGGGTATTGCGATAATTTACAAGAGACTGAGGTTTCAATGTTTCAGACAACTCATCAATATATTCTCTTGCAAAGTCTGAGAAACACACATCTGCATCGTTCTGTTCTAGATAGTCCCTAACCTGTTCAGCACTCCAAGAACGGATGTCTAGCTTATTAAGCTTGAACATCCATTCTTCAATAATTTGGTTCAGTGGATTTAGCACAAAAGAATCCTTCACATCATGAGAACCCTTCACGATGCCTTTCTGTCCCACCATCTTGTTCGTCTTAATATAAAGCGACCTACGATTATGAGTCATTCGAATGTACACTTGGTAAAAACCATCTGACCTCTGATGCTGAACAACAATTTTAAATGTAGCCATAGTTATTTTATTTTCAAAGCTATTTCAAAACAAACGCTCTCATTTGTCACGTTTAACGTGTCAAACGTTTCTAAAACACTATACTTCTGACTATCTAGAAATCAGTCATTTACGCTAACTCCTCAAATATCAGATAATTACGAAAATATGATTTCTAATTTCCAAACGAGATTCATAATCTAAATATATGTTCATAGTTTAAGTCCATGT
>ERZ1034781.509-NODE-509-length-20103-cov-12.161462_pt1 | contig 20103 bp, 16 predicted proteins | sample MGYA00520700_ERZ1034781 | MGnify/ENA primary metagenome ERZ1034781 (study PRJEB33766, sample SAMN09781709) | gut metagenome | biome: gut microbiome | host: Homo sapiens | place: Madagascar | study: EMG produced TPA metagenomics assembly of the PRJNA485056 data...
GTTAAGAAATAGAAATTATGGAATATTTATTGATATTTATCTCTGCGATATTCGTTAACAATATCGTCTTGTCGCAGTTCCTCGGTATCTGTCCTTTTTTGGGCGTATCGAAGAAGATTGATACAGCCATCGGTATGGGTGGAGCCATCGCCTTTGTCTTGACCTTGGCAACCATCATTACTTGGTGTGTTCAGAAGTATGTACTCGATCCATTCGGATTGCAATATCTCCAGACTCTGGCATTTATCCTTGTGATTGCAGCCTTGGTACAGATGGTTGAGATCATCCTCAAGAAAGTTTCCCCTGCACTTTATCAGGCTCTTGGAATTTTCCTTCCATTGATTACAACCAACTGTGCAGTGCTTGGTGTAGCCATCTTGGTTATCCAGAAAGATTTCAATCTTTTGGAGAGTGTTGTTTATGCATTCTCTACAGCTTTGGGGTTTGCTCTGGCTCTGATTGTTTTTGCTGGTATCCGTGAGCAGCAGGCTTTGGTTCGTATTCCTAAGGGTATGCAGGGAATGGCTATTGTGCTTATTACCGCATCATTACTCAGTTTGGCATTTATGGGATTCTCTGGTGTAGATGGTGGTCTGAAGGCTTTATTTGGTTTGGAGTAGTATTCTGAATGATTTCCAATAAGAATAGCTTTTTAGATGTCCATACCAAAAACTATGGGCATAGTTTACGAATAATAGGAGTATTTAGATTTTTGATTTAAATACGATTGTTATAATTGGTATAGTTTGAAGGAGAATATTTGGATATTTCAAATGTTCTCCTTTTTAATTGATGAGAAAGAGATTTTAATAGGTTATTTTGTGGGATTAGTTTTGCTTCTTAGAATTTTATTTCCAGACAGAAGGATAAAATATCGGTAGGGGTTTATTTATTACTTGTTGTTATACAAGCTATTTCCTATTAATCATAATGTTCATTATATTGTAATAGTGCTTATCTTTGCGTTCGAAATCAGTTAGTTAGGCTTTAGCCGTGCTTTTTAGATGTAAAAATTTAATTATGCGCTCGGTGTTGGCTACGTTTGAATGTTTTAGTATCTGCTATGGATAGGGTTAATTTCCTTGGCTATTCCTAACTACTGATTTATAATTTTTAAATAATTTCATTATGGATAAACAAATGGTTTGTTGCTATTATCTGTGTATTACTGATAATCATGGTTACGAACGTTATTATAAAGTTCGTATGGCTTTATTGCCTAAATTTATTAAACGTTTTGTTGTTGATGGTCGTGTTATGATTATTTACGGTATTGAGCGTATTCATGTTCTTTGCCCAGAGCGTTTTTGTTATTCTGAGGTTTTACCGTTTTAAAATTTTTACTATTATGAAAAAAGAAATTTTGCAGATTGTTATTAAAGTGCTTATTTATGCGCTTGGTCTTATTGGTGCTTATCTGGGTGTAACTTCGTTGTCCTCTTGTACTTTCTCTCGTTCCTCTGTTGCTGAAGGACGTGCAACAATTATCACGACTGATACGACTTTTATCAGTCATCAAGGAGTTTTAAAAACAAAGTAATTATGTTATCTGAACAAGTTGAATTTGAAAGACGTAACGCTGAAAAAGTGCCTTTGACTTCTCAAAGGTGCTTTCACCCTGTTCGTGTGTTTAATAGATACATGAATGAATATGTTTATGTCAATTGTCGAAAGTGTGATGGCTGTTTGTCTGCTCGTTCCGCTGAACTCACTGCCAGAGTTGCAAATGAATGTAAGCAACATGCCTATAGTATATTTTTCACTCTCACATATGATAATGAGCATTTACCAGTGATGCGCTTTCATTCCCGCAACTTGTTTTTAGGTAATCGTCCTATAGGTTACGATAGGCTTAGCCGTTCTTATCTTTATCCTTCATTTGATGTTTCATGTATTGAGGATTTCGATTTGTCGGTGTTGGTGCCTACAAATTACCCTTCTTGTGATGGTTTCGCATATGTTAATAAATATGATGTTCAAAAGTGGCTTATGCGCCTTCGTTCACATATTATGCGCAATCAGGAATTTAAATATACACGTGTCAATAAACAAATAGTTCGCTTTCTTGGTACTGCGGACTATATTAAAAATTTATCTAAAGGTGAAAAATCATTTCGTTACTTTATTTGTTCCGAATATGGACCGCAATATTTCCGTCCACATTATCACGGCATCATCTGGTGTGACTCTGAACCACTTGCCCGATACTTGCTCAAGAATATACTTGAGGATTGGTCGCTTGGTAGTTCCTACGTTGCGAAATATGTTAACGGTTCTACTCGCTTACCTAAAATTTTGCAAACTAAATCCTTCCACTCGTTCGTGTTGGCTTCTAAAAACCCAATTATTGGCTCTTACAAAAATGACTTGTTACAAGTCACAGACGCTTTCATTAACGGAGTTGTTGAACAGTTGCAACCAGTTGATAAGCGAGAGCCCTGCGAGTTGGCATTTGTTCCAATTTCCACGTCTCTTTGTTCTCGATACTTCCCAAAGTGCTCATCATATCGTCAAACTGATGTTTTTGGAAAATTATCTATCTTTGAAAAATATAGAAAAGGTAACTTCCGCAAAGAGTTCCGTCTAAATCCAGATGGTTCTAAGGTTCTTGTCAACAGTTCTTTACAAGGTTTGTGTTATATCAATAGTTTAGGTTATAAGTACCAAGATTTCAGATTTTACCAGATGGCTAATTTCTGGACTTCTCGCCTTGTCTCATATCCTGAGCGTGTTAACGGAATTTTAACTGGAAAAATTCTGCAGAAACGTTTATCTATTGATGAGTATATTGCTTTGCTTGATAGGCTTTATAGTAATCTTGCTTTGCTTGTCCTGCGTGGTTTCTATACTTCACAAGTTAATTCTTTTAAGTTCTTTAATGATGAGACTAATGCTTTGTTTAATCTGTTTAGTTACTATCCAGATATATTTTATGAACTTCCCTATTCTATGTTAGAAGAGCAATGGACAGATTCACGTTTTGATGATTTCTTTAGTACGTTTGATGTACACTATAAAATGCTTTATAATGATGATGGTTGGTTAGACCTTGCTTTTGTTAACTACGTCCAGAATAATGGACTGCAGAGCACTTTCCGTTCTTCCATTACACATGCTGTTAATGATTCTTTGAAAAATAAGAAATATAATGAATTTTATCATGAACTTTAATTAGTTTTTTTATGGCAAACAATTCTATTTTTGCAAGAAATGCACATCGTGCAAACTTGCAGCGTAACGCCTTTGATTTGTCGTTTACTTCTAAGTTTACGGCAAGTGTAGGTATGTTACTTCCTTGCTTTTGTAAGGAGGTTAACCCTAATGAGCATTTCAGAATTAACCCCGAAATGTTTCTCCGTACTGTTCCTTTGAACTCTGCTGCTTATGTTCGTCTCAAGCAGTATTGCGAGTTTTATTTTGTTCCTATCCGTCTCTTATGGCGTTCTTTCCCTCAATTTATCGCTGGTACTTCTAATCAATTTAGCACTGCCATTTCTGATGGTTCTAAGTTTAGTTCAGTTCCTACTTGGGATTTCAATTCCTTGTTGCGATTGCTTTCTACTTCTGGTAATGATGCGTGCGGTTATCCTTTTAAATATGGTGCCGTTCGTCTCCTTGATTTGCTTGGTTATGGTGTTAACGTTTCTAATGTTGATTCCCTTATAGCTGCTAATAATGCTAAACCTTTTGCGTTTAAGGTATCACCTTTTCGCATGTTGGCTTATCAGAAAATTTACAGTGATTTTTACCGCAATCCTCTTTACGAGGCTATTGACGTAGAAAATTTTAATGTTGATAACACTTCTTCTTCCTCATCTATTGCAAATCAGACTGCTCGCATGATGTATCTTCGTTATCGTGACTGGAAAAAAGATTATTTTAATGCTGTTAGTCCTCAATTTCAAGGTAATGACTTTATGTCTGCATCTTTTACACCTATTGTTTTCCCTTCTGCTGGTCAAGATGTTAATGCAAATCCTACTTCTTGGTCTAATAAAAATGATAACTTTCAAGGTGGTTTGTCTATTAACCAACCATCTGGTGGTTCTTCTGCTGGTATTACTGTCGCTAATCTTCGTTCGGCTTATGCTCTTGATAAACTCTACCGTCTTATGGTTTCTGCCAAAGATGGTTCTTATAGTGAGCAGATGAAAACCCGTTTTGGTGTTGATGCTCCCGATGATGATTGGAAATCAAAGTTTATTGGTGCTATTGATGCACCTGTAACCATTGGTGATGTTACTACTACATCAGATACCTATAATGAAACAGATCAATCTGGTGCTATTCCTGGAACTCTATATGGAAATGGTTGGTCTCAGTCTCAAGGTACTATTGACTTTACATCTAAAGAGCATGGTATTATTATGGGTATTTTCTCCATTCTTCCAGAATGTGACTATCAGAGCGACCAGATAGACGCTTTCAATACTAAGTTAAAGAGAGAAGATTTCTTTGTTCCCGAATTTGCTGACCTTGGCAAACAACCTACGCCAATTTATCAGTTCAAATTCTCTAAGGATACTGATATGACTAAAGTCCTCGGCTGGAATCTCCGCTATAGTGAGTATAAAACTTCCCTTGATATGGTGCACGGTGTCTTTAACTCTGATGATAAATTTCAGAATCAAAGTTATAATGCTTGGGTTGCTCCTCGTAACCAGACTTTGAGCCAATATTCTAACGGTGCTACTGTCTCATTCTTTAAGGCTTTGCCGTCTGTGTTAAATCAAATCATGGTACAACAATATGATGGTACGGAACAGACTGACCAGTTCTTAGTTAACGCTGGTTTCAACGTTCAAGCTATTCGTCCTATGTCCATTTATGGTGAACCCTCATTAAATTAAATTGTTATGAATAGACGTTCTAATTTTTTCAAGTCGGCTTATCACATTAAGCCTATTGACCCACCTACGACTTTTGAGGATTGTGATATTACACCGATTATTAACCAAGATGAGGTATCTGTTTTGTGTCCTCAAACTGAGTTTGGCTTGGTTGGTGATGTCCTTTCACGTGCTTTACGTGCGACTTCTCCAGAAATGCAAAATTCTTTGCTTTCTCTGTTGTCTGATAATGGTATTACCCCAGATACTAAGTTTAGTTCACTTGATGATGATACACGCATGAACCTTGTAAAGTTGCGTTGTTGTCAGTCTCCTTCAGAAGTTAATGCGTATTATAACGCCCTTTCTTCTTACTTTGATAGTGTCAACACTCCAGAGCCTACTCCAGAGCCTTCTCCAGAGCCTACTCCAGAGCCTACTCCAGAGCCTACTCCGAATGCATAGTGTTATTCACTACCCTTTTAAGCCATGTGGTTTGGACGATTTCCAGACCATGTGGCTACATGAGTTTTTAATACTTATGTTTTGTAAATCAAATATTTGGTCAAACTTAGATATTATAGATTATGTTGCAAGCCCTATTAAACAACATTAAATTGTCTGTTCCGCTTGGTATAACCTCTTTTGATTCGTCCTTTAAGTATGGTGTTAGTGAAGATACTAAAGCTACTAACAAGGCTAATAAAGAGATGAATGCCGAAAACAACCAAACCCAGATTGATTTGTGGAATCAGCAAAAAGAATATGATTATAAGATGTGGCAAGAGAATAATGCTTATAACGCCCCTTCTGCTCAAGTTGAAAGATTGAAGGCTGCTGGCATTAACCCTGCTTTGGCATTGTCTAATATTTCTACTGGTGAAAGTAGTTCTACTGCTGGTGGTCAAAGTATCCCGAAAACTACTGCAGCAACATTTGAAAATCCTGCTAACGAAGTTAATACAAAGGTGCAAAACCTTGCTCTTATTGGCAAACAGTTATCAGATATTTCTAAGCAATACGAAGAAACCCGCTCTTTGCAGATGCAAAATAATTGGCAGAATGTAGAAAAGTCTGCTGCAGTAGCTTCTATTCTCAAAGATAATAAATTAAAAGATGAGGCAGTTGAAAACGCCTCACTTGCTAATAAGTTGTTTAGAGATACTTATTATGCTAAAGTTACGCAAGAAGAGGAACAAGCCGATATTGCTTGGCGTACTCGTTTAAATCTTACTGCACAAGGTTCCTTAATTGAGTTGCAAAAAGATTCTGCAGATTATTATAATAAACATGTTCAGCCACAAGAATTAAATAACCTAAAGGCTCAATATGGCCAACTCGTTGCTAATTCTTTTGCTACTGTTTTGGGTGCTAAGACTGCTGCTGCTTTGGCTAAATCCCAGATTAAAGTTAATGATGAGCAAATTAAGGCTATAGCCGAAAATATTAAACAGACTGCTGCCAAAACTAAAGGCCTTGAATTTGTAAATAAACTTAATGATAGAACTATTGAGTACCAAGTTAGGAAAATTATTGCAGAAAGTAATAATGAAACTATGAAACCTTTCTGGAATAGTTTCGGTATTCTTGGTAACGTCCTTAAAGGTTTTGCAGGTGGTAAATAATAATTTTCGTTTTTATCCGTTATTATTATATGGATTTAAATAAATTATTGAAAATTCTGCTCTGTGCAGTTCTTTTTTGTGTTGTACTGTCTTTTGTACTTCGTTGTTGTGTTGCTGTTATTGCTTACAATAATATACAAAGTGACATTAGAGAAAATCAAGAAAAGTTTGATTCTTTGTCAAACAATCATTAATTAACGTGCGTGCGTGCATCTTTATGCGTGCGCGCGCGTTTATTTTATTATATTTATACACTAATTTGTTCAAGATCTTTAGTTATCTATGTATATTTATCCAAAAATTTAATCTATAAAGCTAATGCAGGGGGCGCCTTGTGCGGGGGGCGCAGCCCCACCCCAAAACGGCTACAATGCCGTTGCGGAGCCCCTCGAGTGGCGTACAAGCCCGCACGTTAGTGCGCCCAAATATATGCGGAAACTTTGGTTTTGGTTCTTTTGACTAAACAAAAGAACGCCCTCGGCAGAGCCCACGGAGTGAAAATTGGTGTCGTCTTACGACCGCCTGCCCGACGTGAGGGCGATTTCCACGAACAGTTAACTTCTATCCTTGCGTTTTCCCCTTAGGGCGTTCCGCTCCTGACGGACGCAGACCCCTCTCGTCCTATTCACGAAAACGCATACAGACATTTTAAATACTGCAGTAATATTGTTTCACGTGAAAACAAAAGTTAAAACCGCCCTTTGTAAGTTAATATTTGTTAGTATAATGTTGCTTACAACTTAATAGTAGGATGTTGTAGGAGAGAGAGCAGTTCCTGTTTTATCTTTGTTTTATTTATCGAATTTTTTTGTATTTCTTCCTTCATATTTCTGTTTTTCTTTAATCTATAATTTGTTGTTTTCTTATTGAATTTTATGAACAATCAACATTAATTTGAAGAATATGATGAATATTGTAATTTTAGATGGTTATGCTTCTAATCCCGGCGACTTGAATTGGGATCTTTTGGAGCAATTGGGAAACGTTACTGTTTATCCCCGTACAACAGATGAAGAAAAAATCGAGCGTGCTAAAGATGCTGATATTATATTAATTAATAAGGTGCAGATTGATTCTGAAACTTTAGATCAGCTTCCAAAACTGAAATATATAGGTATTCAGGCCACTGGTTATAATGTGGTTGATATTGAGGCTGCTAAACGTCATGGTGTAGTCGTAACCAATATTCCTGCATATAGTACTGATAGTGTTGCACAAATGACATTCGCGCTTATTTTGGCAATAACAAACAGAGTTGAACATTACACGCTCGAAAATCGCAATGAGCGCTGGGCTTACAATAAGGATTTCTGTTATTGGGATACACCGCTTATGGAATTGTCCGGTAAATGCCTGGGAATTATGGGACTTGGCAATATCGGTATGAAAGTTGCTACTATAGCTCGTGATTTCGGAATGGACGTTTATGCCTGCACCAGTAAGAATGCCTGTGATTTGCCTGATTGGATAACCAAAGTAAGCAAGGATGAACTTTTAGCTGTATCTGATATCTTGTCACTGCATTGTCCGTTGACTGATGATACTTACCATTTCGTCGATACAGACAGTCTGAAAAAGATGAAACCTTCCTGTATTCTGATTAATACGGGACGCGGTCCGCTGGTTGATGAAGAAGCTGTGGCTTCTGCTTTGCATCATGGTAAGCTTGGAGCCTATGGCGCAGATGTGATGACACAGGAACCGCCAGCTCAGGACAATCCACTCTTCAACGAGCCGAATGCCTTTATTACTCCTCATATCGCCTGGGCCACTTTAGAAGCAAGAACTCGATTGAATAAGCAAGTTGCTGCAAATGTTAAAGCCTTTATTGAGGGGCATCCTATCAATGTGGTGAACCCATAATTTGTGAAGGTTTACCTATTATAATATGGATAAGAAATCATCCTGATTTATAAATTATGATAAATAGACGAAATCGTTATTGTCTAAATAAAACAGTAATCATGACTAAAATGCCAGAATCTTTTGGATATTTCAAAATTCTATCTGGACAACTGTGATGATGATAGTTTTAGGTTAATTTGAAAAAAAGACTTCAATGAAGACAAAATAATGCCTCCTTTGAAGTCTTTTATTTATTCTTTCATCCTACGATTATAAAATCATCATATAATCGTAGGATTTATAGATTTTAATTAGTTCTGGCTATCAGCCTCAGCCTGCTTGGTCTTAGGATCATTAGGACCATAGAGACCATAATAAGCCTGGTAGCGGTTGTAACCCCAGTTGTACTGCTTCTTTTCTGGATCGAGTTCCTTAGCCTTGTCGAGGTACTTGATAGCCTCCTGGTAAACTACCTTGCGTCCGTTAGGATCCTGAAGATTAGAAGCCTTAACGTTCAAACAAGCGCCGAGATAAACCATGACAGCACCATTTTCTGGCTTAATCTCCAAAGCCTTCTTCAGATTCTTGATAGCATTGTCGGCATCATTCTTAGCAATGTAATACATACCCTTGTCAGCGAGAGCTACGAAGTTGTTAGGATCTGCAGCAAGTGCATTGTCGAGCAATTCCAACTGCTCCTTGTCCATTCTCATAGAAGCGAACATGCTGTTGAGGTTGTCGAGAAGAATCTCATTCTTGGCATCTTTAGCATAAAGATCCTTCAAATTGTTGATGTACTTCAAAGAGTCCTCATGAGTTTTCAAGTCACCCTTCAAAACTTCGAGCTTGATGTTGAGTGCTTGCTTCTTGTACTCGTCAGAGTTCATGGCTACATCACAATATTTCAAAGCCTGTGCCATATCCTTGTTCTCCTTAGAAAGCCATGCACCCAAGAAAGCTACCTGCTCCTTGTAAGGTTCTGCCTTCTTTTCAGCAGGAATCTTGTTGAACAAAGGTGAAGACTCAGAATTGAACCATGCGTTCCAGTATTTCAAAGCCAAAGTTGTATTGTTCTTGGTGCGGGCATCATCACCTGCACTTACGAGCTGGATACGAGCATTCCATACGCGCTCTGCATTGTTGCCATACTTAGGCGCAATTTTCCCCTTTGCATTAGGAAGCTGATCGTATTTGTAGCATTCCTGAGCTGCAACAAGCGCATTGTAAGCACCCTCGTTCATAGCCTCCATGTCAACTGGATCGTTCTTCTTTGTAATCTGGTTCATCTGGATGATAGACTGCTGGTCGTTGAACTGCTTCATAGAGAGTTCTACGAGGTAGTTGTAGGCCTTAGCTTTTTCAGCATCATTAGCCATTGAACCGAGGTTTTGCTCTACCATAGCCTTTGCATCTGCATAAGTCTTGGCTTTGAGTACTGCCTTGAGTGCATCGCTGTCTCCAGCGAAAGCTGATGTGGCACCTAGTACCATCATAGCTGCAATCATTAACTTTTTCATTTTTCTTAATGAGTTTAAAAGTTGTTATTATTTATTCTTTACACGTCTTTTCGTTTATTCGAAATCTACGTTCCCTGTGTCAGTATTGTCCTCAGACTCTGTAGCTTCGTTATCGAGATGAGCTTCAGCCTCGGCAGCCTCTTCTGCAGTCATTGCACCTACGTTGTCATTCTCGATTTCTTCGCTTTTCTTAGCCCAGGCAGAACGACTCTCCTCCTCTACTGATGCTTCGAGTTCAGAACTCATCACCTTGCATACGCTGGCGATGACATCGTTCTTCTTGGTCAGATTGATGAGGCGGACACCTTGAGTAGCACGTCCCATTACACGGCAGTCTGCCACTGCAAGTCGGATTACTATACCGCTCTGGTTGATAATCATCAGATCGTTGTCGTCTGTTACGTTCTTGATAGCTACCAGTCTGCCTGTCTTTTCCGTGATATTGAGCGTCTTCACACCCTTACCGCCACGGTTGGTTACGCGATAGTCGTTAACATCAGAACGTTTGCCGTAGCCCTGCTCACTCACAACCATCACGGTCTCATGCTCTGGGTCGTTGACTACAATCATTCCGATCAAAGCATCGTCACCCTCATCGAGGCGCATACCGCGAACACCTGTAGAAGTACGTCCCATGGTACGAATCTGGTTTTCATCGAAACGAACTGCACGTCCATTACGATTGGCAAGAATCAGCTCGTTATGACCATTGGTCAGACGAACATCTACAACCTCGTCTCCCTCTACGATATTGATAGCGATCACACCGTTGGCACGAGGGCGAGAGTATGCTTCCAGACAAGTCTTCTTGACTGTACCATTCTTGGTGGCAAATACCACATAATGGTTGTTGATGAATTCTGCATCATTCAAACCTCTCAAGCGGAGGAATGCGTTTACCTGGTCATCGCTCTCAATATTGAGCAGGTTCTGGATGGCGCGTCCCTTTGAATTACGGTCTCCCTCAGGAATCTCATAACACTTGAGCCAGTAGCAGCGTCCCTTCTTTGTGAAGAACAACATGGTCTGGTGCATGGTAGCAGGATAGATGAACTCCGTGAAGTCCTTATCACGTGTGCGGGCACCTTTGGCACCTACTCCACCTCTTGCCTGCTCACGGAACTCAGATAATGGTGTGCGCTTGATGTAACCGAGATGACTGACAGTGATTACCACTGGGTCGTTTGGATAGAAATCTTCTGGGTTGAACTCGTGGTCGTCAGGTTTGATCATGGTGCGGCGTGCATCGCCATACTTATCCTTTACTTCGTTGAGTTCGTCCTTCATTACCTTCTTGCAAAGTTCTGGATCGTTCAAGATCTGATTCAAATAATCGATGGTCTTCATCAATTCGTCGAATTCATTATGCAACTGCTCCAGACGGAGTCCTGTCAACTGAGACAGGCGCATATCAACAATAGCCTTACTCTGAATCTCGTCCAGTTCGAAGCGCTTCTCCAGATTGCGTTGTGCGTCAGAAGGAGTCTTGCTTGCTCGGATGATATGAACTACTTCGTCGATATTGTCGCATGCGATGATAAGGCCTTCCAGGATGTGAGCACGCTCCTGTGCTTTCTTCAGTTCGTACTGTGTGCGGCGGATAGTCACGTCATGACGGTGCTCCACAAAGTACTTGACACATTCCTTGAGCGTAAGCAGACGAGGACGTCCCTTGACGAGGGCAATACAGTTGACAGAGAATGAACTCTGGAGGGCTGTCAGTTTGAACAACTTGTTCAAGAGAACGTTGGCATTGGCTTCGCGCTTTACATCTACAACGATACGCATACCCTGGCGTCCAGATTCATCGTTTACATTTGCAATGCCATCTACCCTACCTTCCTTGGCAAGATCGGCAATAGCCATAACAAGCTGCTCCTTGTTTACACCATATGGAATCTCTGTGATAACGATTTTGTCGTGAGCATCTCCACTTTCGATTTCAGCTGTAGCTCTCACAACAATTCGTCCACGTCCGGTTTCGTATGCATCCTTCACTCCCTGGATACCATAGATAGTAGCACCTGTAGGGAAATCTGGAGCAGGAATGTATTTCATGAGTCCTTCTGTGTCGATGTCAGGATTGTCTATGTAGGCACAGCATCCATCTATCACCTCGCTCAGGTTATGGGTCGGTATGTTTGTTGCCATACCTACAGCAATACCATTACCACCATTAACCAGAAGGTTCGGTATCTTTGTTGGCATCACTGATGGCTCCTGAAGAGTGTCATCGAAGTTGTTCATCATATCTACGGTTTCCTTGTCGAGGTCATCCATGATGTGCTCACCCATTTTAGAGAGGCGGCACTCTGTATAACGCATGGCAGCAGGTGAGTCACCGTCAACAGAACCGAAATTACCCTGTCCGTCTATTAAGGTGTATCGCATATTCCATTCCTGTCCCATACGAACAAGGGCACCATATACAGAAGAGTCTCCGTGTGGGTGATACTTACCGAGTACCTCACCTACTACACGTGCACATTTCTTATATGGTTTGTCACTGGTGTTTCCAATACCCAACATACCGTAGAGAATACGACGATGTACAGGTTTGAAACCATCGCGTACATCAGGAAGCGCACGAGCCACAATCACCGACATAGAATAGTCGATATAGGATGACTTCATTTCTTCCTCGATGTTAATCTTCATGATTCTGTCATGATCAAGAGTCTGATTTTCGTCCATTTTTTATATTGATTATTTGAATGATTATCTTAAATTTCTATTTTGAGTTCTTTGAACTTCATTATTTAATTCTAATTCCGACCCATCTGTTTTTGATGGAAAATTGCCGAGAAGGGCATTTTTTTGCGTTCTAAGCGTTTTTGTCCCTCCAAACTAACGACAAAGATACAAACTTTTTTTCTAAGAGAAGACTTTGTTGTGCAAAAACAACAAGAATTTAGCGTTTTTTGTGTTTTAGGCTACTTTCTTCTGCAAATATTCTTCCTTTTGTTCATTAGCCGCATAGTTTTACCCTCTTCTCTTTAGACATGTTTATTGAATTCATATCAATCGTCAAGATGCCTTATCATAGTGTATGATAATTGTGAATTAAAAGAGAAAAACTTTTTCCTCTCTTTTTGGCATAAATTTTGTGAAGTATAATAACAAGGTAAATTTTTAAAAAGGAACATATATACAGAATCATTGAAACATAAAATAAATATGGAAATTCAAAAAAGCATAAAACGCATTACTATCCTTGATGGGTTTTCTTTTCCAAGTGATGACGAAGATGACTTCTTTCTGAATGGTAATGAACCTGACAAGGATTCATCTGCGTCTTCCAAGACTGCAAGCAATACGGTTACGGGACAAATGCACAATAATAAGACTCCATTCTTAGATAAATATAGTACAGATTTAACCAAAGCTGCTAAAGATGGGAAATTGGATCCTGTAGTGGGAAGAGAGCACGAAATCCAAAGGGTTTTGGAAATCATCGGGCGTAGAAAAAAAAATAATCCCATACTCATCGGTGAGCCAGGTGTGGGTAAAAGTGCTATAGTAGAAGGACTGGCGCAACTTATTGTAAAACAGCAGACTTCGCCAGCTTTGTTCAACAAAAGGATTGTGTCTGTAGATCTTACTGCGATGGTGGCTGGTTCCAAGTATCGAGGACAGTTTGAGGAACGTATCAAAGGGCTTATTACGGAATTGGAGAACAATCCGGATGTCATCATTTTTATAGATGAAATACATACTCTTATAGGAGCTGGTGGCGGTAGCGGAACTATGGATGCGGCCAATATTCTGAAGCCAGCTTTGGCTCGTGGTACAGTTCAGTGCATAGGTGCTACGACCTTTAAGGAATATGCAAACAGTATCGAAAAAGATGGAGCCTTGGAGCGAAGATTTCAGAAGGTCATCGTAGAGCCTACTACAACAGAACAGACTCTGGCAATTCTTAGAAATATCAAAGATCGTTATGAGGAGCATCATGGTGTGACATTCAGTGATGAGGCTCTTGAGGCATGTGTCAAACTGACAGAACGCTATGTCACAGACCGCTTTTTCCCAGACAAGGCGATAGATGTCATGGATGAAGTTGGTTCCAAATTGAGATTGGCAAATATAAAAGTGCCTGACTATATTCTGGATCTTCAGAATGAAATCGAAGAAGTGGCAGCTAAGAAATTGGAGGCTGTTGGCAATCAGAATTTCGAACTGGCAGCCAGTTATCGTGATAAGGGCTTGTCTTTGGAAAAAAAGTTGGATTTGATGCACAAAAAATGGCAAAGTGGAGATTGTACAGAACGTATTCCGGTGACAGAATCTGATGTGGCTGATGTCGTCAGTAAAATGTCGGGTGTTCCTGTTCAGCGAATGGCTGAGGAAGAAGGTGCCCGTCTGAAAAATATGTCTGCCGTCTTGAAGAAAAGTGTCATTGCTCAGGATGATGCCATCGAGAAAATGGTAAAGGCTATCCAGCGTAATCGCATAGGATTGAGAGATCCTAACCACCCTATCGGTGCTTTCATGTTCTTAGGTCCTACTGGCGTGGGTAAAACTTATCTTGCCAAGAAACTTGCAGAGGAACTGTTCGGTTCTAAGGATGCACTCATTCGTGTGGATATGAGTGAGTATTCAGAAAGTTTCAATACTTCCCGACTTTTGGGTGCGCCTCCGGGATATGTGGGTTATGATGAGGGTGGACAGCTTACTGAGAGAGTTCGCCGCAAACCTTATTCTATAGTACTGCTTGATGAGATAGAAAAAGCCCACGACAAGGTGTATAATATGCTTTTGCAGGTGCTTGATGAAGGTCGTTTGACTGACGGTAATGGACGCCTGATAGATTTTCGCAATACCGTTATCATAATGACATCCAATGCAGGTACACGTCAACTGAAGGAATTCGGATCAGGCATCGGCTTTAATGCTGGCGGACTTACGAAGTCTGTAATGGATGAGAAGGATAAGGAATATGCTCGAAGTATCATTCAGAAAAGTTTGAGTAAGCAGTTCTCTCCTGAGTTCCTGAATCGTCTGGATGAGATTATCACTTTCAATCAGTTGGATATTGATGCGATTAAGCGTATTATTGATATTGAACTGCGAGGTCTCTTCGGAAGAGTTCACGATATGGGATATGAAATTCAGATTACTGATAAAGCGAAGGAACTTGTAGCCACTAAGGGCTATGATGTGCAGTTTGGCGCTCGTCCTCTGAAGCGTGCTATTCAGACCTATATAGAAGATGGCGTCTGCGAACTTCTGTTGGGCGGCAAACTTAAAAAGGGTGATACAATTAGTATCGGTAAGAATCCGAACAGGGAGGAACTTACTTTCAAGGTTGCAGTAGTAGAGTAGTTCTTCCTCGGGTGGCAAATTCTCATGAGAAGAGCAAAATCTGAGGTGCCCAGGATGATTGCCGTGTTAATATAAGTTAAGGGTAATGAATTATTTCATCAATTAGAAATATTTCATTACCTTTGCAATCGCTTTGAAAATGAAAAGCCATGATGGCTCAGTTGGTAGAGCAACGCATTCGTAATGCGTGGGTCGCGGGTTCGAGTCCCGCTCGTGGCTCCATTTAGTCTGTGTGCGGGATTAGCACATCGGTAGTGCACGGGCTTCCCAAGCCTGGGAGGCGGGTTCGATTCCCGTATCCCGCTCAAAAGATAAGGTATTGAAAATCAGATAGTTGTGGTTTTTAATACCTTATTTTTTTTCTTTCTCCCCTATCCATCAGTTCTTATTATATATATGGTATAAATAGTCTTTTTATGAGTAATATGTGAGTAACTCATGAAAAGTGTAGATTCCTTGTGAGTGAATATCTCCTCTAGTTACGCAAACCTTTACGGACGATTTTGGTGCATTTATGATATAAGGTAAGGGAATATTTTATACCTTTGCATCGGAAATTTAAAACAAAATAATAACATAAACAAATCATGAAAGAACTTAAAGCATTAAACAAGCGTACCGCTCCTAAGAGTGTCGCTCCTGAGAGAATCATTCAGTTTGGTGAAGGTAACTTCCTCCGTGCATTCGTAGATTGGATTGTATGGAACATGAATAAGAAGACCGATTTCAATGGTTCTGTCGTTGTAGTACAGCCTTTGGCTGGTGGTATGGTAGATTGGCTGAATGGTCAGGACTGCCTTTATCACGTAAATCTTCAGGGTAAGGAGAATGGTCAGGCTGTCAATACATTGGAGCGTATCGATGTAATCAGCCGTGCACTGAATCCATATTCTCAGAACCAGGCATTCATGGCTTTGGCTGAGCAGCCAGAGATGCGTTTCATCATCTCTAATACAACTGAGGCTGGTATTGCATTCGATGACGCTTGCAAGTTTACAGATGCTCCTGCTGCATCTTATCCAGGTAAGTTGGTTCAGTTGCTGTTCCATCGCTATAAGTTCTTCGAGGGTGATCCAACTAAGGGTATGATTTTGATGCCTTGTGAGTTGATTTTCTTGAACGGTCACCACTTGAAGGAATGCATTTACCAGTATATCGAGCTTTGGAAGGAAGATATGGGTGCTGATTACGAGGGCTTCAAGGAGTGGTTTACTAACCATTGCTATGTTTGCGCTACACTCGTTGACCGTATCGTTCCTGGTTTCCCACGCGATACCATCAAGGAAATTCAGCAGAAGGTTTGCTACAAGGATAACCTCGTAGTAAAGGCAGAAAGCTTCCACCTCTGGGTAATCGAGAAGGCTGAGAATATGACAGTTGAGCAGATGCAGGAAGAGTTCCCTGCTCACAAGGCTGGTCTCCATGTTCTTATTACTGACAACGAGAAACCATACCACGAGCGTAAGGTTACTTTGTTGAATGGTCCTCACACAGTATTGAGCCCTGTAACATACCTCAGCGGTGTCAATATCGTACGTGATGCTTGCGAGCACCCAGTATTGGGCAAGTATATCCACAAGGTACAGTTTGACGAGTTGATGCAGACATTGAATCTTCCTATGGATGAGTTGCAGAAGTTTGCTTCTGACGTATTGGAGCGTTTCGAGAACCCATTCGTTGATCATCAGGTAACCAGCATCATGCTGAACTCATTCCCTAAGTATGAGACTCGTGACCTCCCTGGTGTGAAGGTTTACTTGGAGCGTAAGGGTAAGTTGCCACAGGGCTTGGTATTCGGCCTTGCAGCTATCATTACTTACTATAAGGGTGGTACCCGTGCTGATGGTGCTCCTATCCAGCCACAGGACGATCAGAAGATCATCGACAAGTTGAAAGAGCTTTGGGCAACAGGTGATACTCAGAAGGTAGCTGAGGGTGTACTTGCTTTCGACTATATCTGGAAGGAAGACCTGAACAAGACTGTACCTGGTTTGACAGAGTTGGTTAAGAAAGATCTTGATCTTATCCAGGAGAAGGGTATGCTTGAGGCAGTAAAGACTATTTTGTAAGAAATAGAGTGAAACTTAGATAAAGCATTTTCATGCGTAAAAAAGGGAAGTTCCGAAAGGAACTTCCCTTTTTTACGCATTTATGTCTATCTGTTTCTGTGTTTCATATACCATGGATGAACACAATAATTATAGAAAACTAAAGTCAGTACCAGCAAAACTATACTGATAGCCAGGATGTATTCATGGTCTGTCTGTATCTTGGGCAAGAACTTTTGCAGTTCTACAATTCTGTGATTTCCCCAGAAACCATATCCTAAAAACAGTCCGAGACTGATTCCGAATTCCCAAGACAGGAAAAATGAACTCTGACTGGTTCCCCTCTGGCAGTGTTTGGCCAGTTTGATATAAAAAAGCAGGAATCTGCTTCCTATGACACCAATACCAAATCCGATCAGGGATGGAGAGATAAACTGGATGGCCGACTGATGGTTTGTGAAGAATATCAAAACAGCCGCCAGCATGAAGATGACTCCAGAAAAGACTTCACTCTTCAGCTCTGCATTCGGAAATGCGAATTTCTCAGCCAGTAGGGCTATGATGAAACCTCCCATCAACATGGTGTAAAATACTACGGAATGCTGTATGGAAAACAATAATCCCACAACAGTTGTTATTGCAGCCGTGTTGAGGAATAAGAGAAAACCCTGAGGAAGGAAAAATCTATCCAGGCTAAGGATTTTCAGATTGTCTGATGGAGCCTTGAAAGGAAACTTTACCCATGAGATGAGCAAGACAGGAATTAATGCGAAGCATCCTCCGGCAATGACTACACCTCTATAATTGAGCCACTTGAATAAAATCAGGGCAATTACTGGTCCGAGAGATAATGCAAATCTTGAAAACCAAGCAGCCGTATAATTAGCTTCGGTTCTCTGAAACGACTCGCACGTATCAATGATGAGCGTACTGGCTAATGTCATTTGAGCCAATCCTATGAATGCGCCTTGTAGCAGTCTTGCCAGCATCAACATCCAAAACTCTATTTTTACCTGCAGGACAAACTCCAGATAATAGATAAGTGCGAAACACACAGCTACGCCCACAATCGCAAACTGGCATACATGATTTCTCCGATATTTCTGAACCAGATAAGAGCAGAAACCGCCAAGCAAGAAAATTCCGATGCCGTAGGCACCCATAATACTTCCCACTTCAAGTGAAGAGAAACCTGTCTGCATTAAGTAAGGCGGAAGAGCCGGTATCAGCATGTAAGTGCTCGTCATCAAGAAAAGATTTGCTATTGCCAGCAACCAGAAATCCCGATGCCACAACTTGAAGTGTACCGGCGTGTTTTGAGTATCCATCTTTTGAAATAGTGTTTGTAATTAGCTATTTTAATAGCTTTCTTCAATATTAGGATAATCACCTGTCTTGACTGCATCGACGTATGTCTGAACGCCCTTTGTTATCTCAGCCCCTACCTGTGCAAAGTGTCGCAAGAACTTAGGTTTGAAACCTTGGGTCATCCCCAATGCATCCGCATAAACCAATACTTGACCGTCGCATCCGTTACCTGCTCCAATTCCGATAGTTACGGCTTTTACCTGACGTGTTACTTCAGCTGCTATTTTGGCAGGAACTTTCTCCAAAACGATGGCAAAGCAACCAGCTTTATCCAGAGCGATGGCATCGCTGATGAGCTTTTCAGCTTCTGCTTCTTCTTTGGCACGGATACCATAACCTCCGAACTTGTTGACGCTTTGAGGAGTCAATCCTAAGTGCCCATGAACAGGGATTCCGGCATCTATCAGTGCTTTGATGGTATCTATCATTTCTACTCCACCTTCAAGTTTGAGGGCATCCACACCCGTCTCTTTCATCATTCGACAAGCATTGCGCAAGGCTTCTTCGCGTGAAATCTGATAACTACCGAAAGGCATGTCGCATACTACCATGGCATGATTAACGGCACGCGCTACGCTTCTGGCATGATAAATCATCTGGTCAACGGTGATAGGTAGTGTATCAGCGTTTCCTGCCATAACGTTTGATGCAGAGTCTCCGATCAGAATGCTGTCAATACCGGCAGCATCGATAATACCTGCAGTTGTAAAGTCGTATGCAGTGAGCATAGTTACCTTTTCACCAGCTTGCTTCATTTCAGCAAAAGTCTTGGTGGTAATTTTCTTTTTATCTGTTGATAAATATCCCATTTTTTGTGTTGTTTTTATAAATCGACTGCAAAGTTACACATTATTTGCGAGATAGGCTAACAATTTTAACTAAATCTGCAAATGTGAAGCCAATATAGTCGGAAATCACTTCGTCTGAATAAGGTCTGATGGCATCAGCTGAGTTTGTAGTGGCCAATCCGAGCGTAAAGGCACCAGATGCTCTTACGGCTTTCAGGCCGTTAAAACTGTCTTCCAAGCCAACACACTCTTCCGGTTTGACTCCGAAATAAGCCGCTCCCTTGAGATAGCAGTCTGGATCTGGTTTGCTCTTAGCAAAGTCCTCACTTGTAAGAACCCTGTCAAAGTAGTCTTTAAACTCCGGTCGCTGCTGATAGACATTGAGCATCTTAGGGATATTGCTGCTGGTTACAACAGCGCATTTTATGCCGTTATTGCGTAAATCCTTCACAAAGTCCTCAAATCCAGCAATATAGTTGTAGCTCATGTTTTGCTCGAATTCATCCAGACGGGCGGTAATTTTAGCCTGTTCATCTTTCACACTACAGAAATCAACTTTAGAAGCGAAAGTCTTGTCATCGGAAAAATACTTGTCGTAGATCTGAACCAGAGTCTGTCCTTTGATGATTTGTGCGAAATCAGGAATTTCAGGATGATACTCCTTTCCTATCATTCCCCAGAAAACCGAATATTGCGATTCGGTGTCAAAAACGACACCGTCTAAGTCGAAAAGTGCTGCTTTAATCATTATTTTAATT
>ERZ1034781.511-NODE-511-length-20056-cov-13.566722_pt1 | contig 20056 bp, 23 predicted proteins | sample MGYA00520700_ERZ1034781 | MGnify/ENA primary metagenome ERZ1034781 (study PRJEB33766, sample SAMN09781709) | gut metagenome | biome: gut microbiome | host: Homo sapiens | place: Madagascar | study: EMG produced TPA metagenomics assembly of the PRJNA485056 data...
ATGGCCCGGTTTGATATTGATACTGGCGGCTATCCAGTACAGCCCCGTGCCAAGGTAGCGGGCTGTGGTTTCAACCTGCCTGATATCCGCAATCCGCTTTTCCGAGAACCAGAACTCAAACTGTACCGTCGGATCATAAACCGCAAGATGCGGCGTGGCGGTTATCTGAAAATAGCCCGGTGTCAGCTCAATCCGAGACGGCGCTGCCGGTGCGGCAATCCGGAACGATACCGATGCCGGATCGCCCTGCTGTCCCCACGCATTTACCGCCCGGACAGTCAGCCTGTAGTTCCCCAGCGCCAGTTGCGTGAAGCGGTATGTGGTTTCCGTCGTCCTTGCCGTACTGACCAGCCGCTCACTGCCATCGTCCGCTGCCACGGTCAGGCGAAGCAGGAAGCTCACCCCCTTCACCACCTTCGGCGTGTCCCATCGCGCCAGCACCTGATATTCCCCGCTGTCTGCAGTGACTTCGGCGGTCAGATGCTGCACTGCTGGCGGCGTGACACCATTCACCGTGCCGCTCTGGTCACCGTCAAAGTGCGCCCCGTTATCCACGATGGCCTCTTTCTCCGGCACATGCTGCACGGCAGTGATGGCATACGTGCCGTCGTCGTTCTCACGGATACTCACGCAGCGGAACAGGCGCTGGCGCAGCGTCGGCAGCTTAAGCCCCCACACGCTGTATTCAGCAACACCGTCAGGAACCCGGCTCACTTTTACCTTCACGCCGTCGGTGACGGACTGAACCTCCACGCTGACCGGACTCCCCTGCCCGTCAACCAGGCTTATCAGCGTGGTGCCGGAGGCTGGCAGCGTGATTTCACGGTCGAGCGTCAGTGTCCGCGTCTGGCTGTTCACCGCCAGCACGCGCCCGCCGGTGCTGATGCCCGCATAGTCATCATCGCAGATTTCAATGACATCGCCCGGTACATGGCGAAGCCCTTCTGCGCCCACGCTGAAGTCCACGGTCTGCGTTTCCAGCAGCTCCGTTTTAATCAGCCACAGCCCGGCGCGGTGTGCCTGCCCCCGGCTGGTACAGCCAAAAGCATCCATCTTCGTGACGTTACGACCGTAACGGGCAATGGCCTGCGTGTCCTCCACAAGCTCTGTCGCCGTCTCCCAGCCGTTATTCGGGTCAATCCAGTTCACCTCAACGGCATTATGGCGGTCCTTCAGGGCGCTGAAGCTGTAGCGGAACGGCGCGCCATCATCCGGCATCACCACATTACTGCGGTTATAGGTCCACACCTTATCCGACGGTCGGTCCTGCACGAACGTCAGCGTCTGCCCGTTCCATACCGGCATACAGCGCATCGCCGAGCAGAAATCACTGAGAACATCCCACGCCTTGCGCTGTGTGGTCAGCCAGGCATTACAGGTGATGCGCGGCTCCGTGCCGCCAAAGCCGTCCGGCACTGACTGGTCGCAGTACTGGCCGATGACATACAGCGCCCATTTGTCCACATCCGCCGCACCAAGACGTTTCCCCATGCCGTAGCGCGGGTGGGTCAGCATATCCCACAGACACCAGGCCATGTTGTTGCTGTATGCTGGTTTAAACGTTCCGTCCCAGATACCGCTGTATTGCCGCGTCTGCGGGTTATAGTTCGACGGCACCTGCAGAATGCGTCCGCGAAGATGATAATTACGGCTCACCTGCTGGCTGCCGAACTGCTCCGAGTCCACCTGCACGCCGACCAGTGCCGTGTTCGGGTAGCACTGTTTCACATCGATGATTTCGGTGTATGACGACCAGAGCGTTTTGTTCTGCAGCTGGTCTGTGGTACTGTCCGGCGTCATCCTGCGCATCCGGATATTAAACGGGCGCGGCGGCAGGTTACCCACCACCACCGAAGCCAGATACTGCGAGGTGGTTTTGCCCTTAATGGTGATGTCTTTTTCCGTCACCCAGCCACCGTTACGTTGTATCTGAACCAGCAGGCGGACTTCCGATGGATTCCGGTCCCCCTTTGAGGTGGTTTCCACCAGTGCCTGCACACCGAAGGTAAAGCGCAGACGGTCGATGTTTGCAGACGTGATGGTCCGGGTGATCGGCGTGTCGTATTTCACTTCCGTACCCAGCACCGTCTCGGATCCGGAGGATTCAAATCCCTCCGGCGGTGTCTGCTCCTGCTCACCGGCCCGGAACACCACCGTGACACCGGCGATGTTGGTATTCCCCTCACTGTCCAGCACCGGTGTACTGTTCAGCAGCACGCTTTTTAATCCATCCACCGGACCTTCAATCGGCCCTTCGCTGATGGCATCAATCATACTCAGTAACTGCGTGGACTTCAGGTTGTCCTTCGCTTCGCGCGGGGTATGCCCCTTACTGCTGCCTTTACCCATTCGTCATGCTCCATAAACGACAAAACCGCCCGCAGGCGGTTTCACATAAAATATTTTGCATCAGCGACCAATCACCACAACCTGACCACCGTCCCCTTCATCTGCCGTGCTGATCTCCTGAGATACCACACGTGACCCCACGCGCATTTCACCATACAGAACAGGCATAACATTGCCCTGGGCAACCATGTTATCCAGTGAGGAGAAATAGGTGTTCTGCTTACCGTTATCCGTTGTCTGTGTGCGGGGAGTTCTGGCTTTCGGTGCCAGCATCTGCGCCACACCACCGAGCACCATACTGGCACCGAGAGAAAACAGGATGCCGGTCATACCACCGGCACCAATGGCAGCCCCCCATGCTGCAAGGGTGGCTCCGGCGGTAAAGAATGATCCGGCAATGGCGGCTGCTCCCAGGACAATCTGGAATACACCACCTGACTTGGCCCCGGCGACTCTAGGAACAATATGAATCACAGCGCCGTCAGGCAGAGCCTCATGTAACTGCGCCGTTAATCCGGACGTGCTGACATCCTGCCCGGCAATACGCACCTGATACCAGCCGTCGCTCAGTTTCTGACGAAACGCAGGGAGCTGTGTGGCCAGCGCCCGGATGGCTTCGGCCCCCGTTTTCACACGAAGGTCGATGCGGCGGCCAAATCGTTGCAAATCCCCGTAAAGGCAGATGCGTGCCATGCCCGGTGACGCCAGAGGGAGTGTGTGCGTCGCTGCCATTTGTCGGTATACCTCTCTCGTTTGCTCAGTTGTTCAGGAATATGGTGCAGCAGCTCACCGTCGCCGCAGTAAATGGCGGCATGATTCGGCACCGATGAACCAAAACAGCACAGCAGCACATCGCCCGGTTGTGCTGATGACAACGGCACCTGATACAGCCCTGTGGCCTCCAGATTATCCAGATAGAGATTCTGACCGTGACGCCACCAGTCATCCCCGCGATGAAAATCCGGCATCTCAATCCCCGCCAGATGATAAGCATCCCGGAACAGCGTGTAACAGTCCGTCACCCCGTGCTCAAAGCGCCGCCCGGTGAGATGCGGCACACAGCGGAACTTATGAATTGTCCCCCGGCAGACCAGCCACCACGGCAAATCACTCTGCACCTGCAGCCGCCTGTCGGCCTCACTCAGCCATGGCAGACCACCGGGGTGGCTGTGGACCAGCGCCACAATCTCACCCTGCATTTCTGCCTGCAGCCAGTCTTCCGGCGACATACGGAAATACGCCTCCGGCTCACCGGAAATATTCACGCCGGGAAAATATCTTTCCCCCTCCGGCGTTCTCACCACGAAGCCGCACGACTCCGCTGGCGCACATCGCCGGGCGTGCGCCAGAATCGCTGATTCTGTCTTTGTCATGGGATTTACTGCGAAAGTTTGTTAATGGAAAGGAAGCCGCCAAAGTTGCCGACGTTATTGCGGAACTTACAACCGCTCAGGCATTTGCTGCATTTATCCTTCGTGATATCGGACGTTGGCTGGTCATATTCATCCGCGACCGCCGGACCGTGATAACCGCACTCACCGCCGCGATAGGTCCAGGTGCAGGTGTTGGCCAGCATGATACGTCCCGGAAAAACAGCGCCGTCCGTTTCAGTCGGCGTGGACAGTACAAAAGAGGCACTGACCGCGCTCAGTTCGCTGCACTGCTCGATGCGCCAGCGGCTGATCACCTCCTGCTCCGGATCGGCGTCACTGTTTCCGTTGACGAAGTTCACCGCATCCAGAAAACGGGCGTAAACCTTACGCCGGACCACCGTTCCGCCGACCAGACTCTGCAGATCTTCCGCCATCCCGGTGACCACACCGTACAGGTTAGAAACCGTCAGCGTGGGGCGCGTACTGGTGCCTTTGCCATTCAGTTCAAAACCACTCCCCTGAATGGGATACGGCTGATACTGTCGCCTCTGCCAGGTGACCGGCTCACCTTTTTCGTTCTGCTCATTACAGAAAAAATAACGTTCTCCACCGACCTCTGTCAGGTCGATTTCCCAGAGCACCACGCTGGCCGACTGCTCCGCACGGGTGCATTCATTCAGTGTTTCCTGCCGGATATCCTGCATCAGTTCACCACCTGTTCAAACTCTGCGCTGAACTCAACACGCAGCATACTGACCCGCGACGACCATTTTGCGCAGGTCACCTTTATCTGCCGCCACTCATAAGGCGGCGTCCACAGAAAGGCCTTCCAGCCCCCGTGCTCTTCCAGAAACGACTCCAGTACCGTGGCCTCCCAACGGGGAACAGAAAGCGTCACGCTGTACGTTTTCAGGTTGGCATTCAGCCCGGCAGGCGCTCGCTGGGAATAGCCATCACCAAAGCGCACCTTTCTTACAGAAGGGGCCGAAGCCACATCCATACCGGGTTTCACTTTCCAGCGGAAGGTTTTCATCGTCCACCTCCGGAGAACAGACCACCATCGCGCATCTGCCCGGTCACAACATCCATTGCCGCCTTACGGGCTACGTCATAAACCGCCTTCAGTGCCTGTGGCCCTATCTGACCGTTCGTGCCGTCGTTGTTAATCACCACATGGTTATTCTGCTCAAACGTCCCGGACGCCTGCGACCGGCGGTCCGCCATGCTGCCCGGTGTACCGACATAACCGCCGGTGGCATAGCCGCGCATCAGCCGGTAAAGATTTCCTACGCCAATCCGGCTGGTTGCCTCCTTCGTGAAGACAAATTCACCACGGTGAACAATCCCCGCTGGCTCATATTTGCCGCCGGTTCCCGTAAATCCTCCGGTTGCAAAATGGAATTTCGCCGCAGCGGCCTGAATGGCTGTACCGCCTGACGCGGATGCGCCGCCACCAACAGCCCCGCCAATGGCGCTGCCGATACTCCCGACAATCCCCACCATTGCCTGCTTAAGCAGAATTTCTGTCATCATGGACAGCACGGAACGGGTGAAGCTGCGCCAGTTCTGCTCACTGCCGGTCAGCATCGCCGCCATATTCTGTGCAATACCATCAAAGGTCTGCGTGGCTGCACTTTTTACCTGCGACATACTGTCCGTGGCGCTCTCTTCCCACTCACTCCAGCCGGACTTCAGGCCTGCCATCCAGCTCCCGCGAAGCTGGTCTTCAGCCGCCCAGGTCTTTTTCTGCTCTGACATGACGTTATTCAGCGCCAGAGGATTATCGCCATACTGTTCCTTCAGGCGCTGTTCCGTGGCTTCCCGCGCTGCCTGCCGGTCAGTCAGCCCCCGGTTTTTTGCATCAATGGCGGCCCGTTTTGCCCGTTGTTGCTGTGCGAATTTATCCGCCTGCTGTGCCAGCGCGTTCAGGTGCTCCTGATAGGTGACCTTGTCGCCAAGTACAGCCAGCTGGCGTTTGTACTCCAGCGTCTCGTCTTTATGCGCCAGCAGGGATTTCTCCTGTGCGGACAGCTGGCGACGTTGTGCCGCCTCCTCCAGTACCGCGAACTGACTTTCTGCCTTCCACAAATCCCGGCGCTGCTGGCTGATTTTCTCATTCGCTCCGGCATGCTTCTCCAGCATCCGGAGTTCTGCCTGAAGCGTCAGCAGGGCAGCATGAGCACTGTCTTCCTGACGATCGCCCGCAGACACCTTCACGCCGGACTGTTTCGGCTTTTTCAGCGTCGCTTCATAGTCCTTTTTCGCCGCCGCCATCAGCGTGTTGTAATCTGCCTGCAGGATTTTCCCGTCTTTCAGTGCCTTATTCAGTTCTTCCTGACGGGCGGTATATTTCTCCAGCGGCGTCTGCAGGCGTTCGTAAGCCTTCTGCGCCTCTTCGGTATATTTCAGCCGTGACGCTTCGGTATCGCTCTGCTGCTGCGCATTTTTGTCCTGTTGACTCTGCTGCTCAGCCTTCTTTCGGGCGGCTTCAAGCGCAAGACGGGCCTTTTCACGATCATCCCAGTAACGCGCCCGCGCTTCATCGTTAACAAAATAATCATCCTTGCGCAGATTCCAGATATCGTCCGCTTTCTTAAACGCGGCCTCTGCCTTAATCAGCATCTCCTGCGCGGTATCAGGACGACCAATATCCAGCACCGCATCCCACATGGATTTGAATGCCCGTGCTGTCCTGTCTGCCCAGGTTTCCAGCGTGCCCATGTTCTCTTTCAGGCGGCGGGTCTGGTCATCAAACCCTTTCGTCGCGGCCTCGTTCGCCGCCTGCAATGCCCCGGCTTCTTCGCCGGAACGCTGCAACTGAGCAACATACGCAATCTGCTCCGCCGTCACGTTATGGAACTGGCGCGCCATCGCTGTCAGCCCCGACGTCGGGTCAGTGGTCAGCTTCCCGAAGGCTTCAGCGACCTTGTCCACCTCCACGCCTGATGCAGAGGAGAAACGCGCCACACTCTGGCTGATGGACGCAATCTGAGCCTCACCGCTTACCCCCGCCTTAACCAGTGCGCTGAGTGACTCGCTGGTCTGGTTAAACGTCAGCCCTGCCGCCTGCCCGGCTCTGGACAGGACCAGCATACGATCTGCCGTCAGCCCGGCCTGATTGCCGGAAAGGACCAGCGTTTTGTTGAAATCGGACAGGGTTGAGTTGCCCTGATACCAGGCATACGCCAGCGCACCGGTCGCCACCGCCAGCGAGGTGGCCCCCACCATCGGCAGGGTGATCGCACCGGCAAGCCCCCGGAACATGGGGATCATCCCGCCGAAGGAGTCCTTCACCTGCCCCCCCTGTTGCAGCAGGATCAGCCACGGACTTTGCCCACCTGCAAGCTGCGTGGCCACGTCAGTGAACTGCGCAGGCAGCATACGCATGGCGGCTTTATACTGCCCGACGGAAATTCCCGCTTTCTGTGCAGCCAGCGCCTGCCGGTTCATCGACTGTTCAACGACTGCCGCTGTTTTTTTCGCATCACTTTCCGTACCGGAAAAATGACGCCTGACTCTGGCCATCTGCTCGTCAAATCTGGCCGCATCCAGACTCAAATCAACGACCAGATCGCCTACCGCTTCAGCCATACCGGACTCCTCCTGCGATCCCTTCTGATACTGTCATCAGCATTACGTCATCCTCCGTCATGTCCGCCACATCCGGGGAAGTAGGGATAACTTCATTCCCGTCCGGGCCAAAGCGGACACCTCCGGCAAGCCCTGCCGCTTTCTGCATCAGCACATCATCTTCAGGCTCTTCGTCAGCCTCACGCCGGTTCAGCAAACTGAAATCCAGCGGATGCATATCCGGATCGCTGAAAAACAGGCTGAGCACGGTGTACGTCAGCCCGGAAAAGTGCATATCCAGCAGAACATCATGAAAATAATGGGTACTGTAAAAGCGGTGCCAGTCGGCATACTCCGTGGATGACATCCCGGCAAGCATGGCACGCCAGTCGGGTCGCCCCATCTCACGCGCCAGTTTCAGGGCAAAACTCAGCTCACCGTCGAACACTTTCCCGCAGAAACAGGCTCTGCAGGCCCGGCGTCATCTGACTGTTCAGGGGAATTATTCACCACAAACTCAGACATTCCGGACAGACGTAACACCACGTTTTCAGCCTGAGCAATTGCCTCCGTGGGCCAGGTGGTAAGCACTTCCTGCTCAATCTGCGTAATGGCTTCATTCATGGACGGCAGCTTTGTCTTCTGCGGATGGTTATGCCACAGAGACATCGCCACCAGAAACGCCCCGCCTCTGATAAGATCCTCTACAGACACCTGCAGGTTACCACTGGATTCAGCCTTTTTTTCCTGCTCTTTCAACCAGGCGAGATGCTCAATACGCTGCAGGGCTGACAGTTCAGAAAGCGTGACGGTCACGCCGTTATGTTCAAATGATTCGGTTTTCAGGAACATCGCTGATTCTCCGGATTAACTGGCGGTGACGTTGATTTCTGCAACCGCAGCAAACTCACCATTACCGGATACGACCGGAATGTTGACCTTGCCTGCAGCAACACCTTTCACGGTGATGGTCATACCACTGACCGACACGGTGGCTTTTGTTTTATCCGCAGACACCGCACGGAAGCTCTTGTCGGTTGCGCCTTCCGGCTGGAATGCCACGGTCAGCGTCGTGCTCTGCCCTTTCACCACCGAGGTGCTGGCAGGCGTCACGGTCATGCCGGTTGCCGCTGTTACCGTGCTGCGATCTTCTGCCATCGACGGACGTCCCACGTTGGTGACTTTCACCGTGCGGGTGATCACTTCCTTCGCCGTCACCGCCTTACCGATACTGCTGACCCAGCCGCGGAACACATCGACCGTGCCGTTCGGGAAGCGGATTTTATAGGCACGGGTATCACCTTCATTAAACCACGCCAGCAGCGCCTGCTGCCCCTGCTCTCCGGGCATCCACGCCAGCGTGAAGCTGGTATCTCCAGCGGATTTCTGCCCCTGTCCGGTCGCGGCCCAGTCCGCATCTTCATCATCGAGATAACTGTCGTCATAGGACTCAGCGGTCAGTTCGCCGGGCGTCAGGTCTTTAACCTTTGCCAGACGCGACCAGTCATTGTCTGAAAGCGGGTTTGCATATGGGTCGCCGTTCCCGTTATAAACCCACAGTGTGGTCCCGGCCCCTTTCACCGGTGCCAGAGGATTTGGTGTTGGCATATCGTCCTCACATTTCATAGGTAATGACATAAGTCAGATCGGCTGAACTCCACAGGCCCGCATCATCGTCGCGCCGGTAGTCATAGCCACTGGCCACCATACTGGTGATCAAATCTGATAGTGCCGGGATATCGCTCATCACCGGATAAATCCGGGACTCCATCCACGCATCCAGCTCTGAATCCGGCACCTGAGCAGGCAGGAAAACTTCGATATGCAGCTCCGCCTGCCAGGTATCGCTGTCCAGCTCTTCGCCCGTGTATTCAGCGCCGGTGAGATAAACGGCAACTGCCGGAAAATCCGCCTCATCAAAAACAGCGGGGCGACCATCAAAAAACGCCGCCCCGGTGTCATGCTTCTCCAGTGCATCCAGTACGGCTGCACGGAGTTCAGTATGTTTCATCGCTTTATTACCATTCTCAGTTGATGCTGCAGCGCATAGCCCAGCTCTTTCGGAAGACGTTCACGCCGTATCCGCTCAATATTCTGTTTAAACGCCGTGGTCAGCGGCACTGCCATCGGGATTTTCACCACATCAATGGGGTAACGGTTTTTCCCGGCCACACGCTGCATGACATGCCACCGGCCATTTTTCAGTTGCTGAATAAACGCGCCGGGAATACGACGGTTTCCCACCACAAGCACGCTGCCGCCACTTTTCAGGGATGAACGCTGCCCCTTTTTACGACGCCTGCGTCGGGACAGGACAACCCGCGCGTTACCCAGCTTGATTACGGGCAAATCCCCCCGGTTAACCTTGATTCTGGCCTGCGGATTTTTAACCGTGGCCCTTTTCAGCCTGGCCCTTTCCTTTACCAGTTTCCGGCGTACCCTTGTCTCACGGGCAACCTGTGACGCCGACTGCGATATCGCGGATGAAGCAACGCGGTTAATGGCCATTGCTGACGCACCGGGCACCGCCGTTTTGCTGATACGACTGAGGTTTTCAACGGCCTGCTCAAGACCTTTTATGGCCATACATCCCCCCTTCAGCGACGACGGTTAACGGCAGGCGGTACACCCCGCCCAAGCCAGAGATGACAGCTTCCGCCATCATCCGTCGAAATCCGGTCTATCCAGAAGTTTTCCTCACCGATGGTCAGCGTGTCTCCACGCCGCAGTTGCCGCACATCATCAGTCCGGACAAACAGGGACGGGCTGGAGCCTTCAACGCGCACGCCCTGTCCGGCATAGCTGATATTTTCAGGGTCATCAAAAACACCACGTATTACTGCGCCGGACTGCTCACCGGATGTCATGGTGGCTGACGTTCCCATGTACCCGCGTATCGTTTCATCGGCGCGGGCAATGGCAGCATCGAACAGGTTATCGAAATCAGCCACAGCGCCTCCCGTTATTGCATTCTGGCCAGGCCGCGCTCTGTCATTTCGGCTGCCACACCGGCAGAGACACGAAACGCCGTTCCCGGCAGCACAAATGCCACAGGTTCATCCCGCGTGACGTGAAGTGCATCAGTATGCAGCTTCACCAGTGCCACGACCGTGACCAGTTCAGACGTATCCAGAATCACGGTATCCGGCTGCGCTGATCCCACCTCATTTTCATGTCCGGTCAGCACATTTTCCCGGCTGAGAGGGGTGTCCTGACCGGCAGTTTCATCCGTGTCATCAAGCTCCTCTTCCAGCTCTGCCACACGGAGCGCCAGTTCTTCTTTCGTCCCCGTCAGGCTGACATCACGGTTCAGTTGTTCACCCAGCGAGCGGAGACGGGCAATCAGTTCATCTTTCGTCATGGACTCCTCCACAGAGAAACAATGGCCCCGAAGGGCCATGATTACGCCAGTTGTACGGACACGAACTCATCAGGGTCAGCCAGCAGCATCAGCGGTGCTGACTGAATCATGGTGAACTCACGCGCCGGATCGCCGGTGGTCACCCAGTTTTTCGGGTAACGGGCAGAGGCGTTAATGCCTTCGCGCTGTGCGTCCGCATCCTGAATGCAGCCATAGGTGCGCAGACCGCGTGCATGAGTGTTACCCAGCACCATCGTGTTGTCCGGCAGGAAGTTCTTTTTGACGCCGTTTTCCACGTACTGTCCGGAATACACGACGATGGCCACATCGCCATACATTCCCTTATAAGACACCGCTTTGCCCAGGTCTTTTACCGCTGTCTCCAGTTCGGAATGAGAGCCGCGACGGGTATCCAGCTTCTCCTTGACGGCTTTGAAGGAACGGAACAGCGCCCAGCCTTTCGGATCGAACACGATGATATTCACCACACCGCTGGCATTCAGCGCGTAGGCTTCGATATCGTCGGTCGGGTCATACGTGGACTTGTCACGCTTGCTCCACTCCGTGCCGCCGGACTGCGTGATGTTATTCTCCTCACTGCGGCCCATATCCACCTCAACCGGATCGAAGGCTTCACCGGTCATGGTGTATTTGCCCTTAAGCACGGCAGAAACTGCCTGCATCTCTTCTACCTGAGCAATGGCCAGCTCTTCGTCACGCATGTTCTGCATGATGATGCGACGGCGGCGGTAAGCCGGGTCCGCCAGATTCTGCGGATCTTCATCCGGCAGGCGACGCAGGGTCATCTGCGGATTCACTTCATGCTTCGGCTTGACATATCCCGGCGTAAATTCAGAGGTGGAGCCGCCACGGGAACGGATAACCTCACCGGAAACAATCGGCGAAACGTACAGCGCCATGTTTACCAGTCCCGGAATTTGTGAGAGATAGACTTTCTCCGTGGTGAAGGGATAGCTCTCACGGAAAAAGAGACGCAGAAACAGCGGATCAAACTTAAATTTCTGCTCATTTGCCGCCAGCAGTTGGGCGGTTGTGTACATCGACATAAAAAAATCCCGTAAAAAAAGCCGCACAGGCGGCCTTTAGTGATGAAGGGTAAAGTTAAACGATGCTGATTGCCGTTCCGGCAAACGCGGTCCGTTTTTTCGTCTCGTCGCTGGCAGCCTCCGGCCAGAGCACATCCTCATAACGGAACGTGCCGGACTTGTAGAACGTCAGCGTGGTGCTGGTCTGGTCAGCAGCAACCGCAAGAATGCCAACGGCAGCACCGTCGGTGGTGCCATCCCACGCAACCAGCTTACGGCTGGAGGTGTCCAGCATCAGCGGGGTCATTGCAGGCGCTTTCGCACTCAATCCGCCGGGCGCGGTTGCGGTATGAGCCGGGTCACTGTTGCCCAGCGGCTGGTAATGGGTAAAGGTTTCTTTGCTCGTCATAAACATCCCTTACACTGGTGTGTTCAGCAAATCGTTAACGGCATCAGATGCCGGGTTACCTGCAGCCAGCGGTGCCGGTGCCCCCTGCATCAGACGATCCAGCGCAGTGTCACTGCGCGCCTGTGCACTCTGTGGTGCTGCGGCCAGAATGCGGCGGGCCGTTTCCACGGTCATACCGGGGGTTTCTGCCAGCACGCGTGCCTGTTCTTCGCGTCCGTGAGCCTCCTCACAGTTGAGGATCCCCATAATGCGGCTGTTTTCTGCCGCAACCGCTGCGGTGATCTGCGCGTTCACGTCCGGCTGCGCCGCGCTGGCGTTTTCGCCCTCCGTCGCTGGCACCACGTCAGTAACGTCAGCCTGCGAAGCAGTGGCTGAAACAGTTGTTGATTGAGTCTCTTTGGTCATTCGCCCTCCTGAGAGACGGGATTTACGTGCATCCAGTGCATCACGCATGACGGTGATCGCATCGGTGCTGTTAACAAGTTCATCAGCCAGTCCGGCATCAATGGCCTCCTGACCGCTGTACACTGCAGCCTCGGTATCCAGCACAGCCTGCACGGACAGGCCGGTATATGCCGACACCTTCTGCGCAAACATCTGGCGGGTTGCGTCCATCCGGGACTGCAGTGTCTCCCGGACGTCATCCGGAAGATGGCTGTAGGGGTTGCCATCCACCTTATGGCTGCCGCTGTAAATCAGCGTGATTTCCACACCCTGTTTCTCCAGCGCAGCACCGTAATTACTGTGAGCCATCATGACGCCGATGGAGCCTGTCCGGGCGGTCTGCGTGACCAGACGCCGGGAGGCGGCACTGGCAAGCAACTGACCTGCACTGCAGTTCATGTCGTTGGCAAGCGCCCATACCGGTTTTATGTCACGCACACGGGCGATGATGTCAGCGCAGTCAAATGCCCCCGCCACCATCCCGCCGGGCGTGTCCATATCGAGCAGAATGCCGTCCACCATCGGATCGCTGGCAGCCTGTTGCAGACGGGCGATAATGCCGTTGTAACCGGTCATCCCCGAGTACGGCTGCAGCGCCCGCGTCCGGCTGACCAGCGTGCCGGACACCGGCAGCACGGCGATGCCGTTCATGACCTGATAACTGCGGGTCTGTCGTGGTCCGTCATCATCACCGGATAATGCCAGCGTCGCGAGTGCCTCCTGGGCAGTCAGGCTGTCGCCGGACACCGCATCCGTCAGGCGGCTGATCCCAAGCTGGCCTGCAAGCGCACAAAAGAAAACCCGCGCATAGGCGGGTTCAAGCATCAGCGGCTCATTAAAGGCCATGCTGGCAATATGCGGGAGATTACGCAGCTCTGCTGTCACTCTTCTCCTCCTCTGTTGATTGTCGCAGCCCGGATTCAAATGCTGCAGCCGCCCAGGCGGGCGGTTTAAGACCAGCTGCGCGGCGCTCCATCGTTTCACGGACCTGCTGGGCAAAAATTTCCTGATAGTCGTCACCGCGTTTCGCGCACTCTTTCTCGTAGGTGCTCAGTCCGGCTTCTATCAGCATCACCGCTTCCTGAACTTCTTTCAGACCATCGATGGCCATACGACCGGAGCCTATCCAGTCGCAGTTCCCCCAGGCACTGCGGGCCTCCTGAAAACTGAAGCGCGCTTTTGAAGGTAACGTCACCACGCGGCGAACGATGGCCTCTTCCAGCCAGCACAGAAACATCTGGCTCGCCTGACGGGATGCGACGAATTTTCGCCGCCCCATAAAGTACGCCCACGACTCGTTCGCACTGGCCCGTGCCGTGGAGTAGCTCATCTGGGCGTAATTCCGGGAAAGCTGCTCATACGAGACACCCAGCCCGGCAGCGATATACCGCAGCAGTGACTGCTCAAACACGGAGTAGCCGTTATCCGTATCCTGAGCCGTCTGCAGGTTCAGTGAGTCACCCGGCATCAGGTGCGGTACTTTTGCGCCTCCCAGCCGGACCGGCGCTGCGGCGTAATACGCGGCAATTTCACCAATCCAGCCGGTCAGCCTTTCCCGCTGCTCCTGACTGTTCGCGCCCAGAATAAAATCCATCGCTGACTGCGTATCCAGCTCACTCTCAATGGTGGCGGCATACATCGCCTTCACAATGGCGCTCTGCAGCTGCGTGTTCTGCAGCGTGTCGAGCATCTTCATCTGCTCCATCACGCTGTAAAACACATTTGCACCGCGGGTCTGCCCGTCCTCCACGGGTTCAAAAACGTGAATGAACGAGGCGCGCCCGCCGGGTAACTCACGGGGTATCCATGTCCATTTCTGCGGCATCCAGCCAGGATACCCGTCCTCGCTGACGTAATATCCCAGCGCCGCGCCGCTGTCATTAATCTGCACACCGGCACGGCAGTTCCGGCTGTCGCCGGTATTGTTCGGGTTGCTGATACGCTTCGGGCTGACCATCCGGAACTGTGTCCGGAACAGTCGCGAGGGACTGGTATCCCAGGTGGCCTGAACGAACAGTTCACCGTTAAAGGCGTGCATGGCCACACCTTCCCGAATCATCATGGTAAACGTGCGTTTTCGCTCAACGTCAATGCAGCAGCAGTCATCCTCGGCAAACTCTTTCCATGCCGCTTCAACCTCGCGGGAAAAGGCACGGGCTTCTTCCTCCCCGATGCCCAGATATCGCCAGCTTGGGCGATGACTGAGCCGGAAAAAAGATCCGACGATATGATCCTGATGCAGCTGGATGGCGTTGGCGGCATAGCCGTTATTGCGTACCAGATCGTCTGCGCGGGCATTGCCACGGGTAAAGTTGGGCAACAGGGCTGCATCCACACTTTCACTCGGTGGGTTCCACGCCCGCAACTGCCCTCCAAATCCGCTGCCACCGCCGTGATAACCGGCATATTCGCGCAGCGATGTCATGCCGTCCGGCCCCAGAAGGGTGGGAATGGTGGGCGTTTTCATACATAAAATCCTGCAGGTCCCCTGCGTCGCTGTGTCATGCCGGTCTGCACTTCCAGCTCCGCAATGTATTTTTTCAGGTCAGACACGGAAGTGGCCGTAAACTCCACTCTCCGTCCGTCTTTCTGTACCGTTGCCACCCGTTTTCCTGTCATCAGGTCATGCAGTGCCGCACGGGCAGCGGCAAGTTCTTCCTGTCGCGTCATTCATCCTCTCCGGATAAGGCACGGGCGTAATCTGCCAGTGTTTTCTTGTTGGTTGCTGCACCATCCTCTTCCTGCAGGCTCGCCAGCAGTGCACTAAGATCCAGCTGCCAGCGCGAAATACTGATGCGCAGCGCCGCCAGCGCATAAACGAAGCAGTCGAGTGCCTCATTGCGTCGCTTTTTGCTGTCCCACAGTATTTTTTTCCTGCCATCCACCCATTTTTCGACCTGCTCTTCAGCAGTCAGCTGCTGCGCTTCGGTCAGATCAAAAATATCCGGGTTATTCGGGAAGTGAACGGCACCGGGAAGCGGTTCATCCCCTTCCGGCGTCAGTGTGAAGCGGTTATAAATCTGCTCTTTCGCGGTATCCGTACCGATTTCGGTAAGGTAAACCCCGTTTTTGTTTCGCTTACGTGGCATGCTGGCCACCGGCTTTCCGTAGACGGATGCCCCTTTAATGGGGATCACCCGGAACAGCCCATGCTTTTTCGAGCGTTCATACACAATAGTCGGGTCAATCCCGCCAATATCCCAGCAGATACGGGATACCGACATTTCTGCACCATTCCGGCGGGTATAGGTTTTATTGATGGCCTCATCCACACGCAGCAGCGTCTGTTCATCGTCGTGGCGGCCCATAATAATCTGCCGATCAATCAGCCAGCTTTCCTCACCCGGCCCCCATCCCCATACGCGCATTTCGTAGCGATCCAGCTGGGAGTCGATACCGGCGGTCAGGTAAGCCACACGGTCAGGAACGGACGCTGAATAATGCTCTTTCCGCTCTGCCATCACTTCAGCATCCGGACGTTCGCCGATCTTCGCTTCCCATGTCTCACCGAGCGTGGTGTTCACGAAGGTTTTACGTTTTCCCGTATCCCCTTTCGTCTTCATCCAGTCTTTGACAATCTGAACCCAGGTGGTGAACGGGCTGTACGCCGTCCAGATGTGAAAGGTCACACTGTCCGGTGGCTCAATCTCTTCACCGGATGACGAAAACCAGAGAATGCCATCACGGGTCCAGATCCCGGTCTTTTCGCAGATATAACGGGCATCAGTAAAGTCCAGCTCCTGCTGACGGATGACGCAGGCATTATGCTCGCAGAGATAAAACACGCTGGAGGGATCATCCGGCGTCCATTTGAGGCCAAACGGCGTCTCTTTATCGCCAAATTTAAGGTACTGCTCCTCCCCGCAGTGCGGGCAGGCAACATGAAAACGCATAAAATGCGGGGATTCACTGGCTGCACGCTCAATCTGGCAGGTGCCTCTCACTTTGGGCGTGGAGCCACGGATGGACTTTGGCCAGACCGAGCCTTCAATACGCTTATCGCCCAGGAACGTCGGAGAGCCTTCCTGTTCAATATCCTCATCAAAGGCAGCAAGTTCATCATAACCCGCCACATCCACTGACTTTTCACGGTAGTTTTTTGCCGCTTTACCGCCCAGGCACCAGAAGCCACGCCCATTGGTGAAACGCTTCATGGTGAGCGTGTTATCCCGGTGCTTTTTGCCATACCACGGGGCCAGCGCCAGCAGCGACGGAATATCACGAATAGTCGGCTCAACGTGGGTTTTCATAAAGTTCTCGGCATCACCATCCGTCGGCAACCAGATAAGGGTGTTGCGCTGCTTATGCTCTATGAAGTAGGCATAAACACCCAGCAGCATTTTGGAATAACCAACACGGGCAGACTTCACCACATTCACCTCGCGGATGTAGTCACTGCCCATCGCATTCATGATGGCCCGCTGAAAGGGCAGTGTTTCCCAGCGCCCTTCCTGGTATGCGGATTCTTTTGGGAGATAGTAATTGGCATCCGCCCATTCAACGGCGGTCTGTGGCTCCGGCCTGAACAGTGAGCGAAGCCCGGCGCGGACAAAATGCCGCAGCCTGTTAACCTGACTGTTCGATATATTCACTCAGCAACCCCGGTATCAGTTCATCCAGCGCGGCTGCTTTGTTCATGGCTTTGATGATATCCCGTTTCAGGAAATCAACATGTCGGTTTTCCAGTTCCGGAAAACGCCGCTGCACCGACAGGGGGATCCCGTCGAGAATACTGGCAATTTCACCTGCGATCCGCGACAGCACGAAAGTACAGAATGCGGTTTCCACCACTTCAGCTTAGTCTCTGGCATTCTTCAGTTCCTGTGCGTCGGCCTGCGCACGCGTAAGTCGATGGCGTTCGTACTCAATAGTCCCTGGCTGGAGATCTGTCTCGCTGTCCTGCCTCAGTTCTTCAACTTCCCGGCGCAGCTTTTCGTTCTCAATTTCAGCATCCCTTTCGGCATACCATTTTATGGCGGCGGCAGAGTCATAAAGTACCTCATTACCCTTGCCACCACCCCGCAGAACGGGCATTCCCTGCTCCTGCCAGTTCTGAATGGTACGGATACTCGCGCCGAAAATGTCAGCCAGCTGCTTTTTGTTGACTTCCATTGTTCATTCCACGGACAAAAACAGAGAAAGGAAACGACAGAGGCCAAAAAGCCCGTTTTCAGCACCTGTCGTTTCCTTTCTTTTCAGGGGGTGTTTTAAATAAAAACATTAGGTTACGGCGAAGAAGAACGGAAACGTCTTAAACCGGAAAATTTTCATAAATAGTGAAAAACCGCGAGGTCGCCGCCCCGTAACCTGTCGGATCGCCGGAAAGGACCCACAAAATGATAATAATTATCATCTACATATCACAACGTGCATCTACGCCATCAAACCACGTCAAATAATCAATTATGACGCAGGTATCGTATTAATTGATCTGCATCAACTTAACGTAAAAACAACTTCAGACAATACAAATCAGCGACACTGAATACGGGGCAACCTCATGTCAACTAAGAACAGAACCCGCAGAACAACAACCCGCAACATCCGCTTTCCTAACCAAATGATTGAACAAATTAACATCGCTCTTGAGCAAAAAGGGTCCGGGAATTTCTCAGCCTGGGTCATTGAAGCCTGCCGTCGGAGGCTAACGTCAGAAAAGAGAGCATATACATCAATTAAAAGTGATGAAGAATGAACATCCCGCGTTCTTCCCTCCGAACAGGACGATATTGTAAATTCACTTAATTACGAGGGCATTGCAGTAATTGAGTTGCAGTTTTACCACTTTCCTGACAGTGACAGACTGCGTGTTGGCTCTGTCACAGGTTAAGTAGTTTGAATGATTAGCAGTTATGGTGATCAGTCAACCACCAGGGAATAATCCTTCATATTATTATCGTGCTTCACCAACGCTGCCTCAATTGCCCTGAATGCTTCCAGAGACACCTTATGTTCTATACATGCAATTACAACATCAGGGTAACTCATAGAAATGGTGCTATTAAGCATATTTTTTACACGAATCAGATCCACGGAGGGATCATCAGCAGATTGTTCTTTATTCATTTTGTCGCTCCATGCGCTTGCTCTTCATCTAGCGGTTAAAATATTACTTCAAATCTTTCTGTATGAAGGTTTGAGCACGTTGGCCTTACATACATCTGTCGGTTGTATTTCCCTCCAGAATGCCAGCAGGACCGCACTTTGTTACGCAACCAATACTATTAATTGAAAACATTCCTAATATTTGACATAAATCATCAACAAAACACAAAGAGGTCAGACCAGATTGAAGCGATAAAAACGATAATGCAAACTACGCGCCCTCGTATCACATGGAAGGTTTTACCAATGGCTCAGGTTGCCATTTTTAAAGAAATATTCGATCAAGTGCGAAAAGATTTAAACTGTGAATTGTTTTATTCTGAACTAAAACGTCACAATGTCTCACATTATATTTACTATCTAGCCACAGATAATATTCACATTGTGTTAGAAAACGATAACACCGTGTTAATAAAAGGGCTTAAAAAGGTTGTAAATGTTAAATTCTCAAGAAATACGCATCTTATAGAAACGTCCTATGATAGGTTGAAATCAAGAGAAATCACATTTCAGCAATACAGGGAAAATCTTGCTAAAGCAGGAGTTTTCCGATGGATTACAAATATCCACGAACATAAAAGATATTACTATACCTTTGATAATTCATTACTATTTACTGAGAGCATTCAGAACACTACACAAATCTTTCCACGCTAAATCATAACGTCCGGTTTCTTCCGTGTCAGCACCGGGGTGTTGGCATAATACAATACATGTACGCGCTAAACCCTGTGTGCATCGTTTTTAATTATTCCCGGACACTCCCGCAGAGAAGTTCCCCGTCAGGGCTGTGGACATAGTTAATCCGGGAATACAATGACGATTCATCGCACCTGGCATACATTAATAAATATTAACAATATGAAATTTCAACTCATTGTTTAGGGTTTGTTTAATTTTCTACACATACGATTCTGCGAACTTCAAAAAGCATCGGGAATGACACCATGAAAAAAATGCTACTCGCTACTGCGCTGGCCCTGCTTATTACAGGATGTGCTCAACAGACATTTACTGTTCAAAACAAACAGACAGCAGTAGCACCAAAGGAAACCATCACCCATCATTTCTTCGTTTCTGGAATTGGGCAGAAGAAAACTGTCGATGCAGCTAAAATTTGTGGCGGCGCAGAAAATGTTGTTAAAACAGAAACCCAGCAAACATTCGTAAATGGATTGCTCGGTTTTATTACTTTAGGCATTTATACTCCGCTGGAAGCGCGTGTGTATTGCTCAAAATAATTGCATGAGTTGCCCATCGATATGGTCAGCTCTATCTGCACTGCTCATTAATATACTTCTGGGTTCCTTCCAGTTGTTTTTGCATAGTGATCAGCCTCTCTCTGAGGGTGAAATAATCCCGTTCAGCGGTGTCTGCCAGTCGGGGGGAGGCTGCATTA
>ERZ1034781.514-NODE-514-length-19990-cov-8.798796_pt1 | contig 19990 bp, 14 predicted proteins | sample MGYA00520700_ERZ1034781 | MGnify/ENA primary metagenome ERZ1034781 (study PRJEB33766, sample SAMN09781709) | gut metagenome | biome: gut microbiome | host: Homo sapiens | place: Madagascar | study: EMG produced TPA metagenomics assembly of the PRJNA485056 data set...
ATGCAAAGGTAATAATATATTTTAAATTTGCAAACTCTAGATAGCAAAAACTAACTTTTTTTTCATTATTTAGCACTTTTCTACGTAAAAACGCCCTTCTTTTGCCTTTTTTCCCTCTTTATTTTGTAACTTTGCAGCATGAAACTACATATCTTCAATCCGGAACACGATTTGGCTTTGGCCGCAAATTTGCAGCAGTTCACTGCGCCTCATGCAGGAAGACAGTTGCGAAGCGACCTGGCGTTTATTCCTGCCTTGTGGGCAGACCAGGGTGACTGGGTGCTTGTTGATGACATCGACAATGCACTCGACAAGGTGCGCCATTTGGGGGAGCATCTTGCAGAAAAAGTTGAGTTTATAACCAAGGTTCAGTTGGAACATGCGCTTAAGACGGAGTTTCTTGACAGCATTCATCCCTGGGGATGGAACTTGAGCCTGAAACATGAGCTGGAGCGAATGGGCGTGCCCGACATCATGTTGCCTACCGACGATACTTTAAATAAGGTACGCATGATAAGCAGCAGGCAGTGGGCTGCCCAGCATCTGCAGCAGGGCGTAGTATATGCTGATTCCTATGAGAAGGTGAAGGCGTTGGTGCTGCAGCAGGGCAAGGCTGTGGTCAAGGCTCCCTGGAGCAGCAGCGGCAGGGGCGTGAAGTATGTGGCTGCCGATGAATTCAGAACAGCTGGCGAATATCCTGCCTTTGAACGCTGGACCCGCAACATCATTGCGCAACAGGGTGGCGTTACCGTGGAGCCTTATTATAATAAGGTGAAAGACTTCGGCATGGAGTTCGAAATGCGTGACGGCAAGATGAACTATCTGGGACTCTCGTTGTTTGATACCATCAAGAATGCTTATTCCGGCAACCTGCTCTGCTCGGAAGAGGATAAGCTGGATATCTTGAAGCAATACGTGAGTGAAGAGACTCTTTCTTCTGCACGTCAGCGAATTATAGATGTTATGGAATCTGCGTTGAAGGATATCTATAGCGGTCCTTTTGGTGTGGATATGATGATAGCTTCAAAGGATGGACAGCTGGAACTGGTTTCGTGCATTGAACTGAATCTTCGCAGAACGATGGGGCATGTAGCTCTTGAGTTGGCCAAGATAGCCAATCCGCAGAGTCTGATGCGCGTGGAGTTTGACGGCAACAGATACCATCTGCGTGTGATGCCAGGCAAGCAGGCAGTTGATGGGGCTTTAGGCAAGCAGGCTGTTAATGAGTCTTAAATTTGGACTATCTGATGCAAGAAATCGTCGAAACTTGCATTTCATAGACAGATTATCAACAAATATGAATGATTATGAAGAAGAGTAATTTTAGCAAAATGGCTTCTGCTGCCCTCATGATGACGGCAGCTATGGCAATGACTTCCTGCGCCAGCAGCAAGAAGATAAATGGCGATTCTAATGCAAGCAAGAGTAACGATATGGGCAAGAATGAAGAGGACTTGGACAACAGTTATCTGGTTCTTTCTGATTCCCAGCGAGAAATTATCCATAAGAACAATGCTTTCGCCCTTCGCCTTTTCGACAAGCTCTCAGGTCATTCTTCACAGGTGGTTTCTCCTATGAGTGTGGCTTATCTGATGGGTATGTTGGCGAACGGTGCTGATGGAACTACTCAGCAGGAGATATTGAAAGCCATTGGCTGCGAAGGTGTTAACGTGGATGAGTTAAATGAAACCTACAAGGCTATTATCCAAACTGCAGGTAGACTTGACAAGCAGACTAAAGTGGAGATAGCTAATTTCATCGCTGTCAACAAAAGCTTCTCTGTGAACAGTGCATTCAGCAAGAAGGTAGGCGACAATTATCAGGCTGCCATTGAGAGTCTTGACTTTACATCCGGTAAAACCACCGACCGCATCAATGGCTGGTGCAAGGAGAAGACCCATGGCATGATTCCGCAGATTATCAGTCAGGTGGATCCTCAGGCTGTTTCCTATCTGATGAATGCCATCTTCTTCAACGGTACATGGCAGTCGAAGTTTGATGCACGCAATACGAAGGAAGCCAACTTCCGCGGTTACACCCGTGATATTCAGAAAGTGCAGATGATGCATCAGGTTAAGAAGTTCTTCTATTCGGAGAATGATACCTTCAAGGCTATCGACCTTCCTTACGGCAACGGCACCTATCGCATGATGGTGCTTCTTCCTAACGAGGGCAAGAGCATCCAGGACATGATGAAGGAATTGGATGCCGAGAAGATAACGAATCTGGGAAACAGCATGGAGGAATGCATGGTGAACCTGAAGCTGCCAAAGTTCACCATCGAGCAGGAGTTGCCGCTTAATGATATCATCAGCGGCTTGGGTGCCCCTTCCATGTTCAATCCTAACGAGGCAAACTTCACTCATTTTGCCAATGGTCCTTTCTTTGTAAGCAAGATGCTGCAGAAGGCTAAAATTGAAGTAAGCGAGCGTGGTACCAAGGCGGCTGCCGTAACTGCTGCCGTTATGCTCACATCGATGGCTCCTATGGAGATACGCAATGTAGAGTTTCATGCCGACCATCCGTTCGTCTATATGATTCAGGACACACAGAGTGGTGGTATCCTCTTTATGGGCCAATATTGCGGAACACACTAATTTCCTGGATTAACTATACAAAAAGAAATCCCTTAGACTTGATTGAAGCCTAAGGGATTTCTTGTTTTTATCCGATTCTCTCGATTATTTTATCCGAATTTCTCGACGAACTCATCTTCTGTAATGATAGGGATGTTGAGCTCATGCGCTTTCTTGTTCTTGGAACTTTGAGAGGCAGCATCGTTGTTAATCAGGAAGTTGGTGCTCTTGCTCACGCTTCCCGTCACCTTGCCGCCTTGGCTCTCTATGTAAGCCTTCAGTTCGTTGCGGTTCTTATAATGATGTACATCGCCGGTTACTACGAAGGTCAAGCCGTCGCAGGCGCTTCCTTTCTCTACCGGTTCCTGTTCTACGATTTCAAGCTCTTTCATCAATTTCTGTACATGGGCGAAGTTGGTGTCGTCCTTGAACCAGCCAATGAACTTGGCGCTCTTTTCCGGTCCGATGCCGTCGATGCTGGCAAACTCATCGTCAAACATACAGAGGCGGGCAGTCTCTATCAGTTCTTTTACCGGATAACGCTCGATGAGCTTCTTGGCCACATCGCCTCCGCAGAGAGGAATGTTGAGGGCATAGAGCAGATGGCGACCATCTGTCTGGCGACTCTTTCTTACGCTTTCCAGCATGTTGGTAACGCTCTTCTTGCCAAAACCATCCCAGGTTGCTATCTCGTAGGCATGGTCGTTGAGGTGATAGAAGTCAGCGTATTCACTGATCAGTCCTTCGTTTACCAGTCTCCAGATGGTCTGTTCTGAGATTCCTTCTATATTGAGACCTTCCTTGCTCACGAATCTGGCAAACTTCTTAATCTGCTTGGCTGCACAGTGGGGATTGCTGCAATGCAGGGTCTTCGTTCCGCTCTCGCTTTCCTTGACGGTAGCCTCGGCGTGGCAGACCGGGCATTCGGTTGGAATCTCGAAGATGCCCATCGGTTCCGTTACATTGATTACCTTCGGGATAATCTTGTTTGCCTTGATTACCTGCAGTTTGCTTCCCTTGCCGCCGATGCCCAACCGTTCGCATTCGCTTACGTTGCAGAGTGAGGCACGCTGAACGGTGGTTCCTTCCAGCTCTACCGGTTTGAATACTGCCACCGGAGTGATGGTGTTGGCTGCGCACGACCATTCGATGTGGTCCAGTTCTGTGTCTGCATGTTCATCCTGCCATTTGAAGGCGTAACCAGCTCTTGTGGCATGATGCCCGGTCACGGAACCGGTAGCTGCGTAAGCTGTATCATCGTAGCAGATAACGAGTCCATCTACAGGATAAGGGTTGGTCTTGTCGGTCACCTTTTGGGTAAAGCGATTGATTTCAGCCTGGATGCTTTCTTCGTCAGGATGTTCGATTCGGGTTCTTTCCACCGGTTTGAAGCCTAAATCCTGCAACATCTGCATGCGTTCGCCCCATGAATTGATTTCCTGTTCGGTGTAGACCAGGGTGAAGGGAATCCATTGGATATGTCGCTGCTTTACTTCCTCGGCGTCTTTCAGCGACAGGGAACCGGAAGCAAGGTTTCTCGGATTGGCATAATCGCCTTCGCTCTCGATGATAAACTGCTCGAAGTCGGCATACGAGATGACGGCTTCGCCACGAATCACGAGATGGCCTTTCTCCTTGATGGTCTTAGGAATGCCACTGATGGCAGAAGCCAGATGGGTGATGTTGGTTCCGATATGTCCGTTGCCACGGGTTACTATCTTTGAGAGCTTTCCGTTGTCGTAGGTTACCACAAGGGTAAGACCATCCAGTTTCCAGGAGATCCAGATAGGGCGGTCTTCTGCCCATTTCACCAGGTCGCTCACCAGTTTGGTCTTGGCAAGTGATAGGGCGGCAAATTCATGTTCTTCCTTCTTGCCCACGATGGTGTCTTCTGAAACCTTGTTGGTAGGAGAGTCGGGCAGCACTTCGCCGGTTTCCTCCTCCAGTTTCTTGAGTTGGTCGAATTTGGCGTCCCACTCATAGTCGGTCATCAGTTCCCCTTTGCCGTTATAATAAACGTCAGAAGCCTGGTTGAGTTGTTCAACCAAGCTTCTCATCAATATCATTTTATCTTCCATTGAGTCTTAATAAATTTGCGGTTGTATGGTAAGCTTCTCGAAAGCGAATCGCATGCCGCGGTTGCCATAGTTGATTCTGCCGCAGATGCTGAATCCCATGCTCGAAAGCAGGCCAATCATCGGCAGGTTGTCGAAATTGGTATCCACCTTGATGCTTGGCACCTTTTCTACTTCGCAGAGACTGTTCACCTTATTAATAAATATACGTGCGAATCCTTCTCGTTGGTATTTAGGGAGAGTGGCGAAGCGATGAATTACATAGTAGTCGCCAGTGGTAAGCCATTTGCCGTCGATGAAATCGTACTGAGGTTCTCCATTGAGAATGACTGCTCCATAGACAGCTATTTCGCCATCTACAGTGAGTACGTAGGCATTGCCATTGTTGATATCTTCTTTTATGTCGTGTTCGGCAGGATAGTCGCTGGTCCATTGGTGGCGGCCAGAGGCAATCATGGAGCGACGAGCTTGGTCGATGATATTCCAGCAAGCCTCAAAGTCCTTGACATATGCAGGTCGAAAATCGGTCTTCATTTCTTTATACATTCGCTAATTATTATTAATCGGGTGCAAATTTAACAAAAAAAAACGAATTAAAAGTATAAACGGAGAAAAAACTGCAAAAATTCTGCAATTTTCCCTCCGTTTTCTATCTTAAGTCAAGAAATAGCCTCTTTTTATAGGCTTTTTTCTGCATTTTCATTCATCTTCCTTCAAGGACTTATCTTCCTTTGAGGACATTAGTCTTCCTTCAAGTACATTAGAGTGCCAGGCATTTGTCGAGTTCTGTGATGATGGCATCCTTCTGTTCCTTGATGTGCTGACCGATGAAGACGAGCTTGATCATGCGGTCGCCATATTCTTCATCCCATTCCTTTTCGAGCTGAGGATTGTTCTTGCGGAGTTCTGCGAGCTGGTCGGCTGGCATGGTGGCGAGCCACTGTCCTGCCTGTTTCACGGTCTTCTGCTGTCCTGCCTGCTCAAATACGTAGCACATGTCGCGCTCGTCTGCGAAATAGCAGATACCTTTGGCGCGAACCACGTCGCGAGGCCACTTTCTTGCTACGAACTCATCGAAGAGTGACAGGTCGAATGGCTTACGGCGATAATATACGAATGTTCCGATGCCGTATTCCTCCACCTCGCCGCCTTCGTGGTCGTGGTCGTGATGGTGGTGGTGATGTCCATGCTCATCATGATGGTCATGGTCATGATGATGCTCGTGATCCTCATGCTCATGGTCGTGATGATGCTCGTGCTCGTCTTCATCGTGATGATGGTGCTCGTGCTCATCCTCTTCTTCTTCGTTTTCACCGTTTCTTTCGGACTCAATCTCCTGAATCCAGCCTGCAGAGGTAGCTACGGTCTGCCAATCAAACTTATGGGTATTGACGATGAGGTCGAGGTCTACATCTCCATAGTTGCACTCAAAGATTTCTGCCTTAGGCTGGATGGCGCGGATAATCTGCTTCAGATGCTCCAACTCCTTAGGCTCTACTTCTGCCGCCTTGTTCAGCAGGATGATGTTGCAGAATTCCATCTGCTGGATAACGAGCGATGCCAAGTCTTCCTCATCGATGTCTTGTTTCATCAGGTCGGAACCGTTGGCAAATTCATCTTTCATGCGGAGGGCATCTACCACGGTAACGATGCTGTCGAGGCGCAGGATGCCGTTCTTGATGTATTGAGGACCGAGAGATGGGATGGAGCAGATGGTCTGGGCGATAGGAGCTGGCTCGCAGATACCGCTTGCCTCAATCACGATATAGTCGAAGCGCTTCATGTCTACGATTTCCTTCAACTGCTCCACGAGGTCCATCTTCAAAGTGCAGCAGATGCAACCGTTCTGCAGGGAAACGAGCGAATCGTCTTTCTGACCTACCACGCCACCTTTCTCTATCAGTGCCGCATCAATGTTCACCTCGCCGATATCATTTACGATGACAGCGAACTTGATACCTTTCTTATTTGCCAAAATCTTGTTGAGCAGGGTTGTCTTGCCGCTGCCCAGATAGCCTGTCAAAAGCAGGACTGGAACTTCTTTTGTGTTCATACTTATATTATTTGTTGATATTTTCAATGCAGTTTATTTACTCCATGCATGTCATTGTCTCCATGCATGTCATTTTCTGATTAAAATGACGAAAGCGAGGTAGCAAATAATATGCCATCCTCGCTTCCGATATGCTTGTTTTAATATTATTTACGATACTGATCCAAACCCTTGTTTAGGAAATCGAGGTAAGCACTTACGTCTTCCTTGAAGCCGAACGAACCGGTAAGAGGGTTTCCCTCGTTGTCTACAGCTACGTAGAAAGGCTGGGCATTGGCGCCAAACTTGCTTGCCTGCAAGTAGCTCCACTTGTCACCGATGGTGCGAAGGGTGCGCTTCTCGCCGTTGAACCCTACTTCCATTGGCTGTGGCAATGGGGTCTTGTCGTCTACATAGAGTGAGATGAGCACGTAGTCCTTTGTCAGTTTGTCAGCCACTGATGGGTCTGTCCATACGGAAGCCTCCATCTTGCGGCAGTTCACGCAACCGAAACCGGTGAAGTCGATGAGCACAGGCTTGCCTGCTGCCTTGGCTGCGGCCATACCCGTCTCGTAGTCCTTGTACTCAGATTCCACGGTCTTGTTGTTGAGGTTGAAATCCTGGGTATTGATTGGTGGAGCGAAAGCGCTGACTGCCTTGCATGGTGCACCCCAGAGACCTGGAATCATATATACTGAGAATGCCAGAGAGCAGAGACCCAGCATGATGCAAGCCACTGGCATTGGCTTGTTGATGTCACCACCGATGGCGTCTACCTGGAACTTGAGCTTACCGATGAGATAGAGACCCAAGAGACCGAAGATGACAATCCAGAGTGAGAGGAACACCTCGCGGTCCATGATGTGCCAGCCGTAAGCCAGGTCGGCAACGCTCAGGAACTTCAAAGAGAAGGCGAGCTCAATGAAACCAAGCACAATCTTGATGGTCTCCATCCATGAACCTGACTTTGGAGCCGACTTCAACCAGGATGGGAAGAGGGCGAAGAGGGTAAATGGAAGGGCGAGAGCCAGGGCGAAACCAAACATACCCACGGTAGGAGCGAGCCAGTCGCCGGATGTTACCGTCTGAACCAGCAGCAATCCGATGATAGGAGCGGTGCAGGAGAAGCTGACCAGTACGAGGGTGAATGCCATCAGGAAGATGGAAATCAGACCTGTGGTGCTGGAAGCCTTGCTGTCTACGGCATTTCCCCAACTGTCTGGCAACTTGATTTCGAACCATCCGAAGAAGGAGAATGCAAATATAGCCAGGAGCAGGAAGAGAATGATGTTGAATACAGCACTTGTACTCAAGGCATTCAGGGTGCTTGGACCGGCAATGGCTGTAACGGCAAGACCGAGAACCAGATAAATAATCACGATGCTCAATCCGTAGGTGATGGCATCACGGATACCCTTCTTCTTGTCGTTCTTGGCACGCTTCAGGAAGAAGCTTACGGTCATCGGGATGATAGGCCAGATGCAAGGCATCACGAGTGCGAGCAAACCGCCCACGAATCCGATGATGAAGATATATAGGATGCCGTGGCTTGCGATATCGTTGTTGCCGCCGAATGCCTGCAACTCCTTCACCACAGGTTTCCACCATGCCTTGGCGTCATCGCTGTTGGCTTCTACCGAGAAGGCAGGGTCGATGCTGGCTGTGCTGTCCACTTTCTCTGCATTGGCAAGATTTGCCAGGGAGTCGGCCTGTGCCTTAGCCAGTGCTGCTGCGTCAACCTTGTTGGCGTCTGCAGCATTGTCCTTTGCAGCCTCCTTGCCATCTACGGCAGGAGAAGTGCCGCTCTTCTTGATGCTAGCCTCGCTTGGTGGCAGACAGTTCTGCTCGCTGCAGGCACCATATTCCAAGTAAGCATCAATGACATACGTTGGCTTGGTGAACTTAATCTTCTGCACGAAGGTAGCGCTGCCTTCAAAATAGCGCAACTTCATCTCGAAGAGAGGGTCGAAGGTGGAAATCTCTTTTCCTTTTGCCTTTAACTTGCCAACCAGTTCGGCACCATCCATCTTGTTGACGTGGAAACTGGCGGAGATAGGACCATCTGCGCCAAGGCCAGTAGAATAGACATGCCATCCAGGTTGAATCTTACAACTAAATACGATTTCTGCCTCCGCAGACCCATTGGTCTTCAAGGTGCTGGTCACCTTCACGGGGTTCAGCATCTGAGCGTTGGCCATGACTACTGCTAGGAGTAGTTGGAAAACTAATAATACTTTTCTCATGTTTTTATAATGTAATTTTGATGCAAAGTTACGAAATTTTAAAGTAATAATGTTCATGTTGGTGTATTTGGGTACTACCTTTTATCTTTTTTAAGAAATTATATGGCGTTTTACGATAATTTCTTTGGAATTTCACTGTAAAACTCGTAACTTTGCAGCCGAAATGAACAAGAGAATCTTATACATATTCAGTCTATGGATGGCAACCATGAGCGTGCTGCTATCTACGGTGGTGAGTCATCATCACCACATGGACCGTATCTGTATGGTTCAGGAACAGTGCCAGGAAGATGGTAACATCAATGATGAGCATACCGATCATCATGACCAGGAGTCGAATACCGACCGTGGAAACTGCCGTGTGCATCAGATGCACCATTTTGTCACCAATGCCAAGGTAGTGAAGGGCATCCGCAAGTTGCTGGTAGATGAGTGCCATCAGTTTGTTGTCCTGTCTTGTTCTTCTCTTTTAATCCTCCCTCGTCTCTCACTCATTTCTGTGAGATGGCAGCATGTGGCTGCTTCTCCTCTTGCAGAGGAACTGGCGGCTGGCTATAGCAGGCGGGGACCTCCTTCTATTTTATGATTTTATTCGAGTTTGCCACTTGGTTGCAAAAATCGGTTTGAAGATTCGAATGCAACTGAGTTGCAAGATCTTTTGTGTACTTTTGCCAACGGATTTCTGATAAGATTCGTAGTGTGAAATTGTAGCGTAGATTTATAAAATAAAAGGAAAAAGCAAACATGAAAAGAATAATTTTGATTGTCGCCGTTACGGCGATTGCCTGGGCTGGATTCGCTTTCTTTGGGAAGCAGACCGGTTCAGAGGCTCATGCACACGAGGAGCATGAGCATGAAGAAGAAGTAGATTTTGATCATATTCCGTTGACTGCCAAGCAGGTAAGCACCGTAGATTTGAAGATGGGTGAGGCTGTGGAGCGCGAGATGGATGCCACCATAGAAGCGAAAGGATCACTCGTACTGCGTGCACAGGCGATGGGTGATGTTGCCTCTTTGATGGGCGGTATCGTGAAATCTATTTTTGTGAAAGAAGGGCAGCTTGTTCATAAAGGACAGGTTGTTGCTACCGTTGAAAATACAGATGTGGTAAGTCTTCAGCGTGAGTATTACTCTGCTGCCAAGGAGTGCGAACTTGCCAAGGCTGATTTGGAGCGCCAACTTCTGCTCAGTAAGCAGGGAGCAGGTGTGAAGCGTACCTTACAGCAGACCAAGAAAGATTACCAAGTGGCTCATGCCAATCTTTTGGGTATTGGCAGGCAACTCAGCCAGATGGGTATTTCTACTTCCGCTGTATCCAAAGGCAAGTTTACCACAGCGTTCCCTTTGCATGCGCCTATCTCCGGCATCGTGAGCGAGATGACTGCCAGTCTGGGAAGTTATGCTGATATGCAGACTCCTCTGATGAAGATTAGAAACACCCAGGCAGTGGAATGTGACCTCAATGTCTTCGAGAAGGATTTGGCGAAGGTCAAGGTGGGCAATCGGGTGACCATAAACCTGACTAATCAGCCTGGCGTAAAACTTTCAGGAACGGTATATGGAATGAACCAATACTTTAACGATAACTCGAAATCCGTTGCTGTTCATGTAAAATTGGATGCAGCTAGCGTGAAGAGTTATCTGCATTCTTCTTCAGGCAATACTCATGGCGGAAAGCTTTTCGCAGGCATGTATGTAAGCGGAAAGATAGCTACAGGTAGCCAGCAGTGTCTCGCCTTGCCATCCCATGCAATTGTGAGCGCAGATGGAAAGCAGTATGTCTTCGCTCTCAATGGAGCTCCTAGCAAGGGTAACTACAGCTTCTCCCGTCATGAGGTGACCACAGGCGCTTCGGATGGTAAATATACAGAGGTGAAGCTTTGCGACCATCTGCTGAAGGGCAAGGATGGAACTGCCGGCAAGAAGATTGTAACTGCGAACGCTTATTATCTGGCTTCGCTGACAGGCGAACATGGTGAGCATGCGCATTAAGCTTTAATAGTTTTCAACGAATCATTTTTAGATTAAAGCTTATGTTTCAGAAACTTATTACTTATTCCATTCGCCACAAACTGGTGATTGGAGTACTCTCTATAGCCCTGGCGATATGGGGTGTCTGGTCGCTGGTGCATCTTCCTTTCGATTCCACCCCGGATATTACAGATAATCAGGTACAGGTCATCACACAGGCTCCTTCGCTGGGAGCTCAGGAGGTGGAACAATACGTAACCACTCCTGTAGAGATGGCGCTTGCAAATATCCCCCGCATCCAGGAACGCCGTAGCATTTCAAGAAGCGGACTCTCGGTCATCACGCTTGTCTTCGACGATGCCGCCGATATCTATTGGGCACGTTCGCAGGTGAGTCAGGTAGTGGAACAGTTGGAGAAAGAACTGCCAAAGAACACCGAAACCGAGATGGGACCTATTGCCACCGGATTGGGCGAAATCTACCACTATACCATTCGTGCCAAGGAGGGATACGAGCATCAATACTCGCTCACCCAGCTCCGAACCATGCAGGACTGGATTGTGCGCAAACAGCTTTCCGGAACCCCGGGCGTTGCTGAAGTAAGCGGTTGGGGCGGCTATGTCAAGCAATATGAGGTGGCTATCAATACCGACCAGCTCAACGCCAGCGGCGTTTCCGTAAGCGAGGTGTTTGATGCCTTGCAGCGCAACAATGCCAATACGGGCGGCAGCTACATTGAGCAGAATTCCAATCAGTATTACATCCGTGGCATCGGTGTAGTGAAGAATCTGGAGGATGTTGCCAACATCACGGTGAAGACGGTGGATGGAACGCCTGTTAAGGTGGGCGACGTGGCAAAGGTTCAGTTGGGCCATGCCACCCGTTTCGGAGCCGTTACCCGCAATGGTGAAGGCGAGGTGGTGGCAGGTATCGCCATCATGCTCAAGGGCGAGAACTTCCAGGAGGTAATCAAAAACGTGAAGGAGCGAATCAGCCAGATTCAGAAATCATTGCCCGAAGGTGTGGTCATCGAACCGTTTATCGACCGTACCAACCTGGTGGATAGAGTAGAGGGCACCATCGCCCGCAACCTCATCGAAGGTGGACTCATCGTTATCTTCGTGCTTGTCATCTTTCTGGGCAACTGGCGTGCAGGACTGGTGGTGGCGAGTGTCATCCCGCTCAGTATGCTCTTTGCCTTCGGTATGATGAAGACCTTCGGCATCGACGGCAACCTGATGTCATTGGGTGCCATCGACTTCGGTATGATTGTCGATTCCGCCGTCATCATCGTCGAGGCGGTGGTTACACATATTAATACAGGTCATTTCTCGCAGCCCGAGGTGCGTGCTGCCTATCTTGCCCAATGCCAGAAGGAAGGAAATGCGGTTCCTTTCGCCCTGACCCAGAAGCAGATGGACGAGGAGGTTCACTTCTCGGCTTCCCGCATCCGCCAGAGCGCAGCCTTCGGCGAAATCATCATCATGATTGTATACATTCCGCTGATGACCCTGGTGGGCATCGAGGGAAAGATGTTCCGTCCGATGGCGCTCACCGTGTTCTTCGCCATCCTCGGTGCCTTCATCCTGTCGCTCACCTATGTGCCGATGGCAAGTTCGCTCCTCTTGAGCCGCAAGGTGCACAACAGAAAGACTTTCTCTGATAAGATGATAGAGAAGTTGCAGGGCTGGTATCGACCTATTCTCGATTGGGTGCTTGCCCGCAACAGGGATGTCATCACGGGAGCCGTAGCTTTGTTCTGCGTCAGCGTGGTGGGCTTCAAGTATCTGGGAGGTGAGTTTATCCCGAGTCTGGAAGAAGGCGATTTCGCTGTGGAAATGAGTATGTCGCAGGGAACGTCGCTCTCGCAGATGGTGGAGAGCTGCAGCAAGGCTGAAAAACTGCTCAAGAAGGAATATCCGGAAATCAAGCAGGTGGTGAGCCGCATCGGAAGTGCCGAGATTCCTACCGACCCGATGCCTGTGGAACGTGCCGACATCATGATAGCCCTGAAACCGAAGGCTGAATGGACCTCTGCCAAGACGACTCCCGAACTGATGGAGAAGATGGAGGAGACGCTGAGCGCCATTCCTGGTCTGGAGGCAGAGATTTCCCAGCCTATCCAGATGCGCAACAACGAGCTGCTTACGGGTATCAAGCAGGATGTGGCTATCAAGATTTTCGGTGACGACCTCGATGTGCTTACCCAGCAGGCAGGAAAGGTGAAGAAGATGATAGAAGGCGTGCCGGGCGTGAGTGGCATCTTTGTAGAAGAAGTTGCCGGCTTGCCTCAAATCCAGGTAAGATACAACCACGAGAAGATGGCGGCTTACGGTATCAGCGTGGATGATATCAGCAGTGTTCTGGAGACTACCTTTGCCGGTGCCGTGGCTGGTTCCGTCTACGAGGGCGACAAGAAGTTTGACATCGTGCTCCGCATGGATCCTTCGCAGCGCAATGTAGAGCAGCTTGAACTGTTGAGTATTCCGCTGAAGGATGGCACGAATATTCCTCTTTCGCAAGTAGCGGATATCGATTATTCGCCTGCTCCGGCACAGGTGTCGCATGAGAATGGTGCCCGGCGCATCTACGTGGGCTTCAATGTGAAGGGGCGTGATGTGCAAAGCACGGTGGAGGATATCCAGAAGATTCTCGACGAAAAGCTGAAACTCCCTGAAGGCTACTATTATAATTATGGTGGTGAGTTTGAGAATCTGCAGAGTGCCAGCCGCCGACTGATGGTGGTGATTCCGATAGCGCTGGTCATCATCCTGCTGCTGCTCTATGCCACGGTGAAGAATGTAAAAGAGTCGCTCTTCGTGTTCTCGGCTATTCCTCTGGCTGCGATAGGGGGTGTCTGGGCTTTGTGGCTCCGCGGTATGCCTTTCAGTATTTCGGCAGGTGTGGGCTTCATCGCCCTCTTCGGTGTGGCGGTGCTCAACGGCATCGTGCTCATCGGTCAGATGAACCAGATGCAGAAGGAACAGCTCCGGTTGCCGCAAGCTGCGGGAACCAGTGCGGGTGAGATGATTCATCGTCGCATCATCGATAGCTGCATGCTCCGTCTGCGTCCTGTCCTGATGACGGCTTTGGTGGCTTCCATGGGATTCCTCCCGATGGCGCTCTCGCAGGGCGATGGTGCCGAGGTGCAGCGCCCACTTGCCACGGTGGTGATTGGCGGACTCATCACGAGTACCCTGCTCACTCTGCTGGTGCTCCCTGCCATCTACAAGACATTTACCAAGCGTTAGAATTTTCAGATACTGAACTTGTTTGAATATCAAGCATTAGAATTGAATAATATGAAGAAGTTTTTTAAGAAGAATCATATATGGCTTGCATCCTGGATGCTGCTGATGCCTTTGGCGACGGATGCTCATCTTTCTGTAAAGAAGGAAGAAGCACATCTTTCTGCCTCGGATGCATCACGCTTTGATGCAAGTATTCCGGGTCAGAAGATGACCTTGCAGCAGTGTTTCGAACTGGCTGATAAGCAGAACATCGCCTTGCAGACCGGCAGAAAAGCCATAGAAAAGGCTCAGGTGATGCAGGCAACGGCATGGGATCTGGACAAGACGGAAATCGCCTTCTCGCAGAACCCGGCTTCCAGCGGTGATACAGACAACGGACTCACCTTCTCGCAGAGCATAGAGTTTCCTACGGTCTATACAGCCCGTCGCAATCAGTTGAAGGCGGAGACCCAGGCAGAAAAAAGCCGGTTGAACGTCACATCCCAGCAGCTCAGACTCGAAATAGCCAATGTTTATTATGCGATGCTTTACCAGACCCATCGCCTTCAGATTCTGCTGCAGCAGGATTCCGTCATCCAGCGCTATTGCGATGTAGCCGGGAAGAGATACAAGGCGGGCGAGGCGAGACAGCTGGAGTTCCTCTCTGCCGATCGCATGAGAAACGACAACCGCCTGGAGATGACGAAGGTGAAGAACGAGGCAGAGAATCTCCAGACAGCCCTGATGGCGCTGCTCAACACCACTACGCCTGTGGTGCCTGCCGCCGACAACCTTGTCATCTCGCAGTGTTCGCCCATGAATGCAGTCTTCAACTATCAGCAGACTGCCGATGCGCAATATCAGAAAGACCTCATCTCGGCGCTCGACCAAGAGGTGAAGTGTGCCAAGACGGGCTATGCGCCATCACTCTCTCTGGCTTTGCGCTCGCAGCTTCTCATCGATAGCTGGGATCCCTATCACATCAATCGCCAACGCTTCACCGAGGGCAATTTCTTCGGTTTCGAGGTAACCGTGGGCGTTCCTATCTTCTTCGGAGCCACCAAGGCGAAGGTGAAGGCCGCACAGAAAGACCGCGAGATGGCGCAGATGGCGATGCAGCAGGAGCAGCGCGAAAAGGAGCGGGATTACAAACAGGGATATAACCGCCTGCAGAATGCCATCAAGCGAATGGAATATTACAGCGGCGAGAATATGGCGAAGGCGAAGGACATAGAACGGCTCAGCACCCTGGAGTATGAGAATGGTGAAATCAGTTATGTGGAATACGCCAGCGCCTTGCAGGAGGCGATAGATATGCGGTTGAAGCAGGCTGAGGTGGTCAACGAATATAATGAGGCTGTTCTTGCCTTAATGGCACTCAATAATAGCCTGTAAAAATAGTCAATTAAGGAATAAATAGCATGCATCGGTGCTTTTTTTGGTGTTTTTTCCAAAAAATGTACCGATGCTTTCGTTTTTTTTTGTATCTTTGCAAAAAATATAGCTATAATTATGGGATTATTCGGATTATTCAGCAACAAAAAGAAAGAAACTCTCGATAAAGGACTTGAAAAAACCAAGGAGAGTGTGTTTAGCAAATTAGCTCGTGCGGTGGCTGGTAAGTCAACCGTAGATGACGATGTGCTCGACGACCTCGAAGAGGTGCTCATCACATCGGATGTGGGCGTAGAGACTACGGTGAAGATCATTCATCGCATCGAGGAGCGCGTGGCTCGCGACAAGTATGTTTCTACCTCAGAGCTCGACAGAATCTTAAGAGAGGAAATCGCCAGTCTCCTGGAAGAGAACCATAGCGATGACAATGAGAATTGGGACTTGCCTTCCGACCACAAGCCATACGTTATCCTGGTGGTGGGTGTAAATGGAGTAGGCAAGACTACTACCATCGGTAAGCTTGCCTACCAGTTTAAGAAGGCTGGCAAGAAGGTTTATCTGGGTGCTGCCGATACCTTCCGTGCCGCAGCCGTGGAGCAGATTTCCATCTGGGGCGACCGCGTGGGTGTACCGGTGGTGAAGCAGCAGATGGGTTCCGACCCTGCAAGCGTGGCTTTCGACACCCTGCAGAGTGCCAAGGCAAATGGTGCCGACGTGGTGCTCATCGATACTGCAGGAAGATTGCATAACAAGGTGAACCTGATGAACGAGCTGAAGAAGATTAAGGAGGTGATGAAGAAGGTGATGCCTGAGGCGCCAGACGAGGTGATGCTCGTATTGGATGGCAGTACGGGTCAGAACGCCTTCGAGCAGGCCAAGCAGTTTGCTGCCGTTACCAATATCACTTCTCTTGCCATCACCAAGCTCGACGGCACAGCCAAGGGCGGCGTGGTCATCGGAATCTCCGACCAGCTCAAGGTACCGGTGAAGTACATCGGATTGGGTGAGGGCATGGAAGACATGCAGCTCTTCAACAAGAAGGAATTCGTGGATTCCCTGTTCAAGAAATCAAAGTAGATTTCGAATGCAATTTATGTGAAAAGAAACGGGAATCAGATTAGTATATATAATAAGGTATAGGTGAATGAAAAAGAACCAGATAGATATCATAACTTTGGGCTGTTCCAAAAACCTGGTCGACAGCGAGCTGTTGATGAAGCAGTTTGAGGCGAACGGCTACCATTGTGTACACGATTCAAAGCGCCCTCAGGGCGAGATAGCCGTCATCAACACATGCGGCTTCATCGAGGATGCCAAGCAGGAAAGCATCGACACCATCCTCGAATTTATCCAGGCTAAGGAAGAGGGACGCCTGAACAAACTCTATGTGATGGGCTGCCTCTCGCAGCGTTATCAGAAGGAATTGGAGGCTGAGATGCCTGAGGTGGATAAGTTCTACGGCAAGTTCAACTACAAGGAACTGCTCAAGGAGCTGGGTAAGGCCGAAGTGCCTGCCTGCAACGAGCGCCGCCATCTTACCACCCCTCACCACTATGCATACATCAAGATTTCAGAGGGCTGCGACCGCCGCTGCGCCTATTGCGCCATTCCGCTCATCACGGGCAAGCACGTTTCCCGTCCTAAGGAAGATATCCTCAACGAGGTGCGCGAACTGGTAGCCGACGGCGTGAAGGAGTTCCAGATCATCGCTCAGGAACTTACCTACTACGGCATGGATATTGATGGCAAGCATCATATCACCGAACTCATCAGCGAGATGGCCGACATCCCTGGCGTTAAGTGGATTCGTCTGCATTACGCTTATCCAAACCAGTTCCCGCTCGATCTGCTCGATGTGATGCGCGAGAAGCCAAACGTATGCAAGTATCTCGACATCGCCCTGCAGCACATCAGCGACCACATGCTCACTCGCATGCATCGCCACGTAACCAAGCAGGAGACGCTCGACCTGCTCACCATCATCCGCAACCGCGTGCCGGGCATCCATATCCGCACCACGCTGATGGTAGGTTTCCCAGGCGAGACCGAGGAGGATTTCCACGAGTTGCTCGACTTCGTGCGTGAACAGCGTTTCGAGCGCATGGGTGCCTTCGCCTATTCTGAGGAGGAGGGAACCTACAGTGCCAAGAACTATGAAGAAGATGTTCCTGCCGATGTGAAGCAGCGCCGTCTTGACGAACTGATGATTTTGCAGCAGGACATCAGTGCAGAGATTGAGGCAGGCAAGGTGGGACTCACGATGCCGGTGGTTATCGACCGCAAGGAAGGAGATTACTATATCGGCAGAACTGAGTTCTGTTCGCCAGAGGTTGACCCAGAGGTGCTTATCAAGGCAGACCAGCGCTTGCGTGTGGGCAGTTTCTACAAGGTAAAGATGACCAGCAGCGAGGAGTTCGACCTGTATGGCGAAGTAGTGAGATAGAATTATAATTAAAGAATCAGAAGATGAACAATAAGGACTATATAGCAGAACTGGCTCAGCAGACGGGTTATTCGCAAGAGGACACCCAGAAGATGGTGCGCAAGGTGATAGACGCCATGATTGCTGAATTTGAGGAAGGGGAAATGGTCTCCATCCCCAACTTTGGTACGTTCGAGGTGAAGAAGCGCCTAGAGCGCGTGGTGGTGAATCCTACCACCAGGAAGCGACAACTGGTTCCGCCTAAACTGGTGCTCGGCTTTCGTCCTGTTGCTGCCGTCAAGGAGAAGCTAAAGAATGGAGGAGAAGCTTATGAGTAAGAACAGTTTGACAGTCTTGGCACAGAAGCTGGCTGAGAAAACGGGTATCAGTCAGCAGGATGCCGAGTTGTTCATCAGAAAGATGTTTGATGTAGTCAATGAAGGGCTCCAGGCCGACAAGCAGGTAAAGATGAAATGGCTTGGAACCTTCAAGGTTACTTCGGTGAAGGATCGGGAGAGCGTGGATGTCAACACGGGCGAGCGTATCGTCATTGAGGGAAGAGATAAAATCTCCTTTACCCCGGATACGATTCTCAAGGAAATCATCAACAAGCCGTTTGCCCAGTTTGAGACGGTGGTGGTGAACGACGGGGTAGAGTTTGATGAAATCGACAGGAAGTTTGAGGCAGAAGAACAGCTGGCTGAGAATCAGCAGATGGATGAGGCTGAGGAGATTCCAGAACCATTGGATGGTTCTGAAACATCAGTGGAAACTTCAGAAGCAACTGGTATTTCTGAACTCTCTGATACTTCTGAAATCTCTGATACTTCTGAAATATCAGACACTTCTGAAATATCAGACACTTCTGAAACTTCAGATGTGATTGATTTCCTGGATGAATCAGAAGCTCCATCCGTGAGCGATAAGGTCGTTGTAATAGGCGAATCTGGACCTCAATATGATGCTTCTCCTGAAATCATAACAGAAACTATCGTAGAAAAGTCGGTTAAGGAAATGAAGGATGAGGATGAGGCTGAGCCAACACTTGAGCCTGAGTCTACCCTTGAGCCTGAGCCAACATCCGAGCCTGAGCAAATATCAGCTCCAGATTCAAAACCTGTAGTTGAATCAGCTTCTGCATCCGATTCAGAAACATCCGAAGACTCAGAGTCTTACGATACTTTTGAATCTACCAAAAAGGGTGTAGTGATTCCTCGTTATCTGGTAATAGTTGCCTGCTTCATCATCGTAGCCTTGATTGGCGGCATCGGTTGGTTTGCCTTTAATTATGGTAAGATGGCAGCGCAACGCGACCATCTAGCCCTTCAACTGGATAACTTCCATCAGGACAACAAGGCAGCTAAACCAACTCCGGCTCCTCTTTCGCAGGAAGAAATCATGAGAAAGAAGGCGATAGAAGATAGCATCAGAATGGCGCAGGCTAGCGAAGCCGTGAAAATGGCTGAGGCTGATGGCAAGCAGGCTGATAAGAAGGATTCTCTTCTTGCCGCTAAGCAGCAGAAAGATGCTGAGGCTAAGAAGCAGGCTGAATTGAATAAGCGGGCTGATGCCAAGAAGTTGGCAGAGGCTAAGAAAGTTGCTGAGGCAAAGAAGCTGCAAGCCGAAAAAGCTGCCGCCCATGCATCTGCCAAATACGATCAGGATGCTCGTGTCCGCACGGGTGCCTATCGTATTGTGGGTGTAGCTGAGGTGGTTACAGCCCGAGAAGGTCAGACCATAGAAGCCATCAGTAAGCGTTATTTCGGTCCGGGCATGGAGTGTTACGTTGAGGCTCTCAATGGTTCCGGCAAACTGAAAGCCGGACAGAAAGTCAAGATTCCGAAACTGGAATTGAAAAAGAAGTCAAGAACGCCATAAGGACGAGCTTATGAGGGTGTGTCATAAGCCCAGATAATGGCAGCCGAGGTCGGGCTGAAAGCCCAAAAGCTCCAGAAGCTGCACGCCCTGAAAGGGCAGAAGCTCCTAGCCCAGGGAGGGCACTGAAAAAGTCCCTTCATGGGTTATGTTAGTTTAACATTCGATCTT
>ERZ1034781.519-NODE-519-length-19827-cov-15.243172_pt1 | contig 19827 bp, 17 predicted proteins | sample MGYA00520700_ERZ1034781 | MGnify/ENA primary metagenome ERZ1034781 (study PRJEB33766, sample SAMN09781709) | gut metagenome | biome: gut microbiome | host: Homo sapiens | place: Madagascar | study: EMG produced TPA metagenomics assembly of the PRJNA485056 data...
AGGAGCTTCTGCCCTTTCAGGGCGTGTGGAGCTCACTTGCGAAACTTGAGTTATTTATTTCTCCAGAAGGATGGCAGTATAGATTCTGCCGCTCTCTGTGCCCAACTTGCGAGCAGAGAAATACTCGTCGCTATGCAGGAAGGTACAGATGCCGCAATCCTGGATATTCTCTTCGGCTACGCCGCAATGCAGAAGAATCTGCTTGTTACAGAGCGGAAGATTGAGGTGCCACTTCAGCGGCTGAACGATGTTGCCCTCGGCAGCCAGACGTTCACGTTCAGCTGGGTCGGCAGAGAAGGCAGCGTTAGGACGCTGCTCGGCAATCTCCTCCATCGGGAAGGCAGCCTGCTCGAAAGCCTCATACACCTCATCGCCCACCTCGAAACTGTCGATCGAGATGCCCGGACCTATCACAACCTTCAACTTCTTAGGGTTTGTATGATAGGTGAACGCCATCTCCTGGATGGTTTTGTGAACGATGCGTGCCAGAGTGCCACGCCATCCGGCATGGATGGCTGCCACGGCATGATGCTCCTCATCATAAAGAAGCACCGGGATGCAATCGGCAGTGGAAACGCCCACGCATATACCCGCCTGGTCTGTCATCACGGCATCAACTCCCTCGAGAATCATCTTGCGGATATTCTCGGGCATGCTGAAATATTCTCCGGCTATCTGGCGCACCTCTACCCCATGCACCTGATGGGGCATGATGATGTGACCAGGCTCTACGCCCAGTTCAGCAGCCAGACGCCTGCGGTTTTCAGCCACATGCTCGGCATTGTCGCCGCAATACTCATTGATATTGAATTCGCTGTAGTTGCCCTGGCTCACTCCGCCCTTGCGGGTGGTGGAGAAAGCCTTGACACCAGAAGCTATGCTATATACTTTGAACATTGAACTTTGAACTTTAGATTACTCATATTCGAAATCATCGAGGTCATCTACGTCCTCAATTTCATCCTCATCGATGTATTCCACGATGTCCTCACCCTCAGCCTCGAGTTCCTGCTGGAAGCGACTCATATCCTTGTCACGATGCACGAGGGTATCTTCGGCAGTAATCTCCTGCAGCTTGTTGCTCTCGGAATTCAGCTCCTTCCAGAGCACATCCTTGAGTTCCTGGATTCCCTGTCCGGTGACGGAAGAGATGAAGACCACCGGCAGATCGGTAGGCAGCGTTTCGCGGAGCATCTCGATAAGCTCATCATCGAGAAGGTCGCACTTGGTGATGGCAAGCACACGGTGTTTGTCGAGCATCTCTGGGTTGAAGTTCTTCAGCTCGCCCAGCAGCACCTCGTATTCCTTCTTGATATCGTCGGTATCGCCGGGAACCATGAAGAGGAGCAGCGAGTTGCGCTCTATGTGGCGCAGGAATCGCAAACCTAATCCCTTTCCTTCGCTCGCACCCTCGATGATGCCAGGAATATCAGCCATGACGAAGCTCTGGTGGTCGCGGTAGTCCACGATGCCCAGCGATGGCTCGAGCGTAGTAAATGGATAGTTGGCAATCTTTGGGCGCGCACTGGATACGGCGCTCAGCAGGGTTGACTTTCCGGCGTTAGGGAAACCCACGAGACCCACATCGGCAAGGAGCTTCAGCTCCATGATGATGGTCATCTCCTGCATAGGCTCGCCTGGCTGCGCATAGCGTGGAGCCTGGTTGGTTGAGGTACGGAACTGGAAGTTGCCCAATCCGCCGCGACCGCCCTTGAGGAGCAGCACCTCCTGTCCGTCGTAAGCCACATCGCAAACGAACTTTCCGGTTTCGGCATTATAAACCACGGTACCGCAAGGCACATCGATATAGATGTCCTTACCGTCGGTGCCATGACACTTGTCACGTCCTCCATTGCCACCATGCTCGGCGAAGAAGTGGCGCTGATACTTCAGATGCAGCAAGGTCCAGTAGTTGTGGTTGCCGCGAAGATAGATGCTTCCTCCACGTCCGCCATCGCCACCGTCAGGTCCACCATTCGGTTGGTACTTCACGTGGCGCAGGTGCATGGAGCCTTTACCACCCTTACCAGAGCGGCAGTTGATCTTTACATAATCTACGAAATTGGATTCAGCCATTGATTTTTCTTTTTAATTTGAACGTTGAATCTTCTTCTTTTGAACGGAAGATTCTTCTTTTTTTTAACGAATAAATCTTCCCCGCAGCCTTGCGGGGAAGATTATTATATCTTGATTACAAGTTGTCGATCACATTGCAAACACGAGCAAAGATCTCATCTACAGTTCCGAGACCCTCGATGTGGTGGTGGATACCCTCCTTCTCATACCAGTCGATGAGAGGAGCTGTCTGTGTATGATATACGTTGAGACGCTTCTTGATGGTCTCCTCGTTGTCATCAGAACGGCCACTCAACTTACCGCGGTTGAGCAGACGAGCCATCAACTCATCCTCAGGAACGGCAAGCTCGATCATGGCAGCGATCTTGTGACCACGCTCAGAGAGCATCTTCTTCAAAGCCTCAGCCTGTGGAGTGGTACGTGGGAAACCGTCGAAGATCACACCTGCGTGATCCTTGCCGAAGCTGTCATATACGCTTGCGAGGATGTCGATCATCAACTCGTCTGGAATCAACTGACCATTGTCGATATAACCCTTAGCTGTCTTACCGAGTTCTGTACCGTTTTTGATTTCGTTACGCAATACGTCACCTGTTGAAATGTGACCGAGACCATACTTCTCGATCATCTTGTCGCTCTGTGTACCCTTACCTGCACCAGGAGCGCCGAAAATTACAATATTCTTCATTTTTACCTTAAATATATATATAAATTGTTTTATGTTGTGTCAGAAACTAATATTCATTCATCCATTTCTGTCCCCAAGGAGACAAAAGTATAGCAATAGTTATGCCAAAGAAAACGGTAAACATGCCTAAAAATATTAAAGTGTTCATCTTACATCCTCCTATTTTTATTGTTAAACTTATTATATTTTTTACGCTTTGCTTCTTTTTCTTTTTTACCTTTCTTATCAAAATACAGAGCAAACCCCAAAAGGGCCACTGCCAAGATAAAGCTAACCAGATAAATAAGCCAATGAAGTTCTTCCCCCATATCTCCAACAAAAGTCGTAATAAACGCAGCTGTTATAAGATATTTGGAAATATCTATAAAATAATCACTCAGTTTCTCCCACATGCTTCACCCCCTATTCTTCTACAATGGTGTAGATGTCGCGGAGGTTTCTGCCTTCTTGGTCGTAATCCAATCCATATCCCACGATGAAATCGTTAGGGATTTCCATAACAGCATAGTTGATATCAAGATCAACCTTCAAGTTGCCTGGTTTCACGAGGAGGGAACAAACCTCAACGCTGGCTGGGTTCATCTTCTTCAGGTCTTCAATCATGTGAGCCATGGTGAAACCGGAATCTACGATGTCCTCTACGATAACCACGTGGCGGCCTGCCAAATCCTGGTTCAAACCCATCAGGGTCTTCATGCTGCCCGTAGAGGAGGTACCCTCGTAAGAAGCATACTTCACGAATGAAATCTCGCTTGGCACGGTAATCATTCGCATCAAGTCGGCTGCGAAGATAAATGCGCCGTTCAATACTGCCAAGAACACGGGGGTCTTGCCTTCATAGTCCTTGTTCAGACGGTCTGCTACGACCTGAACCTTCTTGAGTATTTCGGCCTCTGGAATGGAGGTTTTGAAGGTCTTATCCTTAATTTTTACTATGCTCATAGTCATATTATATAATATTTTCTGCAAAATTACGAAAAAATCGTGAAACTTCATGCTTTCATCGACTTTTTTTAGTACTTTTGCATTAAAATAATCAGATAATCGGACAAAGACATGAAGATTTTCACTAGTACTCAGATACATGAGTTGGATAAATACACCATTGAGCATGAACCAATCACTTCGCTCAACCTCATGGAACGTGCCGCTAAAGCACTGACACGTGCCATCGAGGCGGAATGGTCTAACCGTACTCCGGTGGTTGTTTTCGCAGGACCAGGCAACAACGGAGGCGATGCGCTTGCCGTAGCAAGAATGTTGGGAGAAGATGGTTATCAGGTTAACGTTTTCTTGTTTAACATCCACAACAAGCTCTCTGCCGACTGTGCCAGCAACAAGAAGCGACTCATCGAGAGCAAACGCGCCAAGCAGTTTACTGAGGTCACCGTCAACTTCGACCCTCCGCAGCTGGAAGCCGGCATGCTCGTAGTAGACGGCCTCTTTGGCAGCGGCTTGAACAAACCGCTGGCAGGCGGTTTTGCATCCCTGGTAAAATACATCAACCAGAGTGCAGCCAAGGTGGTGAGCATCGACCTGCCATCGGGTCTGATGGCGGAAGACAACTCCTACAACATCGCAGCCAACATCATCCGTGCCGACCTGACGCTGACCTTGCAGCAGAAGAAGCTGGCGATGATGCTGGCAGACAACCAGATATACCTGGGAAGACTGAAGGTATTGGATATCCGACTCTCACCGGAATTCATCCAGAAGACGGAAAGCAAATTCAGTATTCTCGAAGAGAACGACATCCGCCTGCTGATGAAGCCCCGTGGCGACTTTGCCCACAAGGGAACCATGGGCACGGCTTTGATTATAGCCGGAAGCTACGGCATGAGCGGTGCGTCCGTGCTGGCTACCAAGGCGTGCCTGAGAGCGGGAACCGGAAAGGTGATTACCCATACGCCGAAGCGCAACTACGAGATTATGCAGATCAGCGTGCCGGAAGCAGTGCTCCAGATGGATTCCGAGGAGACCATCTTCAGCGAACCGGTGGACACCGACTACTATAGCGCCATGGGCATAGGTCCGGGTCTGGGCACCAACGAATCCACCGCCATCGCCCTGATAGCCCAGCTGAGAAGATCCACCTGTCCTACCGTGGTAGATGCCGATGCGCTGAACATCCTGGCGAGTCATCGTGCCTGGATGCAGCAGTTGCCTAAGGACATCATCTTCACTCCTCATCCAAGAGAACTGGACAGACTGGCTGGCAACACCAGCAGCAACTGCATGGAGCGCCTTGACAAGGGCATAGAACTGGCAGAGCGCCTGCAAGGCTACATTATATTAAAGGGTCATTACTCAGCCCTTTGCCATCCTAACGGAAAGGTGGAGTTCTGCTCTACCGGCAACAGCGGCATGGCTACAGCCGGCAGCGGCGATGTATTGACGGGTATCATCACCTCGCTTCTTTCACGCGGCTATAACCAGGCAGACGCCTGCCGAATAGGCATGCACCTGCACGGACTGGCAGGCGACCTAGCCATCAAGGATATCGGCAAAGAGAGCCTCATCGCCAGCGATCTGATACAATATCTCCCTAAGGCATTCCTGAGAATGGAAGATTGATATTTAGTTTATAGTTGATAGTTTATAGCTAGACTGGGAAACGCATAATTATGCAAGTTTTCAACATCCTGCTATAAACTATAAACTTTTAACTATAAACTATATCAATGGCTTTTTCTTTCTGATTTCCGCAAATCGCAATTCCAGGGTGCGCTTTAAATCATCCTTACGATCCATATTCAGTTTCTTTCGGATATGGCTGCGCTGACTTGTGATGTTGGATTCGGTCTTATCAAGCAGGATGCAGATTTCCTTCAAGCTCTTATCCTGCAACACCAGCTTGCAGATCTGTATTTCACTATTGGTCAGGTCGGCACACAGTTCATCCCACATCAGATTATTCAGTTCCTCCTTTTTCAGGTGCTCCGAAGCATTATTGATAATGTTCTGGCGCAATTCCGGATTCAGCCTTTCCATCAGATTTCCGGCATTATCATTATCCTTTTCCTTCAATTTGGCAAGCATATCCAGCGCCTTTCTCTCTACGTGGGTAACCTTCTGAGGCTGGCGAAGCCCCTTCAGAACATAGTTCGTATTATAGATATACACATAGATAATCATCATAAAACCCACGAAGAATGCCTTCATCCCGAAGAAGGATGTAACAGCAGGATGCTCTATGAAATAGAAGACAACCATCGGAACCAAGCCGGCTATAAGAGCCAATGCGGTCTTATACATCAGTTGCGTCAACGCCATCAACACCAGCAGGAACACCAGAAACACATTGCTGATGCTACTCAACTCGTCGGGCAACGCGCCAAACACAGAGGAAAGTATACAGTTGGCAGTCAATTTGGCAAAAGCCAATATATATAAAAAGGTGAGACCCTTGGTAAAAGTAAGTTTCTTGGTCCAGATTGCCAGCTGCAGACTGGCAAACAAAACGGCATTCACCACATCAGCCACCACCCCATGAGGTTCTCCTAATCGGAGGATAAGGATAAAATGGTACAAAATAATAAGTACCTCGGAAACCGAGAAAAGTAGATAGCCTATCACTCTTCTGCGGTCTACGATACCACAATACTTGGGGCAAAAGTAATGCTCCAAGCCTAAAATTGCCTTCATTAAGTTAAGTTTTGGTTCCATTGTTTACTTATAAATTCTATCTTTTAGCTTATATCTTCTTATCATCAGCAGACTTTTCAACAGCAAAATGCTGGAATTTTCATCTAACTGATAACGGCTGCAAATTTACAAAAATAATTAGAAATAGTGATGAGAAGATGATGAAAAAATGCCGGAATTAACAACTTTAAGTAGTTTTCAGTGTTGTTTTTAATTAAAAAAGGCACTTTTCAGTATTTTTCAGTGCTAAAAAACTTGCATGGTATTGCTTTTCTTTATAATTTTGCAGCCGAAAAAAGATGATGCGCTGAGCCAGGAACTCAGCTGCAAGGTTTTTAATACGAGAATGTAAGATTCCTAACTGAAAAGTAAATTGAAAGTAAAGACAAAGTAGATTAACAGGAAGGGAATGGATATTAGATTTCTTATGTATTAGTTGTAAACCGGTAGATAAAAAGATATTGTATTAAGTATATAAAAGTATAAGCAAAAGATGATGAAAAGGATTAAAATGGCACTGATGATCGGACTGTGCTTCTTAGCACTCGATGCATCAGCCCAAAAGGTTGCGGTGAAAACCAACCTTCTTTATGATGCGACCAGCACCATAAACTTGGGAGCAGAGTTCGCACTCACCCCCAAGTGGACCTTGGATGTAGCAGGCAACTACAATCCTTGGACATTTTCTAATAACAGGAAATGGCAACATTGGCTTGTGCAGCCAGAAGCAAGATACTGGTTCTGCAACAAGATGATGGGACATTTTGTGGGATTCCATGCTATTGCAGGATCCTACAACATCGGTAATGTGAATGCTGATTTCAAGTTATTAGGAACAGACTTTTCCAAACTGAAAGATTATCGCTACGAAGGATGGTTCGTGGGAGCGGGTGTGGCATACGGATATGCCTGGACCCTTTCCAAGCACTGGAACTTCGAGGCAGAACTGGGACTGGGTTACACCTACAGCCGTTCAGACAAGTTTGAATGTGCGGAATGCGGCGAAAAACTGGAAGACGACAAGAGTCACCACTATGTGGGACCCACCAAGGCGGCACTCAACCTCGTCTATGTGTTCTAATCGCCCCCATACGGACATACCTATTTAAATTGTATATTTATACATCATTATTCATTTGATCATTCATTTGGAAAGGAAACAATTCATGAATACAAAATATAACTTCTATAGTACACTGGGCGCTGCCCTCCTGTTGTTATCGCTCACAGCCTCAGCAGAAAGCAAGCCTATAGCCTCAGCAGAGAAAAAAGAAAAGAAAGAGACAGCCGGAAAGCTGAAGATTTCGAAGAAAGAAGTGAAGAGAGATGGAGACGACGTGAACGTGAAGATGGACTTCAAGCTCGACGACATCATCCTGGGCAGCAACCGTGGACTCATCTATACCCCCATGATTGTGAACGATGAGGATACCCTGAAACTGCCAGCTGTTGAGGTGATGGGACGCAAGAGATACATCTATTATCAGCGCAACAATGCCACTGCCTCCAAGAACCCGCTCATCGTGGAGCAGCGACAGAACAAGAAAAAACAGACCCTACATTATATATATACCACTCCGTTTCAGGATTGGATGAGCAACTCGCAACTGGTTATCGGCAACGATACCTGCGGATGCAACCAGGTAATCCTGGCAGAAGGACTGCTTCCGGCTGGCGATATCCTCAACACGCCTCAGAAACTCTTCTACGCTTACCAGCAGCCTAAGGCGGAAGCCGTGAAGATAAGACAGGAAAACGGTTCAGCACGACTCAACTTCAGGGTGAACAAGTGGGACATCGTGGTAAACCTGGGCAACAACGCCAAGGAACTGGCTAAGATGATTGAAACCCTGGAGCTGGTGAAGAACGATTCGGATGTTACCATCACCCAGATCACCCTGCACGGTTATGCATCTCCTGATGGTGGATATGCCAACAACGACAAGCTTTCACGCAACAGAACGCAGGCACTGAAAGATTATCTCACGTCGGTTTATCCTATCGACCAGAAGCTGATCAAGGTAGCAGCTACCGCAGAGGACTGGGAAGGAACGGCAGAATACATCGCCCACAACGATATTCCGCAAAAGGACATCGCCCTCGGCATCATCAACAGCAGTTTGCAGCCTGATGCAAAGGAGAAGGCTTTGAAGAGAAAGGCTCCGGAGGCTCACCGCTTCCTGTTGCAGAACGTTTGGCCAGGCTTGCGCCGCACCGACTACACCATAGAATATGACGTAAAGGCATTCAACCTGGAAGAGGCAAAGAAGGTTATTAAAACCCGTCCGCAGAAGCTTTCTCTTCAGGAGATGTACATGGTAGCCAACAGTTTGCCTAAGGGCAGCAATGAATACAACAATGTATTCGAGACTGCCGTAAAGCTGTTCCCAGAAGACAAGCTTGCCAACCTCAACGCTGCCTATATCGCCATTGAGCGTGGTGACAAGGTGAGTGCAGAGAAATATCTGAAGAAGGTGGGCGATACCCCAGAAGCCAACAACGCCCGCGGTTGCCTCGCTGTCCAGAAAGAGGATTACCAGGCTGCCAAGGAATATTTCGAGAAGGCTGTAAAGGGTGGCTTGAAGAAGGCGCAGGAAAACCTGGACAAGGTAAATAAGGTTCTGGAATAGAAGGAACGAAATAAAGAAAAGAATAAGTAAAGAAAGTATTAATAAATATAGTTTTAACTAAAGTAATAAGTAACAAGATTATGAAAAAAATGAATTTGCTCGTAATGAGCTTGGTTTCAGCCGCAGCTTTGTCTTTCACCAGCTGCAGCGACAGTGAGGATTTGGCAGGTAACAGCCAGAATATTGACGGTTTCTACATCACATTGAATGTACAGACTCCAAAGGCTAATGGCACAAGAACTAGCCAGACCGATCGTAAACCAGAGAAGGCAACAGACGATGAGGCAAAAGTAACAACAGGTACATTCTACCTTTATGATGGTAACACCTGTGTTTTCCAGAAGAAGATTACAAAGGATGACTGGGAGAAGGCTACTTCAAAGGACAATAACGAAGGTATCACAAAGGCTATCAAGGTTTCAGTAAATGGTGTTACTGAAGGCAAGAAATATCAGGTATATTTCCTCGCAGGTAACGAGACTAGCAGCAACCCTATTTCAGATACATTTACAGCAACATATACTGGCACTAACTCTAGTTTGGCAACAGCTGGTTCATTCGTAATGTTTAACCAGAATGACAAACAGCGCAAGTTGGGTGGTGATAAGGCTACAGTAACATTCACAAGTGCCAACAAGACTGCCACAAATCCAGCACAGTGCGAGAACATCTACTTGGATCGTATTGTTGCTCGTATCGATGCTCCTTCTGCAGCTGATGCAACCAAGATTAAAGTAGTCACAGGTGAGAATGCTCCAGCAACAGAGAATATTGCAGATTGGGTTGAGGGCATCGCATACCAGAAATATGCTGTATCAAACTTGAACACTCAGACTAACGTAATGCAGAAGTGGGAGAGCGATTACGCTAAGTTCTTGGCTCCAGTTGGTACTTATACTCTTGATTATAACACTTATGGTGATAAGTTCAACAACAACGGTAGCTTGGGTAACTTCGGTCAAGCTGCTTCAAACTATGTTTTGGAGAACACAACAGGCGACCTTAAGAAGGCTACAGCAGTGTACCTCTGTTACAAGGCAAACCTCAAGACTACAGCAGATAAGGACTTCGAAGATGGTACATTCTATCGTTATGATGGCAAGATCTATACATCACTCAAGCAGATTTTCGATGATTCTTCTGTTGAGTATCCATTTGTTAACGCAACAACAGACGCTAAGGTTGCTCCAGCAGAAGCTGTAAAGGAAATCAGGAACGAGGATGGTACTTTGAAGGACCAGGCTAAATTGGCAGCATTCCGCGAGAAGTACAACATCGACGTTTATGAGCAGGGTTTGATGTATTATCGCATCGCTTTGGATGACCAGTCTCTCAAGTTCGCAACAACTGGTTTCTACTCTATCCTCCGTAACAGCATCTACAAGTTGAAAGTAGATAACGTTTACGACCTCGGTAGAGACGTTCCAAACGGTCCTACACCAGACGACAAGAAGCCAAACTACTACATACAGTGCACTGTTACTGTTAATCAGTGGGTAGTAAGCGAGCAGTCAGTTAACTTGAAATAATCCCATTCCGGATTCCAATACGATTTCATAACAACACAGAATTCCTGGAATCAGGAATTATCATATCGCTTGAAATAAAATAACTCCAATCTCTCGGAGGACTCAGTTCCTCCGAGAGATTACCTAAAAACAACATCACCCCACCCTATGCCGTCAACAAAATGACGGGATTCACACCGTGCTTACAGGAAGAAAGATTCTTCACCAGGCACCACTTCTAGCAGAAAATGATGATGCCAAGACCATCAGATGTCACCCAACATCACAAGTCTGGCACTCTATATATAATAAGGTATAAGTATAAGTAAAAGAATAATATTAACAACAATAACAATATGGCACATTTCTTCACCCATAACTGTTGCAAAGCGGTCTGTATCTCAGCCATCGCACTCACCTCGCTTTCATCCTGCATGAAAGACGACCTGATGGGCTGTCCTACACCCAAAATATCGCTCGGTTTTGACTATACCTACAACGTGAAGGAAGCAGACGCTTTCTCGGCTGAGGTAAAAAACATCAACGTATATGTGTTCGACAAGAACGGAAAGTATTTCGATACCTACGTGGAGTCGGCTGATAAGTTTGAAAACGGGCATAGAATGGAAATCACCGACCTCAACGAAGGCAAGTACACCTTCGTCTGCCTGGCCCGTGACAAGCAGAACATCTCTGCCCGTGCTGACGGCGAGGATGACGAGATGGAATTCACCTTCACCCAGCTTACCCCAGGCGTATCAACCATCGACGACCTGCAGGAGGTGATGGGAAAGAACGAAGGCGAGAACTACGAGAACAACAGAAAGTTCTCTGCACTCTATACCGCACAGACATCCCTCAACTACGAAGGCAAGGACGTGACATCAGAATTGAGTCTGATGAAATGCACCAAAACCTATCGCATCGTGATGCTGCCATACGAAAACGACCAGCCTGGTTTTACTCCCGACAACTTCGACGTAAGAATCAAGGGGTCTGCTGCCCTGCTCGACTATAAGGGCGACAAGGTGATGAACAAAGCCATCACCTACGTACCCTTCAGCGAGAAGATGGTGACCAACAAGAGCGGCGAAACCGAGGTGGAAGGCGAAAAGATAGACAAGGCACTGGTTTACGACCTGTCATCATCCCGAATGTTCGAGCGCAACGACGACCAGGTTTCCACCCGCAGCGGAAGCGAATATGACGACAAGCGCATCGTCATCACCGACAAGCGCAACAACAAGGTCATCTTCGACCACTCCCTGCCATGGTTCCTCGCCCTCTGCGGCGAACGTGCCGAAAAGGATTGGGATTCGCAGGAATACCTCGACCGCCAAGACCACTATGTGCTCACCTTCTACGTGCCAAGCGACAACACCAGCGACCACTACAGCCTCAACGCCAAGATAAAGGTGAACGGCTGGGTGATGAACCTGCAGGACGCCGACCTGGGAGGTTCGGAAAAGAAGTAGTACTACCCATACTACTCCACCAACGCAACAACAAGTATAAGTATAAGTAAAAGAAAGAAAAAGATGACTAGCTATAAAACTACTTTGACCAAGATGATGCGCCAGACACTTACGGCACTAGCTGCCTTGCTCATGGTAGGCGCCATGGCATCTTGTTCAGAGAACCAAGATACAGAGACCGCTGAGAATCATGACGCATATATCAGCCTCAGCTTCTCTAGCAATTCGGCTAACAGCACCCGAGCTGGAGAAAGCCGTACGGAAGGTGTGCTCGCAAAAAATGAGAGCAAAGCTGACCCCAACTCAGAGAGCGACATTTACAGCATCAAGGTGTGGGTGTTTCAATCTGGCACAAACGAAGATGCCAATCCTATCGCATATAAGGAAGAAGCATTGAAAGATATTAATAGCAGCTACAATCTGCAGCTACGTTTCTTAAGAAAGATAGCAGGTAAAGAGGTGGAAAATATCGACCTCTACATCCTCGCGAATTCCGAAAGTACCAATATAGAAAGCAAGTTGAACGGTAAGGATTTCAGCAGCATCACCCGCAAGGAGTTGCAGAATATCTGCTTTGACTCTACTTTTGGCATTCAGGAAAATGGCAATCCACAAAACACAAAAGTTCCTGAAACTGGTCTCCCTATCTCTCGTGCCATCACCAACATTTCTGTAGAGAAACATGTTGGAACAACCGAAGCAGAGGCAAAGACCAAAGGCATCAAGATTCCTCTGGTTCGCGCTGTTTCCAAGCTCCACTTCTACTTTGCCCGAAAAACGGGCATAGAAAATGTAAAGGTTACCAGTATCGAGGTGGAAGGAAACACCATTCCTACCGCCAGCTACATCTTCCCTGATGAGACTGAATACAAAGAAGATGATGACAACCAGGTTGTTACCAGCAACAAATACGATGTAAACAGTAACGGCTATGTATCAACTGTTTTGAAACTGAATGGTGTTGAGACTGATAACATCAAGGAAGTAGAAGATCCAGAGAAGTTCAAGAAGAACGAAACTCAAACTGCACAGGATTATCTGGATGCCTTTAAGAAAGCAGGAATTGCTTCCCACAACCTGTGCTATCTCCGTGAAACCACCAAGGCAATCAAAGGAAAGATTCATTATTCTTTAGGCACGGAAGAAAAAAGCGTTGACTTCAGTATCCCAACAGGCGGTAAAGCCATCCGCAACCGCGAGCTGGTAGTTTACGGTTACTTCCTCAACGGACAGATGGGCATGCTCACCGTTACTCCAACCATAAAAGAATGGCAAGATGGTGGAACGTATGATTACATCGATGCATCAACAGAAGTGATATTTCCTGATGCCGACAAGACTGATTGGGGCTACAAGGTATATTATGGTCAGCCACAACGCGGTCCGAAGATTACACTGAAGGACATAGACACCAAAGGAGCACCATGGATTCTCCAGACAGACAACCCATTGTTCGGATTCGTAGAATGTAATGCGGATGGAAGTTACAAAGATGGACAGTCGGCCGACAGCTACAAGATAGAAAGCTACATCATCAACAAGGAAGGTGCAAAGAAAACCCTCTACTTCTATGTAGTGCCCAAGAACCGACTGGATATGGCTCAGCCACACAACGTAAGAGCACATGTGTTCCTGACCAAGAATCCAAACGAAAGGTTTGTTCTCAATCCTGATTTCAAACTGAAGGGATGTACCACCGGAGAGGATGCGGGCAAAGACATTCACTTCGAACAAGTATTATAAAGACATAAGAAAACAATATTCATCATGAAGAAGTTACATAAAGACATAAGATTCACGAAAGGCATCTTGACCCTGACGGCAGGTTTGCTCATAGCTGGATGTTCGGCTGAAGACGAGCTGGGAAACAACTCGTCTGCACAACAGCTGAACATGATTCCTATGGTCAACGACCTGCAGAAGTCAAGAGCAAATGATGAGGACGCTCTTCATGAGAAGACCTTGTCAAAGCTTGACTTCAAGATGTTCGAGCCGAAATTCGGCGAGTGCTGTGTCAATCACCAGAGTTCCAGTCCTGCAGAAAATCAGGCAGAAGTATTGGGCAAGAACAACTGGAAGGTGGATCTCAACCTACAGGAAGATCATTCCTACAACTACTATGCCGTAGCCAATGCCCAAGCCGATCTCAGCAAGAAGACTCTTGAAGAGTTGCGGACAGCCACCCAGCAGGACAACGACATCTGGCTTCCCTATCCTCAGGCAAAAGACAAGAAGTTTCTGATGAGTGCCAAGGGGCAGTATATCATCAGCAAAGACCCTATACAGGATATTCCCGTAGAACTGGTGAGAGCGGCTGCCAAGATTAAGCTGAATCTCTCTTCATCAGTAAACGGCTACAATATCACAAACGTAAAGTGGAAGTTTCTCAACTACAACACCAATACTTCTGTATTTGCAGGCCAGACGGCTAAGCCAAAAATCGTGAGCAACAACGCAGATAACACGGTGGATAAAATAGAAGCCAACAAGTGTTCTGTAACTACATACAGTTATTCCACCACCTGGACCAGCCAGGAGGATGCTCCGAAAATTGCCGTAAAGGTTGTTTTCGAAAGCAAAGATAACAAGAATGATACAAGGGAAAAAGAGCTGACCATCCCCGTTCGTGACCCAAAGGGAGAAAAGATGCTGGAACGCAACTACATCTATACGGTAAATGCAGACATCAAGCGTCTCAAGGATAGTATAAACATTGATTACAATGAAGAATTGGGCTATCTGAAATGGGCTATCACCAAATGGACTACGGGAGAAGATACTAAAGTAGATGCTGATAAGGCAAGCTATCTGGTGGTATATCCTACGAAGCTGGATATAAAGGGAGTAGAGGATGACAACCAGGCAGATAAAACCATCCAATGGTTTGCTTCTGAGACTTGCCAAATCAAGGATGCCAAAGCATACTATTACGACAGATATGGTAAAGAAAACGGATATAACTGTGGACAAATCCTGGTAGGACATGACGGTAGCTATACTGACAACAAGAGAGGCTGGATAGACCTTCATGCAGGACTACCTATAAACAACACTATCGTATATGGCTCGTTTAAGGTTTATGTCCCTAATTCAGATAAGGAACAGGAAGTCTTTTTCAGAAAGTATCCTGCCATCTATTCGATGAATTTAAAAAGCAGCGGAACCACTGATGCTGAATGGCAATATGACAATCGTCTTTATACCGTACAATTTGCCAACAACAAGAAGGCAAATGACTATGTCGTAGCCAAGCCGGTGGTTAATGAAAATCATAAATCCACAGACAATACGGTTTCACCTGCGTTTATCATTGCTTCAACCCAAAAGAGTAATAGCAATCAGGTAGGCAGTTATCAAGATGCTATAGACTACTGCAGTAAGTATAGCGAAAGTGCAACAACCCAGAACAACAAGACGCTTCAACTTAATGGTTGGCGACTTCCTACCAGAGAAGAAGTGAAGAGAATATACGAGTTGGCTAAAGATGACAAGGCAGTGGGACAACAAGTGCTGAAGGGTGCGTACTATTGGACATTAGACGGAAAGCAGTCTGGTTACAACAGCTACAAGCAGCAAGATGGCACCTACGTGCGCTGTATCCACGATTTGACTCTGGATGAAATTGAAGATATTGAGAATCAACAATAAAGAAGGATAGTAACATGAAAAAAATAAAATTATATATCGGAATCATAGCAGTGCTGTTAACAACCATGTTGACAGCCTGTTCCGATTCTATTGTTGACAACGAACCTTCTACGACCAGTGAAACAGAAGAAGGTTACTATAAAGCCTGTTTCAGAATAGCCATTCCCAGTTTCGAAGAGAACACTACCCGAAGCACCGTGTTCCTCAACGAAGGTATCCGAAACAAAGAAGCCCTGAAGCTGTTCTGCTTCGACAACAAGGGACAGTTTGTGGGATTCGGCAAAATACAGGATTTTACTCCAGTTCTCGGATACAAAAGAAGTGCCGAGGGAGACTATTACGAAGTTGACGAGTATGGAAACAACAAAGGCAACAAATTAGATCACGAGCCTGGAACAGGAATATGCGGCGGAGACATCAACCTCGACGGCAGTACCACCCCTAAAGAGTTTTCTGCAATGATTCCAAACAACACCTCCCACATCCATCTGGTAGCCAATACCGACGATGTTTACCAGACCATCAATGAAAGAGATCAGTGGAAATGGGCAGGCATGCATGAGAACCTCCTGATGACCACCTTTCAGACTCACCATACAGAATCACAGCATGTGCAGACCCGCTATTGGGGATACATCAACAAAAAAGATCCGGAAGAACTGAAAAAATATCTGAGAAAAGACAATCTGAAGGATGATTACATCATACACCTCATCAGAGACAGAGCGAAGATTTCTGCCGAATGGAGCAAAGATGCCATTGAAAATGCCAAGAAGGAAGACAGGACGCTGGAGAATGACTTCAAGCTGACAGTGATAAACGGAGTAGCATACGGAACCCTGGCACCATTCGACAGAAACAATCTGGCATTTACACCAACAACAGGCAACTCAGAATGGGTATGGAACGTAGATTATGTAACTCCCCCCCTGGACGGAAGCAGATTGGCAGGTGATGCCACCCAGATGTATAACCCTACAGGCGTATACGAAGATACCAACCTGCCATCAGAACCGTCAAAAGTTCTGATGTTGCACAACGGAAAGTATTATCTGATATACTTGCAGGATGCAAGCAACAAGCCATACCATATCAAGCGAAACTATGAATATAAAATCATCATAGACAAGCTGGATGAAAACAGAGGATATAGCAATCTTCAAGAGGCATTGAAAAGTGCTCCTGTCAACAACCCATGGATTACCATACAGCAAATCGTACCAGGGGTTTCTAATGGCGATGACGAGCTGAAAATTGAAGGTGGAACCTATAATTTTGTGCATTCGGGCGAAGGAACAAAGCAGGAAATCAGCTTTACCTATAAAGGTAATGACGCTGCCAGCAAGCAGGCGTCAGCTTTCAAGGCAATATGGACAGAAAACCTGGCATACGCAGAAGATGCCCAGCCTGTGGTTTCAAGCTACACGTATGATTCTGCAACAAAAACGGGCACTGGTACCATCACATACAACCTAGGAATCATAGATGATAACTGGCGAGAAGGAACCATCCACCTCTACGATACCAAAAAGCATGGATTGAGCATCAATATCCATCTCTACAGCATCAACGAGGTGCAGTATCAGGTAAACGCTCCTGCCCAAATCGGAACAAATGCAAATGCCGAGGCAGAGTTTAAGTTTACCGTTCCCACCAACTACCCGAAGGAGTTGCTTCCAGTAACCGTGAAGTTTGCATCGGGCGATGTAGTTCCAGAGGGCTGTGACATAGAGTACAGTTCTACAAGTGAGATTTACAAAACCTGGGACTGCTGGTATGTATTCAAGGCTGATAAAGCCGGCACGACATACACCGTGAAGCTGAAGAATGTCCGTCAGGCGAATGCCGGAACAAGCGGCAGCTATTACGTGAAGATGGACAATGCCAACCAAGGCAATGCACAGAATTATACTTTTACATACAAATAAATTAGATTGAAAAGTTCTCGTATAATATCATTAATAAGAAGTAGAAAGAATTATTATCATTTACTATTGCAAATATCATGCGGAGACTTATTATAACTAGACTGGTCGTTGGAGCTGTAGTTGCCGAGGTGATCTCGCCTTCTATGGTTCCGCGACTTTTTTATGCCAATCGCTTTGCCATCCCGAATATTATTTGTAATTTTGCACTCGATAGTAAGCTGGCGTAAGATGCAGCCTGGCAATTTATCAAAAAATAAAAAGTAATCAGAAATCTGTAATCAATAATCAATAATCAGAAATGAAAGCAAGACTCTTCTCTCTATTCATATTGCTGGCTTGTATGCTCATACAGGCGCAGGAACAAGCACAGGCGCAGACAAAGGCTCAGGCACCCAACCAGCCTCAGCAGTCGTTTCCCTATCCTGCCCTTCCCGATACACTCCGCAGCGTGGAGCAGCGTGCCGGCTATCTGAGCGAGCACTACTGGGACAACTACAACTTTGCCGATACCCTGATGCTGAAAAGCGAGGAGGTGACAGAGCAAGGCTTCGTCAACTTCATCGACATCCTGGGCAGATTCAATCCTGCCATCGCCCAAAAGGGCATCGCCGGCTTCACCCAAAGGGCTTTCAAGAATGCTGCCGCCAAGGAAAGATTCGAGAGTCTGATAGAGCATTATTTCGAGAATCCCCAGTCGCCCCTGCGCAACGACAGAGTCTACCTGCTCTTTCTGGAAGAAATGAAGAATTCACCTTGTTTCGACGAGGCGGAAAAGGAACGTCTTGCCTTCAAAATCAAGACTACCAACAAGAACTTGCCTGGCGATATCGCCATCAACTTCAACTTCAAAGACGAAAACGGAAAGTCCCATCAGTTGAGCGATTACAGAGACCAAAAGGTAATCCTCTACTTCTACGACCCCGACTGCGAGAATTGTCACAAGGTTTCAGCATGGCTCAAGCAGCAAACCATCCCTGCCGACATCAAGGTGCTGAAAATCATTGCAGACAACCCTATCAGCCACATCTATAGCCTCAGGGCCATGCCTACGATATTCCTGCTGGATAAAGGGAATCAGGTGGTTCTAAAGGACTGTACTGCCCAAGAACTGATAGCGTATGTTTCCTCCAAGCATTAGATCAAGCATCAAGCCTGACTTTAAATCAGGCGAAATCATTTTTTAAATTTAAACTAGACTGTGTCGTTGGACGCTGTAAACCATCTATTATTATTTATCGATTAATCGCAACTATTACCATTTACATCAATTACCAATTATCATTTACTTTGCCTTTGAAGAATCGTATGTCATTTTGAATTCTTCGCGGACGTGATTGTTTCTCTTCACTACAACCACATAGTCACCATCCTTTATTTTTCCAACTGTAGCAACAAGTGTATAGTAACCATACTTGCCAGACTTACCATAGTTGCCTGTCTCAGAAACGATCAACTTATTGCCAACCAACTCTGTTGAAAACTTGATGTCAGTGTTCTCATCGAAAATCACATTCTTGTGAGTCAACTTCAGCTCTCCACCTGCAAGAACCTTGCAAACCAACTTCTCTGTCATCTCTGCGCTCTGCGTATCATCTCCGCTGATAGGAGTTCCAACCAACTTGCTGTAGCTGAGCAATGAGAACTCAGAAGAAGAAGCTGATGAAGCAGCTAAATTATCACTAAAATCATCTCCAGATGCACTGCAACTTGTCATTCCAACAGCCATCATCATTGTGGCTATCGCCATCATTAAAACCTTTTTCATAATTTATATCATTTACTAATTGTTAATATACCAATGAAGAATATCACATGCTTCCCTGCAAGGGGGATAGCAAAGACATTGGTTAAAACAAATACCAACCATTCAGCTGGTTCATCTTTCACAATTATACTAAATGATATGCAGGATATGTTTCCTTTACATATAATGTGATTTATATCATATCACAAGTGCAAATTTAAGAAAAAAAGAGAGAAACGCCAAACTTATTGAGTTAAATATTGTAAACTATTTCGTGTCAACGCACACAATTTCATGCCGCAGAAATGTGTGCGACAACAAAAATAAGAGAATGAAAAAAGAAGGGAGAAAGGAGGGGGAAAGAAGGGAGAAAGGGAATAGCAGGGAAACAAAAAAGCGGGAACCCTTTCGGATTCCCGCTCATATCTTTTGTTGTAAAATCTCGAAGATTAGTCGAGGTTAGCCAACTTGTTGTCAGAATGAAG
>ERZ1034781.521-NODE-521-length-19796-cov-17.490198_pt1 | contig 19796 bp, 20 predicted proteins | sample MGYA00520700_ERZ1034781 | MGnify/ENA primary metagenome ERZ1034781 (study PRJEB33766, sample SAMN09781709) | gut metagenome | biome: gut microbiome | host: Homo sapiens | place: Madagascar | study: EMG produced TPA metagenomics assembly of the PRJNA485056 data...
TCCATATTTTCACCGCCTCATCGGCTAGTATGGACTGCTTTTTTTATTTTCAATCAAGCGGAGGTAATTTTTATGAGAAAAAAACTGCGAGTGGCAGGATATGCTCGTGTTTCCACTGACGAACAAAAGAAATATGGATATTCAATACAGGCTCAGACTGAAGAAATAACGCAATGGTGCAACGACAATGATCATAACCTAATACATATCTACATTGACGAAGGATACTCAGCAAGCAACATGAAACGTCCGCAGCTTCAATCCATGCTGTCAAACCTTCGTGATCTGGATGCAATAGCCTTTACTCGCCTTGACCGTCTTTCACGTAACGTTCTTGAAGCTAATAAAATGCTTGAACTTCTTCAGCAGAATGACGTTGCCATGATTTCCATATGTGAGGACGATATAAACACATCCACTGCAAACGGATTGTTTATGTTCAACCTTAAAGTCAACCTTGCAGAGCATGAACTGAAAAAAGGCTCTGAACGTATCAAAGCCGTATTTGAGTACAAAATTGCACAAGGTCAACCTATCACTGGCAATGTTCCTTTTGGTTACAGGATTGCCACGGAAAATGGCAATAAACGCATTGTGATTGATGAATCCAAAGCACCAATAGTGAAAGACATTTTCGCATCATTTCTCCTGCATCAATCAGTCCATTACACTGTCGAATACGTAAACAATAAATACGGACTTTCTAGGCCTTACATGTCATATATGCACATATTAAAGAATGAATTTTATGCAGGATCATATCGTGGCAATTCCAACTACGCCGAGCCATACATCACGAAAGAAACATACAATGACGTTCAGACCGCATTACAGGCCAATATACGCACAGGAATACAACGACATGTATATTTATTCACTGGGCTTTTAAGATGCCCAGAATGTCGTTCTAAACTTGTTGGAGTGAGCCATCCAAAAGGTGGCAAACGATATTATTACTATAGATGTAACAATGCCCACTCTGTGCATACATGCACACACAAAAAACACTATGCGGAACTTGCAACGGAGAAATATCTGCTTTCTAATCTTGATACTCTGCTTAAAGACCATATAGCAACAATATCAAGTATCACATCTGAAACAAAAAACACAACCGAAAAGGAATTAAAAGAACTAAGAAAAGAGCTTGATAATCTGAATTATATTTTCATCAAGAAACGTATGCCTGTAAGTACCTATGAACGTCTGTACGCTGAAACTGAAGACAAAATAAAAAGGCTTGAATCTTTCAAACCTCAAAGCACGGACCATCTTAACCAATTTTTAAGCAGCGGTTGGCGCTCAATATATGACAACCTCACACGTGAGAACAAGCGTACACTTTGGCGAAATGTCCTTGATTCTGTCCACGTTTCACCTGATGGAATAGAAGTTTTCTTCAAGTAAAAAGCAGACATTTCTGTCTGCAATTTACTAGGAGAATTTTATGCCCTAATGTCAACAAAGCCTACATATAATATACATCAATCAATCACCGAATGCAAACGGTGATTTTTTTCTTTACTAACATAGTTTGACCTGTAGGTTATGGTAAGTTAGTATAGAATTTTGCGAATAAAAAAACCACCTTTCGGTGATCTTATTCTTTTCCTTTTTCAGATTCTAACCATCGCACCAAAGCACATTGGTACAACTCTTGTACCATCACAATTTAGTGATCTTTTTTCAAAATGATTCACATGGCATGTATCATCATATTTATTTTCAACTACATTGTAGTGCTCACCGTTTATATTAAATGAGTATGATTTTCCAAATTCTTCAACTGTTTCAATTCCTTTTTTGTTTAGAATTGTTTTAGCTGATTTTGTTGTTTTGCAGCTTTCTAATTTCTTGATTAATGTTTCAATTTGCTTGTTTGTCATGTTCTTTGTTCTCTCTTTCTCTTTACAGTTATATTATAACATTATTACATAAAATGTCAAACGCTTTCTTTAGCTTTTTTGCATAAAAAAATCAGCCCGCCGAAACGACACGACAGGCTGAGAAAGGAATTTTGTGATGAACATGAAAAACACCACGTTCATAGTATATCATTCTTTTTTTTAATATCCAACTACTCTCGTTATAAATATTGCATTTTCTGCTGAATACGTTGAACCGTTGCTCTTCAGCGTGATCTGATAATTCTGGTTGAATGTGAGCATTGACCCCGATACCTTCACAAGAGCAAACTTTGCATAGTCATAGTCTGCAATATAATGAATCGTGCCTAAATGTACAAGTTTTCCGTTCGGGTTGAATACCTTGACACTTCCACAAGCATTATCGCCAGACGATCTGTAAAAGATTTCAAGATATGTATAATTTTCCGCACTGTCTGACAATGTGACAGTTCCTGCTGTTCCGCTTGCACTGTTGTAAAGCACATTACCACTAATGCACACGCCATTGACTTCAAGGCTTTTATCGTACTTTGGAAAACAATTCACACCAAAGCTGTATTTCTTGATGTCAACATAAGCGACAGGAATCCCCTTCGGAAGAATCAGATTGTAGGTTGTATTACCTAGCTTGTCTGCAATATTAACCTGAACATTCCATTCAAACTCGTTATCAGCCGTGAAATTTGCATCAGCGTTATTCTGAATTGCTGTATACGTACTATATGTGCTGTTCGCAACCTTCTTCAAGCGGTACTTAATCGTTACTTCATTTTTTCCACCAATTGACGAATAGTTTGCATTTACGTTTAATATGCTTTCTGAATAATAATTGCTCTTTCGGTTCAGCTTGATGATCGCACTTGGCAATGTCCAGTCATACACAAGAACTGTGATATTTTTCTGGCCCACATTTCCCCTTGAATCAACGATTTTGACGGTCACTTCAGTGTCGTATGATACATTTACCACACCGACATTGATTGTGCCTGTAGAGCCGTTTAAAGTGCCTGTATACGCATTACCATTTACAACCGCTGTCAATGTTTTCAGCGTGGCACTGTTTAAAGCCTTTGCATTGCTCACACTGATTTGTAACGTGGAATTATTACGAATGATATATTGATTGTTTCCTGTGATTGCAACTGTTGCCGAATTTGTATCTGAATACACCACATCAAAGACAGGGCTAGAGTTTACAACGTGTGCAATAATGGTACAGCTTGATGTTCCTATAGCCGTACTTCCACTATACGTTGTGACAATGATTTCTCCATTCATGGCATTGCTGTTTGGCATTTGTGCATAAAGATTAGATGCAATCCTATCTGTATCAAGTGTAATGTTATCCGTTACGCCAGTGCCGATAGTATAACTATATGAACCCAACTTCAGCACAACAGTGTGCGTAAACACGGTTGACTTTCGGTTCATATGTACAACAATAGTATCTCCGATATTAAAGTCTGGAGAATTGTTAGGCCATGTGTTCAAACTTGGCTGTGATGCTCTGCCAATATCGGGAAGGCTCCAACTTCCAGAACCTTTGCAGTTTACGCTCGTAACATAAATTGCACATTCTGCATATGCGCTGAAACTCTTTGCACCGTTAGTATCGTGACCGATTGCAAGCTCACCAGATGCAACAACCGTACCTGTATATAACTTAATTCTAGTGTTTGATTGATAAACAACAGTGCCGTTTACAGTGCACTTGAAAGGGCCTGCCATGTACCAATAACCTGACTTGATTCCTGCACCCTTCAACGTCCACGAAATGACAGACTGATTGTTTACGGTGCTTTGGCTTTTCAATGACCAGTCAAACTGTAAGAATGCACCATCATACGCTGATGTTTTGAATGTTCCTGATGTAGCCATATCACACCCCCACTATTCCGATGCCGTCATTTGTAACAGTATCGCCATCTTTTACAGTTATCGGAATAAACCTTGCTTTGTTGCACAACGTGATCTCTTCCTCAATAACAGATTTTTTTTGATGGAACTCATCACCTGAAACCCAGAACGTTTTTGCTCCTGTGCGGTCATATCCTGCAAAACCAACGTAATTATTGACCACCAAATATGAGCCGTCAAGTCCATACATAATCAGCCCGTTTTTGTCCAGCTTTGCAATCAGATTATTCGCTTCATCGAATACCTCAATCTGTCCATTCTGGTTAAGGTTAGAACCAAGCTTTAATGTTCCACCTTTAATCATGTCAGCAACTAAATTTATAACGTTGATATGTTGCATATTCAGCACATTATCAATCGTCCATGCACTCTCGAATGTTCCGTTGATGCCAGTACTTGAAAATGCAATACCGCCACTGTTGATCATAATAACGTGGTGAGCTTCTTCCTTTGGCAATGCGTCAACAACCAGAATCTTGTCACCTTCATAAACTACATACGAATTACCAAGCATTCCTAGAATTGTGTCCTGCGCATGTTGCATTGCATCTGAAAATACAACCTGTAAAGCTGAATTGTTCTGCTCTACGCTCTGCTGAATTGTTGAACTTACTGTTCCCATAAGGTCGGAAACCTTCTGCTGAAAATTCCCAAATTCAAGCTCCGTATACTTGCCTAGAATGCAATCATAATCATACGAAATAACATGCGTTGTAATGTCCACGCCCATAGGTTCATCAATGACTTCGATAGTATCTCCAATGTCTGTCAGTTTTTCAAGATTAGCCTTGAGTGTGTAATTCACTTTTGGCACGCAATTCTCGTCAACGTATGCCTGTCCCTGTTTTCTCAAATCCTCAATAAGTGCATTGTTATATGCTGTCTCATCAAGATGTCCTTCGGCATCCTTGTATAGGTCTTGGTCAACATTTTGGTTGAAAGATACAACTTTTGTAAATGGGATATCGTACTGTGTATTGCTGTAAAGATAAACCTCATCCAATAGCAAACCATCTTTTCCGACTGGCATTAGCTTTGTCACAACATTGTCCCAATTTGCCGTGCATGTCATTTCCTTCAGATTTTTTTTGTACCGCACAGTCACACCATTATCACGCCCGATATTACTCATGATTCCGAACCTGTAGTTGTCACGTACAAAGTGACCGCCCCAACGCTCCAGAACCTTACTGAAAGCGTCATACAGTGATGTTCTAACACATCTGTATGAATCAACCGTGGCAATATCAGAATACGTCTGAAATGGGCTAGGATTGTCTGTGGCGCTGTTCAGATGGTCCATCGCATCGTTGCAATTTTTTTCGACCACATAGCTGTCTGCAATCACATAGTTTTCTGCATCATATGATATATGCGGTGCTTTGATTGTGATCTTGTGTTTTGTTTTTTCTGGATTCTTAATGCGGAATGCCTGTGCGCCCTGTGGCGTATCTGCAACGATAATCCTATTTGCTGTCAGAATGTCAACGTATGATATGTCTGCTTCGATATTCAGATAGAAGTTTCCGTTGTCCTCTTTATGCACTTTCGCCTTGAATGGTTGGATAACGCAATCGCCGTTGCTTGTAAAATCCTTGTCCGTTTCTCCAAATACTTTTATCATGTCAACCCCCTATAATAAAAGGTGCTTATTGCACCTTTATTTTAGCTTATTACTGCTTTTGTGTCTAAGAATAGTTAAATACTCTGTCATTTAGCTACTCATTTAATTTTATAATGCCCTCTTTAGGTGATTCACACATTGTCTGCATTAAGAGATGAGGCTGTATTGCCATGAGATATTTTAGAAAGTTTTGATTCTCCTCGAACATATTCAAACGCATCTAGTCCCATCTCTTCTGAATAGCATGTGTTGTTAATCGCTTCCACTGTAAAGTTCGAACTATCCCCAAGATTTCCACGAATATTTCCGCTGTATCCGTAGTTGCTTATCATTACGCAATTTCTGAGTACAAGGAGCTGGTTTGGAGCAGAAGTGTAATTTGACGAATGACACAGAAATGCACCTTTCCAATTGTCTCTTTTGAAATACTCTTTGTTGCAATTTCTAATCATTTCGCAATTTTCAAAAATTATTTTTTGGTTCTGATTGACGCCCATTCCAACTGCCGGAAATGCTTCACTGTATAAGGTACAGTTGACGACTCTTCCAGTTGTTTTTTCGTTGACATCCTTCGAGTTTTCGTCGATGTGTAACGCATATCCAGGATATGTCGCCCATACATTATCTGTATACTCTGGATAAAAGCCTTGTTCTTCCATCCGAATTGTTAAGTTGCGAAGCTCAAAATTTCCGGTTACCATTACGGGAGTATTAGCATATATTCCAGATGTATTTTTGATGATGCACTGATCTCGATTAACTCCAATTATTGATATGTTGTGTTTGTTTCCGAGATACACAATTTCATTGTATACGCCTTCATGGAGAACTATTGTTGTAGGCGAATCTACATCGCCTGCATTCCGAACCGCATCCATTATTGTTGAGTAATCTCCCGTGCCATCTTTTGCAACGTGGATGATTCCACTTTTGTACTTTGGGATTTCCTCTTCCATATATACATCGATGCACGGATATACTTTATCGGTTGATACATTGTCACTCCAATATGTCTGTGGCGGAATGTAATTATTGATTTGTTTATCGAAATCTGAAAAATTTCCATACCATGTAAATGGTTCTCCATTCGGATACAGATACAGTTGTCCACTTTGGCTTGTGAATGCACCGGTGTCGTTGGAATAAATTGCAGTACTTATATAGTCATGTCCTTCAGACGGAGAAGAATCAAACATACTTTCAGAAATATCAATTTCAATTTCATTTTTTCCTGCTGTTAACACATACGATTTCTTAAAGATTAACTTCTGGTAATATATAGAGTCAGGCCTATATAAAAAGATCGTTCCGGTTCCGCCATTTGAAAGTATTGATAACTTCAATTTCTTTATATTTCTGTAAATTCTTGCCTTGTCTCCGAGCGTGTACACATGATCGGCATTGATATTCGTCGTTGGTGCGTTTTCCAGATAGTCACATTTCAGCGACGTCTTGACAGACTCTCCGAGCCCCAAGATGTTTATATCGTTACTTAAACTATTAATCTGTGATCTTATTGCAGTACCTAGTGTTTCATATGCTGTTCCGTCATATCCAGCTCTTGCATCAATGACTTCTGCACTCGATTCATTTCCACTCGATAAGATTAGATTATCAATTCTTTTTCCTAATGCGTCCACTGCTGGCTTATAGGAACTGCTGTCACCATTTGTTACCGTGAAAGTTGACTTTGTACCATCATTAAATTTGATTGTGTAAGTGTCAACAAGTCCACTTGTCTCTGTTTTTTTAATTGTTGAGATTTCTTTTCCATTTGTTACCGTGAAAGTTGACTTTGTACCATCATTAAATTTGATTGTGTAAGTGTCAACAAGTCCGTTTGTCCCTGTCTTGTCAATACTTGAGATTTCTTTTCCGTTTGTGACAGTAAATGTTGACTTTGAGCCATCTGTCAGTGTTATTGTGTAAGTGTCTACAAACCCATTTGTGCTTGTCTTTTCGATTCCCTTGATGCTCTGCCCTTCCTGACCCTTAAGCATCAATGTTTTTACGATTGGTTTTCTAAAAAATTCGTTCATCTTGTAACATCCTCTTCTATCTTTAGCGCTCCATTTAGGATAGTAAATACATCCCCATTCAGTTCGATTGACAGGTCATAATAATACAGTCCTGCTTCAATATCTTTCGTGTCCTCTGGCGCAACACGAACAATGTAATACAGCTTTGTGCCGTCCTGCTTTGAAAAGTTGATTCCCTTTTCTAATTCCTTACGAAACAATACATCAGCATCGTCAAAATTTGTTTTGCATGTAAAATCTGCCTTTTCTAATTTCTGTGGGGCTTCATCGAACTCAACTTCAAACGCAAAGCTAAACGTGTCCCCCTTAATCATTTCAAGATTTGTTCTCATTATATCCACCTCGACTGCTTTTCAAACGCAATATATGTCAATGTTCCATCCCATGACACGGAATTAGGCCCAACTTTGAGAACGAACTTGTCATAATTGCCGACAACGTATCGGTTCATCAAGACATCATCATTATACGCCTCAAGCCTTTCCGTGTCTATCGTGATGGAATTTGTCGTACTCAAGTCAATACGGAACAACTGCACACCATTCAATGACAGATTGATAATCCCAGAACCTTCAATGTGAATAACTGGCTTTGATACATAATTGCCGTTGTTTCTTACCGTAATAGCACTTGTCGGATTGCTGAACACCTTCATTCTTTCAATGCTGCTGTATTTGAATGGCTGTACATGATACGTGATCTCAGCCGTTCTGAACCTCATAAGGCGTTCATAATCAATCGCATCCAGAATATCATACACGTAGTATTTTTCTGGTTCATTTGAAAATATTACCGTTCCGCTTGAATTGAAAAACGGAATAATATCATCAATGTCATAGTCACCAAACAGACCGATTTTCATTTTTTTATTGTAAGCCGAATATCCAAGCCTTGTGATCACATCACCGTCACGCCCGTCTATCTGCTCAATGCTTGTACGCATTAATGGCTTTGTGATAGGTGGCAATTCCTGAATCAGCAATCCTTTTAAATATCGGCTGTCTTTTCCATTTTGAATTACATAGTTTCTCATATTTTTACCGCCTTAATTGTATATCAACTTTGTAACAGTTTTATCAACGAAATGTCCCATTTCTTCGTCATCCATCTCGATTTTGACCTGTGACAAAGCATCCTTGAAGGCATCAACCATGTTTCTATAGTTTCCACCGCTTGTCGAAATACCACCGTTCACATTGAATGCGTCAGACATTCCACTCGCCAATGCTTCAGTCTGATTTATCAGCTCTGGGCTTGCCTTCCTCAAGGAATCGCTCAAACCTTCAACCATATCTGGCATCCAACTTTCGTATTCAGCCAATGGCCCTTCGTCAGGTCTTGAGAAATGAAGGAACGACTTGATTTTTCCTGCAACGTCGCTGACTGCACTTGTGACTTTATGAATCGCACTCCTGATGCCGTTTGCAATACCACTAATCATATCGACACCCCAGTTATACAACTGCCCAGGAAGACTGCTAATTGTCCCGATAATGTTATTTACAAGTCCAGATGCGGCATTTGCACCCGCTTGTGCCAACTGCCCTGCAAAGTTCCATGCGTTAGTCAATGCACTTGATAACCAATTCCATACAGCAGACGGAAGTCCACTAATGAATGATACAACACTGCTAACAAAGTTAGAACCTGCTGCGGAAGCCCTAGAAACCATGTTAGAAGCCCAATTCTGTACGTTGCTTATAACATTACTAAGGAATGCACCAATACGTCCAGGAAGAGCCTGAAACCACGATATAAGGTTGTCTATGAATCCACCAACCGATGTAATTACATTTCCAACCGTGTCCTTGAATGCATTCCACACGTTTATAACAGCGTTGCGGAATCCCTCGTTTGTGTTCCACAATGTGATAATTGTTGCTATTAGTCCTGCAATCAACGTTACAATAAGCATAATCGGATTGGCATTCATTACACCATTAAGCAATGCCTGTGCAATAGATGCACCCTCATTAGCCGCCTGAAATGCTTTAACCGCTCCAACTACACCATTAATCATACTTACAACGTTCCACGTTAACATAGCGGTACCAATGCCAGCCACAAGCGAAATAATCGTACCGCCATTATCCATGATGAATCCGAATAAATCACCAACGCCAGAAACAATATCATCAATGACAGATACGACAGAATCAATATCCATATTGTCGATTGCGTTTGTAACGTTTGGAATCCACTCATCAGCAGCCTTTTGTAAAATAGGCTGTAATGCTTCACCAAGTTTTGAATTAATCGTATCACTCAATGTCGAAAGTCTTCCATCCAAAGTCTGAGACTGCGCATCCATTGACTGAAAGTATTTACCACCTTCAGACGTTGACCGCTTCATTGACTCTGTGATCTCATCAACCGACATTGTACCTTTTGATATTCTGTCGTAAAGGCTTTTCATGCTTTCTCCAGTCTTTTCTGAGATTTCCTGCAACGGGTTGAATCCTGCATCAATCATCATGTTGATGTCTTCAAGCGTGACTTTTTGTGCAGAGTTCATCTTTCCATACGCTCTCGCAATAGAGTTCAGCTTGTCCGCATTTCCCTGTGAAATATCACCAAGCATCATCATACTATCGACAGCATCATCAGCACTAAAACCAAAGTTCATCAGCAAAGATGTTGCATCTGCCAACTGTGGCATATCGAATGGAGTTGTTGCTCCAATATCAGCAAGCTTTTTGACTGTTTCCCCTGCCTTGTCTGCTGAGCCTGTCATGACCGTAAACGATGTCGTGTAATACTCCATGGACTTCTGATAGTCCACCGCACCACTAACAAGTCCCTTGAATCCATCAACAATCTTGCTGATTGCCTGTGATGCAAGATTAGCCATCGTACCTTTTAGAACAGTGAAACCATCACCAAGCTTTTTTGATGCATCATCGGCATCATTCATATTGTTAGACAGATTCTTAACCTGTTTTGAACTGTCATCAGACTCTTTGCCGAGGTTGTCAATCTCTTTCGCTGTCTTGTTAACGTCCGCTTGAGCATTATTCATCTGCACTGCAAGCTGTGACAATGATTTCTTGTTTTTGTCCTGTGCTACAGTGCTTTCGTCGTACTGCTTCTGCAACTCGTTAACAACTTTTTCTTGTTCTTTGTACTCTTGACTGTTCTTGCCAACTTGAGCTTCAATACTTGCAAGCTTTCCCTTTTCACTTTCGAGCTTTTCGCCGAGTTGCGCATGCTCATCTGCTGACTGTTTAACAGCATTCTGATATTGCTTGTACTGGTCAGAAACTAACTTCAGCTTCGATTTCTGTTCTTCAAGGCGCTTGTTCAGTACGTCACTCTTGGCTGTCAATGCTTCGGTGCTTGTGTCGTTCTTGTCGTATGTACTCGTTACAACCTTCATTTCAGAAGATACTTCACGCAAGCTCTGTGTGATTTGACTTAACGCTCTCCTGTATTCGCTCTCGCCTTTTAACTTAATTGTTCCACCAAGTGCCATATGCAACCCCCTTCCTAGAACCAGTCGTCCTCATGCTGTGATTTTTCATATGCCTTCGCATAGGTTGTTCCTGTCTTTTCAAGCATCAGCTCAAAATCAAAATCGTTCTTGTAATGTTTGTAAAACAGGTTGAAAGTTGTCAGTGTCAATCTTCCAACTTCATGAAATGTAAAACCAAGTTTGTTACGCCCGATAAAGTAGAACCATGTAAAGTCTATCGGCTCTGGTTCATCCTCATCGGGGATTATGCGTTTTTTTCGGAACTTTTAGTGCTTTCAACAACAGTTTCGTTTACCTTCTTCGTGGCTTCAGAAAGCCCAATGTCAGTTATCATTCTTCCTGTCTGTTTCAATGTCAGTGGCTTTTCACTTGTGCCATGTTCCTCATTCTGAATATCAATATACTCATTGATCATCGCCCAAATTCCGAAAATGATTGCCTTTGCGTTTGGCTCTTCATCTTTACTATCTGTGAGTTTGCCCCACGCATCAAGTGTGCCGTATTTGTCCTGAATAACTGCCATAACGTTCAGATTAAATACAAGCCCGTATGTCTTGCCTTTATACTCAAATTCTTTTGAAATTTCCTTCATGTTTTCCTCCTAAAAAATAAGACAGGGATGAACCCTGTCTTTAATATTCTTTTAAACTGAAGTCTTTGCCATCAGTCCTTCAAGATATGTGACAGCTTCAGTCTTTGTATCAAACGTGTCTGTCTTCGACCATGTGCCATCAGCCAATGTTGCAACAGTTCCTACAAGCTCAGTTGTACTGAATGATACGCTTTCGCCTTTTGTAGCATCATCCTGTGACGGTTCTGAGAACTTAACCTTGCACAGGAACTCTACCGTGTACTTGTAAGCTCCGTTCACCATCTTTGTGACAATTCTTCCGAAACCTACATACGGCGCAACATCGTTTGAATTTCTGACAAGCCCTTTCCCACTTTCTGATACCTCATGTCCAAGAAGGTCTGCCATGACCTGCACATCTTCGTTGTCGATTCCTGCTGTAACAGACCCCTTCTGAAAAGATGTATCGCTCTCAGCCAATGCATCATCTGCATACAAAGACGCATCATTGTTGCTGATATCCACTTTGCATGAAATAGCCTTGGCTGGCTTTTTCGCGCCATCATAAGTGGCTTTGCCATCTTCCGATTCCGTAAGTTTTGAATATCGGAAGTTATTTAACCCGATTTTAGCCATTGTTCGCTCCTTTCAATTGAGAAACATAATGTTTTGTGGTAGTACTTCGTATCATCCTCGTACATATCTGCGGATGATCTGTCAGGTTCCCACATAAACCCAACACTCGCAAGCAATCCCTTTAGCGCCTTGATAATCGGCTTGTAATTGCCTTTTGTGTAAATATCAAAGTCATAATACTCGATATAATTGAGCAATTCATCATCGCCATGTAATGCACTCTCTGCATCTGTTTCCATATACGTGATGTACGTTTCTTCGTTGCCATTATACCGCAAGAACTTGACTGGAATTTTTTTGCCGTTTACCGTGAAGTCACTCAATGTTTTTTCGATGAGGTTATTCATCTAAAAGCCCCCCGCTTAAACTCTTCTGCGCTTCTTCCATCGCTTTCATGATTTGTGATTTCTTGAAAGACTTTCGGAAAAAAGGATGCTTTGGATATTTCCTTTTGTCACTACCATATTCGAACATGTTCGCAACAAGTGGTGCAGGAGTCTTCCTTCCATCTCTGTTGATGAAATATCCAGTAATCATTACTTTTGTGTTGATACCATCATCTGACGGCGTTTTATAAACTTTCGACAGTTTCACATGACTGCTAAAGCCTGAACTTCTCAGCGACTCTGGAAGTGCTGAAATAACGTTCTTGTATACGACCTCTGCACCTGCTTTTGTCATGCCACCAAAGATGTGATCAAACTGTTTGTCGATGTAAGATATATCTTTCAATACGCTATCATCAATATCTGCAACAAATTTAGCCATCAGTGCGTCACTTCCTTTGCCTGAATTTCAAGCTCTACGCCATTCTCGTCCACATTGTTCAGATACTCAATCGTATATGTCTTGCCGTGAAACTCAATCAGCATATCCCTTGTGATCTCTGTTTTCGGATACCGAATTGTGAAGTTGGTGTATGCTTTTTCAAAATCAGAATTGTTCGCAATCAGCGTGAATCCTTTTGTCGTTCTCACGTATGCATACGGCTGTAGTATCACCTGCTTCTGTTCTGTCTGAAAGCCATCCTCGTCTGTCACAATCACAGTTTTATAAATCATGATACGCTTTGAATACTTCCCTGCATTTAACATGATTCACACCTCACAACAGATTGACGCTATGCATCGCAAGAATGCTCTGAACAGTATTGTTCAAATCCTTGCTGTCAACATACATTGTGCGGTTGTCCCACATGTCCTGACACAAGATAAGCGCCACAATCACAAATTCAGAATATTTGTCAACACCATCATCGTCAAGTCCTGTATAACTTTTGATAAATGAGGTTGCAACAGAAATAAGCATGGTCAATGTATTCTTTTCCTCTTCACTTACTTCGTCCAGTCTTAGATACTCTGAAACGCTATCTGCTGTAATATCACTAACCTTGCTTACTTCCATATTGTTTCACCCCTTATTGTTTACTTGCCGCCATCACAAGCTTTGCAAGTTTTTGAGTGTCTGCAACCTTTGCATCCCACTCAACGAAAGCTAAAATTCCAAGTAAATGTTCTTCAGCATATCTTTCTTGCAACACCTGCATGTTAGCTTCTTCTGAAACTTTCACAGCTAAACCAGATAAGTCACCGTAATAAATGGTTGTTTTTCCTGCAAGCATCTTGTCCATCGCATCAGAGCAATAAACATCCTTGCCTAGAAGTGTATATCCCCATTTTGCTGTAAAATCACGGTTCAACAAATAATCGCCGTCATTATCCTTCAACTTTCTGATTGCATTTCGAGTTTCACGGTTCATAATCCAAATAGAATTACCCTGATAGTTGTCAATCACCTTGTCTTGTAAATCCATCAACTCGTCTGATGTAATCTTTGTGGCTGCGGCAGTTGTAACAGTCATATCTGATGTAATTCCAGTTAGACCTTCAACCTTGCCTACTGTTCCGAACAAAATCTCATGTTCAAAATACAATGCGATTGCTTGTGCCATTTTTGCTTCAACAAAACCAACGATGTCAAAGTTGGAATTGTTAATCAAGCTTTTTGAAATTTTTGCAAGACAACGTGCAAGGAATCCATTAAGTTCAATCTGGCTGATAACAACCTTTCCAGACTCTGCTGTCGTTCCTTCATCTGCATACTGCATCACGATAGAACTGTTCTGCGCGTCATACTTTGGCAATACCAGTTTGCCCGTGATGTTATAGCGGTCTGCCATAGAGAATACAGGTGAGATTTCAATAACCTGAGAAATGATTCTATTCCAAACAGTTGTCGGAATAAGTGTTTTTGCATCTGCTGGCATTGTTGGTGAGTCAGTATTTACAATTCCACGAATTGCATTCTCGAATGTTTTGCGATCTCTTTCTGCATCTGTCATTTCAACAGGTGCGCTCGGTACTTTCTTCATGCTCATGCTGGCCATCTTGTCATACATAGCAATAGCTGCATCAATGTCCTTGACTTCCTTTTCAAGGTCTGCAAACTGCTTCTTTTCGTCTTCAGATGGTAATCTGTTTTCTGCCTTTGCAGTTTTCAACAAGTTCTCCATCTGAGCGACTTTTGCGTTTCGATTTTCGATAAGTGCTTTTACGTTCATTCTTTCGCCCCTCCGTCTTTCTTTAATGAACAAATAATATTCTCGTATGCTGAATAATCAAGCGCACGATCCTTGACAGGCTTTTTAGTCTGTTTTGGTTTTTTTAGTGCATCTGGCACATGCTTGTAATTTCTGAATAAATCTGTTGCACATGCCTGTACATCCTTCACTGTTTCAAGTGCGTTAACATTGAAATAATTTCCGATGTACATATCATCATCCGCATTACCACTGAACCACGTTTCGTTTTCCACCAGCTCTGCAATCTTTTCTGCTGTGATTCCTTCTTTCGCCTTTGCTTCATACATTGGCAACATCGTTCCAGACTCAATCAGATTGAGTGTGTCAATGTCATGCTGTAGCTCGTTAGCATTTCCGTATGCAAACGTCATCGGCTTGTGAATCATCAGCACTGAATTTTTGTAAATATTGATATCGTCTGCAACCATGGCAAGATACGTTGCGGCACTTGCACATAATCCATCAATATATGCATGAATTTTTGCTCCGGTGTTCTGCCTGAATCTCTTTAGCATCGTGGCCATTGCGGAACTTGCAAACACTGAGCCACCGCCTGAATTGATGTAAATATTAAAGTCTGTCACACCATTCAAGCTGTCAAGCTCTGTCTTTAATGCGTTCGTATCAACTGCTGTTTCTGATTTCTCACCAGTCCACAAGTCTGGCTTGTTCTCATCAACAATATTGCCGTATACATAGAAATCTGCACTATTTTTCGTCAGATTCTTCAGGTACTTGTATTTCATCATCTGCCCCCTTCTCTTCAACTTTATCAGCTTTTTCTTCTTCATCTCCACCTGTCACCTGTCCGGTGTTTGGAGTATAATACGTTCCGGTTTCAATATCATACAGAACTGCTCCAAGTCCAACATTGATCACGTCCATGCCCTCAATGTAATTGAGATTTTCCATACGACGCAACTCATTGATAGTCATAAGTCCTGTATCTTTTGCAACCTTGTAAGCATCGAATCTCTCTTTGATGCTTGCTTTCACAATTTCCTTAGTATCAAATTCAAAGAAGAAGTTTTTCTTTTCTTTTTCCAACAGCAACGTGCTGTTGAGTGCTGTCTCAAATGCTTTAATAATCGGATATATCGCTTCCTTGAATGTCAGATTGAAATCACTATGAATGTGGAAAACTCCATTGATTTCATCCTGTAATGTTTTCTTCGACTCATTCAACTGCATTTCAACAGAACTGTTTGACGACTCCTGAAACTTGATGCCGTTATTCAAGACCATGACGGACTCGGTGTTGTTGGCGTATAACCTCTTCCATGCTTCTTTGAGCTTGTCCACTTCTTCCTGTCCAAGTCTGCGCTCTGCCTGTAAGAATCCTTTTTTGTTACCACCTGTTTGAACCAGTCCAAGCTGATACACCAACGTACTGTATGCCGTTTCAAGTGCTTTTGAAATTTCTTCCGTCAATCCCTTTCCGCTTGCTCCGTCTTTGGTATTTCTCAAGAGTTTTACCATGTTCCACGGATAGATTTTATCCGTGCCAACATAGAACTGTACGAAGCGATTCATCGGGTCGGAATTTGACCACACAGTAACGTCCATATCTGGAATATATTTTAACGCCGTGACATTGTTCTGTCTGTCTATCTGGATGTAACAATATCCACCTTTGCCGAGCAGATAATCCTCGACCATGGCCTTTTTTGTCTGAAACCCGTCAAGCGTGTTTCCTGTGTCACCGTTCAACATTCGTACACGGCTGTCATTCTGCACTTCCTCAACTTTGCCTTTCTTGTACTTGTAAAGTTTGACAGGCATTGCCGCAATCGAACCACTGATAAAATCAACAGCACCTGATACGGCAGGAAGCGTGAGGGCCTTTTCCCTCGTGATTGTCTCATTATTGAGCAATGCCGATAACAGCACATCGTCAAGCTGAACACTTTGATCGTTAAGATTTATTTTATTCTTAAATATTTTTTTGAATAGTGCCACTCTCGTTACCACCCTTTTTTAGTATTTTCTATTTGAAACATTTTTACACAAAAATATTAGCATAAATGCACACTTTTATCAATTATATCATCTGGAATGTGAAGTCACCTTCATTCAAGAAATAATCCTGTTCAAGAAGGTAAATTGCATTGATAAGTGATACCACCATATCGACCTTGCCGTTGCTCTTTTTCTTGCTCACGTACATGTTTTTGTTAGTATCATAGGCACACTTTGCATTCTGAAAATTGATTTCAAGAAGTTTGTTTTCTGTGTATTTGAATTTCTGCGTAAGGATTGCCTCTTTCATCCTCTTTGTTGGTGAATGTAAGACACTTGAATACTGCTTGATTTGAACCGTGTTATAGCCCTCATTAGCCAACTTCTGCGCTGTGCTTAATGCATTCCACCTGTCATAGCCAATCGCCTGAATTTGTACATTATAACGACTCTCAAGGCTCAAAATAAGCTGTTCAACAAACGCATATGAGATAACCCTGTCACCGCATGCAAACACCTTCCCGCTCTTCAGCAATTCCTGATAGTTCACACGCTCTGAGACTGTTTTCTCCGTGATCCTGTCTGCTGGAATGAACGCAAAACTTTCTGCAAGAATGTTATCATCATCATCTACAGAAACCATGGCAACAGATGTATTATCGTTCGATTCTGAAAGGTCAACACCTAAATATACAACTCTGCCGTTCCAATCAATATTCGCAACCTTGCATGCTTGAACATCCTTAACATCAATAAATGTCTCTGTTCCCTGTCCTTGATAGATAATGTTGCAGTGCTTTGTTACAAAGTTTTCTCGCTTGTTCTCAATGGCAATGGCTCTCGCACGCTTCTTGATAAGGTCATCCCAAATTTCAGGTATTTCCAATGCCGCAGGATTCGCCTGCTTTAAAACCAAGTCGTCAGTTTCCCAGTCTGATGTTTTGTCAGGTTCATACAACAGTGCAAAAACAGTTTCGTCTTTCTCAATACCATCCAGAACCTTCTTGGCATATGCAACCTCATCCTCGAAAGGATTGTCGATTGTCGGATATTTTGTGCTGATGATAAAGCCTAATTTGTTTACAACGTTCAACTGCCCTGATCTCATCGCTTCGACAGGATAACCGTTTGGCAATGCTCCAACCTCATCTGCAATGAATGCATTCGGCATACGTCCATCCATACGGTTGTTACTGTATGCTAACGGAATCAATGTATTTTCATTCGGCTTGAATTTAATGTAATCCCTTAACAGCTTGAAACGCTTCGTTCCTTTGTACTCATATAACAGCGGACTGCTTTTGATTGTATCTGAGATTGCTTCTTTTATCTCTCTCGACAATGTACCATCCGGCGCAACTGAAAAGAACTTTGAGAACCTTGGTTCTGTCAAAAACAAGATGATGAAGATTGTGGCGACCGTGTACGTCTTGAAGTTCTTTCTGCAAATTTCCAAAAGCCCTGTCTCGTATCTGCGCTTGTTTGGCTTGTCACGGTATACAGTGCATAGCATGGATGTATAAAATAGCCACTGATAACCAGTGGCACACTTATACATCGACTGTCCTGCTTTCAATCCTTTCGGCATGTTAAGCAGTTTCAGAATGTTTTCAATCTGTTGAACTTTCTTTTCGGATACGAAATATTTCTTGTCTTTTCCTTCAGCAATCCGCATCCATGCTTTCATTTGTAACTTAACGTACTTCGGTGTGGCTTTCTTTCTAATAGATTTTTTGCAACATTCGTAAGCCTTACTGCTCGTCACCGCCATCATCTTCACCACCATTAATGATCTTCATAAGCGGGTCTGCATCCTCGGTTGTATCACTTACATTATAATTCTTAATGATCTTCATAAGAGTTGCGACTGTTCTATTTGCACTATCTGTTGTTGCATTATAATCTTTTACTGCTGGACTAGAATATAAATTTTTTCTGCCTTTAACATATTCTTTTTCAACTAATATTCCATCCTCTTTTATAGATTTTTCTAATTCATATAACATAACTAATTGCATTTGATATCTTTTGAAAGTAGTTATAAAAAAGTAATTACTTTGTACTCCACTTTCTTCTGCAATTTTTAAAATCTCTTGTGCTTGTTCGGTTAAAGTCATTTTTGCCATATTATCACCCCCTATAATTTTTTATTTAAGATTTTTTATTTGATATGATTTATTATAAGTCTTTTGGTCCTTAATCCTTATTTTTAAAAAATCTTCTCTTGTGAAATCAGATAATCTAAATACTTCTTCTGGTTTCATTCCTAATTCCTTACATATTTCTTTTGTTGTTTTTCCTTCATCCAATAATTCTTTTACAATTGCTTTCATTGGTTCTAATAAATGAGTTCCTCTTGCTCTATTATGTGTGATAGTACCATAGACATCTTCTGCATGGTCTTTATGGTCCACAATAACAACTGGAACTTTATTTTTTAATAATGTTTTTAATGGTTCTCTACCTGATACAGTCCATCTATGAAAACCATCTATAATTGTATAATCCGGTCTTATAACTATTGGCATAGTCCAACCATTTGTTAATATAGACTGAACTAATAATTCAAGATTTTGTTCTGATACTTTATTTGGGTTGTAATTATTTGGTTTTAATAAATCTCTATCAACAAATTTAACATTTTCTTTCATACGCTACTCTCCTTCGCTACATCCATAAATAATCTTAAATCTAAAGCTCTTATTGATCTTCCTTTGGGGTCTCCACCAATTACTATATTACATAACTCTTTGTAATGTTTTTGATTTAAAAATGGTCCATATTTAATTAATATTCTGTTAATACGCTTTTTTACATACTGCATAGATTTATTATCAAATCTCCATTCTTCTTTTAACATCTCAAAGAATTTATTCTTATAATCAACTTCTTCGTCTTTCTTTGCTTGTTTATTTTTCTTTTGTCTTCTAAATAATTCAGTATCATAATAAAGCATTGCCATATAAGCATTTGGCTCTCTTTTACAAATCTTATCAAATAGCCCAGGGTAAAATTCACACATGTTAACCAGACTTCTTATTGTATCTATGCTAAAAAATTGACTTATTCTTAATCTATTAATTGGAATTC
>ERZ1034781.526-NODE-526-length-19738-cov-23.420109_pt1 | contig 19738 bp, 15 predicted proteins | sample MGYA00520700_ERZ1034781 | MGnify/ENA primary metagenome ERZ1034781 (study PRJEB33766, sample SAMN09781709) | gut metagenome | biome: gut microbiome | host: Homo sapiens | place: Madagascar | study: EMG produced TPA metagenomics assembly of the PRJNA485056 data...
TTTGGGTTTTCTATACTGCAAAGATAATGCAATCTTTTGAAACTACCAAATCTTTCTGCTGATTTTTTCGAAAAATCTTCTTTATTAAAAGTCAGAACTCCCTTTTCCTTGTTTCTCTCAAGGGTCAAGACTTCTTTTTCCTGAGCTCTTCGTATAATTCTTCGAAATATTTCCTGAGTTCTGTCTTGTCCTCAATGATATTCCGCAGCTCTTTCAGAGCCTTCTCATTGGGTGAGTTGGGAATCCAGAGCTTGATGTAGCCGTTGCGGGAATATTTCTCGTCCATGTGGTCGGCGAACCGCTGCCATTGCTCTTCCTTTCCTTTTCCGGGATAGTTCTCCTCTCCATATTCGATGGCACGAAGAAAGATTTCGTGAACATCGATGTCGCGGTCGGCTTCGGCAACAATCTTGCCATAGATGCTTCGGGGCTGGCGACTGGAGGAGGCGCGGTGATCCTCCACGGCTTCTTTCATGATTTTAATCTGCTCGGGAGTGAACCAGCGCTTCAGTCTGGCATCAGCCTGGAGGATTTTGCCACTGGTGAGGTGGTGGATGGCGCGCGGACCACTCATTCCCAGGTCGTGGTAGGCGGCAACGATATAAACCATGTCGATGTCGGCACCTGTTACAGGTACGAGTTTCAGGGCGTTTTTGATGACACGGGTTACGTGGCGCAATCCGTGGCTCTCGCCAAATTCTGTATATTTGGGCAGGATCTGTGTTTCCACAAACTGCATGATTTCGAGATTTACTTGTTGCTTCATACTTTTTCTTCTTTATATATAATGTACGCGCGTACATTATATAATTATTATTCCTGAATGTTATCTTCTCATTCTAGAATCTTCTCATGCCATTCCAGAGGGGGCGGGGTATCTTCTGGGATTACCACATCATTCCAAGGATGATGAAGGTAGAGAAGATGCCGAAGGCAAAGATGTTGAGAGCCGTGTAGCCCAGCACCTTGTTCAGCATTCTGCCTTCTCCTATCTTCCTCATCTTGGCGAATGTTCGGTTGTGCTGCACGAGGTATGCAGCAGCAAAAGGCAAAAACTTAGTATCTGCATCGTAGGCAAGTGCACCATAGATGTTGATTCCTATCATGATGAGGATGCCGATGTTGCCCAGTGCGCAGTAGAGACGCTCGCCGTTTTTCTTGCCGATGTGAACGATCAGCGTCTTCTTGCCCGCCTTAATATCGTTGTCGTGGTCGCGATAGTTGTTCAGGATGAGTAGCGTATCTACTACCAGACCGCAGGCGATGGAAGTAAGTATGGCTTCCGTTGATACTCTCTGCATTCCTTCAGGCATCACAAGGTAGTAGGTGCAGCAGACTGGCACGATGCCGAAAAAGAGAAGTACCAGCAGGTCGCCCAATCCCAGGTAACTCAACTTGGTGGTATAGAGGAAGCAGAAGAGTACGCAGCAGATACCCACGATGATCATCTCCTTTCCTCCGTAGAAGGCGAGGGGCAAACCGATGGCGCATCCCAGAAGGGTGGTGAAGATGATGCCCCATTTCATTGCTTTCATCGTAATCCAGCCTTCGGCGCAGGCTCTCTTTGGCCCCAATCGGGTTTCGTCGTCGTTGCCATGCTTGAAGTCAAAGAAGTCGTTTACCAGATTTGAGTCTATCTGCATTACCCAAGCAAAGAGCAAACAGAGTAGGGCTGGAACCCATTGGCAGTGGGCGTTGGAATCCTTGTATGTCAGGGCTACTCCCAGCATCACCGGTACTGCCGCTGCCGAAAGGGTGACGGGGCGGGCGGCGAGAAACCATGCCTTGATAGAATTTGTCTTTATCATCATATTGTTGCTTTTAAATTATAAGGAGCGAGGTCTTGGGGAACCTCGCTCCTTGTTGTTATTCATTAAGAAAAGATTCGCTTCTATTTTATTTTAGAAGAATCTCTTGTGGAAAAGATTCGCTTCCTAGTTGAAGAAGTTCCAGCTTACACCCATTCTGAAAACTCGCTGGTTCATCGGATAGTGAGGGGTGAAGAAGTAGTTCTTGTCGCCTTGTCCTGCATTCAGATGGCTCATCATCACGAAGAAGCGGGTGTGCTTGATGTGAACATTGGCGTAGGCATTGACGATAGGGTAGTTGCCCACCTTCACGTTCTTCTCGCCGTTGCCCTGCACGGTATATTGACCAATGTAAGGAGAATAATCTGGAGCCTCGTAGCTGGTGAAGTATCTGGCATCAGCACCCAACTCGATATTCAGTACCTTTACCACCTTGAATTTGATGAAGAGGTTGGTATATACGTTGAGGTCTGGCACTGGCAGGGCACTCTTGCTGCTGGTATGCTGGTAGGTAATCATGTTCTGCCAGTTGAAAATACCGAACTTGAAGTCCTGCTGCAGCTGCGCTGTAATCAGATTGATGGCATCGCCGCTCTGCATAGGGGTCACCATTACGCCTGTGCGCAGACCATTTTCTGTAATCGTATATTGCTGTGAGAAATAAGTATAGTTCTTGATTTCATCCACAGCCACACGCAGCGTGGTGTTGGTCTTGCCGAATCTCAGAGTTCCCATGATGCGGGTATGGATAATCTTGCTCAGATCATCATCCCACCAGAGATGTCGGGCATGATACTTGCGATAGTAGAACGATGGCGTTTCGTGATGGATGAAAGCATCGCCTCTTACCTGTACGGTGTCACCCAGGAATGGCAGGTTGATGTCTGCGCTTCCGTCGATTGCAAAGGTGCCGGCATCCACTCCGGTGAGTCCTACCTCGCCCACGACATTATAGTGAAGGGTCTTGCCCTGAGTCTTGCTCAGCTGACCCCCTACGCTCAGAGCATGCTCATTGAACTTCTCAAATCCGCCTTCGGTATTCGGCAGTTCGTAGTGGCGGAGGTCATAGCTGGCGAAAGCTTTCAGACCAGCCTTTGCCCACTTGCTGAATCCTTCGAGCGTTCCCATTGCCACGGTGTTCTTGATGCGCCAGTGTCGGGTCTGATCGTAGATAGAATCGCCTGTAAACTTGCCGGCATTGTAGTATTCCTTGAGATAGTAATCCTGTGGAGTCTGGTATGCCTGGTAGATACGCTTGTAGTTATCAAACTGCACGGTGTGGATGAAGCTGGTTACCGGAACATATTCTGTCTTGTAGAAGAGTGAGTCCTGCGCTTTCTTCTTCTCTACGGAGAGCAGGCTGTCTGCCATTGCCTTGCTGTTTACTGCAATTCGAGTGCTGTCGCTCTTGAAGTCCTGGGCTGCCTTGTTTGCAACTATTGCCTTGTTGTTCTTGGCAGGTTCATCGCCGGCAATCTTTGCATCTGTAGGGCGACCAGAGAACTGCTTCTTCTGGTTTTTGTCGAAAGCCTTTTCGTCAAACTCCCTGCCTTGTTCCCTTGCTTTCTTTCTTGCCTCCTCCTTGGCTTCCTCGGCTGCATTGTCCTTTGCTGACTCCATGGCGAATTTCTTGGCCTTGATTTCTTCCTCGGTCATCTTCACCTTGCGGCTGAAGCCCACATTGTAGCGGTGGGTGAAGAAGATGTGTTGATTGTCGTTGCGATTCCAGTTCTGCTGCAGCACGGTCGGTATTTCGTTGGTGGCGAAACTCTCGGTGAAAAGCTCCGGATGCTTGATGTAGTCATCATTGGTAATACCTCCGTTCTCCGTCACCTTCTGGTGGTTGGTGCTGAAAAGGAAGTGCGCCTGATAGCGGTCGCCCAGATAAGAAGTCCACATCGTATATTTGAAGTGCGCCGTGCTCTGTGCATCGTAGTAGCCGCGACCGTATTTGTAGTCGAATCGGAATCCGCCACCCAGCTGCTTGTTGGCATTCACCGCAAAGATTGCCTTGAAGTCATCCTCACCGTTGGTTCTGTCACCGCAGCTATTCAGCGTGATGTTGGTGATAGGCGAGTAGGTGTTGGTGAAGTGGAAGTCACTCACCGGGGTAACGATGTTGTCGTATGGCTCGGTGAAGATGAAGTTGCCCTGCGTATTGCGTCGGTCGATGAAGATGCGGTTGATGCGGGCGGTACCCATGTTACCCAGGGTGTTGTACTCTCCGCGCAGTCCTTCCGTGAAGGTTGTGTTCTGGTACATTGCCTGCATAGTGTCCACCACGGCAGCCCGGGTATCTCCAAATCTCTCATCCACAGTCCATACTCTGATGCCCTTCGGAATCTCCTTGTCAGTGCCCAGCGAGTCGGTGTTGATTCGGTTGCCGGTCTGTGGGCGGAACTGCGAGTCCTCGTTATTGTTGAAATCTGTAAAATCACGTTGTGCCGCAACTGGTAGGGTTGCAGCACAAGCTAGGATTGTAGAGAATAATATTTTCTTCATTTCTTATTTTTTGAATAGTCGGATGCAAACCTCGGCAATTTTCAAGACTACGCCGATGATCAGCAGTACATTGGCAATCGTGCGGTCGTCCATCTGTGTCCAGAGGATGACGCCTACGATGGCGAAGAGCATGAATCCGATGTTGAGCCAGTTTCTGGCTACGAGCATATTGCTCTTGTCTGCATACTCCAGTCTTCTGTGGTGGCGACGGTTTGGGCGCACGGCATAGCTGGTTTGTGGCTGTGTCTGAGATGCCTCCTGGCACTGGGTCTCGTTCATTGCCGGTGCCTTTGCGGTTTCCTCGTTCTGTGGGGTGTTTGTTATGTTGTTATCTTTTGTCTGATCCATATTTTATGAATTGATTTTTTATTTGCGAACAAGTTTGGTCAGATCGTTGAAGATCTGATCCTTACGGTCGATGGTTCCGCGGCGGAACTTACCGTAGATCTTAGCCAAGTCGTTTTTCTTCTTGGTCAAGGCATATTTGTCGGTGATCACATTCTCTGCAGGCTCCTTGAAACCGGTACTTCTGCCTTCCTCGTAGTTGAATACGATTCGGGTCATGGAGAGGTGGAGATGGTTGTCGCTGATGGTTGCCACCAGCTGGTACTTGGTCTCAGAGCGGTCGAGAGAGATGAACGACTGGTTGAAGACAAACCATTCGTCCATGATACAGGCGATGATCTGCTCGTTCTTGTTGTTTCTGTTCACCAGTGCGATTCGGCTGCTGATGTTCTGCTCGTTCTTGATGAGCTTGCTCATATATTGGAAAACGATGTTGTAGATTTCGTCTGCACTCTTTCCGTTTGCCTGGGTGTCGAGAACAAATTCCACTTTTCCATTGGCATTGAGCTGAATGGCTCCCGCTAGATACTTCGGATCTTCCTTGAGCACCACGCCCTCGGCAGTCTTTTCCACCTTTTTCTCTTCTACCTCCTCTGTCATGGTTGGCACGACCCATCCCGCACCTTCTGAAGTTCCGGTAGTATTCTCCTTCTTGGTGGCAGGCACCAGCTTTGTAGCAGGCACCGAATTCTCTGCATTCTTCTTCAGCTTTTCTGCCTCCTGCTTCATTCTTTCAGCTTCAGCCTTCAATCTTTCAGCTTCTGCTTTCGTTTTCTCGGCTTCCGCCTTTACTTTTTCAGCTTCCGCCTTCACCTTGGCTGCTTCTGCCTGAGCTTTGGCTGCTTCCAGGGCCTTCTTGGCTTCCTCTAGCTCTTTTTGCGCCTTTTCCAATTGCTGCTCAGGAGTAAGCACATTCTGCGCCTGCATGGTGAGAGCTGGAATCAGCATCAGTATTGAGATAAATATCTTTTTCATGATTGTTATTTAAATGTTTAATGTCTTGTCCTCCTCGTCCGAACACTGAAACCCGGAGGCGCTTCTAACGTACAAAGGTATAAAAATAACTTGATATATTTCTATAAGGAAGCGATTATTTATACATTCTTTTGCTAAGTTAACAATATTTTTTAGGAAAAACGCTCCTAGTTTCAAATATTTTCGTATCTTTGCAAAAAATATAGCTATAATTATGGGATTATTCGGATTATTTAGCAACAAAAAAAAGGAAACTCTCGATAAAGGTCTCGAAAAGACCAAGGAGAGCGTGTTTGGAAAATTGGCGCGTGCGGTGGCTGGTAAGTCAACCGTAGATGATGACGTGCTCGATGACTTGGAGGAGGTGCTCATCACGTCCGATGTGGGTGTGGAGACTACCGTGAAGATCATCCGACGTATCGAAGAACGCGTGGCAAGAGATAAGTATGTTTCTACCTCAGAACTCAACAGAATCCTGAGGGAAGAGATTGCAAGCCTCCTGGAGGAAAATCATACTGATGACAATGAAAACTGGGATTTGCCTTCCGATCATAAGCCATACGTGATTCTGGTAGTGGGTGTGAACGGTGTGGGCAAGACTACCACCATAGGAAAGCTCGCCTATCAGTTTAAGAAGGCTGGCAAGAAGGTGTATCTCGGTGCTGCCGATACCTTCCGTGCCGCTGCTGTGGAACAGATCTGCATTTGGGGCGAGCGAGTAGGGGTGCCAGTGGTGAAGCAGCAGATGGGTTCTGACCCTGCCAGCGTGGCCTTCGATACCCTGCAGAGCGCCAAGGCGAATGGTGCCGACGTGGTGCTGATTGATACTGCCGGACGCCTTCATAATAAGGTGAACCTGATGAATGAGTTGAAGAAGATCAAGGAGGTGATGAAGAAGGTGATGCCTGAGGCTCCGGATGAGGTGATGCTCGTTCTGGATGGAAGTACCGGACAGAACGCTTTTGAGCAGGCTAAGCAGTTTGCTGCCGTTACCAATATCTCTTCGCTCGCCATCACCAAGCTCGATGGTACGGCTAAGGGGGGCGTGGTAATCGGTATTTCCGACCAGCTCAAGGTGCCAGTGAAGTATATCGGACTGGGCGAGGGCATGGAGGATCTCCAGCTCTTCAATAAGTCTGAATTTGTTGACTCCCTCTTTAAGCACTAGAATACAGGTGCTTATAGACTTTGAGAAAAGAATTAGCTGAAGCTCGATGTAAAATAGTCGAGAAAAGAATTAGATTAAGATTATTATAGGATAAGTAGGATAAGAATGAAGAAAAATCAGATAGATATAGTAACCATGGGTTGCTCCAAGAATCTGGTGGATAGTGAGACCTTGATGAAGCTTTTCGAGGACAATGGCTACCACTGCGTTCATGACCCGAAACGCCCACAGGGTGAAATTGCCGTCATCAATACTTGCGGCTTTATCGAGGATGCCAAGCAGGAGAGTATCGATACCATTCTGGAGTTTATCCAGGCTAAGGAAGAGGGACGACTCCGCAAACTCTATGTGATGGGTTGTCTCTCACAGCGCTACCAGAAGGAACTGGAGGCAGAGATGCCCGAGGTGGATAAGTTTTATGGTAAGTTTAATTATAAGGAGTTGCTCAAGGAACTGGGCAAGGCTGATGTGCCTGCTTGCAGTGGAACCCGCCATCTCACTACTCCTCATCATTATGCCTATATCAAGATTTCTGAAGGTTGCAACCGCCGCTGTGCGTATTGCGCCATTCCTATCATCACCGGCAAGCACGTTTCCCGTCCGATGGATGAAATCCTCGACGAGGTGCGCCAACTGGTAGCCGATGGTGTGAAGGAATTCCAGATTATCGCTCAAGAGCTCACCTACTACGGCGTGGACCTGGACGGCAAGCATCACATCACCGAACTCATCAGCCGCATGGCGGATATTCCGGGTGTGAAGTGGATCCGTCTGCACTATGCTTATCCTAACCAGTTCCCGCTCGATTTGCTCGATGTGATGCGCGAGAAGCCAAACGTTTGTAAGTATCTTGACATCGCCCTGCAGCATATCAGCGACAATATGCTCAACAGAATGCATCGCCACGTGAGCAAGCAGGAAACCATCGAACTGCTCAAGACCATCCGTGAGCGTGTGCCTGGCATTCATATCCGTACCACTCTGATGGTGGGTTTCCCTGGCGAGACTCAGGAAGATTTTCATGAATTGCTCGAATTCGTTCGTACTCAGCGCTTTGAGCGTATGGGCGCCTTCTCTTATTCTGAGGAGGAGGGTACCTACAGTGCCAACAACTACGAGGATGATGTTCCAGCTGAGGTGAAGCAGCGCCGTCTTGACGAACTGATGATTCTGCAGCAGGAAATCAGCGCTGAGGTAGAGGCAGAGAAAGTGGGCAAGATACTGAAGGTGATTATCGACCGCAAGGAGGGTGATTACTATATAGGAAGAACCGAATTCTGCTCGCCAGAGGTGGATCCTGAAGTGCTGATCAAGGCAGGAGAGAAGCGTCTGCGCGTGGGGTGCTTCTACAATGTGAAGATTACCCAGAGTGAGGAGTTTGATCTCTACGGAGAAGTGGTAAAGTAATATGGGAGGTAATATTTTGACATCAGAATGAATAACAAGGAGTATATTGCAGAACTTGCTCAGCAGACTGGCTATTCGCAGGACGACACCCAGAAGATGGTGCGCAAGGTGATAGATGCTATGATTGCTGAATTTGAGGATGGTGAGGCTGTCTCTATCCCCAACTTTGGTACGTTTGAGGTAAAGAAGCGCTTGGAGCGTGTGGTTGTTAACCCTACTACCAAGAAGCGCCAGCTTGTTCCGCCTAAGCTCGTGCTCGGCTTCCGCCCTGTGGCCAGTGTCAAGGAAAAACTGAAGAATGGAGGTGAAGACTATGAGTAAGATTAGTTTAAGCGACTTGGCGCAGCGCCTGGCAGAGAAGTCGGGAATCAGTCTGCAGGATGCCGAATTGTTTATCAGAAAGATGTTTGATGTTGCCAATGAGGGGCTTCAGTCTGATAAGCTCGTGAAGATGAAGTGGCTTGGTACTTTTAAGGTAATGGCGGTGAAGGATCGTGAAAGCGTGGATGTGAACACGGGCGAGCGTATCATCATCGAGGGCCGTGACAAGATTTCCTTCACGCCCGATAATATTCTGAAGGAGATTGTGAACAAGCCTTTCGCCCAGTTTGAGACCGTTGTGGTGAATGATGGTGTTGATTTCGATGAAATCGACAGAAAATTTGAAAATGCTGAAGAGGATGGTCCTGTATCCGATTCTACGTTAGAGTGTGTTCCTGATTCAGAGAATTCTTCTGTGGAATCTTTCGTTGAGCAGGATTCTCCTGCAACAAGTGGTGTGATAGATTTTTTGGATGAAGAAAACGATGTTCCTGTTAGCGATGAAATGATAGTAATAGGAGAGGAATTGCCGCAGGAAAATGTTGCTGAACCGGAAGAAAAGAAACCGGAAGGATCAGAACCTGTAGCGACAGAACCTGAACCTGCTGTATTTAAACCTGCAGTATCTGAACCGGTAGAATCTGAATCTGCAACTTCTGAATTGGAAACAAAGGAATCTGAAGTTCCAGCTCAGAGTGAAGTTGAGTCTGTTGTTTCTGATGAAGAAAATGAATCGACATTAACAGAGGAAACTCCTATTGCAGAGAAAGTTCCTTCTGGTGAGGATAACTCTATTACAGAAACTCCTATTGTAGAGAAAGTTCCTTCTGATAAGGAAAACTTTACAGAAACTCCTATTGAAGAGGAAGCTTCTTCAGATGAGGAAACTCCTTCTTCAGATGAGGTAACCGATAAGCGTCATGTTGTTTTGCCTCGTTCTCTAGTTGTTGCTGCGAGCGTAGTATTCCTGGCTATGATAGTAGGCTTTGGTTGGTTTGCTTTTAATTATGGCAAGCTGGCTGCCCAGCGTGATCATCTCGCTCTGCAGTTGGATAATTACCAGCAGATTGCGACAGAGACAAAGAAGAAGGCGCCAACCAAGTCTGCTTCAACGCAGGAAGAAATTCTTCGCAAGAAGGCTATCGAGGATAGTGTAAGAATGGCGCAGGCAAGTGAAGCTGTCAAAAAAGTCGAAGATGTCGAGCAGAATATAGATGCGACGGCTGATAAGCAATCGATTGATGCAAAATCGGTTGAGGCAAAGAAGAATTTGGAAGCCAAGAAACTCGCTGATGCAAAGAAGCAGCAGGAGACTAAAAAACTTGCAGAAGCCAAGAAAAAAGAAGAAGCCAGAAAGCAGACTGAAAAGCATGCTGCCCAGGCAAGCAGCAAATACGACCAGGATGCCCGTGTTCGAACCGGAGCCTATCGTATTATTGGTGTTTCCGAGGTTGTTACGGCAAGAGAAGGACAAACCATCAAGTCGCTCAGCCAAAAGTACTTAGGTCCAGGAATGGAATGTTACGTAGAAGCTCTGAATGGTAATTCCCTGTTGAAGCCAGGTCAGAAAGTCAAGATTCCGAAGTTGGAATTGAAGAAAAAGAAATAATTTTAAAGAAATTATTTGAAAATACAAAAGAGGGTGTGTCATAAGTCCATGACGCACCCTCTTTTTCGTTTCTTCATCCGATGAATAATGGAGCATCCTCTTACGTAAAAAAACTTTTGAGATTTTATTTCTTCTCCAATTCCTGAAGGCTTTCCATTTTCTTTGTTTCCAGGAACTCGTAGATTCCGCAGAGATGCTCGCGGACGCGACCATGGCCGAATTCGTACACCTTGCTGACCAGACCATCCAGGAAGTCACGGTCGTGACTCACTACAATCAGCGTGCCGTCGAAATCCAGCAGCGCTTGCTTCAGTACATCCTTCGTCTTGAGATCCAGATGGTTGGTAGGCTCATCGAGAATCAGCAGATTCACCGGCTCCAACAGCAGCTTCAGGATAGCCAGACGGGTTCTTTCTCCACCCGACAAAACCTTTACCTTCTTGGTAGAATCCTCGCCACCAAACATGAATGCACCCAGCAAATCGCGAATCTTATTTCTGATTTCGCCCTTGGCAACATCATCTATCGTCTGGAAAACCGTAAGCTCGCCATCGAGCAGAGAAGCCTGATTCTGAGCAAAATAGCCAATCTGAACATTGTGTCCTAATTCCAGCTTACCCTCGTTCTGAAGCTGACCCATGATACATTTTACGAGCGTAGATTTACCCTCACCGTTTCTTCCCACGAAGGCAATCTTGTCGCTACGCTCCACGGTAAGATTCACGCCGCTGAATATCTGCTTGTCATCAAACGACATCGCCACGTCACTCATCTGAACCGGATAGGCTCCGCTTCTCGGACTCGGAGGGAACTTCAGTCTCAGTCGGCTGGTATCCTCCTCGTCCACCTCGATCAGTTCCAGCTTTTCGAGCATCTTCACGCGGCTCTGCACCTGGAATGTCTTCGAATACGTACCCTTGAATCGCTCGATGAAGTCCTTGGTCTCGGCAATCATCTTCTGCTGTTCCTCATATTTCTTCATCTGCTGTTCGCGGCGCTCCTTGCGCAGTTCCAGATACTGGCTGTAGGTGGCCTTGTAGTCGTAGATTCTGCCCATGGTAACCTCGATGGTTCTTGTTGTAATGTCATCTACGAATTTTCGGTCGTGACTGATCACTACCACCGCTTTCGAACTGTTGATGATGAAGTCTTCGAGCCATCCGATAGATTCGATGTCGAGGTGGTTGGTCGGCTCATCCAGGAGCAGCACGTCTGGCGATTTCAACAGCAGTTTGGCAAGCTCGATACGCATGCGCCATCCTCCAGAGAATTCGCTGGTAGGGCGGTTGAAGTCAGAGCGTTCGAAGCCCAGTCCGAGCAGCGTTTTCTCTACGTCTTCCTCGAAGTGGGTCATGTCGATGGCATAGAATTTTTCTGACAGAGAAGATACTTTTTCGATGAGCTGCATATAGTCGTCGCTGTCATAATCCGTGCGGGTAGTTAGCTCGTTGTTGATGCGGTCAATCTCCGCCTGCATCTCGTGGAGATGGGCGAACGCCTGGCAGGTTTCCTCGAACACGGTTCTTCCGTCTTCGGTCATCAGATGCTGAGGCAGATAGGCGATGACGCAGTCTTTTGGAGCGGAAACGGAGCCACGTGTGGCTGTTCTTACGCCTGCGATGATCTTGAGCAGGGTACTTTTTCCTGCGCCATTCTTGCCCATCAGGGCTATACGGTCCTTCTCGTTAATCTGAAAGGAAATGTCTTTGAATAGGGTGGTGCCGCCGAATTCCACGGTCAATCCATCTACTGTAATCATATTTTTCTTTTGTTCTTAATACTTATTTTATATTATATTCTAAATCACTTTTCTTTCCGATATATTCGTTATCTCAGATATTTCCGATTATTCGTTATCTCCGATATTTTTGATATTTCCGAATGCTACACGGCGATGCTCCCTGATGGAAATTTCCGATAGAAGGGTTACGGAAGTCCAAAGGGCGAGATCGTTCAGCGTGGCGGGATAGTGGATTTCAGCTATCGTTTCTGCTGGATGCTGTACACTTTCCTTCGTTTCTGCTGGATGCTGGGCACCAGCCAATATATCGGCTGCAACGCTTTTCAGCATGATATAATCCATTCCCTGGTGATGGCTGTCGTGCTTCAGGGCATCCTTGCCCCAGAGTTGCCATTCACGGCTTTCGTATTGGTTCAGGATAGCGCCGTCTGCTACCCAGGTTTCGGTATTCATTTTTTCCAGGTAGATGCGTCGGTTTACGCCGTCCCAGATGCCCAGCGAACCCTGCACCTCAAAGTCGAGACTTCTTGGGCGAGGCAGGGTCGTGTCATGAGTGAGTGAGATGAGCGTTCCGCCCTGGGTTTCAATCTGCGTAGAGATGATGTCGCCCAGGGTGATGGGAGTGGTATCATCTTTTGACATGTGCTGGCGAAGTCCCACCGCCTTGGTGGCGAAGGATGTAAGCCAGGCGAGATGATCTGTTTTCCCGATGCCCAGAATCATGCAGAGCGGACCGAGTCCATGGGTGGGATAGATGTCGGCGTTGTGGTGCGAGTAGAAACGGCTTCTCCACACGCTTTCCGTACCTTTTCGTCCACCCAGCACCCCATTGTCATCGAGCAGCAGCTTGCGCAGGTCGTGGCGGTAACCGCCTCTCATATAGATGATTTCTCCAAGTGCTCCTTCATCCACCATTCTTTTTACAGCAAGGATTTCTCGCATGAAGAGGGTGTTCTCCAGCGGAAAAACCTTTACTCCTTTCTGTTGGGCGATTTCCTGTAGCGGGGCATATTCATCCTGGCAGAGTCCGCCTTTGATTTCGAGAGCCACATGGCAGTTTCGCAGTATGCATTCCGTGGCGTGGGTGATGTGGAGGTGCCAGGGGGTGGTGATGATAACCAGATTGGGCTGTTGCTCGTCGAGCATCATCTTGTAGGCTTCCTCGCCCTGATAGAAGGAAGCGCCCGGAGATTCCGAATCCCCGCAGCCGTTGATGTCGGCGATACCGACAATCTCAAAGTTTTCAATCGTGCGTAACAGCCGCAGCAATTGTTTACCCCGATATCCGAATCCTATCAATGCAGTCTTTATATGTTTCATCAGATTTTTCCTTTAAATTATGATACGAGAGATGTTTTGCCATTCAGGATTTTATTTTGGGTCCGGCTCGGCAGCCATCATTGGTTGATTCTCTTCAGGCAAAACATACGGCTTGCTGAAGTGGAGTGGAGAAGAATTGGTTGCCGCCTCAATCTCGCCACGCAACCGTTCTTTCAATTTCGTGTTTCTGTTGCTCACAGTCAGATTTTTTACAGCATAGGCGAGGGCTTTGGGCTGACCGATGAGCACGCAGATTTTCTTGGCTCTCGTGATTCCGGTGTAGATGAGGTTGCGCTGAAGCATCACGAAATGAGTCATCAGGATAGGGATGACCACGATGGGATATTCCGAACCCTGACTCTTGTGGATGGTGGTGGCGTAGGCCAATGTCAACTCATCCAGCTCCGCTGCCTCGTATTCAGCTGAATGGTCCTCGAAACTCACGGAGATGGTGCGGTCTTCCATATTCACCTTCTCTATGGTTCCGATGTCTCCATTGAATACATTCTTGTCGTAATTATTTCTAATCTGCATTACGCGGTCGCCCAGTTTGTAGGTGGTTCCGCCACGGCTGATTCCCAGGTTGGATGTGTTGAGTGCCTGCTGCAGCATCATGTTCAGATTGGCTGCACCTACCACGCTTCTCTGCATCGGGGTAAGCACCTGGATGTTACTCTGTGGCTGATTGTAAGCTTTTGGCAGACGATATTTTACAAGATTCACGATTCCCGTAGCCACTTGCTCTGGATCTTCATTCTTGATAAAGAAGAAATCTGTCTGTTTGCCGTTGCTCGTGTCCGGATAATATCCCTGGTTGATGGCGTGGGCACTCATGATGATTCGGCTCGACTGTGCCTGTCGGAAGATGCGGGTGAGTCGGATGACCGGAATTTTCTCTGAGTCGATGATGTCGCGTAGAACGTTTCCTGCTCCCACACTCGGCAGCTGGTCAATGTCGCCCACCAGCACCAGGCGCATGTGCTCCGGAATCGCCTTCATCAGATTATACATCAGGATGATGTCTATCATCGAACACTCATCCACGATCATCGCATCACCCTCCAGCGGGTTCTCCTCGTTGCGCTTGTATCCGTCCTGCGGATTAAACTCCAGTAGCCGGTGGATGGTCTTGGCTTCCATGCCCGTGGCCTCGCTCATTCGCTTGGAAGCTCTGCCCGTAGGAGCCGCCAGTAGAATCCTCATTCCTGCCGTTTTGTAAGCAGAAATGATACCTTGCGTCGTTGTGGTCTTTCCTGTTCCAGGGCCACCCGTCAGCACCATCACTTTAGAGCGTACTGCCTGCTCAATGGCGGCAATCTGCACCTCGTCGTATCTGATGCCTGAAGCCTTTTCTATTGCCTGGATATCGGCCTGCATATTGAAGAGGGTAGGACCCTGACCTTTCATCAACTCCAGCAGTTTCTTTGCCGTTCCTCGTTCAGAATGATAGAAGGGTGGCAGATAGATGGCTTCGTTCTCACGGATGAGATTTTCTGATATGATCATTTCCGCTATGGCTTGTCTGATAGGTTCTTCATCGGCTTCGAGCAGTTTCTTTGCGGCTTCTATAAGCTGTTCTTCTACAGCATAAACGTGACCTTCGTTGGAGAGTTCGTTTAGGGTGTAGCTGATTCCGCTCTTGCATCTTCTCAGATCGTTCTTCTCATAACCCATCTTGCTGGCTATTCCGTCGGCGGTCTTGAATCCAATGCCCCAGATGTCATCGGCAAGACGGTAGGGATTCTCCTTCACGTTGTCGATGCTTTCCTTGCCATACTGTCGGTAGATCTTGGCGGCATAGGCAGTGCTCACACCATACTGCTGCAGAAAGATCATCACGTTCTTGATGTCCTTCTGCTTCTCCCAACTGTCGCGGATTTTCTCCACGCGTTTCTTTCCGATTCCGGCAACCTCGTAGAGTCGTTCGATGTCATCTTCTATTACCTCGATGGTTTCCGTTCCGAATCTCTCTACTATCAGATGTGCAAACTTCGGACCGATGCCTTTCACCAGTCCGCTGCCCAGGTATTTCTCGATTCCATATACGGTGGCAGGCATTACCTCTTCCCAGGTTTCGCAGGCAAACTGCTGTCCGTATCGCTTGTCCATCTTCCAGTCGCCATTGCACAGCAGTACCGCTCCCACTGGAACATCCAGCAGGTTTCCCACCAGGGTAACCAGGTCGGAATATCCCTTCACCTTGACTTTCATCACGGAATATCCGTTCTCCTGATTCTGGTAGGTAATCCGTTCTACCACGCAGCGTATCTTGATCATAACTTCTTTAATATATTCTTCAATATATTATCTTTCGATGATGTGATTGATAACGATTCCTGCTATTGCCATTCCGAATGTAGCGGTGATGTGGCAGAGTGAGCCGTTGATCTGTGCCTTCGTAGATGTCCATTCGTCCTCTACGAGTCGCTGGTCGCTTATGTTCTGCATCGGCTTTTCCTCGCTGAACACGCACTGGAATTTGCGGCGGGGGAAGGTCTTGTTCTTCTTGAATTTCTTGCGCAGGGCTCTTGCCAGCGGATCGCCATCAACCTTCCAGAACTCAGCCTTCCTCACCATGAAAGGGTCGCGGCGGAGGGCTGCTCCCATCGAAGATACGAAGGTGATTTCCTTCGGAAGAGCAGTGGCACGCAGAATCAGGTCAGCCTTGTCCTTCAGCGAGTCGATGGCGTCGATGATGTAGTCGTATTCCTCCATGTGGAACTCTTCTGCAGTTTCTGCCTGGTAGATTTTCTGATAGGCCGTGATGTTGGCTTCAGGGTTGATTTCAAGCAGGCGGTCGCGCAGCGCATCTACCTTCACCTGGCCGATGGTGCGGCTTGTTGCCATCAGCTGGCGGTTGCAGTTGCTCACGCATACATGGTCGCTATCCACGATGGTGATGTTGCGCACGCCGCTGCGCACCAGTCCCTCTGCGCACCATGAGCCCACGCCTCCGATTCCGAAGATGAGGACTCGTGCTTCCTGAATTTTTTCAAGATTATCTTTTCCCAGGAGCAGTTCTGTGCGTCGCTGCATTCCCCGTTCCATTGTTGTGATTTGATTTCCCATTCAATTATCTTTTTTATTATCTTTCAACTTTGCTTTGCGCAATTCAGGTGCAAAGATACAAATAATAATTCGAAAAGTAATCATCCGACTGTTTTTTTGTTTAGAAAAATCTTCCTATTCTTCCATAATCTGCATGATGCGCCTGATGTTTCTGTTGCGATGGTTGATGATGAGCGGAACACGTTCTACCACCACCATGGATGTGTCGAGGCCCAAAGCCTTAGGCTCGTCAATGCCTATCTTGCCGATAAGGGCATAGATGGTCATCAGCAGGTTCTGCTGACGGTTGTCGGAACTCTCCGGGTAATATACGCGGTGGATGATGATGAAGCGGAAATCGCCAGGAATTCCGTTTTTGCGGAGCGAAGGATAGGTGCTTCTCAAATCCACCTTCCTGCTGGCCACCAGGTCTTCTACCACTTGTCGCAGATAGAGGCTCACCCTAGGCTCAATGCGGAAACCTATGCGCATGGTTACACTGTAGAGGGTGTCGGGAACCAGAGTCTCGCAACTGTACTCCAGCGTGTCAGGAGTATCTGCAAATTCCAGATTGATAAGCCAGTAATGGTCAGCACGCTTGGGCTGCTTGTTGATGATGGAATAGAGCAGCTTGTCATCCACCGCACCTTCCTTGTCGGCATGGTTCACATAAACCAGATTGGATGCGTACTTGGGGATGCTCTCGTCGGCCTTGATATCGGAGATAATCTGATAATACTCATCCAGCGGTTTGGTACTGATGTAATGATGGCGGATCTTGATGGCGCGGACCCATACATACATCATCAGGAACAGGATTCCGCCAATAAGCATCGTACACCATCCTCCTGCGAGGAATTTTGACAGGTTGGCGGCAAGGAAAATGCCCTCAATCACGCAATATGCGCCCATAAAGAGCAGGATGAAGATGCGCGCCACACCCTTGGTGCGCAGGTAGAAACCGAGCAGCAGGGTGGTCATCAGCATGGTGATGGTGATGGCGAGTCCGTAGGCTGCCTCCATGTGCGAGGAGTCGCGGAAGAGCAGGATGATGAGAACCACGCCGATGTACATGGCGAGGTTGATCATCGGGATATAGAGCTGTCCCTTTACATGGGTAGGATGCTTGATTCGCATGCGTGGCCAGAAGTGCAGGTTCATGGCTTCGCTCAATATGGAGAAGGTGCCGCTGATAAGTGCCTGACTGGCAACGATTGCCGCACCCGTGGCCATGATGATGGCAAAAATCAGCATGTTCTGGGGCATGATGGAAAAGAACGGATTCACGGAGGAGGCAGTCTGGATATGGTTCAGCACCCATGCTCCCTGACCCAGATAGTTGAGGATGAGCATGGCCTTTACGAAAAGCCAGCTGATGGTGATGTTCTTTCTGCCGCAGTGACCCAGGTCGGAGTAAAGAGCCTCAGCACCGGTGGTACAGAGGAACACGGCACCCAGAATCAGAAACCACTCTGGCGATTTTGCCAGCAGCATGGCAGCATAGTAGGGGTTGAAGGCCTTCAGAATCAATGGGTAAGAGGTGATGCTGAAAGCTCCCGTTACGCCCAGCAGCAGGAACCATATCAGCATGAATACTCCGAACGATTTGCCAATGCTCTCTGTACCAAAGCGTTGCACAAAGAAGATGATGGTGATGATGCCCAGTGTGATGGGGATGACTGGCAGGTGGGGACTGATGCTTTCGAGTCCTTCGATGGCAGTGGTAACCGTGATGGCAGGGGTGATGATTCCATCTGCCAGCAAGGTGCTGGCACCGATGATGGCCAATAAGTAAATCCATTTTCTCTTCATCTTGCGCAACAGGGCGTAGAGGGCGAGAATGCCTCCTTCGCCATTGTTGTCGGCACGCAGCGCCACACATACGTATTTGATGGTGGTCTGCAGGGTGAGTGTCCAGATGATGCACGACAATGCACCCAGGATGGTGCTCTCGTTGATGGCTTCACCCGTGTGCAGGATGGCTTTCATCACGTAGAGTGGGGATGTACCTATATCTCCAAACACGATGCCCAGAGTGATGAGCAATCCCAGGAAGCCTACTCGATGATGGCAGGCTACTGAACTTTCCGAATTTTCTCTCATATAACTTCTCTTATTAAATTAAAATATTATCCTTCTTTACATTAAGGAATTATCCTTTGTATTATCCTTTTTACATTAAGGAATTATCCTTATGTGAACATAAAATATCCCTTTTTTGATTATAAATTTGGGTGCAAAGGTATGAACATAAGTGGTAAAAAATGATTTGTTTAACAAGATTTATCCGTTTTAACTTTCGTTTTAATCGACAGTAAGTGACTGTTTGGAAGATGTAAAAAAAGGTGATATTCTTTCTCTGAGTCAAAAAAAGCCCCATCTACTATCCGAATCTTCATTCATGCTGAAATCGGAAAGTAGGTGGGGTTCATCAGATGAAGGTCACCACATTTGATGCTTCGTTATATTTACATATTTACGCAGTTTTGCGATACTCGCTTGGTGTCTTGCCCGTCTGTGCCTTGAAAAAGCGGACGAAGTGCTGAGGATACTCAAAGCCTAGGTGGTGGCTGATTTGTGTGATGGTTAAGGTTTCATCCACAAGTAGTTGGCGGGAAGCCGAAAGCAGCCGGTCGTTGATCAGACTCTTTGCAGTTCTGCCAGTCTCAGTCTTGACCAATTCACCGAAATATTTAGTTGAATAGCAGCATTTGTCGGCAAAGTAGGCTACGGTAGGCAGACCTTCATGCTCCGCCTTCTGGGCAATGTATTCATCGAGTAGAGATATGAACTTCTTTACTACCGAATGATTTATTTCCTCGCGTGTGATAAACTGACGATCGTAGAAGCGCAGACAATAGTTCAGCAGCAACTCGATGTTAGAAACGATGAGTTCACGCGAATGCCTATCTATAGGATGCTCTAGTTCCTGTCCAATCATTGAGAGCACGTCACGGAAGATGTTTACCTCGGCAGCGGATAAATGTAGTGCTTCGTTGCTTGTATAGTCGAAGAACTCATAGCGGGAGATGTTCTTGCCAAGCTGGGTGCGGTTGAGCAGCTCGGGATGGAAAACCAATACCGTATATTTGGCAAGCGGAACTCCTGGAATGGGTTCTACTTTAATCGATTGTCCTGGAGCAAACGAGGTTACGGTCATCTCGTCAAAATCATATTCTGTTCTGCCGTATGACAATTTGCAGCCCTTGTTTTCCTTCAGGAAGAGGGCATAAAGTCCGTAGTGATGCACAGCCTCCTGAATAGGAGAGGTGTTCTCTACACGCGCAATGCTTACCAGAGGATGAAGTGTTTTCACCCCTATGTAGTCATTGAACTCCTGTATGGTATTAAAGAAAAATTCCTTCATGATCACTTGCAAAACTTGAATTAATGTTATTTAATCATGTTATACTCCTCATCGCTCACAGCCTCCAGCCATTCGTTGGAGGTGTTCTCGCCAGGTATTTCAAAGGCGAGGTGGGCAAACCAGCTGT
>ERZ1034781.529-NODE-529-length-19606-cov-11.356555_pt1 | contig 19606 bp, 12 predicted proteins | sample MGYA00520700_ERZ1034781 | MGnify/ENA primary metagenome ERZ1034781 (study PRJEB33766, sample SAMN09781709) | gut metagenome | biome: gut microbiome | host: Homo sapiens | place: Madagascar | study: EMG produced TPA metagenomics assembly of the PRJNA485056 data...
CGGCATATCTCCAAAGTAGATGTTCAGCATGGTATCACCTCGCAGATGTGAGTCACTTGTTATTATTGTACCTTCTTTTCGCCCGCAAAACAAGACGCAAAAAACCGCCCCGGCTTCCTGTTACGGAAACCGGGGCGGTCATATACTTTATTGGTGCTTTCTCAAGCCCTCACGCAATCACTTGCGGGGGTTCTTGATAGCAGCCTGAGCCGCAGCGAGGCGGGCGATGGGCACACGGAAGGGAGAGCAGCTGACGTAGTCCAGACCAACGTTGTGGCAGAACTCGACGCTCGTGGGATCGCCGCCGTGCTCGCCGCAGATGCCCAGACCCAGATCGGGGCGGGTCTCGCGGCCATCGTGGGCAGCCATCTTGACCAGCTTGCCGACGCCGACCTGATCGAGGTGCTGGAACGGATCGCTCTCGTAGATCTTGTTCTCGTAGTATGCGCCGAGGAACTTGGCAGCATCGTCACGGCTGAAGCCGAAGGTCATCTGGGTCAGGTCGTTGGTGCCGAAGCTGAAGAACTCAGCCTCCTTGGCGATCTCACCGGCGGTCAGAGCGGCGCGCGGGATCTCGATCATGGTACCGACCAGATACTTCATGTCAACGCCAGCAGCAGCGATCAGCTCGTCCGCGACCTTGACGACAACATCCTTGACGAACTTCAGCTCCTTGACCTCGCCGACCAGCGGGATCATGATGTGGGGGGTGATCATGTAGCCAGTCTCAGCAGAGACGTTCAGGGCTGCCTTGATGACAGCGCGGGTCTGCATCGCGGCGATCTCCGGGTAGGTGACGGCCAGACGGCAGCCACGGTGACCCATCATGGGGTTGAACTCGTGCAGGGAAGAAACGACGTTCTTCAGGTCATCGAAGCTCATGCCCATATCGGCAGCCAGCTCCTTGATGTCCTCGTCCTTGGTGGGCAGGAACTCGTGCAGAGGCGGGTCCAGATAACGAATGGTCATCGGGCGCTCACCCATGATGCGGTACATCGCCTCGAAGTCACCCTGCTGGAACGGCTCGACCTTGGCCAGAGCAGCCTCGCGCTCTTCCACGGTACGGGCGCAGATCATCTCACGGACAGCCTTGATGCGGTCCTCAGCGAAGAACATGTGCTCGGTACGGCACAGGCCGATGCCCTCAGCACCCAGATCCACTGCCTGCTGTGCATCGCGCGGGTTATCCGCATTGGTCATGACCAGCAGCTGACGAGCTGCGTCAGCCCAGCCCATGAAGCGGTTGAAGTTCTTGTTGCCGGTAGCGGCGACGGTTGCGACCTGCTCGCCGTAGATGTTGCCGGTGGAGCCGTCGATGGAGATCCAATCGCCCTCGACGAACTTGTGGCCGTTGATCTCGAAGGTCTTAGCCTCTTCGTCGATCTTGACCTCGTTGTCGTTGCCGCAGCCGGAGACACAGCAGGTGCCCATACCACGGGCAACAACGGCTGCGTGGCTGGTCATGCCGCCGCGGACGGTCAGGATGCCCTGAGAGACCTGCATGCCCACGATATCCTCGGGGCTGGTCTCCAGACGGACCAGAACGACCTTCTTCATCTTGCCGGACTTGACCATCTCCTCTGCCTCTTCAGCAGTGAAGACGATCTGGCCGCAGGCAGAACCGGGAGAAGCTGCCAGACCCTTGCCGACGACCTCTGCAGCCTTCAGGGCAGCGGCGTCGAACTGGGGATGCAGCAGGGTATCCAGCTGCTTGGGCTCCACGCGCAGGACAGCCTCCTGCTCGGTGATCATGCCCTCGTCCACCAGATCGCAGGCGATCTGCAGAGCAGCCTGAGCGGTACGCTTGCCGTTACGGGTCTGCAGCATATACAGGTGGCCGTCCTCGATGGTGAACTCCATATCCTGCATATCGCGGAAGTAGTTCTCCAGACGGGTAGCGATCTCAACGAACTGATCGTACACCTCAGGCATCTGATCCTTCAGGTGGCTGATGGGAGAAGGAGTGCGCACGCCGGCAACAACGTCCTCGCCCTGTGCATTGATCAGGTACTCGCCCATCAGCTTCTTAGCGCCGGTGGCGGGGTCACGGGTGAATGCAACGCCGGTGCCGGAACGGTCGCCGGAGTTACCAAATGCCATCTGCTGCACGTTGACAGCGGTGCCCCACTCGTAGGGGATCTCGTTCATCTTACGATAAACGTTTGCACGGGGGTTATCCCAGCTGCGGAAGACGGCCTTGACAGCCTCGATCAGCTGATCGCGGGGATCCTGCGGGAAGGGTTTGCCCTCGTTCTCTTCGTAGATCTTCTTGAAGACGCCGACCAGTTCCTTCAGGTCGTCAGCCGTCAGGTCCACGTCGTTCTTGACGCCCTTGGCTTCCTTCATCTTATCGATCTCGACTTCGAACAGGCTCTTCGGGACCATCATAACGACGTCCGCGAACATCTGGACGAAGCGGCGGTAGCAGTCATAAGCGAAACGGGCGTTGTTGGTCTTCTTTGCCAGACCCTCAACAGCCTCGTCGTTCAGGCCGAGGTTCAGGATGGTGTCCATCATGCCGGGCATGGACTGACGTGCGCCGGAACGGACGGAGACCAGCAGGGGGTTCTCGTTATCACCGAAGGTCTTGCCGGTGATCTTCTCCAAGCCCTTGAGGTGCTCGAAGATGTCAGCAGTGATCTCGTCATTGATCTGACGGCCGTCTGCATAGTACTGGGTGCAGGCCTCGGTGGTGATGGTGAAGCCCTGCGGCACCGGCATACCGGCTGCGGTCATCTCAGCCAGACCGGCGCCCTTGCCGCCCAGAGTATTCTTCATGGTGACCTTGTCGCCGCCGAAGGCGTTGTTGCCCTCGCTGAAGTAGTACAGATACTTTTTGCTCATGCGTTGTTTACCTCCCAATTGTGGCCCCCGGTGCTTTGCTCCGGCGGTCTCATCGTTTGCTCACAATTCTGATACGATGAACATTGTCATGTGAATGCTAAACTATTATACCAGAAAATCCCCGTCTTGCCACCATGCAAAACACCGAATTTGTTTGATAATTTTTGTGCAATCCCTTGCATTTTACTCAGTTTTTGAGTAATATAGAATGGGAGAGATTTCGAGAGGTTTTTGGTTTCTGGAGCCGTTTTTCGGCTTGTTGGATACAACTTTCTATCCAATGTGCAGGATCGTGGACAATGTACCAGAAATTTGTCGGAGTTTCTCCTCATCATGGATACAACAAAAAGGTCATTTCGTCCCGAAGGAGGGATCAGTTTATGGAATCTGTTTCCAATAACGCGCTGGAGGCTGCCCGCGCAAAGCTGGCCGAAGCCGAGGCAAAGCGGGAAGCGCTCCTGCTGCGCCACATCGCAAACGGCGTAAACATCGCAAGCCGCACCGTGGAGATCGACGAGGGCGTGGTCATTGCGCCGGGTGCCACCATTCTGGCGGGCACCATCCTGCGCGGCAGGACCGTCATCGGCGCGGGCTGTGTCATCGGCCCCAACAGCCTCATCGAGGACAGCACCGTGGACGAGGGCACCACCGTCAACGCCAGCCAAGTTTACGGCAGCCACCTCGGCCCCCACAACAACATCGGCCCCTTCACCCATGTGCGGGTGAACACCGTCACCGATTACGGCGTCCATCTGGGCGCTTACGTGGAGACCAAAAACTCCAACTTTGCCCGCGGCAACACGGTCAGCCACCTGACCTACATCGGCGACAGCGACGTGGGCAAGTACTGCAACTTCGGCTGCGGCACCGTCACCTGCAACTATGACGGCAAGGATAAGTTCCGCACGCAGATCGGCGACTATTGCTTCATCGGCTGCAACACCAACTTGGTGGCCCCGGTCAAGGTAGGCGACGGCGCCTATACCGCTGCAGGCAGCACCATCACCAAGGATGTGCCCGCACAGGCGCTGGGCATCGCCCGCGACCGCCAGACCAACCTCGAAGGCTGGGCTGCCCCCAAGATGGAAGTCTACATCGCCAAAAAGAAGAAGCTGGAGGATGCGCAGGGCAAGTAAGCGTCCGTTCCCGTTTTCACCGCCGCACCGCTGGGCCGTGTGGCGGTTTTTTCGCGTTTGACGATATTTCGATTCAAAATGTATATCTTTTTATCCGCGCGTATGATATACTAAGAACTTGCTTTCAAAGCATCATCAAAAGACAGGAAAAGGCAAATCACGATATGAATGCAACTGACATCTGGCTGATCGCCGGGCTGGGCAACCCGGAGCCCAAATACGACGGCACCCGCCACAACGCCGGGTTCGCCGCGCTGGACTCCCTCGCCGCCAAGTGGGGCATCGCGGTCAGCAAAACCAAATTTCAGGGCCTGTGGGGCCAAGGGGAGGTAGACGGCCACAAGGTCGTGCTGCTCAAGCCCCTGACCTACATGAACCTTTCGGGCGACTCCATCGCCCCGCTGGCGGGCTTCTTCAAAATCCCCGCCGACCACGTCATCGTCCTGTGCGACGATATCACCCAGAACCCCGGCAAGCTCCGCATCCGGCCCTCCGGTTCGGCGGGCGGCCACAACGGCCTGAAGAGCATCATCGCCCGCCTCGGCGGCGAGAACTTCCCCCGCATCCGCATCGGCGTCGGAGCCAAGCCCCGCCCGGACTACGATCTGGCCGACTGGGTGCTGGGCAAGTTCCCGCCCGACGATGCCAAGGCCATGGCCGACCGGTATCCCGATTTGGAGGCCGCAGCGAAGCTCATCATGGATGGCAAGCTGGGGCTGGCACAGAGCAAGTATAATGGATGATTGCGCTGCGTTGCAGCGCAATCATCCTCAGCCCACTGCGAAAGGAGGTCCACGATGTACGAATCCCTGCTGAAAAACACGGCAGAGTACCAGAAAATTTCTGCGAGCCTTGCCGCGCCGGGCCCGGCAGCGCTGTTCGGGCTGCCTCCGGCGGGCCGGGCGCTGCTGTATGCGGCGCTGCAAAAAGACCTTGGGCGGGTGCTCTGCATCGTGACGCCCGGCGAGGCTGAGGCCACCCACTTTGCGGATGACCTCAAGGCGCTGGGGCTGACGGCAGCGGTCTTCCCGCCCCGCGACTTCATGCTCCGCCCGGTGGAGGGCGCGGGCCGCGAGTACGAGTACCGGCGGCTGTCGGTGCTGGGCGCACTGGCGGGCGGGCGGCTGAATGCCGTCTGCGTCCCGGCGGAGGCGCTTTTGCAGTACACCGTCCCCCGCGACGAGTTTTTGAAGAACACCCTCACCCTCAAGCCCGGCATGGTCTACAACCGGGAGGCGCTGGTGGAGCGGCTCTTCTCCGCCGGATACGTCCGCCGCAGTCAGGTGGACGGCCCCGGCCAGTTCAGCGTCCGCGGCGACATCGTGGACATTTACGCCCCCGATATGCGCCAGCCCGCCCGTATCGAATATTGGGACGACGAGATTGATTCGCTGGCCTCCTTCGACCTGCTGACCCAGCGGCGGGACGGCGCACTGGAAAAAATTTACCTCTCCCCCGCCCGCGAGGTGCTGTTCGGCAGCACGGCCGACACCGCCGAGGCCCTGCGCGCGGCTCAGAAGAAAGCCCGCGGCAAGCACCGCGCCGCACTGGAAAAGGCCATGGAAGCCGACCTGTCCCAGCTGGACTCCGGCCTGATGCCCGAAGCCATGGACAAATACTATGGTCTCCGCTACCCCGCCCCGGCCACCCTGCTGGACCATCTCGACAGCCCCCTCTTCGTGCTGGACGAAGTGGGCGGCATCCGGGACGCTCAGAAGGCCACCGAGTTCCGCCGCAGCGAAGAGCTGACCGGTCTGCTGGAAGAAGGCGTTCTCTGCCCCGGTCTGGACGTGCTGTATCAGACCATAGACGACCTCGTCATCGCCGCCCAGAAGCAGAGCACCCTGCTGTGCGAAAACTTCCTGCGCGGCATGAACGAGTTCCAGTTGAAAGCCCTCATCAACGCCGAGGCCTTTGCCGCCCCCAACTGGGGCGGTGACATGGCGTCTCTCCGGGAGGACCTCGACCCCCTCATCGCACAGGGGTATGCGGTCACCCTCTTCGCCGGCACGCCCAAGGGCGCAGCGGCCCTGACCCGCGACCTTGCGGACAAGGGCTACGCCGTCAGCATGAGCCGGGACGTCCGCCCCGCCAAGGGGCTGGTGCAGGTGCTGCCCGGCCACCTGACCGCCGGGTGCACCTTCCCCTTCGCCCGCATGGCGGTCATCTCCTCCCGGCGGCACGGGCTGGACGAAGCCTCCGCCGAAGCGAAGAAGCGGAAAAAGAATAAAAACGCCCTGTCCAGCCTGTCGGACATCAAGCCCGGCGACTATGTGGTGCACCAGAGCCACGGCATCGGCATGTATGCGGGCATCCAGCGTCTTGAGGTGCAGGGTGCCATCAAGGATTACCTGAAGATCCAGTATTCCGGCTCGGACGTGCTGTATGTTCCCGTCACCCAGCTGGACCTGCTCAGCCGCTACACCGCCCCCGGCGACGAGGAAAAGGTGAAGCTGGCAAAACTGGGCGGAACCGAGTGGCAGCGCACCCGCGCCAAGGTCAAAAAGGCCACCGAGGAGATGGCGCAGGAGCTCATTGAGCTGTACGCCCGCCGCCGACAGGCCACCGGCTACGCCTTCCCGCCCGACGGCGACTGGCAGAGCGACTTCGAGGCCCGGTTCGAGTACGACGAGACCGACGACCAGCTCAACGCCACCTCCGAGATCAAAAAGGATATGGAGCGCGGCTATCCCATGGACCGTCTGCTCTGCGGCGACGTGGGCGTGGGTAAGACCGAAGTAGCCCTGCGGGCCGCGTTCAAGTGCGTCATGGGCGGCAAGCAGTGCGCCATCCTTGCGCCCACCACTCTGCTGGCGTGGCAGCACTACAACACCATCCTTTCCCGGATGGAAGCTTTCCCCGTCAAGGTCGGGATGCTCTCCCGCTTCCGCACCGCCAAGCAGCAGAAAGAGACCCTGCGGGGCTTACAGGCAGGCAGCGTGGACATCGTGGTGGGCACCCACCGGCTGCTGTCGAAGGACGTCCGCTTCCACGACCTCGGCCTTGTCATCATCGACGAAGAGCAGCGCTTCGGCGTCAAGCACAAGGAAAAGCTGAAGGAAAACTTCATCGGCGTGGATATGCTGACCCTCTCGGCCACCCCCATCCCCCGCACCCTGAACATGGCCATGAGCGGCATCCGGGACCTGTCCACCATCGAGCAGCCGCCCATCGAGCGGCAGCCCGTGGAGACCTTCGTTTTGGAGTACAACGACGTCATCCTCGCCGAAGCCATGAAGAAGGAGCTAGCCCGCGGCGGTCAGGTCTACTACCTGCACAACCGGGTGGACAACATTGAGTCCTGCGCCGCCCACGTCAGCCAGATGGTACCCGGTGCCCGCATCGGCATCGCCCACGGCAAAATGACCGAGGAGGAGCTGAACCCCGTCTGGCAGCACCTGCTGAACGGTGAGATCGACATCCTCGTCTGCACCACCCTCATCGAAACGGGCATTGACGTGCGCAACTGCAACACCCTTATCATCGAGGACGCCGACCGGATGGGTCTGGCTCAGCTCTATCAGATCCGGGGCCGGGTAGGCCGTTCGGGCCGGAAAGCCTACGCCTACTTCACCTTCCGGCGGGACAAGACCCTTTCTGACATTGCCCAGAAGCGGCTTTCCGCCATCCGGGAGTTCACGGCCTTCGGCTCCGGTTTCCGCATCGCCATGCGCGACCTTCAAATTCGCGGCGCGGGCAGTCTGCTGGGCCACAGCCAGCACGGCCACATGGAGGCCGTGGGCTATGACCTCTATGTCAAGATGCTGGGGCAGGCCATCGCGCGGGCCAAAGGCGAGCCCATCCAGCGGGACAAGAGCGAATGCCTTGTGGACCTGCGGGTGGACGCCTACATCCCCGAAAAATATATTGCCGACGGCCCCGGCCGGATCGAGGCCTACAAGCGGATCGCCGCCATCCAGACCCCCGAAGATGCCGCCGACGTGCTGGACGAGCTGATCGACCGCTACGGCGACCCGCCCCCCTCGGTCAGCGACCTTGTCAACGTCTCCCTTGTCCGCGTTCAGGCCACCGCCGTGGGCGTGTACGAGGTCACCCAGAAAAAGGATACCCTCGTGCTTCAGGTGGAGACGCTGGACGTGCCCATGATCCGGGGGCTGCTCGTGGCCTTCAATGGCCGCGTTACCGCCGGGGCGGGCAGCAAGCCCTACCTCTCCGTCACTCTTCAGAAAGATGAAAAGCCGCTGGAATTGCTGCAAAGCATCCTGAAGGCAATGGGAGAGATCTTAAAAGATAAATAACTCCTTCCGTCATCGCATTCGCGATGCCACCTCCCTCTGGGAGGGAGGCTTTTGGCCCCCTCCCAGAGGGGGCTGTCGAGCGAACGCGAGACAGAGGGAGTTACAAAAAATAGGAGTAATATTATGAAACGCAAACTTCCCGCACTTTTCTGTGCACTGGCCCTCATCCTCAGCCTTGCGGGCTGCGTCATTTCCACCCCGGACACGGTGGGCACCATCGGCGATATGGAGATCACCTCCGGCCTGTATCTGCTGGCCCAGTACAACGCCTACCAGTCCGCCGCGAACCTCGCCTCCTCCGATCAGGACGCCGCCAACGTCAAGAGCTTTTTGAAGGAGACCATCACCACCGATCCCGACAGCGGCGAGACCGCCACCGTCAGCGACTATATCGCCGACCAGACCCAGAAGAATCTGGAACTGTACGCCGCCGTCGAGTCCCGCTTCGACGAACTGGGCGGCCAGCTCACCGAGGCCGAGGAGTCTCAGGCCGACAGCTACGCTTCACAGCTGATGGACCAGTACGCCGACACCTACAAGGCCAACGGCATCGGTCTGGAGACCCTCAAGCGCTTCGAGCGCATCCTGCTCAAGAGCAATGATCTGCTGGAGCTCGTGTACGGCCAGAACGGCGAGACCCCCGTCTCCGACGCCGACCTGACCAGCCACCTCGAAACCAGCATGTACGAGCTGGCTTACTACACCGTCCCCCTCTACAACACCAGCACCTACGCCTTCGCCGACGATGACCAGAAAGCCGAGATGCTCTCGCTGGCACAGGCCGCCGTGGACAGCTACAATGCCACTGCCCCGGACGATGCCGCCGCCCAGTTCGCCGCCTTCAACACCGCCGCGTCCAACGCGCTGAGCGGCATCTACGCCGTGCTGGATTCCACCGTCCCCGCTGACAGCACCACCTCCCTGCAGACCGAACTGCTGGGCAGCAGCACCCTCGGCTCGACCTTCACCGCCGAGGGCTCTGCCGACGCCATCCGTGCCCTGCACTGCGGCGACGCCGTGGCCGTGCAGTATTCGTCCCTCTCCCTCATCATGGCGGTCCGCCTCGACCCGCTGGACGGCTCTTCGCTGGACGCCGTCCGCTCGCAGGTGCTGAGTGACCTGAAGAGCGACGAGCTGGCCGACGCCCTCGCCGACTACGGCGCTTCCATGGAGCATCACCTTGATGCTCCCGCGATGAACAAACTCCCCGCTTCCAAGATCGAACCGGCAAGCTCGTCCAATCGCTAAGATCGCCCCCCTCACATGGTATCCTTTCAGAATCCAATCATCCCGATTTCGATTCTGTCAAATAACAACGCCAAGGCCCCCGGAAGCAGCAACCTTCCGGGGGCCTTGGGCGTTCTATCCTATCATCAGGTCAGTCTCTCAAACTCCGCTTCCAGCGCCTCATTTGCGGCGCGAACGGCGGCGGGGTCGGGCTTGAGGGCCGCGCGGTCGTAGGTGAACAGGCCGTTCACCTCGTCCTCCACATCGCTCACTTGGGTGTACACCAGCGCAGACAGGCCGTTTTTGAGCTGAGGGAGCACGGTGTCCCGCTGCAATTTCTGGTAGCGTTCCGTCAACTCGGCGCGGCTCTTGGCCGTGCCGTAGCCGTAGGTTTTGCGGGGCGGCTCATGGCCGGGCATGGGCCACGCGATGCCGCCGTATTCGCTCAGGGCCGCCACCCGCTTGCCGGGCCGGACCCGGAGGGGGTAGAAATAGTTGTGGCGGGAATCCACATCCCCGCCGCCTTGGTCGTACCAGCCGCTCGCCTCGTCCACAAGGCGGCTGGGGTCGAGGGCGCGCAGGGCCTCCACAGCCTTGGCCGCGTCGAACTGGCCCCACCCCTCGTTGAAGGGCACCCAGCAGCCGATGCAGGGATGCCCACGCAGAGCCTCCACGGTAGCTTCCAGCTCCCGGCGGTATGTTTCCCGGCTGGCCTCGCTCCGGCGGCTCAGAAGGCCCCGCAGGGCCGCGCCGTCGGGCAGGTGCCGCAGCAGGGGCTGGAACACGTTGGTCAGGTAGGTCACGAACCAGAGCTTGTAGGGCTCGCCGCCGTTCACCATGTCCTGCCAGACGATAAGGCCTAGCTTATCGCAATGGTAGTACCAGCGCTGGGGTTCGATCTTCGCGTGCTTGCGCAGGAGGTTGAAGCCCAGCTCCTTCACGGTCTGCAATTCGTGGACCACCACCCCGTCGGAGGGCGGAGTGTAGAGGCCTTCCGGCCAGTAGCCTTGGTCCAGCAAGCCGTTCAGCAGAATAGGCTCCCCGTTCAGGCAGAAGCGCAGGATGCCCTTCTTGTCCGGCTCACAGCTCCATTTCCGCAGCGCGAAATAGCTGTGCACCGTGTCGAAGCTCTCTTCGCCGCCCTGCGTCGTGCCCACGGTCAGGTCGTAGAGGAAGGGGCTGGCCGGACTCCACGGGAAGAAGTGCTCCTCCGGGATGGTCAGGGTCACCTCGCCGTCTTGGCCGGCCTCGTCGCTGCCCCAGTCCTCGGCGATGGTCACGCCGCCCGCCCGCACCACGGCCCAGAGGTTCGCCGCGCCGCCGGGCTGGGCCGTGTGGGCCTTGACCGTCACGGTGCGGGCATCGTAGTCCGGGGTGATGGTCAGGGTCTCGATGTAGTTGTCCGGCACCCGCTCCAGCCAGACGGTCTGCCAGATGCCGCTCTGGGCCGGGTAGAACATCCCGCCGGGCTTGAGGGCCTGCTTGCCCCGCGCTTGGTGCCCGGTGCCGGTGGGGTCCTGCACAGCCACCCACAGGCGGTTGTGGTCGGCGTTCAGCGCGTCGGTGATGTCGAACGTAAAGGGCCAGTAGCCGCCCCGGTGGCCGCCCACCAGATGCCCGTTGACCTGCACCGCGCAGGCGTGATCCACGGCCCCGAAGTGGAGCAGCACCCGGCCGCCCTCCCCCGCGGGCGGGGCAAAGCTGCGGTGGTAGTGGAGCCACTCGCCGGGCCGGAGCGTCCGCCCCACGCCGGAGGCTTTCGCCTCCGGGGAGTAGGGCACCAAGATGTCGCCGTCCCACTGGGGCGGGAGCTTGGCCGATTTTGTGATGGCGTACTGCCACACACCGTTCAGGCTTTCGAAGCTGTCCCGCCGCAGCGCGGGGCGGGGGTATTCCGGCAGCGGGTGCTGGGGTCTCGATGATTTCGGCGCTTGGGGCATTGGGGATCACCGCCTTTTGCAGTTTGTTGTATTTGACCCCATTCTAGCACAGAAGCGCGGCCTTGTATAGAAGCTTTCCGCATATCGCGGGTCCGCCCCGCATACAATGCTTCCAGAACCAAACAAGGGTGGGAGGCATGGGCATGTTTGTGGTCACACTGAACAAAGCAAGTTTGAAGAAATTCGGCATCGGGGCCATGTGCTGTGCGCTGGTGGCATTCAGCGCCCTGCTGGGGCGGTACATCAGCACCCGCACAGTCAGCGTTTCGGCCAGCGTGAACAAGATCGAGAGCGCACAGGATATCCAGACGTGGTTCACGGGCTACGGGCTGGATGTGGACGGCGCGTCCATCACGGCGGATAAGGTCAAGATCCCCCGCAAGTGGGACGACAGCTTCTCGGCCTTCAACGGCGTGGTGCAGCAGAGCGGGCTCGACCTTACCCGCTACAAAGGAAAAACCGTCGAAAAGTGGACGGCTCTTATCCCCGCCGCCAGCAAGGGCGATCTGAGCCAGTATGGCGTGCTGCTGGTCTACCGGAAAAAGGCCATCGGGGCGTATTTACTGGAGAAGCCCTCCGGCACCGTCACCGGCATCAAAGACGCCCAGAGCGCAGCGCTCAGCGAGGAGACCCCCGCCGAGGAAGTCTCCGGCGAGGATTACAGCGGTGATTGGGGCGAGCGGCATGACGAGGAGCTGGGCGCTTCCGACCAAGCGCAGCAGACCTCCGGCGAGGACTACAGCGGCGACTGGGGCGAGCGCCACGACGAAGAGCTTTCCGCCGCCGATCAGGCCCAGCAGACCTCCGGTGAAGATTACAGCTACACCGATCTTCCCCTCGACGCAGAGGGGTATCCCGTCGAATAACCTCTGTTTAAAATTTTCCACAAAAAATTCTGTTGAACTATACCAAAAAAACCGTATAAAAATCAGCGAAATGAAATGGTGAAAAATGAACGATCCGGGTTTATAATAGAGGCAGGATATCCCGCAGCAAGATCGGCTGCGTCCGGCGCGGCCAACGGCCCCGGATTTTTAAGATGATGATAAGGGATATCGGTAAGGAGAAATGAGCATGAAGGAATTCCAGTACACCGTCAAGGATGCCTGTGGCATCCACGCACGCCCCGCCGGGCTTCTGGTCAAGGTCGTCAAGGGCTTTTCCAGCACCGCGACCCTTGAGAAGAACGGCAAGACCTGCGACCTGCGCAAGCTGATGGCCCTGATGGGCATGGGCGTCAAGCAGGGCGAGACCGTCACCATCAAGGTCGAGGGTGAGGACGAGGACGCCGCAGCAGAAGCGATCCAGAAGTTCCTGAGCGAGAACGTCTGAGCACCAGCGAACCAAAGCCCTTGCGGGAACTCCCTGCGGGGGCTTTTTCGCACAATGGAATATTTTGATGAGAAGGAGAAATGAACGATGCAGGTAGGCACCGGCAAAAGCATCCTGAATGGGATCGCGATCGGCAAACTGAAACTTTACAAGAAAAAAGATACGGTGATCTCCACGGCAGACGCGGCCGACCCCGCTGCCGAGGAGGCCCGCTTTGAAGCGGCCCGCGCCAAGGCCATCGACCAGCAGACCGCCCTGTACGAAAAGGCACTGGACGAGGCGGGTGAGGACATCGCCGAGGTGTTCAACATCCACGCCATGATGCTGGACGACGACGACTTCGTGGACACCATCAAGGAGATCATCAACGGCCAGCACAAGTGCGCGGAGTACGCCGTCAAGACTGCGGGCGACAATCAGGCCGCCGTCTTCGCGGCCATGGATGACCCCTATCTTCAGGCCCGCAGCGCAGACGTCATCGACATTGCACAGGCCATGCTGGACATTTTGCAGGGGGTGGACAACGCCTCTTTGCAGGGCACCGAGCCCAGCATCCTTGTGGCCGAAGACCTCGCCCCCTCCGAGACGGTCCGGATGGATAAGAGTCTGCTGCTGGGCTTCATCACCCGCGAGGGCAGCTCCAACAGCCACACCGCCATTCTGGCCCGCAGCATGAACATCCCCGCCCTGATCCAGTGCAAGGAGATCCAAGACGACTGGGACGGCAAGATGGCCGTGGTGGACGGCTACAACGCCTGTGTGTACGTAGACCCTACCCCCGACCTTTTGGAGAGCCTGACCAAGCGCCAGCAGGAGGATCAGAAGAAACAGGCCCTGCTCAGCGAGCTGAAGGGCAAGCCCAACACCACGCTGGACGGCAAGACCATCAACGTCTTCGCCAACATCGGCGGCATGGGCGACGTGGGTGCGGTCCAGCAGAATGACGCGGGCGGCGTCGGCCTGTTCCGCACCGAATTCGTCTACCTCAACTGCAAGGACTTCCCCACCGAGGACTACCAGTTCGAGGCGTACAAGCAGGTCCTTGAGAGCCTTGCCCCGAAGAAGGTCGTCGTCCGCACCTGCGACATCGGCGCCGACAAGACCGTGGACTATATGAAGCTGGACCACGAGGACAACCCCGCCCTCGGTTACCGCGCCATCCGCATCTGCCTGACCCGCCGGGACTTCTTCAAGACCCAGCTCCGGGCCCTGCTCCGGGCCTCGGCCTACGGCAACATGAGCATCATGTTCCCCATGATCACCAGTCTGCGCGAGCTGCAGGACGCCAAGGCCATTCTCGAAGAGTGCAAGCAGGAGCTGACCGCCGAGGGCAAGAAGTTCAGTGACAACATCGAGGTCGGCACCATGATCGAGACCCCCGCCGCCGTCCTCATCGCCGATGATCTGGCCGCCGAGTGCGACTTCTTCTCCATCGGCACCAATGACCTGACCCAGTACACCTGCGCGCTGGACCGCCAGAACGCCAAGTTGGAGCCCTTCTTCGATCCGCACCATCCGGCTGTGCTCAAAGCCATCCAGATGACCATCGAGGCGGGCCACCGCCACGGCATCTGGGTCGGCATCTGCGGCGAGCTGGGCGCGGACACCGCCCTGACCGAGACCTTCCTGCGGATGGGCGTGGACGAGCTGTCCATGAACGCCAAGAGCATTCTGCCCGTGCGCAAGATCATCCGCAGCGTAAACCTCAGCAAGCCCTCCGCCAAGAATGTCTGAGCGTTCCGGCGGCCCTTGTAAAACCCCATAAAACCGCAGCCCCCAACCGGCCCAGATGCCGCCTTGGGGGCTATTTTGCGTCTGCGGAACAAGACGAAATTTCATATAACAGCGCTGTAACAAGCCGCGCTTTCATCGCAAAACGCTTCACAATGCTAAAGTAAAATGTTATACTAGTTCCAAGTCATTCCACCGACAAAATTCATCTATATCAGGAGAAATCGGTATGACCCAGCTTTTGATCCGCCTGTTCATCAAGCATCCCTCCGACACCAAGGACCCGGCGGTCCGCACCGCTTACGGCAACTTGGCCAGCCTTGTGGGGATGGCTTGCAATATCCTGCTCTGCGTCGGCAAGCTGACGGTGGGCACCCTGTTCGGCTCCATCGCCATCATGGCCGATGCGCTGAACAACCTCTCGGACGCTTCGTCCAACGTCGTCAGCCTCATCGGCTTCCGGCTGGCCTCCAAGGCCCCGGATGCGGAGCACCCCTACGGCCACGCCCGCTACGAGTACCTCGCCGGGCTGGTGGTCAGCGTGACCATCCTTGCCATCGGCCTTTCGCTGGGCAAAGAGTCCATCGGCAAAGTCCTGCACCCCACGCCGGTGGTTTTCAGCTGGCTCAGCCTTGGGGTGCTGGCCGTTTCCATCGCCGTCAAGCTCTGGATGAGCCGCCTCAACCGCACAGTGGGCCAGCGCATCGCTTCCGAAACGCTGCTGGCCACCGCCGCCGACAGCCGCAACGACGTGCTGACCACCGGTGCTGTCCTGCTCTCCACCATCCTCTGCCGCGTTACGGGCTGGAACGTCATCGACGGCATCATGGGCGTGGCGGTGGCTGCGTTCATCCTCTGGTCGGGCTGGGGCCTCGTCATGGATACCCTCAGCCCCCTGCTGGGCGAAACGCCCTCGCCGGAGCTGGTGGCGCACATCGAGCAGACCGTCATGTCCTACCCCGGCGTACTGGGCGTGCATGACCTGATGGTCCACGACTACGGCCCCGGCCACCAGTTCGCTTCGCTCCACGTCGAGTTCCCCGCCGAGGCCGACCCGCTGGCCGCCCACGACGTCATCGACAACATCGAGCGGGATTTTCTGAAAAAAGACAATTTGCAGGTCACCATCCACTATGACCCCATCGTGACCTCGGACGCCGCCGTGGGGGTGCTGCGCACCCGGCTGACGGAGCACCTCCGCCAGTTGGACCCCCAGCTTTCCATCCACGATCTGCGCATCGTCCCCGGCGGCAGCCACACCAACGTCCTGTTCGACCTCACTTTCCCGGCGGGCTACACCGGCGACACCGACGCTGCCATGGCCGAGATGTGCCGCTTCGTCACCGAACAGGATCCCAAATACAGCTGCATCATCAAACTGGAGCAGAGCTATTCCGTCGCTCCGCAAAAATAAGATCGTTCACAGGGGGAAGTATTTATGCTGAACGAAACCTACCGCGGAATGCTGAACCACAAGAGCGTCATCCGCGAGACCTTCATGTACGGCAAACAGCGCGCCGCCGAGATCGGCTATGAAAACGTCTTCGATTACTCGCTGGGCAACCCCAGCGTGCCCTGCCCGCCGCAGTTCACGCTGGCGATGCAGAACCTGCTGGACACCGAGGAACCGGTGGACCTCCACGGCTACTGCCCCAGTCAGGGCGACCCCGGCTTCCGCACCGCCGTGGCAAAGCATCTGGCCAAGACCTTTGCTCTGCACTACCAGCAGAAGCACATCTTCCCCACCACGGGTGCCGCCGGTGCCATCGCCCACGCCATCCGCGCCGTGACCCAGCCCGGCGACGAGGTGCTGACCTTTGCGCCCTACTTCCCGGAGTACGGCCCCTACGTCGAGGGCACCGGGGCCCGCCTCAAGGTAGTGCCGCCGCAGGCCCCGGCGTTCCAGCCGAACCTCGACGCCTTTGAGCAGATGCTGACCGAAAAGGTCACCTGCGTGCTCATCAACACCCCCAACAACCCCACCGGCGTCGTTTACTCCGCCGAGACCCTGACCCGGCTGGCCGAGCTGCTGGCCGAGAAGAGCCGCACCTACGGCCACACCATCTTCCTCGTCAGCGACGAGCCCTACCGTGATATCGCCTTTGACGGGAAAGCCGCCCCCTACCCCGCCGCGTTCTACCCCCACACCCTGACCTGCTTTTCCTTCTCGAAGAGCCTCAGTCTGCCGGGCGAACGTCTGGGCTATGTGGCGGTCCGCCCCGGCTGCGAAGGCGAGGACATTCTCGTGGATATGATGGCCCAGATCTCCCGCTTCACCGGCCACAACTGCCCGCCCAGCATCATCCAGCGGGCCGTGAGCCGCTGTCTGAATGTCACCAGCGACCTGTCCGTCTACGAGACGAACATGAACCTGCTGTACGACAAGCTCAAGGCCCTCGGCTTTGAGGTCGAGCGCCCCGGCGGCACCTTCTACATCTTCCCGAAAGCGCTGGAAGAGGACGCCAACGCCTTCTGTATGCGGGCACGGCAGTATGACCTGCTCCTCGTCCCCAGCGACACCTTCGGCGTCAAGGGCTATGTACGTCTGGCCTACTGCATCGACACCGAAAAGATCGAGCGCAGCCTCCCGGCTCTGGAAAAGCTGGCTGCTTCCTACCGCAAATAAAGCCAAACCTCCGGTGCGCATCTGGCAGTGCCGCCGGAGTCTTTGCTAGATTTTTTGATTTTTGTAAGAGAGGAAAGGGAAACCATCATGGAAAAGATCAAAATGACCACCCCCCTTGTGGAGATGGACGGCGACGAGATGACCCGTGTGCTCTGGAAGCTCATCAAGGACGAGCTTCTCCTGCCTTACGTCGATCTGAAGACCGAGTACTACGATCTCGGTCTGCCCAACCGCGATGCCACCCGCGACCAAGTGACCATCGACGCCGCCGAGGCCAACAAGAAGTACGGCGTGGCCGTCAAGTGCGCCACCATCACCCCCAACGCGCAGCGGATGGACGAGTACAAGCTCCACGAGATGTGGAAGAGCCCCAACGGCACCATCCGCGCTGCGCTGGATGGCACCGTGTTCCGCGCCCCCATCATGATCGACAGCATCAAGCCCGCCGTCAAGTTCTGGAAAAAGCCCATCACCATTGCCCGCCACGCCTACGGCGACGTGTACAAGGCCACCGAGTTCCGCATCCCCGGCCCCGGCAAGGCGGAGCTGCGCTTCACCGGCGCGGACGGCTCCCAGCAGACCGCCACGGTCTACGACTTCGAGTGCGGCGGCGTGCTCCAAGGCTCCTACAACAAGGACACTTCCATCCGCAGCTTTGCCCGCAGCTGCTTCAACTACGCACTGGATAAAAAGCAGGACCTCTGGTTCGGCGCCAAGGACACCATCTCCAAGAAATACGACCACACCTTCAAGGACATTTTCCAAGAGGTGTATGACACCGAGTACAAGGCCAAGTTCGAGGCCGCCGGCATCGAATACTTCTACAGCCTCATCGACGACATCGTGGCCCGCGTCATCCGCAGCGAGGGCGGCTTCGTCTGGGCCTGCAAGAACTACGATGGCGACGTGATGAGCGACATGGTCTCCACGGCCTTCGGCTCCCTCGCCATGATGACCAGCGTCCTCGTCAGCCCGGACGGCAAGTACGAGTTCGAGGCCGCCCACGGCACCGTGACCCGCCACTACTACAAGTACCTCAAGGGCGAATCCACCTCCACCAACCCCATGGCCACCATCTTCGCATGGAGCGGTGCGCTGAAAAAGCGCGGTGAGCTGGACGCCCTGCCCGACCTCGTCCGCTTCGGTGAGGCGCTGGAAGCCGCCAGCCTCCAGACCCTGAACGACGGCATCATGACCAAGGACCTCTGCGGCCTCGCCGAGGGCATCACCCCCACCCCCGTGGACAGCATCGGCTTCATCAAAGCCATCCGCGAACGGTTGGAAAAAATGTTGTGAGCTTCTATTTTATCGGATAACACGAAAGGCGTCTGCCGCACGGCAGACGCCTTTCGTGTTTTAGCTAATGCCAAGTTCTTTCATCAGTCGATTACGATACTCTTTGTCTGCGGAAGCCCGTTTTGCATCCTCAATGCGGCGGTTTTACGCTTTTTTCGGTTTCGTCCAGCCATCCACGGCATTGACCAGCGCCTTGCCGCGCTGGCCGAAAATTTTCGGCAGGAGGAGGCGGGCCATAGCCCAGACACCGGCGAAATTGTACAGGATGATGGCGGCGGTGATGAGGCCGGTCCACAGGCCGTAGAGGGGCACACCTGCCAGCAGGACGAAGGCTTCACACATCAGCGCCCCAAAGTTGACCGCCACCCGCGCGGGATGGATGGACATGTCGATCATCTTGTGGGCGTCCAGCGCACGAAGGGTGAACACCAGCCCAAGGCCGAGGAAGGATGCGAAGGTCGCACCGATGGGGCCCCACCACTTGATGAAGAAATAGTTCATGATGCAGTTGCTCACCGCGCCGGAGAGCATCGTCCACAGGCTGTGGCTGGACTTCTTGTTGACGACGTAGACGCTGTTCAGGAACTGGTTGAAGCAGCTGCAGGTGGACGCCAGCGTCAGGAAGGGCACAAAGTGCCACGCATAGTAGTAATTCGATTTCATGATGTGCATGACCGGGCGGCAGAGCCAGATGATGCCCGCCGCACAGCAGAACAGCACGCTGGAATAGGTGCGGAAGATCTTGGTGAAGAACTTGGCGCGGCCGTCCTCCTCCGTTACGGCGGAAAGCTGCCATGCGTCGTAGAAGATCAGGCCCAGCGTGGTCAAAATGGTGGGCAGGAAGTAGCCGGTGGAGAGCAAGCCGCTCCACGCCTCGCCACTGTTGCTGTCGAGGCCGCTGCACATCTCCCGCACGAAGAACAGGTCGGACGCATTGATGACCCAGAAGCTGATCTGAGCCGGGATCATGGGCAGCGAGAAGCGGAGCATCTGCTTCCACAGGTCGCGGTTGATGCCCTTGAACTCCACAAAGTTCCAGAGCTTGCCGGTGAAGCTGAGGAAGAGCACGCTGACGAAGTCGCCGCTGATGATAGCCAGCAGGTAGCCGTTGGCGCCCCACTTGAAGCCCAGCAGATACAGCACATAAAATGCCATGGTCGCCACGGTGCAGAGCACGCCGTCCACGGCCACCAGCTTGTTCCACTGGCGGCTGCG
>ERZ1034781.541-NODE-541-length-19324-cov-5.175775_pt1 | contig 19324 bp, 23 predicted proteins | sample MGYA00520700_ERZ1034781 | MGnify/ENA primary metagenome ERZ1034781 (study PRJEB33766, sample SAMN09781709) | gut metagenome | biome: gut microbiome | host: Homo sapiens | place: Madagascar | study: EMG produced TPA metagenomics assembly of the PRJNA485056 data set...
CACCTTCCCCTAGAGGGGAAGGCTGCGATACGAGAATACCATCTTCTAAAAAAAGCGCCGAAGCCGCTACCTGAACCCTGAACCCTGAACCAAATGAAAGCAAAGTAAAAAGAGGCTGTGAAGAAATGAGGATTCATTTCTTCGCAGCCCCTTTTGGCATGCGCTATTTCACGAAGCGGCTCTCTTACAGCAGGCCGCCGTAATTTTCAAGCATCTGACGTACCTTTGCTTTTTCTGCTTCAGTCGGTTCGACCATCGGCAGACGGAAGTGTCCGCCAGGCTGGCCGACCAGATTCGTAGCCGTTTTGACAGGAGTCGGGCTTGCCGTGAAGAACATGCCTTTGTTGATCTCATACATCTTGAGGTGCAGCTCTCTGGCTTTTGCAAGATCGCCTTTTTCAAAAGCATCCACCATAGCGAGCATGTCATCCCCGATGACATGTGCGGAAACGGAAATGATGCCTACGCCGCCGGCAAGAAGAACAGGCAGTGTGAATGCATCGTCACCGCTGTAGATCATGAAGTCTTCCGGAAGAAGCGCTTTTTCCTTGGTGACCTGATCCCAGTTGCCGGTTGCATCTTTGATGCCGACGACATTCGGGCATTCATCCACGATTCTCTTGATGGTTTCCGGCTGGATAGACACGCCGGTTCTGCCCGGTACGTTGTAAAGAACGAGCGGCAGATCTACGCCTTTGGCGACAGCCGTGAAGTGCTGGTACATCCCTTCCTGGTTCGGTTTGACATAGAAAGGAACGATCACCAGCGCGCAGTCAATGCCCGTTTCCTTGGCTTTGTTGCCGAATGCAATGGTATCTGCGGTGCTGATGGTACCGATATTGCCCATGACAGGCACTTTCTTGCCTTCACCGCGTTTGCCGACAGCATCTACGATAAGGGTATACAGTTTCAGCTTTTCTTCTGCGGTCATGGTAGCACCTTCGCCGGTGGTTCCACCGACAAGGAGGCCCTCAGAGCCATGAGCGACAAGATGCTTTGCGAGTGCGACAGCACTTTCGTAGTCGACAGCACCGTCTTCTGTGAATGGAGTGATCATGGCCGTAATGACGCGGCCAAACTGAGCAGTTGCCATAGTTATATCTCCTTTGGATCTTTATCTTTGAACTAGGAATTAGTGGCTAGGGATTAGTGATTAGAAGTGACTGGTGACTAGTGACTTCAATGCCACTTTCGGGCATCGCCCCATATATATTCGCGGCGAAGCCGCCACCTTCATTCCTCATTCGAGCAAAGCTTTTATTCACAATCAAGGGACAGAACGTCCCCGGGGCTAACCCTGAACCCATCAACCATTTTTATAACATATCATGCGCGATCATATATTCTGCGATCTGCAGGGTATTGAGCGCTGCGCCTTTTCTGATCTGATCGCCGGACACCCAGAGGTTGATGCCGTTCGGATTCACGAGATCCTTGCGGATACGACCGACAGCTACATCTGTTTTATCAGAGGTATCCAGAGGCATCGGGTAGATCATATTCTTTACGTCATCGACCAGTTCAGCGCCCTCGAAGTCTTCGATCGCTTTCTTCACCTGTTCGACGGTGAGCGGCTCTTCGGTTTCTACATAGATAGACTCCGCATGGCTTCTTGCGACCGGCACACGAACAGCGGTCGGGGTGATGCCAATCTCCGCATCATGCATGATCTTATGAGTTTCATTCACCATCTTCATTTCTTCCTTGGTGTAGTCATTATCAAGGAAGATATCGATCTGCGGGATCAGATTGTATGCGATCTGGTAATGTTTCGGAAGGCTGGCCGAGGGAAGGATCTTCGGTTCATAATTCTCGCCTTTAGCAAAAGCGGCAGCTTCTTCATAGAGCTCATCGATGCCTTCTTTGCCCGCACCGGATACCGCCTGGTAGGTGCTGACGACGATGCGTTTGATGCGGGAAAGGTCATAAATCGGCTTCAGTGCCATCAGCATGATGATGGTGGAGCAGTTCGGATTTGCGATGATGCCTTTGTGCTTTGCAATATCCTCCGGATTGATCTCCGGAATGACGAGCGGTACTTCCGGATCCATGCGGAAGGTGGAGGAATTATCAATGACTACAGCACCGCGTTTGGCTGCTTCCGGTGCCAGCGTCTTGCTGATGCTGCCGCCTGCAAAAAGAGCCACATCAATGTTTTCAAAAGATTCCGGCTTGGCTTCCTCTACCGTATATTCCTTGCCGCAGACCATGAGCTTCTTGCCTGCACTGCGTTTGGAGGCCAGAAGCTTCAGGGAAGCGAACTGGAAATTTCTTTCTTCAAACAGACGGATAAATTCCTGTCCGACGGCACCAGTAGCACCAAGGACGGCGACGCGCGGGAGTTTACTCATAGTCAAGCACCTCATTCCAAATAATTTTCAAGTCCATAAACAAAGCCTTTGACCGTCATGCACTTTTTGCAGGCAAGCATGACGCCCGGCATAAAGGATTTGCGATCCAGAGAATCATGACGCAGTGTCAGGATCTCCCCATAGCCACCAAAGAGGACTTCCTGATGTGCCACATAGCCGGGGAGGCGGACAGAGTGAATGGTGATCCCTTCGTATTTGCCGCCGCGAACGCCCGGCAGGCTTTCCTTTGTTTCATCTGCTTCCGGTTCCATGGTGCGGGCAGCTGCCATTTTTTCGGCAGTCAGCTTCGCTGTGCCGGAAGGAGCATCATATTTATGATTGTGATGGAGCTCGATGATTTCTGCATTCGGCATGTATTTGGAGATCTCAGCCGATACCTTCATCAGAAGAACAGCGCCCAGAGAGAAATTCGGCGCAACAAGTCCATTGGCGCCTGTCTTTTCGGCAATGCCAGCGAGTTCCTCTCTCTGCTTCGCCGTGAGACCGGTCGTTCCGATGACGATATTGACCCCATTTTCAAGGACATACTTTGCATTTTCATAAATGACCTTCGGACTGGTGAAATCAACGATCACATCCGGCTTGCCCTTGGCAAATGCTTCTTCCAGCGTCTTGTCAATGGTCATCCCATTGTGTCCGATACCGATCACTTCTCCCAGATCTTTGCCAGCTGCACCGATATCGACGCCGCCGCAAAGCTCCAGACCATCTTCTGTAAGGACTGAGCGGACGACCTCGCTGCCCATGCGTCCTGCAGCCCCATTCACTAATACACGAATCATTCTGACTCCTCCTTTATCGCAAGTGAGGACACAGATCCCCCACCGCTTTTGAATAGATTTAAGTCAATGGTAGTATAAAAATGAAAATGCGTCAATAGGCGAATTTCGATAGTTGCATCATTTGATGAGATCTGAGTATCTTGGAAAGAAGGACCCTGGATCAGCGCCCATGGCAGCGGACTCGAAGGCTTCAAAGGTCTACAAGTCCTTTTGCGAGCTTCGCCGCGCTCTTCAAAAAGAGTGCTCTGCTTCCTTGCCGCATCTTTCCTAGTGAGCTTCACAAACCCATAACACCTGTTTCGCCCCTGATTTTTCAAAATAAAAAAGCCGTACTCTTTCGAGTACAGCTCTTTATGTTTAGATTATTCACCTACAGGATAAACACTGACCTGTCTCTTATCTCTGCCGAGACGTTCGAAAGCAACTCTGCCTTCTGCGACTGCAAAGAGCGTATCGTCCTTGCCAATCTTAACGTTCAGACCCGGATGGAGATGGGTGCCTCTCTGGCGAACGATGATGTTGCCAGGTTTAGCGATCTGACCTGCGTGCATTTTGGTTCCCAGGCGCTGCGCATTGGAGTCGCGGCCGTTCTTTGTGCTGGAAACACCTTTTTTATGAGCGAATAACTGAAGATCAAACAGTAACATGTAATTCACCCCTTTGCCGTTATAATTTTAAGTTTATCAGGATATTGCTCCTGAATGGCTTCCAAACCATGAACCATGGTTTCTATCAGAATCTGGCTATTTTCATTCGCATGCGACTGAAGATCCACATTCATGAAGCCGGATCTCGAATCAAAAGTCCCATCCATCTGCAGGATATCCTGCAATCCGGCAGCAATCGTCAGTGTGATCGCTGACACCGCTGCACAGATGAGATCGTACTCATTATCTTCCCTCGCCCCATCGGCATGGCCGGTAATGGTAAATCCCTGATAGAGCCCTTCGACTAAATGTAGTCTTGCGGTAATCATTAGCCTTCGATCTTTTCGATCTGAACCTTGGTGAAAGGCTGACGATGACCCTGGCGACGACGGTAGTTGGACTTAGCTTTGTATTTGAAAATACGAATCTTAGCGCCTTTACCCTGTTCCAGAACCTTGCCAGTAACCTTTGCGCCTGCAACGGTTGGCTGACCGATCTTTACGCTGTCGCCGGATACGAGAAGAACTTCATCAAAAGCTACTTCTGCGCCTGCTTCAACGTCCAGTTTTTCAATGGTAATGACTTTGCCTTCTTCAACGCAGTACTGTTTACCACCGGTTTTGATAATTGCGTACATGTGTGCACCTCCTCTTTACTATACTCGCCGAATATGGCAGCTTACGAAAGCATTTACGGAGCCGTCTCCGTGCGGTTGCGTCATGGCACCTTGTACAATGACTTGATTATTTTAGCAGAAATAAAAATAGATGTCAAATATTTTTTTGACATCTCAGAAAAAAGGGAGGGGCAGCCCTTGGAGTGTGCTGCACTTTGACTGTGGATGAAAGCTCTGCTCGAATAAGGAATGAGGAATGAAGGTGGCGGCTTCGCCGCGAAGTATATATGGGGCGATGCCCCAAAGTGGTATTCAAGTCACCCGTCAGTTGAGACTCCTAATCCCTAGTCACTAATCCCTAGCTACTAATCATCCCCGCTTTCAAACTTAGTCTCTGGGGCTAATCCCGAGCCCTTTTCTACACCGTCTCATAAATCTTCCTCACCAGCTTCTTTGTGATCGTCCCGAAGAAATCCTGGTCGGCAAAGCGAATAAAGCGGATCGGCTTGTTCGCTCCTTTGATGAAAAGCCGGTCTGTCGTCTTGAAAGGACAGGATTCGCTGCCATCGAGCGAAATACAGAGATTCTTCTCCCGCAGCGGAGCAGTGACTTCTACCGTATCACTGCATTTCAAGACGATGGCGAAGCGCTGCAGCGTATGCGCGCAGATAGGGATCACGATCATACGGTCATCGCCAGGCCCCATGACCGGACCGCCGCAGGAAAGAGCGTAACCGGTAGACCCGGTCGGCGAAGAAACGATGAGTCCGTCAGAAGCATATTCCTGGATCAGATGCCCGTTGACGGAAAGATTCAGCCGTGCCAGCTGCCCGATCTCGTTATGCCCGATGACGACATCATTCAGCACGCTCGTCAGCCATTCCTGACTGCCATCCTCATGCTTCAGGATAGAGTCTAAAAACAGCCGCGACTCTTCGGTATAATGCCGCGCAAGGATCTGGTCCAGACGCAGCGCAGCGTCTTCGACGGTGATGCTGTTCAGAAATCCAAGCTCACCCAAGTGGATCCCTGCCATCAGGATGGGATAGTCCCGAAACGTACGCGCCGCTCCCAGGAAGGAGCCGTCGCCGCCGATGGAGAGCAGGCAGTCACAATTTCCCAGCTCATCGATGCTGCCATAAGAAGCCCCCTTGATACCGCCCGCTTCCAGTCCTTCTTTCATAGAAAGCGGCAGCAGCGCGCTCGACTTTCTTTCTTCTATCATCCCAAGAAGCTCGGGCAGAAAGGTAAAGAGCTTCTCTTTTCCCAAATTCGGAAAAATGGCAAATCGCAATGAAATCACCGCCTCGTCTATTATCGTTATAACGTATGGTTCTACACCTATTTTTTCAAAGTCTCATGTGCCTCTTCGACCACCTGACGGATACGTTCTTCGCTGATCGCTTCCTGTGGCTTTTTCCACTTCAGATAGGCTAGAAACTCAATATTCCCTGAGCCGCCTTTGATGGGCGAAAACGTCAGATCCCAGCAGTGGAATCCTTCTTCTTCGAAAGCAGTGAGAGTATCCAAAATGACCTCTTCATGGATGTCTTTTTCTCTCACAATGCCGCCTTTTCCCACCTTGTCCCTGCCGGCTTCAAACTGCGGCTTAATCAGGATCGCCATCGCACCATCCTCCTTCAGGATGGATCTGACCGCCGGAATGATCTTCAGGACGGATATGAAAGATACATCTGTCGAAACGAGATCGACCTTTTCTCCCAGCATCTCTTCTGTCACGACTTTGATGTTCGTCTTTTCCATATTGACGACCTGCGGATGAGAGCGGAGCTTCCAGTCGAGCTGATTGGTCCCGACATCGATAGCAAAGACCTTCGCCGCACCATTCTGCAGTGCACAGTCGGTGAAGCCGCCGGTAGAGGCACCAATGTCCGCCATGACCTTTCCCTTCATATCGATACCGAATGTCTTGATCGCTTTCTCCAGCTTGTAGCCGCCGCGACCCACATACGGCATCACATGTCCTTTGATCCGGAGCTTTGCATCCACAGGGATCTTCGTCCCCGCTTTATCGACAGGCACATCATTGACAAGGATGATGCCTGCCATGATATGCCGTTTCGCATTCTCCCGGCTGTCGAAAAAGCCCTGCTCTACGAGCATGACATCCAGCCGTTCTTTCTTGACCTTCTGATTTCCCATATATTTCCTCTACTTCGTGCGTACCAGCAGCATGTCCACAAGTTCTGTGAGAAGGCTTGTGTCCCGATCGACCCTTCCCAGTATCTCTTTGGCATGCCTTGCTTCTTCTTCTGCGAGTGCCTTTGTCCGCTCCTTGCCAAGAAGGCTTACGTAGGTGGACTTATGATCTACCGCATCCTGATGCGGCATTTTCCCCATCTCATCCAGATGCCCGTTCACATCAAGAAGGTCATCCGTCATCTGGAAAAGCAGTCCCACATGGACAGCAAATGCATGCAGAAGGTTCTTTTCTTCTTCACTGCTCTCTGTCATTGCCAGTGCCATATCCACCGGTGCCGTCAAAAGGCATCCTGTCTTGCAATGGTCCATGAGCTGTAATTCCGGAAGAGTCAGCGTCCGGCCTTCGCTCTCGATATCGTGCGCCTGTCCACCCACCATGCCTTCGGGGCCAGCAGCCTTGGCCAGGATGGAGATCAATTCACAGCGGAGCGCAGGCGCGATCTGCTGCTCGCCTGCCAAAAGCTCAAAGGCAAAGGTCAGAAGCCCATCCCCTGCCATGGTCGCCATGCCTGCCCCAAAGACCTTGTGATTCGTGGGGCGGCCGCGGCGGTAGTCATCATTATCCATGGCCGGAAGGTCGTCATGGATGAGGGAATACGTATGCACGCATTCCAGCGCACAGGCGATATCCAGATACGCCCGCGCATCTTTTCCCCAAAGTTCCAGGATCAGAAGAAACAGAAAGGGACGGATACGCTTTCCCCCAGCCGAAAGGCTGTAGTTCATAGCATCAAACAATTTTTGATGAGCGCTCAGGTCAGAGACCAGCAGTGTCTCAAGTCTTTCGTTGATTTCCTTCTGTTTTGCGAGCAAAACATCTTTCAGCATGGGTGGCTCCTTTCTGGATCATTGCATATGTGCTTTTTTAAATTCATAAATGGTGTCAGCTTCCCGCAAATATCACGGACCGATGCCCGAAAGTGACCTTTCAGTCACGCGTCACGCCCAAGCGATCTTCCATATACGCGCCAAACGCATTGCCCGTCGCATTGTCACTGCTATAGCGTGGATCGGCGAAGAGCGGCGTGAGACCGATAGCTTGGCAAATCTCTTCGACCCTTGCCCGAAGATAGCGGTTTGCCATGACCCCGCCCACTGCGATGAAGGGACGGCCCTTTTCGAAAGGATAGCCGCTGAGCTCCTTTTCGAGAGCACGCCCTATGTGGATGAGGACTCCTTTGGCGATGTCTTCCTTCCGATAAGCGTCAGACGCTATATCACGCTGGACGCGTGTTTCGGGGCCGGAAAAGCTGAACGCCCCTTTCACGGACGAGCGGGGGATCCGATACGTATCATTTCCCTGTTCTGCCAGCGCTTCCAGCCATTTCCCGCAGGGAAATGGAAGTCCTAAAGCCACGCCCACGCGGTCAATGAACTGCCCTGCCGTAATGTCTTTGGACGTCAGGAGCTCATGGATCTCCATCCCCTCCTCCTGCCATTGACAGGAGAGCACATCCTGTGTACCGCCGGACATATGCATCATATAAAACGGCTTCCCCCAAAGAGCCGGTGCCTCTCGGATCGCTGCCATCGCATGATTTTCCTGATGGCTGAATACATAAAGAGGAATGTGATGCGAAGAGGACAGCGCCTCAGCCATCCCCCGACCAACAAGAAAGGCGGGCATGTATGAATCTGCCCGCCTCCGTGGAAATCCTGAAACGCCTATGCCCTTCAGATCCTGCAGCAAAGGAGAAAGCCTTCGAAGCAGGACGGGAAGATTCTTCACATGCTGGAAAACCATCTCTGACTGAGACAGTCCCCGCCGCCCTTCCTTCACTGAAAGGACAATCCGTTCTTCCCCCATCAGCCCCTTGGAAGAATCATAAACCGCTGCCGATGTCGTATAGCAGCTGGTATCTATTCCAAGAAACCTCATGATTATTCACCTTGTAATGCCTTATCCAGAAGTCCATTGATGAATCGATAGGACCCTTCACCGCCATATGTCTTGGCAAGCTCTATCGCTTCATTGATAATGACCTTCTTATCCGGGCGGTCTTCCCCGGAATGATAAAACTCAGCGACAGCCAGACGGAGAATATTCTTATCCACCACATTGAGCTGCGTGAGCGACCAGTTCTTTTTCAAATATGCCTTGATCTTATCATCGACATCTTCATGAGCTGCCGCTTCGATCAAAGCATCTGCAAAAGCTTTGTCCTTCTCTTCCAAATGAAGCGTCTCTTCCTCGATCGGCTCTGACTCCGGATTGAGCTCTCTGGAGTACAGCACCTTGAGTGCATATTCTCTTGCGCTTGTTCTACTCATGTCAGCCTCTCTCTATGCTATGAAATTTCCTGTCTTACATACATGGTTTCCCATGACTCCACAGGCCAGGCGGATCCAGCAGATCCTGCCGGGAACATTTTCTCTAAAGAAACTTTGGCGGCAGGATCTGATGACACCCATTCACTCTACCATTTCAGTAATCGTCACATCAATGCTTTCGATGTCCTCTCTTCTAAGCGAAGAGAATACATTCTTCACCACCATCTGGATATAGCGGGCAGTCTCCTGTACCTGACAGCCTTTATGCAGTGCGACAGAGAGCGCCACCTTCACACGTCCATCCTTCAGATTTCGTATCCAAAGCCCGCGATGAGCCTTGAAGCCAAAGGCCTGACTGATCCCCTGCATCAGATACTGAAAGCCATCCGCGGTGAAATGAGATACCTCAGGCATGGCAAGCAGAGCCTCTTCAATTTTCTGATATACGACTTCTTCCGATCGTTTCTTCTCTGCTTCTTCACCGGACATCTCTATTTCTCCTCACCGAAAACGATGCGTTCCACATTGACATTGACTGCATTCACTCTAAGGCCCGTAGAATCTCCGACGCTTTCCTTGACTGCTTCCTGCAGCTGTAAAGCGATAGCCGGCAGGCGTTCGCCATGCCAGGCTGCCACGTAGAGATCGATGACGATACCATTCTCCCGGATGGAGACACGCACGCCTTCTGCTTCCGCATCACTGATGACAGCAGAGATCCCATGAGAAAACCGATCATCCATCCCATAGATCCCCTTCACATGGAGCGCTGCTTCTCGGGCAATGACTGCAATGACCTGGTCCGATACACGAACGGTTCCCAGGTCATTTTTTACTTCTGCAGTTTCCATATAGAAATTACTTGACGCGTTCGATGTAAGCGCCGGTACGGGTATCAATGCGGAGCATTTCACCTTCATTGATGAAGAGCGGTACAGAAACGACATAGCCGGTTTCCATCTTAGCCGGTTTGGAACCGCCGGTCGCTGTATCACCGCGGATGCCCGGTTCGGTTTCTACGACTTTCAGTTCTACAGAGTTCGGGATATCGACGCCGATGATGGTGCCGTTGAAGAATACGACATTGCATTCCATTTCTTCCTTCAGGAAGTTGATCTTGTCGCCGAGCTGTTCTTTGTTCAGCATGATCTGTTCATAGGTTTCCGTATCCATGAAGCAGTAGGAACCATCAGCTTCATACAGGTACTGCATCGGTTTACGTTCTACAGTAGCCGGCTGCAGTTTGATGCCTGCATTGAATTTACGTTCTACGACAGAGCCGCTCTGCAGGTTTTTCAGCTTAGCACGTACAAAAGCTGCCCCTTTGCCTGGCTTTACGTGAAGGAATTCAATACACTGCCATACCTGTCCATCCAATTCTACGGTAATGCCCGGGCGTAAATCGTTACTAGAAATCATTTAGTTTTTCCTCCTGCTACACTCTTAAAAATTTCTTTGGGAATTTAGTCAAGATGGAGATTCCATCCTTTTCTATTACAACCGTATCTTCGATACGGACTCCACCAACACCTGGGATATAAACCCCCGGCTCCACAGTTTCTGTCATACCTGCGCAAAGGACGGTATGATCCCTTGGCGACAGCGTGGGTGTTTCATGGATCTCCAGTCCTACACTGTGTCCCAGCGCATGACCGAACCACTTATCGAGATCCTTCTCTTTCAGATATTTTCTGGACTCCTGATCCACATCTGCTGCCACAAGGCCAGCCCTCAGTATCTTTTCGATATGCTCATTGCATCCCAACACCGCATCATAGATGTAGCGCTGCCGCTCTGAGATCTCCCCGACAGCCACTGTCCTCGTGATATCCGAGTGGTAGCCATGGTAGATCGCGCCGAAATCAAAGGTGACGAGATCACCTTCTTCGATCACTTTATCTGTCGCTGTCCCGTGAGGATAGGCAGACCGCCAGCCGGATGCCACGATCGTATCGAAAGATTTCCCTTCCGATCCGGCCTCCAGCATCGCACACTCCAGGATCGTCCGAAGCTCTGCCTCTGTCACACCCGCCTTGATATAAGGCACGGTCTTCTCAAAGCCCAGATCGGAAATCCGGCATGCTTCTTCGATGAGGCGGATCTCTTCCGCGCTTTTGATCTGGCGCAGCGTATCAGGCACTACGAAGACGAAATCAGTTTCCGGCAGTACCTCATCGAAAGAAAGATACATCTTATACGTCATGCCCGCTTCGATCCCGAAACGAGTGACATGATGCTTTGCAGAAAGCTCTCCCACCGTCTTCGCCAGTTTTCCAGCATAGTCGATGATGGTAAAGCCCTTCGCTTCTTCCTTCGCCTGCTCTGTATAACGGCTGTCTGTCAATAAATAGCAGTCATTAGCCGTTAAAAAGAGATAGCTGTCAGATCCGGTAAAGCCAGAGATGTATCGGCAGTTTTCATCCTTCTCTATGAAAGCTGCATCTACACCGCTCTCTTTCAGAAAATCTGAAATCATTGCTCTTTCTATCAACATATATCACCGCTTTCTATCATCTAAGTGTAACATGCCATCGCCGCCATGTCTATAGCGGCTCTTGACGACTATTCAAAAAATGTTGATTTTTCCCGTAGTTATCGCATATTTCAGCCGTTGATACCCGTTGTTATCCGTTGCGTATATTTTTCATTTTATTCTCATAAAAGTGGGGTAAACGGGGGATAAAAGGCGCGATTGGGGTAAAATTGGGGTATTGGATTTATTAAAAAAATGCAAGAAAATAGGCCGTCGGCATATCCGGCGGCCTTCGATCATGGCATTTATCCAAAGTTAATAGCGCGCATTTTTTTCATTCCCTTTATTTTATCTTGCTGGCTCACGTGTGCATAGAGATCCATAGTCATAGCCAGCGACGAATGCCCTAAAATTTCCTTTAAAGTGTTCGGCGGTATTCCTGCTCGCACGGCTCGGCTGGCGAACGTGTCCCGGAACGCATGGACGGAAAACGGTTTAATTTCTATCTTCGGCCTCATACTTCTCCCTTTCTTTAACGCCTCCGGGATCCGTCGGCTTATCGCATTAGGTTGCGCCATTTGTCCATATGCACCGGGAAAGACGAAACCGCAAAGATCAAAAACTCCATGCATGCCCCGTTGTAGCTCCATTTGCTCACTAATCACAACTCGTATAGCTTCGTTCATAGGAATATCCCGTTTAGATCTTTTTGTTTTCGTACTATCACCCAATAACCATTTTCCCCTCTTGTCCCTGGTCACAGTCTTGCGGATATGAATGAGGCGGTTTTTGAAATCAACATCCTGCCATTGCAGCGCCGCACACTCACCGACACGGACGCCTGTATACAACATGAACCTAAAGGCATTGTAGTAGATGGAATTTTTCGCCAGCGAGAAAAAGGCTCGCAGCTCTTCCTCACTCAATTCTCGGTGTATCGTCTCCCTGGCTGGTGGTTTAGGATTTTTAAATGACTGAATGCTTGCCACCACATTTCGGGGGATGATTTCATCACGCATAGCTCCTTTCAAAATGCTCCCCATCACCCTTCGTACAATATTCGCAGTAGGGATCCCTGTTGTATCCGCTATATGCTCCAGCATATCCATCACTTGGCGGCGCTGCAACGATACCACCTTGTGACTTCCCAGCGCTTGCGATATGTGATTTTTGAATACGCATGTATATACCAATACAGTTGATGCCTTTACGCTCCTTTCTTTCTGCCTGATCCATTCCTCGAAGTATTGATTTAAGGTAACACTATTATTAAAACCCGCCTTGATCCTAGCCGACTTTTCATCTGCCTTCTTCAGACATTCAGCAATCGTCGTACCTCCTACGGAATATCTTTTCCCTTCAACGGAAAAACGATACTCATACCCTCCACCTGGCCTCTTTCGCATGCCCGTTTTTAGCTTCGCCATAACCGCGCGCCCCTTTTCTATAAAAATATCAATAGAACGCGTTCATTTAGCTTCTGACGCGTCCGCCGCCCACCTTTGGTATCTCTATACCCTTAAAATTATTTCTTGTGATAAAAGTCACAGAAAAATTTGCCCGCCATGGCGTCATACTTCCATGCTTTCCTCTTCATCATCGACGCCATACGCCATTTCTTTCTGCTTCATGCGTGCCTCCGCCTTCGCAGCGTTGTGCCCTTTCATGTAGCCCAGCTTGAAAGCATAGCGAATAGCCTTGAATAGGGGATCGATCCCCGCCTCATTGTTTGTGCTGATGAAATCACCCAGCGCCCCCGCCTGGCTTAGCGTCATCTCATAGCGAGGGTTTACGGGTAACGATTCCGCAAAAAGCATTTCACTGACGCCCTTCTGACTTTCATCTAACGGGATTAGCTTTCTTTTTCTTTCCATCCGTCCACCTTCTCTTTCTACCCGGTCAACCATTGCCGGGTTTCTGACTTTCATGATAGACACAAGCGGGGGCACGGTCTATGGTAGCTGGTAAGAAATCTTGGCCGATTTAAACGCCCGATTTATCGCCTTTTCCGCGCCTCTCCTCTCCTTCGATTAAAGGGAAAATCTACTGTTTTTTTAGCACCTACCATTAACACCTGATATAAACTACCGTTATAGAAATTTTCTTGTTTAATTTCAGTATGGTATCTATAGCCGCAGTATCTTGCCCTCCGCAGAGACGCCCGCAGACACAGCAGGCGGGCATGGATGCCCGCCTGTTTCGCAACATCCTGCGAAAAACCAAATCCCCGCAAATAGTGATTTACGGTTTCCCATCTGACGTATTCAACACCATGCATGCTCCGATTTCGCTTTGCAGGGCTTCGTACCTCATATCTGTATCATTTATTTACCATTTGGCCGTGGCCATGGCTTCTTTGCTCAATTTTCCAGCCTCGCGCTCGAGTTCCTTGATAGCGTCCTCGCCACTACAGGTGTAGCGCGCCGCCAGTCCCATCGCATAGGCAGCCTTAGCCACTTTTAGCAGCTCTTCACGCTGCTTCGCTGGCCGATTCAAAGGATAAACGATAGCAGGCTCACCCGTTGCGGGATTCACCTCTTGTACAGCCTCGCCGCCCAGCATGTGCAAAAGCATGAAATAATTCGGATCTGCCTTCTCCAGCTCATCGGCCGCCTTCTGTATCACATTGGCTAACTTGGTAAATACTGTTTTCTTCTGTTTCATTGTTTCTATTCCTTTCTGATGAATAGTTACGAGGTCATGCTCATAGCCTGTTGTTGGTTCATGCTATAATAAGGATGGCCGCAGCGCTTACCCTCGCACGGCCGCCCCTGCCCGGTTGACGCGCCCACGTCGCCGGGCTTTTCTATTGCTTGATTCCCATCGCCAGCACCTCCCCGGCCTCGATGCTACATAGCTTGCAGCGTCTTTTATAAAAACATTTGTTTAGTTAAGAAAAAAGGGAAACCCCCCCGCCGATACGACGGTATGGGATCGCAGATTCTGAAACATACCCCCGCCCCTGCCTGATGGCCACAATGGGGGCAATAGGGGAATGTAACCATTTGTAATACTCTTCGCCGTTTTCCCAGCGGGGTGCCGGTCTCTTCGTCCCTGCTTCCTGCTGTCCACTGGTGGCAGAAGTGGGAAAATGTTGTCTTTCGTTGCCCTGTTGGTTCTTTCCGGCGGCGGTTCAGTCCCCTTTTAATTCATGCTCTCGCCGGTCTTTGATGACAGAAGTGACAGATATATGTACTATTTACCCTATTTTCCCTTAGAAATTTTCCTATAGAAAAAATAAGGTAAAATATCTTATATTCTGTCATTTCTGTCACCGCCAGACAGGTTTATAGGATGTGGTCATTCACCGGGATCAGATCAATTCCTTCAAAATAGCGGCCTTCGTTCGTCCTCTTAGCACTAACGCCTGGCACATTATCCATAGCCTGATAAAATGCCCGATTGCTCAGCGGGTATCTTATCCCCGCGTTTTCGCTCCATTGCTTGAATGCATGGTACAAATCTTTTCGCATAATCGCTGCACCTTTATTCAAGATACAGCTCTCTTGAATAAAGTCCCCTATAACGTCGTTTTCCTCAAAATAAGCGCCCGACGCGTTTTTTACCGCCGGTGGCGGGTTCAACCCTTCGGCCATGTACAGTTGGTAGCCCTCAACCAACCATTGCAGCACGTCCTCTTTCATCTCCCTTGTGCGTAGTTGTTCGCCCAGCCCTACGTCCCGGCGCCCCTCTTCTTCGGAAAAGGTCACAGTAAAGGGGATCACTCTCACGCGCTCCCTTATTGCATGGTCATTTGCGTCCCTTAATGCTGGTGGGTAGTTCGTGCAAAAAAATAGATGGTGTGATGGTTTAAATGAAATCGGGTTCTCATGCAAATTTCGGCCGCGCAGCTCATCGCCGCCCGTCAACCATTTCACCATGGACGCACTCATAGTGCGCCCCACCTCAGATTCATTTGAACGCGTGAAACGTACTCCGCGTAGGCTAGCGACATAAGGCGTCGGGGTATCCTGTCCACTTGCATATCTACTAGCCATGAGTACATCCACAGGAAGAGTAGACGCATAGTCACCCAGCGCGGCCGCCACGGTTTCTACAATGATGCCCTTACCATTCCTGCCCTTGCCGATAAAGAAATATATCTCATGCTCCCTTACGGTTCCTTGCAGTGCTGCCCCCATGATCTTGTGAACATAATGCCTTGTCGCCTGATCGGGTATGATTTCCTTCAACCTGTCTATCCAGTAACTCGAATGCGGTTGACTGATATAATTTACCCCAGTACACTTTGTGCACATATGCGAAGGCAAATGGGGTTTCAGTTCGCCCGTCTTTAGATTTAGATAGCCATTAGCACAGTTCAAGAAATAGGGGGCTAGATCAAAGTCTCTCATTTTCCACGGGTCTATCCCCTCCGCCAGCCTAACCATATCGAAAAGAGAACGCGCATTTTTCTTTTTGCAAAATTTTGTGAGATACATAGCCTTATCACTCAAATTGCCGCTAGGCGATTCGCTCGCCTGCTTCGCCACCTCTTGCAGGATAAAAGTTATTGATTCATTCGCATAATTGCTGGTAATGACGGATTGGCGTACCCGCGCCCATTTCGTCCCATCGTATTCTATCCAGCTCCCCACATCATCACAATAATGAATATGCCGTTCACCATATAACGCCATTAGCCTTTTGGCGCAGGCATAATCCGTCAAGGCTTCATCGTCGATCATTTCCACTTGATTCTCACTCATCTTCTCACCTTCCTTCACAGCCGGGGGATCTTGATGACGATAGGGCAGTAGCCCTCGCCGTCCCATTCCTTCATGACTTTTTGAATACTTCTCTTGAGATAATCTTCTTCATGTCGCTTTTTTCGGTCAAGATCTTCGGCCAATTTGGAACGAAGGAAGATTCTTGCCATTTGCGCTTCATCGCCATTCGTCCACCATCGCAGAATCCCCAGCAGGGCAAAGTCTGCCCGGCTATGATCATCGCCATATGGGGCTATCTCCCCACGATCAAAAAGGCTAGAAAAGAGTGCAGCCTGGCTCGATATACGTATCTTTTCTATTAGTTGGTCATCATCCGGCGCGGCACCGCGTTTCATTGTGCTTCCCTCCTGGCGGCAGACGTGCTTCACCTTCGTCTCTAGGCCATATTTCTTTATAATGCCGTCGATCGCCTCTTGCACATGCCCCAAAGGAACATCGCGCCCGCCATACGGCTCGCCTGTCACGGTCATATACCGTTTATCCTGGTATAGTTCAATGTCCACGCCTTCGGCTTGACGCTTCGCCCTGATGCCGCTTTCCTTCCCACTAGGAAGCTCCCCATAGCCCCAAAGGTGTAAGCCGGTGTGAGAGGGCGAATACTCTACATACGTCCCGCCGGAATGGTCAATGATCTTTAGGATGCCAGCCGCAAATGGTGTTACATTCCCCTGATCGTCGATACAGTGGTCAAGATCAATACACACAATCCCCAGTGACTTTTCTAAAATAAAGCCGATACCATTGAATGCTTCCACCTTTGCCGCTACCTTTGCAGCAACGCCATAGGATCGCCCGCTCTTCTTTGGATCGCTAGGACTTGCCCCCACGGGCTTTTCGCCGGACTGATACCATCTTGCCACGCAAGGCCGCTTGTCACTGCCACGACACACCCAGTAGGGGAAGGGCTTCAACACCTCGATCAACTGATTCATGCTTTCACCCCTTTTCCCTTCTCTACTTCCTTCATGAACCGCCGGAAGGGACGCAGCACAATGGCGCGCGCCTTGATTCCCTTTTCCATACGGTCGCGCTGCTCTCTCACCTCATCCACAGTAGCGGGTAGGTAGTAGCCGCCCCCGTTTACCGTGGTGGAACAAATCAACGCTCCGGCGGCTCTCTCCTTAGCCACCATTCTTTTTATGGCTCTCTCGCTGGTCGCGAATGCGAAGATCAGCGCTTTCATGCTGATGGCGCATTCCTGCCCGCGGGCTTCACGCTTCTTCAAATAATCCTCGATCATGGCCGCCACCCCTATTCCTGATCCGTAGATACGGGCAAATCATCGATAGCACGATCGATCACTACGCGATCAAAGAGAAGGCGGCGTCCGATATGCTTCACCGCTCCGATCTTCTTAGCCCACGGGATCCCCAGCGTTTTTCCCAACCCCACGTATTCCTCAAATTCTTTGAGAGACAAGAGACGTTTACCATTAAACTTGTCCATTTCTATTCCCTTTCTGCCTAAAGAGGCCTTGAATACTTATACTTATGCTCGCAGCGCCTCGCCCTGACTGCTAGCTATCCATGGTGTCGGGCTTCGCCTTCGTGCGTCCACGTGACTTGTACGGCGCTTCGTGCTACAATCATGTTAGTGCAGAAAATGATTTCCGAAAAGTAGTAGGCAGTAGTCGAATTTATCGCATTTAAGTAGTAAGAGGTAGTAAATAATATCGGGTTTTAGGGTAGTAGGAAAGGGTAATAAACGGATATTTTTATGGAAAATGAAAAAGAGGTAGTAAGAGGTAGTAAGGGCACAGCGGGAAAGGTGATAAATAGGGATGAAATCATTCGCCAAAACAGGCGACTTGGTCAAAGAATTATGGACTTACGCAAAAAGGCCGGATATAGCCGTTCTGATTTTTACGCGCTACTTTATCCTGATTCCAATGAAAAACCTAGCGTGCAAGAAAAACGTATGGGGGAAATTGAAAGAGGGAACGTAGGCGAAAAAGGCACTAAAATAATCGACTTTCCCCGCCTCGCATTCATCGCCTCTTTCTGCCACGTTTCTTTGGAATGGCTAGTGTTCGGCAAAGAGAGAAACACGCAGGCACAAGAGACTGATCCAGAAAAGGCCACTACCACAAACTTCTTGAATAGTGTGATTTCCTTATCACGCGCCCCCACTGTTAAAGATATTTCTATAGAGGTTAGACACCCCAATAATAATAATGATCTTCGGCCTGGCTTTACCCTTTCTGTTGATTTTTATAAATCTCACTTAGAAAGTACAGATGTTTTACTGTTCTTTACCGCGGAGGAAATCTTAGATGGTTTAGATAACATAAAAGGCGCTTTAGCACTTCCCGCTAGCAGCCTAAAAGCCAAAGCTATAGATCTCACAAAGAGTAGGTTTACAGATATTCCGCTTCTTAGCACAAAGTCGGGATGGCGATTTAGGGCTAGTGATTTCGATATTATTGACAGTCAAGATCACTTTGATAAATATTAAATTTTACAATCTAAAAGCCGCCGGAAAACGTTCTCACCTGAACGCTCCGGCGGCTTTTCTGCTGCCTGCTATTCTATTTGCTCCACCCGCGCAGCCTCTCTCTAGGAAGTCGCCCTCGGGATACTCACAAGATCATGCAGCCCCGCTCGCTCCCCTTGTGATGATCTCTCCGGCCGCCTCGCTCGCAGCTATCTGCTCGATCGCCCGCCGCTCATACGTGTTCGCCATGCGCCGACTCACCCCTACCGCCTTCGCCACTTCATTCCACGGACGCGCCCACAAGTATCTTCGGGAAATGGTAGCCCATAATTCAGCATGACACCCTGCAGCGTCTAGGATGCGGTAAACTACACTCGCCCTTGTGATCCACGCCTCATAGCTTTTCAAATAGGCCAGCTTCGCCTCTTCCAGCCGCTCCACAAATTCGGCTAAATCGAATTGGTGATTCGTCTGCACCTTCGTATCCATGCGAATGCTCTTGATGGTCTGTATATCCTGCCCCGTCCGTTCCATCCTCTCTTTCGCCGCCGCTATCGCCAGCCGCTTCTCCCTGGTATCCCGTAAAAAGTCCTTGACTGCTTCCTTATCCATGCGCTGCTCTCCTTGTGACTACTAGCCTCATTATACCATTCCGCCTTAAGATACCACCGCGGAGGAAATCATCTTTCCCCACAAGTGGGGAAAATCCAAATTCATGGAGATAAGTTAGCAACCCCCATTTCAAATGGGGGTTTATTTGGAACCCCTCCGGGGTTT
>ERZ1034781.546-NODE-546-length-19193-cov-9.835354_pt1 | contig 19193 bp, 16 predicted proteins | sample MGYA00520700_ERZ1034781 | MGnify/ENA primary metagenome ERZ1034781 (study PRJEB33766, sample SAMN09781709) | gut metagenome | biome: gut microbiome | host: Homo sapiens | place: Madagascar | study: EMG produced TPA metagenomics assembly of the PRJNA485056 data set...
GTGAAGTGGTGGACAAAAGCGTCATTGGTGGCATTTGCCTTGCACGATGATTCAGAGACCGTGCGAAACTAAATCCGAAACTTCAAGAATGATATTATATATGCACTTATGCCCCAGAAGAAATTGACCTACGAACAAGCCATGCAGCGGTTGGAGACCATTGTGCAGGGCTTTGAGCAGAATACGCTCGAGCTTGACCAACTGACGGCACAACTGGCCGAAGCGCAGCAACTTATAAAAATGTGCAATGACAAATTGCAGCAAGTAGAAATCGATGTAAAGCAAATACTCAATAATGAGCAAGAATAAACTCGCAAAATTTGCCGACATGGAGCGCTACCCGCACGTGTTTCAGGCAGCCGATGTGGCAACCAATGACACACCATTTGCCATGCGCGGGCGTTGGCACGCCGATTTTTTCAAAAACGACAATCCGATAGTGCTCGAGCTTGGTTGCGGCCGTGGTGAGTATACCGTGGGCCTTGGACGTCTGTTTCCTGATAAGAACTTTATTGGCGTCGACATCAAGGGTGCGCGTATGTGGACCGGAGCCACCGAGTCGCTTGAGGCCGGCATGAGCAATGTGGCATTTTTGCGCACACACATTGAGTTTATCGACCGTTTTTTTGCCCCTGGCGAGGTGGCCGAAATATGGCTCACCTTTTCTGACCCGCAAATGAAGAAGGTGACCAAGCGTCTGACCTCAACCTATTTCATGGCGCGATACCGCCGCTTTTTGCAGGGCAATGGTTTGATACATCTCAAGACAGACAGCAATTTCCTTTTTACTTACACCAACTATATGGTGGAGGCAAACAAACTGCCAGTCGACTTCAAAACCGATGATTTGTATCACACCCTGGCTGCAGAGCAGGACGAGGAGGTAAAACAGATATTGGGCATACAAACTTATTACGAGCAGCAGTGGATTGCCCGTGGACTGACCATCAAATATCTCAAATTCCAGTTGCCGCAGCAGGGCGAACTCGTGGAGCCTGATGTGGAGATAGAATTAGACGACTACCGCAGTTATAACCGCAGCAAACGCTCGGGACTGACTACGAGCAAGTAGGGCCCTGAGTTTTAGGTTCTGAGTTTTGAGGTTATAAGGTTATAAAGTAACCTTTGAGAGCTCGACAAGCCTCGGTAACTTTATAACCTTATAACCTCAGAACTCAGGACTCAGAACTAAAACCTCATAACCTCAAGCTTCGGTAACTTTATAACCTCATAACCTCAAAACTCAAAACTCCCCCCTAACTCATAACCTCAATGCAATTATATCCAAAACTCATAACAGACGCCCTGGCGCAAGTGCGCTATCCGGGCAATGGCAAAAATCTGATTGAAGCCGGCATGGTGGAGGACGACCTCCGTATAGACGGCATGCACGTGTCATTTTCAATTATATTTGAAAAGTCAACCGACCCCTTCATGAAGTCGGTGCTCAAGTCGGCCGAGGCGGCAATCCATACCTATGTAGACAAAGGCGTGGAAGTGGAAATCAAAACCAAAACCACGCAAGCCGCACGTCCCGAACCTGGCAAAATGTTGCCGCTGGTGAAAAATGTGATTGCCGTAAGCTCAGGCAAGGGCGGTGTGGGCAAGAGCACAGTGGCTGCCAACCTGGCAGTGGCGTTGGCCAAACTCGGCTATAAGGTCGGTTTGCTCGATGCCGATATATACGGCCCTTCGGTGCCCAAAATGTTCCACATGGAGGCCGAAAATATCTTTGCCGAAATGAAAGATGGGCGACAAGTACTCATTCCCGCCATGAAGTATGGGGTGAAAATATTGAGTATCGGTTTCTTTGTCAATCCCGACACCGCCACATTATGGCGCGGTGGCATGGCATCGAATGCCCTGAAGCAGCTCATAGCAGATGCCGACTGGGGCGAGCTCGACTACTTTGTGCTCGACACCCCCCCAGGAACGTCAGACATACACCTCACTTTGTTGCAGAATTTGGCCATAACCGGTGCCGTGATTGTGTCAACCCCACAGGCTGTGGCATTGGCTGATGCACGTAAGGGTATTGACATGTACCGCAACGAGAAGGTGAATGTGCCCATACTCGGTTTGGTGGAAAACATGGCATGGTTTACACCCGCCGAACTGCCCGAAAACAAGTACTACCTGTTTGGCAAGGAAGGCGTGAAACGTTTGGCCGAGGAGATGCAGGTGCCCCTGTTGGGACAAATACCCATTGTGCAAAGCATTTGCGAAAGTGGCGACGAGGGCGAACCCGCAGCAGTGAAAGATGACACCATGACGGCGTTGGCCTTCCGCAATTTGGCCGAGGCTGTGGTGGCAGAAACCGAAAAACGTAACAAGGAACTGCCTGCCACGCATATTGTTGAAATGAAAAAGTAGTAAACATATGGTAAAGATAGGAGACAAAGTTCGCTTTCTGAATGATGTGGGAGGCGGCACGGTGACAGGTTTCCAAAGCAAGGACGTTGTGCTGGTGGCCGATGCCGATGGCTTTGAAATTCCCACCCTCGTAACCGAGGTGGTGGCTGTCGAAACAAACGACTATAACATAGCCAAGGTGGTGGCAGCACAGCAGAAAAAGAAAAAGGACGAGGCCGACAAGCCCGCACCGACCTCGGTAAAGAATGCCTTGGCCGTGACGGACGACGATGAAGAAGAGGAAGAAACCGATGTGGCCGACAAGGAACTCACTTACCGCCCCATGGGGCAGGAGAGGAGAGGGGCCAACGAATTGAACCTTTGTCTGGCCTTTGTGCCCAAAAATATCAAACAGGTGAGCGACACCCCGTTTGAAGTCTACTTGGTGAACGATTGCAATTACTTTATACATTATATATTGCTCACCTACGAAGGCAAAGCTGTAACGGTGCGCCATGAGGGCGAAATTGCGCCCAACACCAAGGTGTTCCTCGAAGAATTTCAGCGTAACCGCTTAGAAGAGTGGGAGCGCGTGACCATACAGACCTTGGCTTTTAAGCGTGACAAGGCATTTATGCCCAAACCGGCGTACAGCGTTAATCTGCGCATAGATGGCACAAAGTTTTACAAGCTCCATGCCTTCCAGTCCACCATGTTCTTCAATACCCCTGCTTTGGCGTACGACGTCATAAAGGACGACCGTCCGGCGCGTGCCATGTTTGTTGATGCTGAAGAACTGCGTGAGGCCATGCAGTCGCCCGAGGAACAACTGCACCCCGAGGAGCACAAGGTGAGCGGTGCCGAAAAACGTGCCCGCCAGAAACAAGACCGCAATGCCGTGGTGGAGGTAGACCTGCATGCTACCGAACTGCTCGATACCATGGTGGGACTCGAGCCAAAGGATATACTGGACTACCAAATAAAGGTGTTTCGCGACACCCTTGACGAACATGCCAAGGAGCATGGACGCCGCATCGTGTTTATACACGGCAAGGGAGAGGGCGTGCTGCGCAATGCCCTGATTAAAGAATTGCGCACACACTACAAGCAATGCCGCTACCAAGATGCCTCGTTTCGGGAGTACGGCTATGGCGCCACGATGGTAACCATTTCTTGACACGTTGGCAGACTCGCACAAATGCCCGTTATCACCGTCATTTTGTGCGATATGCTTTATAACACAAAATTAACCGCAAAAAAGTGACATGGAAAAGTCGTATTTGCTTTTTATGTGTTATCTTTGCCCCGAAATAAAGTGCCGTATGCTATATAAGTATGGCAAATCGACTGAAAACAAACAACTAAAATTTCTACAAACAATTAATCTTTACAACAATGGCAACTACAAATGCTAGCGCACCTAAGGGTGCACCCAAACAATCAAAGGGCTTTACCGGCATCAAGTCTGGTTTCGCCGTAATCATCGTATGTGCAGTCATCGCAGTATGTCTCTACCTCTTCGGTGCTGGTTATCTTGGCAACTTTAAGGGTGCTGACAACGATCCCGCAATGTTCTCTGTGTTATCAGACAATACTTACGAACCTGCTGGTATTCTTGGTACTGTATACAAAGGTGGTTTCGTTGTACCTATCATTTGGACTTTGTTCGTAACTGTAGTGGCTTTGGCCATCGAACGTTTCTTCGCTATCCGCAATGCTTACGGTCGTTCAAGCCTGACCAAGTTCGTTGCTGACATCAAGGTAGCTCTCAAGCAGAACGACCTCGTTAAGGCTCAGCAGCTCTGCGACAAGCAGCGTGGTTCAGTAGCCAACGTAGTAGGCGCTACACTCCGCAAGTACAAGGAAATGGAAGAGAACAACACACTGACAAAGGAACAGAAGGTGCTCTCAATCCAGAAGGAACTCGAAGAAGCTACAGCTCTCGAAATGCCTATGATGCAGGAAAACCTTCCTATCATCGGTACTATTGTAACACTCGGTACTTTGATGGGTCTGTTCGGTACTGTGCTCGGTATGATCAAGTCATTCTCAGCCATGGGTGCTGGTGAAGGTGGTGCTGACTCTTCAGCCCTTTCAGTAGGTATCTCTGAGGCCCTTGTAAATACTGCCTCTGGTATCGCAACTGGTGCGCTCGCCGTTATCGCTTACAACTACTACACTAACAAGATCGACCGCTTGACTTTCAGCCTCGACGAAGTTGGTTTCACTATCGTAGAAACATTCTCAGCAACTCACTAATCGCATAAAAAGGTATTTAAGACATGGGACGTTTTAAGATTAAAAAACAAGATACGTTCATCGACATGACGCCGATGAGCGATGTCATGGTCCTGCTGCTTACCTTCTTTATGTTGACTGCTACTTTCGTTAAGGAAGAACCCATCAAGGTGGTAACACCTGGTTCGGTATCTGAAATCAAGATTCCTTCTACCAACTTGCTCACCATCTTCGTAGAGAAGAACGGCAAGGTGTTCATGACAATGGACTCGCCTGAAGGCCTTACAAAACTCGCTGATGCGATGAACGAGGCTGGTAAGTTGAGCCTTTCACCGCAGGAAGTGAAGGAATTTGCACAGGTTCCTACATTCGGTACACCGCTCAACACCATCAAAGGCTGGTTGGCCAGCGGTGACCAAAAAAATGAATTGCTCACCAAGAGCAAAGAGGCCGGTATTCCTTGCGACAGCGTAAACAATGAGCTGAAAACCTGGGTAAGCACAGCACGTGAAGCGTGTGGCGAGAATATGCGTATTGCAATTAAGGCTGATAAGTCTACTTCCTACGCTGTAATTAAAAGAGTTATGGATTCTCTGCGCGAGATTGAGGAAAATCGTTACAACCTGATTACCTCACTCAAGGGCGTGGATAACTAAAATTTGAATGTTATGGCAAAATTAGGTGGAAGTAAACAAAAGAAAATGAGCTCGCGCGTGGACTTCACGCCGATGGTGGATATGATCATGTTGCTCGTGACATTCTTCATGCTTTGTACTACGCTCCTTAAACCGCAGACAATGGAGATTTCAATGCCTTCGGACAAGGAAGATATAAAGGAAGAAAATCAGAGCCAGGTGGCCGCTTCGAAGGCTATCACTATCCTCATCGATGAGAATAACACGCTGTACTACTTTAAGGGTAAACCTGATGGTGGTACTGATATTCCCAACGAAGGTAAATTGTTCGCCACTACTTACGGCAAGAATGGCTTGCGCAAGGTGTTGCTCGAAAGCAACCCGCAGGCTGTAAAGGCTGTACAGGCATTGAAGGACAAGTACGCTCGTATGGTTACCTCAAACGTTCAACAAGAACAAAAGCAGAAAGCTCAGTTCAAGGAAGAACTCAACAAAATCAAAAATGCCGATTACACACCCAGTGTAATTATCAAGGCATCTGACAAGGCAACCTACGACAACCTTATTCAGGTACTCGACGAAATGCAGATTTGCAGCATTGGTCGTTATGTGATTGATAAGTTTGCAGACGGTGACAGACTCAAGATTGAGGCTCTCAAGAACGGCACTGCGCAGTAATAACAATAAGCTAAGTAACAAATAATTATGTCTAAAATAGATTTAGCATCAAAACAATGGTGTGACTTGGTCTTCGAAGGACGTAACAAAGAGTACGGAGCTTATCGTAACCGCGCCAACAAGGGCAAGTTCCAACTCCGTGCAATTATTATCGTCGTTATCATTATTGTGGCTGTAGCTGCTGCTTTGCTCGCTAAATCGGCAGTAGAGCAGGCTTTGGCCAAGAATAAGGATATGGCTTCTGAAGAGGTTACCGAACTTCAGGAATTGAAGAAGGATGAACCTAAGAAGGAAGAACCTAAGAAAAAAGAACCCGAACTCGAATACGAGAAGCCGGTTGAAAAGGTTAACGTTAAGTCGTCTATCCAATTCACCGTGCCTAAGATCGTTGAAGATGACAAGGTGGACCACTCAAAGGAACTCAAAACTCAGGATGAGGTAACTAAGAATAAGTTCGCCATTGCCGCTCAGGACTACACCAACCCTAATGGTGACAACAGCGGTATCAACATCGACGACTTGAAGGAAAACCAGCGTGCCGGTGGTACGACTGTGCCTCCTAAAGAACCCGAGGTTATGGATAATGCGCTCGTTGAGCAGCAGGCTACATATCCTGGCGGTGAGGCTGCTTTGATTCAGTTCGTAAACAAGAACGTTGTTTATCCGGCTATCGCTCAGGAACAGGAATTGCAGGGTACTGTAATACTCCGTTTCAAGGTAGATGTAGATGGTTCGGTAAGTTCGGTGAAGGTTGAAAAGTCGCTCTCACGTGAGTGTGATAAGGCTGCAGCTGACGTTGTACGCAAGCTCCACCGCTTTGTACCGGCCAAGCAGAATGGTCACCCTGTACCAGTTTGGTTCCGTCTTCCGGTTCGTTTCCGTATTCAGTAATACGCTTTATTACTTGAATTACGTATAAGATTATAAGCCGGGCAATGAACATGAGGTTCATTGCCCGGCTTTCTTGGGTATTCATTGGCTGTTTTCCTTTTTGTTGTCTGTTTGCAGAATGGCATCATCAGGAGGCACACAACGCAAGCACTAAGCGCTACCTCTAATGGGGGTGACGCGTCCCGCGGGAAAGATGCAGCTGTTATTTAGTAGAGTTAGTATCTTTCCTTCTTATTTTTCCGACGCGAGACGCGTCGCCCCCATTAGAGGTAGCGTTTAGTGGTATCGCTTAGTTGTTGCGCTTGGTTCTTGAAGAAACGCAAGCACTAATGGGGGCGACGCGTCTCGCGTCGGGCATTTTTCAGCAGCCTCGTCCCGCGTCGGAAAAATGTAGTTGTTATTTAATGGAGTTAGTATCAATTCTTTTTATGTTTGTAGTCTTGGCGCATTTTCCTGGCTCGGGTGCGGCATCGTTTTTTGTCGGAATGTGGAAAATGTCATTTTATTTGCCTGTTTCTTACTCCCTTTTGTTGTGGCGTCCATGTCGCTGAATATCAAAGCTTTAGTGTGTTTCTTGTGCATGCCGTATAGGTTGTGACTGAAAATTTATTTCAAAAAAGTGCTTGAATAGTTTGCAGGTTTACAAATTTGTTGTACCTTTGCACTCGCAAACGAGAAACAATGACACTCGCAAGCCAATTATGGCGCGATAGCTCAGATGGTTAGAGCGCATGATTCATAATCATGAGGTCGACAGTTCAATCCTGTCTCGCGCTACAAAGCAGTTACAACACTTTGGTTGTGACTGCTTTTTTCTTATTTGTATTTTGTATTATCAGCGCGTATTTGTTTGTTTTGTGTTCTGTTAGCCCATAGCTCCGAAAAAAGTTGTATTTTTGCATAGTCATGCGGTATGGCATAGTGTCCGAGCGTGACTTAATATTGCATCATAATACAATAATGGTCATAATAAAGAAGTTAGACTGGTATGTACTCAAAAAGTTCCTGCTCGTGTTTGCAGGGGCTTTCTTTGTCGTACTCTTTGTTTTTATGATGCAGTTTACCTGGCGTTATGTAGACGATTTGATAGGTAAGGGGTTGTCTTTCGACATTTTGGCCAAGTTCTACTGGTATATGGCTCAAACTTTGGTGCGCGACTCTTTGCCCCTTTCGGTATTGCTGGCTTCGCTCATCACCTTTGGTAATATGGGTGAGTCGTTTGAGTTGCTGGCCATGAAGGCAGCAGGCATACCGTTGATACGCATCATGCGCCCGCTGGCCATTTTTGCAGCATTCTTGACGGGTACATCATTCTACTTTCAGAATTTTACATCGCCAGATGCGCAGATAAATATGCGCACGCTCCTGTTCAGTATGAAAGAGCAGTCGCCTGCGGTAGAGATACCCGAAGGTGTGTTCTACAATGGCGTGCCTAATATCAACATATATGTGCAGCGTAAGAACACGCTCACAGGCATGTTGTACCAAACCATAATTTACAAAACAGACCAGGGCTTTGACCGTGCGCAGATTGTGCTGGCAGATTCAGCCCGCCTGGAGGTGACACGTGATAAAATGCACTTGCGCCTGGAACTGTGGAATGGTGAACAATTTGAGAGTCTTGAATCGTCGGGCGGTGCAGCCACGCAAATGATGCAAAATGGTGCGCATGAGCCTTTCGACCGCGAAACATTCCGTTTCAAGACTTTGCTGATAGATTTTGACAGCAACTTCAACTTGATGGACAAAAGTCTGATTGCCGGTATGCCCACTGCCAAAAACATGAAGCAAATTCAGCAAAGCGTGGACTCGATGAATGCTGAGTTGGACTCTGTGGGACGGCAATATTACAAAGATGCCTGTGTGACATACTATCGACGTCCGCAGTTGCCAGCAAAGGACTCTGTGGCGTTGTTGAACTTGTTGCGGTCGCGCCAAGGGCAGAGCACACTCGCTTTTGACACGATTGTGGCTCATGCAGACCCTCAAAAACTACAGATGGCAAGGCAAATTGCACTGTCGAGCGTGAAGTCTGTTTCGGCAGATTTGGAATGGAAAGCCATGGGCGCAGACCAAGAACAGCGCAGCTTGTTGGGGCACGAGGTGGAATGGCATAATAAGATAACCTATTCGTTGGCTTGTTTGCTCTTCTTCTTTGTAGGTGCACCGCTGGGTGCCATCATACGCAAGGGTGGCCTCGGTATGCCAACCGTCATTTCGGTGGCCATATTCATTGTGTGGTACATCATTTACACCTCGGGCATGAAAATGGCTCGCGATGGCAATATCAACATGGTGCTCGGTATGTGGATAAGCACAATGGTCATTGCACCATTCAGCGTATTCTTTACGTATAAGGCCAACAAGGATTCGGTTGTGTTCAACATAGATGCTTACAAGCATTTCTTCGTGCGCTTGTTTGGCTTGCGTACGTCACGTCACATCTTCAGGAAAGAGGTAATTATTGATGAGCCGCGCTTGGACAAATTGCCTGCAGAGATTGAGACGCTCATTTCAGCTTGCAAAGCTTACAACGAGAAAACTAAATTGTTGCGTGCGCCAAGCTATGTGAATATATTCTTCCATCATGTGCCAGACCGTGTGGCAGAGCAGATTGATGAACAGATGGAGCGCATCGTTGAGGAATTGTCGAACAGTCGTAACCGCGTGGTGCTTGAGGTGCTAAATCGCTATCCGATATTATATACTCATGCGCACACTTCGCCTTTTGACAAAAAATGGGCCAATGTGGCGGCGGGGCTTTTTGTGCCGTTGGGCATTGTGCTTTGGTTTAGAATTTGGCGTTTCCGCCTGCGCCTTTACCGTGATATGCGTGTGATTGTGCGTACCAGTGAGCAACTCTTGGCATTGCTGCAGGGAAATACGCTCGTTGAAGGAGGTGACACCGTGGCTAATGGCGCAGCTGTTTCGTCCTCGGGGGGTATAATCCAGCGTTGGACTTTGAACCGGCGTGTTGTCATAACCTTGCTGGCTGCTGTTTTGTTGGCTGTGGCCGGTTACGGCGGTTGGCACGCTTGGCGCCGGTATCAGTATAAACGCTACATGCAGGAGCATGGCGAACTCACGCCGAATACTCCCAAACAGCCCGATGGCGGTGTTGCGCCCGGCCAATTACCTCTTGGAAATGGCGCACCGCTTCCCTTGCGATTGCCGCAACAGGCGCCTTGACAAATAGTGGAGTGGGGACTGGCACAGACCCGTTTTATGCGTGTGGCCTCAATGTGGCTTGTTGGCAAACATTAGGCTATGCACACTCAAATAAGATAATATAATACGAAACATAATGAGCTCATTCAAACTTGCTTCGATTGAGGAAGCTATACAAGATTTCAAGAAAGGACAATTCGTTGTTGTAGTAGATGACGAGGACCGCGAAAACGAGGGCGACCTGATTATGGCTGCCGAATTGGTGACACCCGAGCATGTGAATTTTATGTTACGCAATGGCCGTGGTGTGTTGTGTGCGCCTGTTACCATAGAGCGTTGCAACCAATTGGGGCTTGAACATCAGGTGCAGACCAATACCAGTATGCTTGGCACCCCGTTTACGGTAACAGTCGATCTGCTCGAGGGGTGTACTACTGGTGTAAGTTGCCATGACCGTGCAGCTACTATACGTGCCTTGGCCAACCCCGACAGTCGGCCTGAGAGTTTTGGACGACCGGGACATATCAACCCCCTTTATGCACAAGATCGTGGCGTGTTGGCACGTGCCGGACATACCGAAGCTGCAGTAGACCTTGCCCGTTTGGCCGGTATGCAACCTGCCGCTTGCTTGATAGAGATACTTAATGAAGATGGAACTATGGCGCGTATGCCGCAGTTGCAGGCGTTTGCCGAACGCGAGGGCTTGCATATTATCACCATCAAGGACCTTATAGCCTACCGCCTTAAAACGGAATGCCTTGTTGAAAAAGGAGAAGAGGTGGATATGCCTACCGAATATGGTCACTTCCGTTTGATACCGTTCCGTCAAAAGAGTAACGGACTCGAACACATCGCTTTGATAAAGGGTGAGTGGGAGGCTGATGACCCCGTGCTTGTGCGTGTGCACTCATCGTGTATGACTGGTGATATTTTTGGCTCAGAGCGTTGCGATTGCGGCGAACAACTGCACAAAGCCATGCGCATGATAGAGAAAGAAGGCAAGGGCGTGGTGCTTTACCTCAATCAAGAGGGGCGCGGCATTGGGCTGATGGCCAAAATTGCAGCTTATAAATTGCAGGAAGAGGGTTACGACACGGTAGATGCCAATGTGCATCTTGGTTATGACCCCGACGAACGTGACTATGGCGTTGGGGCACAAATACTCGGCATGCTCGGTGTGCGCAAAATGCGTTTGCTCACCAACAATCCTGTAAAGCGTGTGGGCCTCGAGGCTTATGGACTTGAGATTACTGAAAATGTGCCAATAGAAATTACGCCTAACAAGTATAACAAGCGTTACCTTGAAACCAAAAAGGAGCGCATGGGACACACTTTGCACTTATAAAAATCTGATCGATTATGGAACGTAACATTTATGAATACAATCCCAATGTGGTTGAAGCTCCGCAGTCGGCCGCGTTGAGCACGTCGTCGCTGATGACGAAGGTGTATCTGTGGATGACAATGGCTCTGGCTGTGACAGGTATGACAGCCTTTTATGTGGCTGGCAATGAGTCTTTGCTTTATACTATAGCCTCAAGCCGCGGCCTGATTTGGGGCATATTCATTGCCGAGTTGGCTTTGGTATGGATACTTTCGGCCAATATCATGCGGTTGTCGTTTGCTGTGGCAGGGCTGATGTTTGTGGCTTATTCTGTGCTCAATGGCGTGGCCATGTCATATATATTGTTGGCGTACACCGAGTCGAGCGTGGCTACGACGTTTTTGGTGACAGCCGGCACATTTGGCGCCATGAGTGTGGTCGGTCTTACTATTAAAAAGGACCTTTCGGCATTTGGCCGCCTTTTAATCATGGTTCTGTTTGGCCTTATTATAGCCACTGTGGTCAATATGTTTGTGGCCAGCAGCACGTTAGATTGGGCTTTGACATACATTGGCGTGTTCTTGTTTTGCGGTCTGACTGCTTATGACACGCAGAAAATGAAGGAAATACTTCGCCAGAGCGAGGGCGCAGGCGATACCAACATGCTGAAAATAGCTTTGTTGTGCAGTCTTTCGCTTTATTTGGACTTTATCAACTTATTCTTGTATCTGCTCCGCATTTTTGGCGACAGACGCAGCTGATTATTAAAAAACGAAGGGGTTGGGTGCAAAACACATGAGGTTTGGCACTCGCCCCTTTTACACATACATCTTTAATACATATCTACAAAAATGCTTTCAACACTCGTAAACCGTTTGGCCCCTTCGGCCACCCTTGCCATGTCGCAAAAGAGTGCAGAACTCAAGGCACAAGGCGTTGACATTATCAACCTTTCGGTTGGCGAACCCGACTTTAATACCCCCGATCATATAAAGGAGGCTGCTAAAAAGGCTATTGACGAGAATTATTCGCGCTATTCGCCAGTGGCAGGTTATCCTGCATTGCGCAAGGCTATTTGCGATAAACTCAAAAATGAGAACGGACTGGATTATGCTCCAGAGCAGATTGTATGTTCGAATGGTGCCAAGCAATGCGTGTGCAATGCTGTGATGGCCATCGTTTCACCGGGTGAGGAGGTAATAATTCCTGCACCTTATTGGGTGAGCTACCCGCAAATGGTGCTCATGGCTGATGGCAAGCCCGTATTTGTGGAGGCTACCATAGAGCAGGATTTCAAAATTACTCCTGCACAGCTCGAGGCTGCTATCACACCTAAAACACGTGCCATCATTCTTTGTTCGCCCAGCAACCCAACTGGTTCGGTATACAATCAGGCCGAGCTTGAGGCTCTGGCCGAGGTGCTCCGCAAACACGAGGGTGTGTACGTAATCAGCGATGAAATTTACGAACACATCAACTATGTAGGCCAGCATGCTTCAATAGCTACTTGTGAGGGTATGAAAGAGCGTACAATCGTTATCAATGGTGTGTCGAAAGCATACGCCATGACAGGTTGGCGTATCGGTTTCTTGGCAGCCCCGATCGAGTTGGCCAAGGCTTGCAGCAAATTGCAGGGACAGTACACCAGTGGTCCTTGCTCGGTGAGCCAAATGGCTGCTACTGCAGCTTTTGCTGGTCCGCAACAGTGCGTGGAAGATATGCGACAGGCTTTTGAACGTCGTAAGAACCTGATTGTAAAATTGGCAAAGGAGGTTCCTGGCTTTGAAGTAAACGATCCTCACGGTGCCTTCTACCTCTTCCCCAAGTGCAGCTACTATTTCGGCAAGACTGATGGACAGCGTGTAATCAAAGATTCTATGGATTTTGCCATTTATTTGCTTGAAGTAGGCCATGTGGCTACAGTGGGTGGTGCCGCGTTTGGTTCACCTGAGTGCTTCCGAATGAGCTATGCCACAAGCGATGAAAACATTGTTGAAGCCTTGCGCCGCATTAAGGAGGCTGTCAGCAAATTGAAGTAAAACCGAGTCGTGAATAGCAGGTCGGAATGCAATGTTCCGAATGCTTTTACATGAAATGACAATATGTGCCGTTCAGGGTTGGACAAGTGTGCCACCTTGAACGGCATGTTGTTTTATATGTTGCGCGATTATTTTGCACAACCATCATTTTGCATTACCTTTGCAGAAAATAGGCAGCACCTCGGCATAACGTTCAAGCGAGCTTGACGTTCTGCGCTCGGTTTGCACTATTTTTGCACAAAATAGGCTGCACCTCGGCATAACGTTCAAGCAAGCTTGACGTTCTGCGCTCGGTTTGCACTGTATTTGTATGTAGTAATGATTTTATACTACACTAAGAAACTTATAGCAAAATCTCTTAAAACACATGAGGCCTTCTCTTTTGAAATACTTACAAATTGTTCTGTTTGTCGCAATAATGCCGTTTGTCTCGTTGGCTGACGTAGAAAAGCGTAATTTTACACTCGTAATTGATGCTGGACATGGCGGGCATGACGCAGGAGCAGTTGGTGCCTATTCAAAAGAAAAGGATATCAATCTTAAAGTGGCGTTGGCATTTGGCCGGCTGGTTGAAAATAATTGCCCTGACGTAAAGGTGGTTTATACGCGTAAAACAGACGTGTTTATACCCTTGCAACGACGCGCCGATATAGCAAATAATAACAAAGCAGACCTTTTTGTGTCGGTACATACCAATGCGTTGCCTGCAGGACGACAGGCTTATGGGTCTGAAACCTATACGCTGGGTATGGCACGTGCCAATGCCAACTTGGCTGTAGCCAAACGTGAGAACTCAGTTATTACGCTCGAGAGCGATTACAAAAGTACCTATCAGGGCTTTGATCCGAATAAGGCTGAGAGCTATGTGATATTTGAGTTCATGCAGGACAAGTTTATGAAGCAAAGTGTCGATCTCGCCACTTGCATTCAGCGTCAGTACGCCTCGGCAGGACGGCCTAATAAAGGTGTGCACCAAGCTGGATTTTTGGTGCTTCGCAATACCTCGATGCCTTCGGTGCTGACAGAATTGGGCTTTATTACCACACCCTCTGAAGAAGCGTATCTTAATTCACAACAGGGTGTGACAGAGTTGAGCCGCAGCATTTATAATGGTTTTCTGGCCTATCGCCGCATGCACCAGCGTGGTGTCAACGACATTCCGGCTAACCTGCCATTGCAGGTGGCGGCTGCGAATGATGTGGCACAGAAACCTGTGAACGCTAACGGCAAAGACACCCCCTCAGCTAAAGAGGTGGCTGTTGTACCGGTTGAGGCTGTGCCCACGGCGCGTATAGTGAAGCCTGATGCAGATAAAAATGAAGAGAAGCCTGTGACTGAAACGCGCAGGCCATCACAACCTAAAACGCGACCGGTAACAGCGCAGACTGCACCAGTACGCAAGGTGGAGGAACCTGCTGCCAAGCGGACACCGGCTGTGGCAAATAAGCCTGTGGCAACACCTAAGCAAAATGCAACACCTAAGCAAAATGCGACAGCTAAGCAAAGTGCTGCACCTAAGCAAAGTGATAAACCTACACCTAAGCATAATGCGGCAGCTAAGTCTACAGCCAAGGATAAGGATACAGATAAAGCCAAGGGCAAACAAACAGCAACGAAGAAGGAGTCCCCGAAGGAGACAAAGGGTAAGGATACAAAGAAAGAGCGAGTGGGCGCACGTGCCAAGCAACGTGTGACTTACCGTATACAAGTGGGTGCGGGCAAGAAGGAAATTGCCACTAACGACCCACAATTTAAGGGCTTGGACGTAACGCGTGTGAAGGAAGGTGCGCTTTATAAATACTATTATGGCACCTATTACACTTACGCTGAGGCGCAAAAAGCACAGAAAACGGTGAAGGCAAAATTGCCCGCAGCCTATATAGTAGCCACTGTGGCAGGCAAAAGTGTGACTGTGGCCGAAGCGCGAGCCAAGGAAAAAGAATAATAACAGACTCAACTACTTGCAACAGAATAGAACAAAGTATGAAGAAGGAAATGAAAATAGCACTCACAGCAGTGGTGGCACTCGTGCTGCTGTTTGTGGGACTGAACTTTTTGAAGGGCATTAACGTGTTCAAGTCAACCAATACCTATTATGTCAAGTTTAAGGACGTAGCAGGTCTTGCTGTGTCGAACCCTGTCTATGCCAACGGCTACCCTGTGGGTATTGTACGTACGATTGACTATGACTATAAGCGTGGCGAGTATGTGGTGGTAGGCATCGAACTCGATGATGAGATGCGCGTGCCGCAACAAACGCGTGCCGAACTCGAGGCCGAACTTATGGGCGGCGTGAAAATGACGCTTGTGCTTGGCCCCAATCCTGTTAAGAATATAGAGCAGGGTGACACCATACAGGGCGGCATGCACCTCGGTGCAATGGACAGAGTGGGCGAGATGGTGCCGCAGATAGAAAAGATGCTGCCAAAACTCGACTCGATTATGGACAACTTGAACCGTCTCACTTCAGACCCCGCCTTGGCTGCCACATTACACAATGCACAGGCTATAACAAGCAATTTGAAGCAGACGTCAGAGAAACTTAACGTGCTGATGCAGAACGATGTGCCTGTGATGCTTGCCAATTTGAGAAATACCAGTGCCAATGCTGAGCGCTTTACGGGCAAATTGGCGGCGCTTGATGTGCAGACCACGCTCAATAGTGCCAATGCTACGTTGGCCAGTGCCAATCGTTTGGCCAACCAGCTTGGCGAAATGTCTACGTCGCTCGATACAAAACTCAAGAGCAAGGATAACACACTTGGATTGTTCTTGAACGATCGTGGCGTATATGACAACTTGAACTCTACCTTGCGCAATGCAGACTCGTTGATGATAGACCTCAAGTCGCACCCCAAACGTTATGTGCATTTCTCCATATTCGGCAAGAAGGATAAGTAATTACCCAATATTGAACACCTGTTCAGGTAACAGGTGATTTTATACAAATGGAACGGGCGCTCAAGCGTGTCCGTTCCATTTGTTTTAATATGGCATTTGGGGGTGACGCAAGCAAAAAAGCAAGCCTTGTTTTGCTCTTTTAAGGGCGAACAGCCTTTTTCTGATAACGCAGGACGAGACTGCTGAAAAAACCGAAGAACTATTATGCCAGGGCATTGCGCTCTAATGGGGGCGACGCGTCCCGCGTCGGTGAAAATACAATGCCCATACACCAAATAAAGGTTCACAGACAGCAGTAATAACACTTCTGTCTGTGAGCCTTTGACTTAATGCCCGACGCGAGACGCGTCGCCCCCATTAGTGGTAGCGTTTGGTAGTAGCGTTTGGTAGTAGCGTTTAGTGGTAGCGTTTAGTGGTAGCGTTTAGTGGTAGCGTTTGGTGCTTGAGTCCGGCGCATGTGTTTACGTTTTACCGAAAAGCAATAATTTATAAAAGGGTCAAGACGATAAAGTTGCACTTGGTACCTTTACCTTACTACAAAAACTTTACTTGTCGTGTATCTTACATCTTACACAAATGCATTGCAATTCGCTGATTATCAATGCTTTAATTAGTGTAAGATACTGCCAATGTCACCTACACACAACCTACACACCCCACACGCTGCCACACGGCACAAGCACGGGAGGAGGATATTACGGCATAGGGGCACAGAAAAGTCTGTTGCTCCGACAGATTCTCCTACGTCCCTATGGTGTAAACCCCGCCGCATACGTCCAAACCGACTGCGCGACAGCGGGGTGTGATGTGTAAGATGTATGTAAGGGCGTGTAAGATACTTTGAAATCATCTTACACACTTGAAACATTTGTGTATCAACTTGTTACGTACAAAAAGTGTAAGATGGCAGTGAAAGCACATACATTCGTTTACAAGAGGACTGATGAAGTCAGGACACACTTGTCTTGTTCTTGAACGATCGTGGCGTATATGACAACTTGAACTCTACCTTGCGCTCTGCAGATTCGTTGATGATAGATCTCAAGTTGCACCTCAAACGTTATGTGCATTTCTCCATATTTGGCAAGAAGGGTAATTAATTAGTAATTACCTAATATTGAACACCTGCTCAGGTGACAGGTGTTTTTATACAAATGTAACGGGCGTTTAAGCGTGTCCGTTCCATTTGTCTTAGTCTGTGCAATGCTACGTGTGACGGGCTGTGAGGAGAACTTTATTGCAGCGGCTGTCTTCATGTTCTATTGACAATTCTTGTTAGCAAAATGTGCTTTATATCTTTCGTCATTTCAAATAAAATTCGGAACTTTGCAAACCCTATCGGCAAGTTGTAAACTCTAAATATCCTCAATGCAAGACCATACGCTCACATATTGGCAGACATCGTTGCAGTATATCAAGCAAAATGTACCTGCAGACATATACAAGGCATCGTTCGAGCCTTTGCAGTTTGTCAGTTTTGACGAGGGATTGCTAAAGGTTGGAGTGCCCAACAAATTGTTTGCAGAGTTGTTTGAAAGCAACTATGCCAAGTATTTCTTGCAGGTAGTCAGTCACTATTGTGGGCGCAGCGTCAGGCTGAAGTATGTGATAGAGCAAAAGCCGGCTGAGAATGTAGCGCCCAATCCGATATTGGTGACGCCAAACGAAAAGGAAATTAACCGCTACCGGGTAACTCCACAACAGACGCAGGCAAAAATGCCGTCGCTCGATTCGCAACTCAACCGTCGTTACACGTTTGAGAATTTTGTAGAGGGAGGCAGCAACAAGCTCTCGCGCAGCGTGGGGCTAAGCATAGCCGAGAGTCCGGGCAAAAGTGCTTTTAACCCATTCTTTCTGTACGGGCCGAGCGGTGTGGGCAAAACACACTTGGTCAATGCCATAGGTGTACGCATCAAGCAGTTAAATCCTGAAAAACGTGTACTGTTTGTATCGGCGCACGTGTTCAAAACCCAATATACCGACTCGGTAATACATAACACGCAAAACGATTTTATCAATTTCTATCAGTCTATTGAAGTATTGATAATTGACGATATACAGGAGATTACCACGTCGAAAACTCAAATGGCCTTTTTTCACATATTCAACCATTTGCAGCAAAATAACAGACAGATAATCATTACCTGCGATCGTCCGCCAGTGCTGTTTGAGGGCATAGAGGAGCGTATGCTCACCCGTTTTAAGTGGGGTATGGTAGTGGAAATGGAAAAGCCCGACACGCAGCTGCGCCGCGACATATTGGTGTCAAAGATACGCCGCGACGGTTTGGAGCAGGCTATCCCGCCTGATGTGGTGCAGTATATAGCCCAGAATGTGGAAAGCAGTGTGCGTGAGCTCGAGGGTATTGTCAATTCCATTATGGCTTATTCGGTGGTTGATAATTGCGAAATAGACATGCAATTAACCCAGCGTGTAGTGGCACGTGCCGTAAATTTGGAAAAGAAAGAACTCTCTGCCGATGACATATCTGCAGCGGTGTGCCAGCGATATGGTGTGAAGCAAAAGGACCTCTCGTCAAAAAGCCGCAAACAGACTATTGTGCAGGCGCGCCAGTTGGCAATGTTCTTGATACACAAGTACACCGACACCACTTACAGCCATATAGGTAGAATGTTTGGCAAACGCGATCACAGCACCGTACTTTATGCCTGTAATCAGGTGACGCGTCGCATTGGAGTGGAAAAGACTTTCAGACGCGAGGTAGAGGAACTTGAGAGTGTACTGAAGTAAACGCATTCCTTGGAAATTGTTGCTGTCCGGTAAAACGCCGAAACGCAACTTTTTCCGTCTTAATCCCTTTATAAATAGGACTTCATGCTCTTTTTCCACAAAAGTAAGCCCCTTTAGTTAACTGTACATAGCCGCAGAAGCTATTATTGGCATAAAAGCATACATGCGAACGGACTCAAGCACCAAACGCTACCTCTAATGGGGGCGACGCGTCTC
>ERZ1034781.562-NODE-562-length-18882-cov-4.020449_pt1 | contig 18882 bp, 9 predicted proteins | sample MGYA00520700_ERZ1034781 | MGnify/ENA primary metagenome ERZ1034781 (study PRJEB33766, sample SAMN09781709) | gut metagenome | biome: gut microbiome | host: Homo sapiens | place: Madagascar | study: EMG produced TPA metagenomics assembly of the PRJNA485056 data set...
CGGTTAACTTCCAGCGTATAGCCATCGTCCAGCCGCCGCGCCACAGGTCTGCCGCAGATAGCAACGCCCACCAGCGCACCATTATCCGATACGCCGATGGAGAACTTATGCCCCCGCGTCGGTTTATGGTGGCGGTGATGCTGCTGCACAAATGCGTTTGCCGTTTTCAAATTGATCGGTGTTAATGTCAGCAAATGCCCTCCTTCAAAAAAATGCCCCGCCAGACAAAACTGACGGGGCGGCTCTCATTTACAGTTCCATATCGTGACTTTTCCGCTTCTGGGATTTCTGCGGTTCTGCGCTGCGCTCTGCCTGTTTTGCATGAAGCTGCGCCAGCACAGAGGGTTTCCGCACATTGTCCGCAGTGCGCTCTGTAACGCGGCCTGCATAGTTCACAGGCTGGCGCGGCCTGTCTGCAACTTCGGTTTCGGCTGCATCCTCGTCCACTCCCAGCGCATCCTCACTGCCCTTTTCATCCATGTTGAGCAGAGAGTTCAGCTCCGCAAGGCGCGCAGATTTTTCAGCCAGTTCCGCTTCCTGCGCAAAGGGACGTTTGGCTTCTTCCTTTGCCTGCGCCAACTGCTGTTCCAAGGTTTCCAGTCTGCGTTCCACCTGCGGCAGCGTTCTTTCAATGCCTGCCAGCGCATTGGTAACGCGCAGAATGTTACCCTGCGGGTCTTTGCCGACTTCCATCGAGTAGTTCCATGCACCCTTGATGGATAAGCGGAACACCTTATCGAAGTTGTCAAACCGGGAATGCAGTTCAAACGCACCGTAGCTGCCGATTCTGCCCTCGGTGCCTGCTGCTTTCAAAGCCTTGCAAGCCTCGATAATGGCTGCACCTGCTTCCTTGCGTTCGCTGTACACCTTACCGCTGATTTCCATAGAGAAGTGGTCTTTGTCCTGCGCCAGAAGCGGTTTTGCCGCTTCCATATCGGTTTTCAGTGCTTCAATCTGACCCTGTGCCACAGCGATTTCTCGCGGATAGCGGCGCGCAATATCCGATTCCAAGCTATAAATCTGACTGGTGTGATTGGCTTTCAGCAATTTCAGCTTACTGACCTGAATATCCAGATCCATCTTTTCCTTGATGTAGGGATTGCCCGTTGCCAGTGCCTTGATTTCGGCATAGGATAGTGCGGTATCGTCCACATCATCACAGGCGCGGACAGGAGATTTGGAAGTCATGATCTGCGAGATGAATTTCTGCTTATTTTCCAGAATCTGCCACATATACGAATCAAACGTATTTTCGGTGACGTAACGATAGATTTTCACCTGCTTATTCCGGTTTCCCTGCCGAAGAATACGTCCCTCCTGCTGTTCCAGGTCAGACGGTTTCCACGGACAATCCAGATGATGCAGAGCAATCAGCCGATCCTGAATATTGGTTCCTGCGCCAAGCTTCGGCGTAGACCCCATCAGGATACGCACCTGTCCGGCGCGCACCTTTGCAAAAAGCTCTGCCTTTTTGGTTTCCGTGTTGTACTCGTGAATGAACGCCACTTCCTCACGAGGAACACCTCTCGCCACCAGCTTTTCCCGCACATCATCGTAAACATTGAATGTGCCATCGGCTTTTGGTGTCGATAAGTCACAGAAGATCAATTGCGTTCCCTTATCCGCCGAAGATTCTTCCCAGACTTTGAATATATTTTCCACGCAGCGATTGACCTTGCTTTCCGGCTCGTCCGGCAGCATATCATTGATAAGCCGCTGGTCGAGTGCCAATTTCCGGCCATCGTTTGTAATTTTGAGCATATTATCGAATCTGGGATTCACATTGCCATTGCGCACGGCTTCGGCGCGATCCGCAAAGGAACTTACCATTTCCTCCTGCGTTTCGCTTGGCTTCAGCACTTCGTTGATGTACTCTGCTTGCGGCACGGGCAGGTTCAGCATATCTGCTGTCTGCACATCTGCGGACTCTTTGAATAGAGAAATCAGTTCCGGCAGATTGAAGAACCGGGCAAAACGTGTTTTCGCACGGTAGCCCGTTCCCTCTGGGGAAAGCTCGATTGCCGTAACGGTTTCACCAAAGGATGCCGCCCAATCATCGAAGTGGCTCAGTCCCATCTTCTGCAGGGTGTCATACTGGAGATAACGCATAATGGTGTACAGCTCCACCATCGAGTTGCTGACCGGGGTTCCGGTTGCAAAGGTCACGCCCCTGCCACCTGTCAGCTCGTCCAGATACTGACACTTTGCAAACATATCACTGGACTTCTGTGCATCGGTCTGGGCGATACCTGCGATATTCCTCATTTTTGTGTAGAGGAACATATTTTTATAGAAATGTGACTCGTCCACAAACAGACGGTCAACACCCAGTTCCTCAAATGTAACTACATCATCCTTTCTTGTCTGGTCGTTCAGCTTTTGCAGCTTTGCTTCCAGTGTTTTCTTTGTTTTTTCCATCTGCTTGACCGTAAAACTGCGGCTATCCTCACTCCGGGCATCTGCCAGAGCCAGCGTAATATCGTCGATCTGACGCTCTACAATGGCTTTCTGCCGTTCCGGTGAAAGCGGCACACGCTCAAACTGCGAGTGTCCAATCACGATAGCATCATAATCGCCGGTTGCGATACGGGAGCAGAACTGCTTTCGATTGCTCGGTTCAAAGTCCTTTTTTGTTGCCACCAGTACATTGGCATTGGGATAGAGTCGTAAGAAGTCTGCGCCCCACTGTTCTGTGAGGTGGTTTGGCACCACATAGAGGTTTTTCTGCGATAAGCCCAGCCTGCGGCTTTCCATGCCGGCAGCAATCATCTGGAAGGTCTTGCCCGCACCCACGCAATGCGCCAGCAGCGTATTGTTGCCATACAGAATGTGCGCTACGGCATTTTTCTGGTGCGGCATCAGAGAGATTTCCGGGGTCATGCCCTCAAAGCGGATGTGACTGCCATCGTACTCACGGGGACGAATCGCATTGAAAATCCGATTATAGGTCGCACACAAATCCTCACGGCGGTCTAAATCCTTGAAAATCCACTGCTTGAACGCTTCCCGAATGGATTCCTGCGCTTGCTGTGCAAGCATGGTTTCCTGTTTGTTCAGCACACGATGGTCGCCATCCGCATCGTGAATCGTATCGTAGATTTTGGTATCACGGAGGTTCAGCGCATCCTCCAGCAGCTTATAGGCATTGACCCGCATCGTTCCGTAGGTATTGGTAACAAGCGGATTACCGCGATCCATCGACTTGCCAGAAATATTCCATGCACCGGAGATTCCGGAATAGGTTGCCTTGATTTCATCGCCTGCATAGTAGCCTGGTGTCTTGAACACTTCCCGCATAAAACGCGTGATGTACTCCGGTTTTACCCAGTTTGCACCCAGCCGCACTTCAATTTCCGAAGCGTCCAGATCTTTGGGCTGTACCCTTTTCAGGTAGTCCACATTGATCTGATACTCTGCATGGTTTGCCGCAAAGGTTTCTGCTGTGGCCAGTTTTTCACGCACATTGCCGGACAGGTATTCATCCGAGGTTTCCCACTGCTGTGTCACAGGATTTCGGAAAATCGCACCTGCCAGTTCATCCGTGATCTCCTGTTCCGGTTTACCGCAAAGCTGCACCATAAACGGCACATCCACCTTTGCTTTTTCTCCAATGGAAAGTGCCAGGGCTTCACTTGGCGTGTCCACTGAGGTTACAGGCTCCGGCTTACGAATAGTACGTTTGGTAAAAATATCCGCAAGCCGTTTGAGATTCTTCTCCTCATCCAGAATTTCCAGTGATGCCAGCAGACAATAGCTGCTGTCCTGTCGGAACGCTCGCTTGTTTGCAGTGCTGTTGATAAGGCCATACTGCGCCTTAAATGCGGTGTACTGCTGTTTCAGTTCATTCTGCAAAAGCTGCACTTCCGCATCCGAACCATCATGCAGCTGACAATCCAACAGTTTCCGAGTGGTCTCCCGCAGCGCGATCATGCCCAGCACCCGCTCTGCAGTTACGGCAGGCAGTTCCACCTTGTTCATAAAGGAATTTTCGCGGTAGTAAATCTGCCCATCCACGTTCGTAAAGCTGAAATTCTTCACGCTGGGGTCTGCCGGGATAGGTTCTTCCTGCACCTCCAGTTCATCGTCGGAGATTTCCGGCTCCGTGATGGTGGCATGGATGTTGCTGACCGCTTCTCTCAACTGCTGGGCAAGGTCTGCGCCCTCGATGGGCTTGACCGTAGTTTCCTGCTTGCCGTACTGGGTGCTTTCCGTGGTGATCTCCCCCAGCACCATCTCAGGATGCTGTGCAAAATACTGGTTGATGGAGTAGCCCTCCGGTGTTTCACCGAGATCCACCCAGTCAGCCCGCTCCACCGCTGCACGGTCACGCTTCTGCAGGAACAGAATATCCGCGACCACACCGGTGTTGGCATTGCGCTGGAACGCATTGTTCGGCAGACGAATCGCACCTACCAGATCGGCGCGATTGGCAAGGTACTCACGGACAGAGGAATCCTTCTTATCCATCGTACCGCTGGACGTTACCACCGCTACCACGCCGCCCGGACGCACAAGGTCAAGGCTCTTGGCGATAAAATAATCGTGGATGAGGAAATTGTGGCGGTCATACCGCTTATCCGGCACCTTATAATTGCCGAACGGCACATTGCCCACAACACAGTCAAAGAAGCTGTCCGGGAACCGCATCGTTTCAAAGGCCTGCACCGCAATCTTGTTTTTCTGGTACAACTGCTGTGCAATGCGGCCCGAAATGCTGTCCAGCTCCACGCCGTACATCCGAATCTTTTCCATGCTGTCCGGCACCAAACCCATAAAATTGCCGACCCCACAGGACGGCTCCAGAACATTGCCTTTGGACAATCCCATATTATCCAGTGCTTCGTACATCGCCTTGATGACCGTAGGAGAAGTGTAAAATGCGTTCAGGGTACTGGCACGAGCTTCCTTGTACTCGTCTGCCGTAAGCAGCGATTCCAGTTCAGCGTATTCCTTCGCCCAGTCCGCGTTGTTTTCATCGAACGCCTGCGGAATACCGCCCCAGCCCACATACCGGGAAAGAATCTCCTGCTCCTCCGCGGTAGCCTGCCGCTGCTCTGCATCCAGTGTTTGCAGCACCCGAATGGCCTCCACATTGGCTTTATACTTTGTTTTCGGCCCTCCTGCGCCGAGATCATCATCCGTAATGCGGAAGTTCATAGGCTCCTGTTTGGGCTGTGCAGGCAGTTCCGTTTCTGCTTCACTGTCCAGCGGAAGATTGTACTTCCGCCGTGCATGGTTGACCTCTGCCGGAGTCATGGGCTGCTGTGTCAGTGGTTCCAGGGCTTCCTCTGCCGCTGCACGGCTGATGGCATCCGTTCTGTTCTGCACATCTGCGATCAGCTGCATCTGTTCCGGCGGAAAGTCAGGGTTGAGCAGTTCTTCAAGTTCGCCGCCCGATTCTGCCACCGAATAGATCACATCCATCTGCTCCGGGGAAAAATCCTCGTAGGCCACACCTGCATTGTGCAGAGCCGTAAAAACCGTGATTTCCACCGCTTCTTCCATCGGCACATCGGCCTGTTCATACAGGTGCCGAATGTACTCCAGCGGTTCCGTTCGGAAGATCGGATACCGGGCTTCTTTCGCAAGGGTCATGTCCTGCAAGCTGACCGTCCCCTGCTCAAAGTTGACCGAATCCACACGGAACTCTCTATCGTCCAGTTCAATGATGGTATTGACTGGCAGATATTCCTCTCTGCGGAAATACTTTGTCTGCGCATGGGTTCCATCTTCCTGCTGGCCGGACAGATAGACGCTCTCCCCCTGCTTCCAGAGCTTCATTGCCTGAGAAGCCCACTGTTCACGTGGAAAACCAGACACCTCAACCTTGCCGAGTGCGGTTTCCTTTTCCAACAGCTTGCTGCCAAGAAGTTCTGAAACGCGCTTTGCATCCTCGCCGTAGAACTCAAAGTTGCTGTACTGCTCATAGCCGACCAGAGCATCCGGGTAACGCTCTTTCAGCGCGTTATACTCGTTGGCGGCATCCAGCGGCAGGGACTGCAAAATCGGTTCAACGGTCTTTTCTTCCGCTGTATACGGAACCATAATGCCGCGTACCCACTGCGGAGCATCCATGCTATCCTGATACAGTGCAACAGCATCCCGTCTGTCCGTAATAACGTCCTGATAGGTGTGCTGGAAAATATCTTCCTGAATCCACTCTCCGAAGTGCGCCCATGTGTCGATAGCTTCGGAATAAATGGCATTTTCCACCTCGCCGGAAGCAAACAAATCCTCGATTTTCTCACGGATCAGATTTTCCGCTTCTTCCTCGGTGGTATCGCGGTCACGCAGCAACGGATAGATTTCGCTGCGCTCTACCTTTTCCAGCAGCGTGTACAGACATTCTTTATAGATACTGCGGCTGTCTTTCTGGGTGTGGTCTGCATCCAGTTTCAGGAAATCGTTCAGCGGATTCTTCGCCAGCGTTTCGCTATATGACGGTAACGGAATGACCCGGCCAGCCACCGCCGAATTTTCCATATCTTTCAGATAAACGTCATGCGCATTGGAACGCTCAATGCGGTACAGATGGTTATTTCCCAAATACAGAAAACTGCCGTTTTCTCTGCTGTACATTTGCTTGGGCTGATTTTCAAACGATTCTACTGCTTTTGCATCTTCTCTCGTTTGACGAATGACCGCCTTTGCATCATTCAGACTGTTAAACGGCCCTGTTTCTGCAGCACCTGTTCCCGTTTCTTCGTCATAGTTGTAATGGTTATAGAACTTGCCATCGGGATATTGCAGAATTGCAATATCCTCGATATATCCCGCCTGCATCATCACCGTTGACTGATACCGTGCAATGACTTTTGCCTTTCGGGGGTTCTCAACCGCTGCGGCGGTTGACTGCTCTTTCGATTGCGGCTCCTGCTCCATGAAGTCAAACATGGACATCTGCCCCTGTTCAGGAACCGCAATCTCAACAGCTCTCTTCTTTTCCGGGAAAATCGTGTACGTTCCCTCGACATACTGGTGCAGGATAGAGAGGAATTCTGCCTTGCGCTCATATTCTTCGGAATCCATTGGCACGGACAGCAGCGCATTGTCCATCTGCGCCAACAGTTCAACCGCCTGTTCAGGGTCTGCCAGCTTTTCGACGAGAGCCTTTCGGCCTTCTTCATGGTAAAGGTCTTGCGGATAAGGTCGTTCCACCTCGTTCGGCAAGTGATGATAGAAGCCCATCACCCGCATTGCCATCCACTCGCGCTCATAGACAGGCATCCGGGAATAATCAGCAGGTTTCAGATATTCACTGTCACGGATCAGCTGGTCGATCCGGCCTGCCGCCTGATTCCAGTTCAGATGAACGCTGGCATACGGGTTCCCGTATGAGCCACGCTCCAAAGCAATGCCCCTGCCATCGTGATCTTCGTGGGAATCATCTGCCCCGCAGAGTGCATGGCTGCTGCCGCCGATTCCATAATGATCTTTCAGGAAGCCAGCCCGTTCTTTTTTATCCTCGTGGTTCAGGAAGAACGAATAGATTGTCAGCCGACTATCCGAGTAATTGCTGCCCCGTGTGAAGTAAGCATTGATTTCATCTTCCGTGATGAACTTCTTATACTCGTTCCAGTGAAAGCCCTCTCTTGCTGCATAATTCTGATAAGGCTTTGCAAACTGCTGGAACAGTGCCGCAACCTTATCCGGCTTATAGAAGTGCATCCGCATCAGGTCTTTATCTTCGGCGTAGGCTTCCCCCAGCGCAGATAATCTGTCGTTTAGGTCAGTCAGAAAATCCGTATCATCCAGCAAACCCGCCAGCCTGTCTGTCAGTTCCGGGAAACCGCCCCTGAAGATTTCTACATCCTGAAACACTGCTTCGGCAACGCCATCTGCCAAGTCGCGCTCCATGTAAGCCAATGTCTGCGCGTGTTCCTGCAAAGCATTCTGCCGTGCAGCATCCAGAACCGCCTGCGGTGCATACTCGCCCTGCCGGAGCAGTTTATGGGTGCGGTTGCTGACATCCTCCCACGAAAGAAACGCATTGACAATCGTGCCGCTCTTAGCCGTGTCACCTGCTGCAATGCGCAGTCCCAAATCGTCGAACCAGACCGCATACTTTGCACCGTCAATTTCAAAGCCTTTGCCACCCATGCCGTATTCGTTTTTCACGAACTCCGTGTATTCTTCCGGGGTTTTCTCGACCATAAAATTGTAGATCAGGCGCAGCTGGCCCTTGCTGCGGTTGCTGCCCGTGCGCAGGATTTCATCGACCACTTCGGGGTCCAGTGCGATTTCATCCGCATACCGCGCCTGGATCGGTGCTTCAATGGCGCGGATCTGCTGTTCCACGGTGGGAAGATCAGGCAAAGAAAAAGCAGAGGCAATTTCTTCCTCTGCTTCGCTCAAATCCTGTTCTGTTGTCGTTTCGGTTAATTGTACACCAATTCCTTCAAGACGATTTCCTCTGCCATCGCCGTCAGGTTGTTCTGGTGCGCCGCCCATGCCAGCGGGTCCCGCTCCTTGCTCGGTGCCGGGAACTTCTCGTTCAGGCTGTTCAGCAGGGTTTCCACCCGGCTCTCCGCTGCTTCCTCGATCTGCGCCAGATGCTGGTTCAGTTTGCCGCTCATCAGCATACTCTGATACCAGTTCTTGCGATTCTCTTTCAGGTACGTCCTGCGCAGCATCCCGTACTTCCCGATGATCTGCGGCTCGTCCTGCACGGCCAGATTCGGGAACAGATAATCTCCCTTGCGGTAATACGTCAACTCCATTTTCTTGTCCTCCTTTGGTCGTGGTTTCTTCAGTTTCGCGCTTTAATGCGCTAAAGTCTGTATTGGTATTATACAAGCTGTCAACGGATTTTTCAAGCTGCTGCGTGATTTCTTTTTTGTAAATTTTCCGCATCTCACGGCCAATGTCAAAAAGAACCGCTTCGCACTGCTCGGAAACGGCATTGCCAAGAAACGACAGCACCGGCAGCTTGTTGAAATCCACAATACGGATAAAGTCATCATCGTCCAGTACATCCATAGGCTCCTGCCTGCAACGGCGGGAAAGCGTATAGAAAACACTGTTGGTCATCAGTTCCCGGAAACGGACACGGATGTTATCTTCGTCCAGTTCTTCCAGAAAAGTGCCTACCACCTCATAGGCCAGACCATCCATCGCTTCATCCAGATTGTCGGCGGTCAACTTCTGTGCCAGTTCCATTAGGGCAGTATTCATGCTGTCTGTCTGGGATAAGCCATAGGTATCTGCCAGATGGTCTAAGATAGCCTGCTCATGCTCGTGACTATCCAGATTCCATAAGAGCGGTGTTCTGCCGCCGCGCACCAAATGGGTGTCAGCAATATCGAACACATACCGCAGCTTGGTACGCGGTCCGGTATCATCCAGAAGCGCGATGCCTTTTGCGCCACGGTTGACCCATCGGCTCATTTTCTGATTCCAGAGTTCCATTTCTGCGCAGGCGGTCGCATCGGGCCGCTGCGCGTGGATCAGGAGTGCATCGGTGAACGAATAGCGGTACAGCCGCGCCGCCACATCCAGATAACTCATCCAATCCTGTGGCGAGTTACTGACATACCGGGCGTTCTGCTGCGCCAATTCTCGAATATCGTTAATCTGTGGCAAGGGTCAAACCTCCTTTACGTTTTCGTTTTCATCGGTGTTCTGGGAAATTCCAAACTGTACTGTGCGCGGCCATCTTCGACGCGCATCACAAGGTCAGCGGCGAATGTCTTATCTTTTTTCACGGAATAAAAGTCTTTTACATGGGTGCGGCCTTTCTTCAAAAGGTCTACTGCCATCTTCTTATCCAGCGTCTTTCTCATATTGGACAAGTATCTGCTTTCTTTCCAGAGGGCAAATTTGCAGCTGCGGTCTGCACAACAAAAGCTGAGTTTGCTTTCATGCACAGGGTTTCCGCAGACCGGGCAGCTTCCCACGCCTACCTTATTATAATAGGGAACCGCCGCGACGGTAGGAATCTGCCGGAGGTCAGCCAGCATCTTATCGAGCAGCCCGTGGATGCCCTGCATAAAATCATGGGGCTTGATCTCGCCGCGTTCCATCCGCAGCAGGTCATTTTCCCACTCGGCTGTCATGCTGGCAGATTTCAGGTAGTCCGGGATATTGCTGATCGCGGCCACACCGTCCTCCGTGGGAATCATCTGTTTGCCCCTGCGCTGCACATAGCCGGAAGATACCAGCTTTTCCAGAATTGCGGCGCGCGTTGCAGGGGTTCCCAGACCCTTTTTCTCGGTATCTTTTTCAAATTCTTTGTTGCCTGCTGTTTCCATGGCCGACAGCAGGGTATCTTCCGTGTAGACTTTCGGCGGCGAAGTAAAGCCCTGCTTTTTCTCTGCCCGTACCACAGGAAGAACCATTCCCTGTTCCATCTTTTGGGGAAGCGGCACATCCTTGTCCTTTTCCGGCTCCACAAACGGAACGGGCTTTGCCGTATATCCGGGCTGCAAAACATCCTTATATTTTGCCGTGAAGTTCCTGCCCTGGCAGCATACCGTCACCAGAACATCCTCATAGACGAACGGCGGTTGCACGGCCTGCACCAGCTTCCATACGACAAGGGAAAGTACCTTCCGTTTGGTTTCGGATAGCTTTTCCCGGTTGCATTTTACGCTCTGCATGGTCGGCAAAATCGCGTGATGGTCTGTGACCTTGCTGTTGTTGATAACACAGCTTACGTCTACTGCCGTGCCATCTAGGGTCAGCACCAGAGATTCCACCGTCTTGCGCATATCCTCAGTCACAAACTGGCTGTCCGTTCTGGGATATGTCACCAGTTTTTCTTCGTACAGTTCCTGCGCCGCCTGCAAGGTCTGGCTGGCAGTCAGACCGTAATAGCGGTTTGCTTCTCGCTGTAAGGTTGTCAGGTCATACGGTTTCGGGGGCTTCTTCTCCACCCGTTTGCGCTCAATGCTGCCGACCACCGCGCACTGACCATCACAAGCAACCTGCATAGCATCTGCGTCCTGCTCCTGCGCCATCTGTTCCGATACCGCTACGACACCTGCGCCGGACAGTTCCACTTTATAATAGGGTTCCTTTACAAAGTTCTGGATTTTAGCCTGCCGTTCGGCCAGCATCGCCAGCGTCGGGGTCTGCACCCGGCCAATGGTCTGTTTTCTGCCGTACTTTTTCGTAAAAGCACGGGTTCCGTTCATGCCGATCAGCCAGTCCGCTTTTGCCCTGCACTCAGACGCTGCAAACAGGTTGTCGTAGGCCGCACCATCTTTCAGGTTTTCAAAGCCCTGCTGGATGGCAGCATCCTCCATGCTGCTGATCCACAGCCGCTTGATGGGGAGTTTGCTTCCGGCAAGAGCATACACACGGCGGAAAATCGCTTCACCCTCGCGTCCGGCGTCGCAGGCGTTCACCACATAATCAAATTTCTTGCTGCGGAGCAGTTTACGCAGGACATTGAACTGCGGCTTCTTGGTATTGTGCACCAGCAGTTTCCACTCAACAGGGAGAATCGGCAAATCCTCAAAACGCCAGCTTTCATAGCGTTCATCGTAGTGTTCCGGGGCTGCATACTCTGCCAAATGCCCCAGACACCAGCTTACCACGCAATCCCCACCCTCCAGATACCCGTCCTCCTGCCGATATGCACCGATCACTTTTGCAATGGATTTCGATACGCTCGGTTTTTCTGCAATCACCAGATATTTCAAATTTTTCCCTCCTTCGCAAAAAGCAGGGATAGCCTTTCGACTACCCCTGCATCCTTATGTTACGGTTTTCTTATGTGTCGTTCTCGTTGTTCTGCTGGTTATCCTCGTTTACCGTTGTAAGGCTCTGGTCGGTTTCCAGATTTTCACTCTGCGGCGTTTCTTCTTTCGGCTTCGGCTTATAAATGTAGAAGTAGAAGAAAGCACCTGCACCGCCCAGCGCAGCCACGAATACCAGCAGCAGAATCTTATTCATACCGCCGCTGGATTCTTCTTTCGGTTCTTCGATTTCCACATCCGGGGTAGGTTCGGGTTTGGTTTCGGGCAGGACTACCGCAGGTGTTTCTTCTTCCTGCTTGCCGTTCCGTTCTTCATCGTCCAGAAACTCCTGCAGATCGTACTCGTCGATCATCGAGAGCATATAGACGTTCTCACTGTTCCGCGCCCGGTCAATCACCAGAAAGAACGTATTGCCGCCCTTGGTCTTGACCGTGAAGAACTCCTTGCTGGGGTCATCTACGATATTGTCCTCTACCTCGCCGTTGCCTGCGATGGTGAACGGGATCTTTTCTTCCTCGGTCGGCTCTGCTTCCTCGATTACCTGGACAGGTTCCTCTGCCACCTCAGTGGTATCCACATAGGCAAAGACCGGGGTCGAAAAGCCCACCGCCATCATCAGGGTCAGAATTGTGCTGGGAATAACAACACCCAGCCGTTTAAGCATCTTTTTCAATCGCTTCCTCCGTTTCTGCTTCTTCCGAAGCGTTGTTTACAGCGGTCAGGAACGTCACATTGCCTGCCTGAATGTTGTCCAGCAGAGCCAGCAGTTCGCGCCCGCCCATCTTGGTGCTGCGGATGGCACGAATGATCTCGCTGTCCTCTTCCTTTTTCTGTGCTGCCCGGATGGTTCTCAGCCGTTCTTCCAGTTCTGCGATCTGCTGTTCGGTCTTTTCGGCTTCATCCAGATACTTCTGTAATTTCTTGCCCATCGGCCCTCCTTTCAGTTGATGCGGCCAAAGCCTAAAAAGTGGCTTTGCCAGTAGGTGGAGTTGATGCTGGTGTAGGAAATGGGGTCGCCGCAGTGGATCATCATGCCATTGCCGACATAGATTCCAACGTGCGACGCGCCAACGGTATTATAGGTTTTCTCAAAGAAGATCAGGTCGCCGGGCTGCGCATCCGCAGGAGAAACATAGCTGCACTTCCCGCGCAGACCGTTGGCCGTTGTGCGCCCAACGCTCCACCCATTGCCGCAGTTATTGATGACCCAGCAGACGAAGCCGGAGCAGTCAAAACTGGTACTTGGGGAACTTCCGCCCCACACATACGGCATACCAAGATATTTTTCAGCTTCCTCAATCATCCTTGCAAACTTTTCATCCGAAAGAGCTTCCGAGGGAATGTCGTACTTGAAACCACCGCCGGAACCACCCGCACCGCCGCCTGTGCCGATACTGCCCGTTGTACCACCGCTGTAAGTTGGAGAGCCTGCGCCGAACAGTTCGGGGCGGTTGCCGTAGGTCAGGTTATAGGCATCGTACCGTCCGGTCTGTTTCTGGTTCATGTTCTTCCGCGCGATGGTATCGAAGCCCTTATTTTTCAGCAGGACATTGAGGATTTTATACTCGTACTCCACTTCTTCCTGATAGGTATAGGTTTCCATGCTGACGTTTCCAAAAGCGTCAATCGTTGGCCGAATCCCTACTCTGGTTTCCATGCGAGTGCGAATCTCAATGGTTTCCCACGCTTTCAGGAGATACTGCTGCTTGAACAGTTCCTTGATAACAGGCTTGACCTGTCCTCTGGTAAACTGCTCATAAACTGCCGTCAGATGGGAAATCAGCTGATACGGGTCATGCCCAATTTCATCCAGCTGATAGCGGTATTCATCATAGCCCGGATGGGTGGATTCCATCTGCCGAATCTGCTGATCCAGTTCTTTTTCCAGTTCCAGATAATCTTCTTCCGCACCTTTCATGTCGGCGTCCTTGCTGGGATAGGTCGTTCCAACAAAGGTACTGCCCGTTCCCTGTATTGCTGCGCCGCAGCTTGAAAAGGCCCCCAGTATTACCATAACCAGCAGGATGCCAACACCAATACTGACCCACAGGGTTTTATTCTGCGTGACGATCTCCTGCACCACCGCTTTCGCTTTCTCCGCAATGGTGTTAGTTGCCGCAGCCGCCTGCTTGCTGGCAGCAGTTCCGGCTTTCTGACCGCGCTTGGCTGCCGCATAGGCATCCTTATACTGCTTTTTCTGGTAAAACTTCGCACCGACTGTTTTTGATTCACTTCCTGCGGCAGTCGGCTGGGGCTGCTTCTTTTTCAGCGACGGTTCTGCTGCATTTTCTGCAGTGCCGCCCTCGCTCTCGGAAAATTTCAGGCGGCTGGACTTCTGATTCTCGCCACCTCTTTTCTCTGCTCTGGCAGATTTGTCTTTGGGCTTTTTTCTGCCTTTGACAAAGTGGTGCAGGCGTTCAGCTGCTTCTTCTGACTTGTGTGCAGCTTCCACGCCGGAATTGTCCTTTTCTACCTGATGTACTTTCTGATGGGCAAATCCGGTGGCGGTATCCACTCCTTTCTTCGCCACCTTCTTAACGCCCATCCCCATGCCACGGACAATGCCGCCCTTTTCATCCTCAAAAGAAAGTCGGCCTTTCTTTGTGGGTGGCTCTGCATCCGATTCCGCAGACGCATCTTTCGGCTTACCATCCTCCTGATGGGCTTTATAATAGTCTGCGCTCTGCTTGGCGGTACTGTGATGCCGGGGTGCATCCTCCTCCCCGTCCTCGGCATCCATGCACCGTTCTTCTTCCATGATAGGTTCTTTGTCTGTTTCCTTGTCTGCAGTTTCTTTTGCCGAATCTTCCTTCTCCGGCTTTTCTGCTGCAGTCGCGGACCTCTGCTCCCCGGTGCGGAGGTTTTCATCCACCAGACCGTCTTTGGTCATTTTCTGAACGATTTTATCTCTGCCCCGAAACTTTTTGTCTGCTATGGAAATCACCTCCTTCCGGCTGGAGCCGTCATGTGAGCAGGGCTGCGTGGGTTTCCCACTTATCAAGCACCTGCTCCAGCTTCCGGGCAAAGGCGATCAGACGGGCATTTACTTCCTCACGGTCAAGATAACCGTGGGCTTCCATGTGAAAGCCGTCAGTCAGCTCATCGGCCAGTGTACCAACGGCGTAAAAGTCCTCCAGCACCGTATGCACCACCGATTCTTCATCGTGGAAGTTGAGCGGCTCCACCTCACCAAAGGGCGGGCCGGAATCGCTTTCGTGCGGCTCCATGTCAGAGTGGTGATGAATCTTGCGGCTCAGTCGGTCAAAAATGTTCGGTGTGTTCATGCTTCTTTCTTCTCCTTGTATTTTCCCATCTCATTGGGCTTCGTGGTCATCAGACCGTACAGTTTCAGCGATGTATCGAACTTATCCTTGAACGGGATAATCGTGTTACCGTAGAATAGCAGTCCCTCGCCCTCGTTGCTGTTCGTCACATACGACAGCTGGAACGGTGAAATGTTAAGCTGCTTGGCAAGGATTTGCCGGTCGCCGGATGCCTGGTTGAGCATATAAATGAAATCGCTGTTCTCGAAGATGTTTTCGATTTCTCGGCTGGCCAGCAGATCCTTGATGTTCTGCGTAATTCCTGTCGGTATACCGCCCCATTTTCGGAACCGCTTCCAGATTTCGACGCTGTATGCTGCGGTCTGCTCTTCCTTTAAGAGCAAATGGAATTCGTCTATATAGTACCGTGTGTTCTTTTTTCCGCTGCGGTTGATGGTGACACGATTCCAGACCTGATCCTGTACGATGAGCATCCCCAGTTTTTTCAGCTGTTTGCCCAACTCCTTGATGTCGAAGCAGATGATGCGATTATCCAGTTCCACATTGGTCTGGTGGTTGAACACCCGCAGAGAACCATTGACGTAGATTTCCAGTGCCGTGGCGATACGCTGCGCCTGCCGCTCCTTCTGCTCCCGCAGGCAGTCGTACAGATCACCGAGCGTTGGCATATTTTCCGGCTTCGGGTCGTTCAGATACTTCTGATAGACCAGCGGCAGGCAGCGGTCAATGACCGACTTTTCTTCCGGCTCCATGCCATCCCGTGCGCCCATGATAAGTTCACACAGGGAAAGAATGAAGTCCGATTTCATGCCCAGCGGGTTATCATCGTCCGCATAGTTGAGGTTAATGTCCATCGGGTTGATGTAGTCCTTACTGGTAGACGAGATATGGATAACCTGACCGCCCAACGCTTCCACCAGCGGATAATACTCTCCTTCGGGGTCTGCGACGATAATATCGTCCGTTGTGGTAAAGAACACGTTTGTGATCTCACGCTTTGCCGAAAAACTTTTGCCACTGCCCGGTGTACCGAGGATCAGACCATTTGGATTTTTCAGCTGCTTGCGGTCTGCCATAATCATGTTGTTAGACACTGCGTTCAGACCGTAATAGAGGGAATCGCCCTCCATGAAAAGTTCCTGCGTGGTGAACGGCACAAAAATCGCCGTGGAGGTGGTAGTCAGCGCGCGCTTGATGGGAACGAGGTTATTTGCCAGCGGCAGGCTGCTCATAAGGCCCTGTTCCTGCAAATAATCCAGACGGTTTAGAGTACAGTTGAATTTCTGAGCGATACCAGCAGTCTGAAACACAGCACTATCCAACTCCTGTTTGGTCTTGGCTGTATTGAGGAAAAGCACCGTAACAAGGAACATACGCTCATTACGGCTCTGCAGATCATCCAGAATCTTCTTGGCCTCGCCACCATAAGTTGCAAGGTCGCTCGGAATAATTTCCATATCATAACCAGACCTCACAGCTTTCTTCTGTTCCTCGATTTTCATACGATCCAGGTCGGTAATTTTGCCCTTGATAAGTTTGATGGCTTTCAGCTGGTCTACCGACTGCACATGGATACTGACCACCAGATTTTTGTCCATATCCAGAAACTCGGCCAGCACCTTATCCGTCAGTTCCGGGGCAAGGATGTTCAGATAGGATGCAGCACCGTAGGTGTCACCCATCATAAAGTCCTTGCCGCTTTTGAACAGGAAACTGGTCGGAGAAATGAAGTCCTTGGTCGTCATGCCGCTCTGCAGGATGCGGTCATAGCTGAAGTCAAACTTCTGCTGTTCCTCCTGATGAAAGGTTTCGTACATGATCTGCAGCCGTTCCACGCCGTTCAGCGGGTAGGCTTTCACGCCCAGCACCTTGAAATTATTGAGAATATCGGTTTCGATACGCTCTAACCGGGGCTTTGCTTCCCGGACACTCTTTGCTTCGATGCTGAACGTAATGTACTTCGTGCGAACCAGACCGTTATTGCCCTTGGCAAGCTGCTGTTTCAACATCTGCGCATATTCCATACGCACATCGTCAAACGCGTCGTGTTGCGGCTCGATCTGAATGACCTTGTTGTACTCGCTCATATCGCTCTTGTGGTTGATGAACGAAAGCTGAAAACGGATACTGGCATCGAAGTAGTTGAGGAAATCGCACCAGCTTTCAAAGATGGTGTTTTTATCCTCGTTCTGTGCCAACTGATAGTTGATGTCGTAGAATCGGACGGTTTTGGAATACAGATGTTCCTCCACCCGGCAGATACCGTCGCGCCCCATTTCCAAATACGGAATGGAACGCTGCACGGTCAACCGCTGTTCCTTTTCGTTCTTCGCAGGTTTGCGGAAGAATTTCTGGAAGAAGCCGCCCGGCTGCGGTTTCTTCTTCGGTTCACTTTTTACCAAGAATGCCTCCTTTCTTCTGGATCGGTGCTGCGGTTTCCAGTTCCCGCTCATACAGGTTTTCGACCTCATAGCGGCGTACCGCAGGACGTTTGAATCGGACGCTGATGAAATTCGTCAGGATGGTTTCAAGGTGCATCCCGTTTTTCTCGTACAGAGCAAAGAAAAATTCCGGCAGCATCAGGAGCACCATGCCTGCCGCTGCATTGCTGGTTCCCAGCGTATCGCGCATGAGGAAATAAAACGGAACGCCAATGCCTGCCGCGAACCCCATACATACGAGCTGGCGTTTCGTCAGGTTCAGAAAGACCTTGTTCTTCACTTTGGAAAGGTCTTTAGGAATCGTTACATAGGCCATTTATCACCAGAACAGCCAGACCGCCGCCGGGAAACGGCGTTGTCTGCTGTCTTTTCCTTTCATTGGATTTTCCCGGATTTAGTGACTGCCGAAGATCTGTTTGGACAGACTTCCCGTTTTGAGCAGCGAGAAGCAAAGAATCACCGTGTAGGCCATCGTGCCGAACAACGCCGAGTGAATATCCGAAGATACCCGGATGCTGCCGATAAGGGCTGCATAGATTGCCACGCAGACCATCATCAGAAACGCCTGAAATGCCAGAGCGAACAGCCCTCGGAAGTAGTTCGTACCCACATGACCCCATTCACGGTTGCTCATGGTTGCAAATGGAATCGGAGCAAGCGAAGTGTAGAGGTATATTTCTATCATTCTGCCGTACATAATTACCGTGATAACCACCGACAGAATTTTCAGACACCAGCTTACAACAAGGGTTTCCAATGCCAGCGTCACCAGTTCGCCAATCGCCATTGTTGCCATTGCCGCCTGCATCTGCATGGAAAGAGAACTAATATCAATGGCGGTATTGCCACGGATAATGCCGGAGGAAGAATTTACCACCGACTGCCCAATGTCAAATACCGCCATTGCAATATCGAACGTATGACTGACGAGATAGACCGCGATCCACATCTTCACGAAATACTTGAAGAACATCCATGTGTCTACATCGTGCAGATTGTTCCGTTCCGTCAGCATCGAGATCAGTTCGTAGCAAAGGATCAGCGTAATGATGATTCCTGCAATCGGAATCACCACCGAATCCGAAATGTTACGGATCATGCTGAAAATACTGCTGTTCCACCCTTGCGGTGTCTGCCCGACCTGAGCAGCGATCTCACTGGTCTGTTGGTTGACCGCTGTGAACATCGTACTCAGGTTGGACTCCACCATGCCGGAAAGAAGTTCCCTCATCCATTTTTCGATTGCTGCGAAAATATTATCGAACAATGGCGGGTTTTCCTCCTATCGCTTGTTGATTAGCCGAACAGACCGGAGAGCAGCGGGATCAGCTGGGTGCCGATGAGAATGACACCGCCGCCGGACATCAGCTGCTTCATGCCCTGCGACTTTACTGATGTGCGATAAAGAAGTAATAGAAGTGTAAAAAATTTTGCCGTTCCTATCCGGCACTTGCG
>ERZ1034781.566-NODE-566-length-18788-cov-43.406288_pt1 | contig 18788 bp, 16 predicted proteins | sample MGYA00520700_ERZ1034781 | MGnify/ENA primary metagenome ERZ1034781 (study PRJEB33766, sample SAMN09781709) | gut metagenome | biome: gut microbiome | host: Homo sapiens | place: Madagascar | study: EMG produced TPA metagenomics assembly of the PRJNA485056 data...
AAGGCATGGGACTATGGTTATCAACTCTTGATGCATGGTGGTTCTGCAACAGACGCTGGTACAGGTTGGAGCAAGGATATTGATAAAGCCTGGACTCCAGAAAACACAAATACTAACGTTCCTCGCTTGAACTCTAATGATCAATATACAAATGCGACATCAGATCGTTGGTTGACAAGTTCAGACTATTTGAGTTTGACAAACCTTTCTTTGGGCTATTCTTTCCCTAAGAGTTTGTTGAATAAGATTAAGTTAAATGGTCTTCGTGTTTATTTCACTGCCGACAACGTAGCTTTGTTTGCAAAGCGTAAGGGATTTGACCCAAGACAGTCGTTCGGTCAATCTACCAATATGCAGTATTCTGCTGTTCGTACAATCTCTGGTGGTATCAGTGTTAAGTTCTAATATAATAGATTGAGACAATGAAAATGAATAATAGATATTTTGTGGCACTTCTCGGTAGTGCCATGTTGCTGACAACAAGTTGTTCTGATTTGGATACCAATCCTAGTGGAAGTACAATGAGCGATGGTCAATTGAATGAGGTGTTGGCGCAAGACCCAAGCAAACTGAAGTCTGAGGTTTCTGGTATGTATGCCAACATGATTGAGTATGGAGCTATCACACAATGGTATGGCACAGGTCAACCTCGTCACTATGACTTCGGTTATGCTTCTACAATGATGATGATGGATGCCTCAGGACAAGATGAACCTTCTCAGGTGTCTGGTTACAACTGGTATAACAAACCTTTGCGTTTCGTTGATAGAACTGCAAACAGTGAGACTACATATTTTATTTGGAACCAATGCTACAAGAACATCAAGGTTGCTAATGACGTATTGAAGTCTGTAGATTTGGAGAATCTTTCTGATGTGGCAAAATCTTACGTAGGTCAGGCTTATGCCATGCGTGCTTTTGAGTATTTCACATTGATTCAGATTTACCAATTCTCATATAAGGGACATGAAGATGCAGCTGGTGTGCCTATCGTAACTGAGAAAACAGCAGAGGCAGAGGCAAACAACAATCCTCGTGCAGCAGTAAAGGATGTCTATAAGCAAATTATGGATGACTTGAATACTGCTATTGATTACTTGACTGACTCACGTTCTGCAAAATCTGAGATTAATCGTCAGGTAGCATATGGATTACGCGCTCGTGTTAATTTGGTTATGCAAAATTGGTCTGACGCAGCGGCAGATGCCAAAAAGGCAGCAGAAGGCTATACTCCTCTTTCAAAAGATGCAGCAGCTGCACCTGGTTTCAATGATGTAAGTGCATCCAACTGGATTTGGGGTAACATCGTTGATGAGTCTAATGATATCGTACAGTCTGGTATCTTGAATTTCCCTTCTATGATGTGCTCATTTACAGGCAATGGCTATTCACCAACATACGCTTGCCGAATGATAAACAGTAAGTTGTGGAAAGAGATTCCTTCTACAGACGTTCGCAAGGGATGGTGGATTGATGAGAACTTGAACTCACCAATTGTCAATCCAAAATATGTGGTTCATCAAGAAGATGAGGACGAGGACGGAAATGTCGTAAAATACCTCGCTGTATATAATCAGACAGGTGATGAGGTTGCTGACATCACAGAACCTTATACTAATGTAAAGTTTGGTGCATACAAGAATCAGTATGGTAATGAGCTGAATGCTTGTGATATTCCATTGATGCGTGTAGAGGAAATGATTCTCATCCAAGCTGAGGCTACTGCAATGGGTGGTAATGTAGAAGAAGGCAAACGAATTTTGGAGAACTTCGTCAGAACATATCGTGACCCTTCTTATACTTGCAATGCAACTACTGCAGAAGGTGTGCAAGATGCAGTTTGGTTCCAAAGAAGAGTTGAGTTGTGGGGTGAGGGATTCTCTTTCACAGATTTGCTCCGCTTAAAGAAACCTTTGGATCGTACAGGTGCTAATTATGAAGTTTCTGTAAGATTTAACTTGCCAGCAGAATCTCCTATATTCTTGTACTTGATTCCTGAAGATGAGGAAAATCATAATGAAGCATTGGTAGGCAACAACAATCCAGTTGTAGCAGTACCGAAGGCTCAATAAAGAGTATTTATTAAAGTGTGCTCACTTACTACTCGTATGAGTGTGTAGTGAGCACATTTTTATTCATAGAAATAATCGATTATGCCACAAAAAAGATTTTATTTGCCTACGTGGCAAGGAAGACTCTGGTAAGACGGCCTCAATCAGAGAGTGCTACTAATTAATGACAGGAAAAAACAACCTTTAAAGTCAAAGTTGCATCCTTGCCACCCCATCACTGGTCAGACAAGGAAGCGACTTGCCTTTTATAATCCTCATTCTCAAATATTTTTCAATAATTCCTTGGAGCTTTCAGAAGAAAAGCGTATTTTTGCATAAGATTAGCGAGGGTGCGGCATTTTGAGAGTAACTTTCATTGTGTTAGCAACATAATCGATATAGAAGATAAATGTTGAAACATTAAAACAAGGAGGTAGAATATGGATTTATTTGATAGCAAAAGACAAGAAAGATTAGAGGCAGCAAGAAAGGCTTCTACTGCCAGTAAAGAAGCAGCACGTGCCTTTTTAATTAGGGCAGGAATTCTTTTACCTAATGGTGAAGTTGCACCACATTTGAGATAAAGGTATGGATAAGTCTTTATATTCAAGGCGCTCCAACCTAGTAATTGGATTTCATGGTTGCGACAAAACTGTTGTTGATGCCGTAGTTGCTGGAAAGACCGATCTTCTTTCCAGTACTAATGACTATGACTGGTTAGGTAATGGCATTTACTTTTGGGAGAATAATGAGGAACGAGCTTGGCAATGGGCTAAAGATTTAGCAAAAAGAAAGAACTCACAAATCAAAGAGCCTGCAGTTGTTGGTGCAATTATTGACTTGGGATATTGCTTTGACTTAACAGATAGCACATATCTTCAGGAATTGAAGGCTGCTTATGAGGCTATGGTTACTGTCTATAAAGAATCAGGGATTGAATTACCGAAGAATACATCTATCGGAAATTCTACAGATTTGTTGATTAGAAAATTGGATTGTGCTGTTGTACAAACAGCTTTAACATACAATCAGGATGCCAATGCCCATCCTTACGATTCTGTAAAAGGTGTATTTTGGGAAGGACAGGAACTATATCCTAATGCAGGATTCAGAGAAAAGAATCATATTCAGATTTGTGTCTGCAATCCAAATTGCATCAAGGGTTATTTTCTTCCTAGAGGTATCAATCAAGATTATCCTAACCCATAATATAAAATGGTGTATCCTTCTTGCCCCATATATCGGGCAAGCGGGATACACCTTTTTATCTCCTTCAGCCTCAAACATTTTTCAATAATTCCTTGCATCTTTCAGAAGAAAAGCGTATTTTTGCAGAAGATTGGCGGCACTCGGCAATTTGAAAGTAAACTCTCATTGCGCTCGCTGGCATAATCTTTGCAACACAAATGTTGAATCATTTTAAAAAGAAGAAATCAAAATGCAAGAATTGAAAGATAGATACATCAGATTTGACTGGGCCATCAAGCGCTTGCTTCGCCAAAAGGCTAACTTTGGAGAGTGAAGGCAACCAGCAGGCAGCTGAAGATAAATTTAATCGTGTAGATATCAAAGCCAAAAATAGCAAAGGAGAAATTATCATTGTAGATATTCATGCATTCCGTATTCTATATTATTGTGAAAGCATTTATTTTAAGTGGAATCAGTCTATTTTCAATCATATCAATTTAGGAAATACCTATAAAGAAGTGAAGAAAGTATATTCCATCAGCATTCTTTACTTTGATTTGGGCAAGGGTTCTGACTACATCTATGTGGGACAGAATAACTTCGTGGGCTTGCATACCCAAGACCATCTTGTTATCAGTACCAAAGAGAAAGATACGATAGTAAGGAAATCGCCTTCAGAAATTTTCCCTACTTATATACTTGTACGTGTAAACGAATTTAACAAAGTGGCAAAAACTCCTTTGGAGGAATGGGTTGAGTATCTGAAGAATGGTGTCATCTCTCCAGAAACCCAAGCGCCAGGTTTGCAGGAAGCTCGTGAGAAGCTGAAATACTATTCCATGTCGGATGCAGAACGTTATGCATACGATGAGCACATCAATGCCATCATGATTCAAAATGACGTTCTGGGAAATGCAAGATTGGAAGGTATGGAAGAAGGCAGAGCTGAAGGTCGTGCTGAAGGCAAAGCTGAAGGTCGAGCTGAAGGTCGTGCCGAAGAGAAAAATAATATCGCCCGCAAAATGCTGGCTAATGGATTGAGCATAGAGCAGATAGCTTTAATTACCGGTTTGACAGAAAAGGAAATAAAAGAACTATAATATAATAAGGTGTATCCTTCTTGCCCAACACATCGGGCAAGCGGGGATACACCTTTTTCTTTTTATCTTCCTCACCCTCAAGCATTTTTCCAAAATTCCTTGCATCTTTCAGAAGAAAAGCGTATCTTTGCAAAAAAAAGAAACGATGCCAACAATATTTATATTTTTCGGATTCAGATTCATGTTTTATTCTAATGATCATGAACCAATTCATGTCCATGTTATCAAGGATGGAAATGAAGCAAAATACAATGTATCTCCTCTAACCCAGATTTATAATCATGGATTTAAAAAGCATGATATTGCCTTGATAGAATCTATTATTTCTGAGAATGAGGCGGTCATTATAGATAGATGGAAAGAGTATTTTAATCAAAAATAAGATATTATGGAGCAATATAGAGTAAATCGCGTTTGGGTTGACGATGCCCATATTTGGGCAGAAACCCAAAATGGCTGGAAGGCTAACTATCCTTTCAGCCGTTGGAATCGTCTTGCTAACGCCACACCTGCCCAGCGTAAGGCTTTCGTATTGAGTAGATATGGTATTCATTGGCCTGAATTAGACGAAGATTTATGCTTTGAAGGACTGTTCGCAGATGCTGGTATATACAAACCGTCAAATGCAGAAGATACTATTTATTATCAAGCATAACAAAAGTTTTTTTGCAGCAGAAGGATAAGTTGAATCATTAAAACCAAGGAGGTAAATATGACAGAGCTAAGAGATAGATACATACGTTTTGACTGGGCTATCAAGCGTTTGCTTCGCCAGAAGGCGAACTTTGGGGTGCTTGAGGGCTTCCTGACTGTATTTCTGAATGAACCTATCAAGATTGTTGATATTCTGGAAAGTGAAGGTAATCAGCAGCAGGCTAATGATAAGTTCAACAGGGTAGATATCAAGGCGAAAAACAGCAAGGGAGAAATCATTATCGTCGAGATACAGAACACAAGTGAACTGTATTACCTGGAGCGTGTGCTCTATGGAGTAGCCAAAGCCATCACAGAGCATATCAATTTGGGAAATACCTACAAAGAGGTGAAGAAGGTATATTCCATCAGCATTCTGTACTTTGATCTGGGCAAGGGTTCTGACTATATTTATGTGGGACAGAACAACTTCGTGGGTTTGCATACCCAAGACCATCTTGTTATCAGCACCAAGGAGAAAGATACGATAGTAAGGAAATCGCCTTCGGAGATATTCCCAACCTATATTCTGGTTCGAGTTAATGAATTCAATAAGGTAGCTAAATCACCATTGGAAGAATGGGTTGAATACCTGAAAAATGGAGTCATCTCGCCAGACACCCAGGCACCAGGTCTGCAGGAAGCTCGTGAGAAACTGAAATACTATTCCATGTCGGATGCAGAACGTTATGCATACGATGAGCACATCAATGCCATCATGATTCAAAATGATGTTTTGGGAAATGCAAGACTGGAAGGTATGGAAGAAGGAAGAACCAAAGAGAAAAATGACATTGCCCGCAAAATGCTGGCTAACGGATTGAGCAGAGAGCAGATTGCTTTAATTACTGGTTTGACAGAGCAGGAAATTAAAGGACTATAATATAATTAAGGTGTATCCCCTAGCCTTTCATCATCGAAGGCTAAAGAGGATACACCTTATTTTATGATCTCAGCTGATAAGAAACGATACTATGAACGAATCTTATATCCGTGAATGCTGTAATACAAAATGTAGAGGAAGCAAGGGAGACAGAGCCAATATGCCTGCTGAGCACCTACTGCATCCTTCAGACTGCCATAGAGCGTAGGAAGAACGGCTCCACCAAACATCGCCATGATGAGCAGGGAAGAACCTGACTTGGTAAACTTACCCAAATCTGCCATTGCCAATGGCCAGAGGGCAGGCCACATCAGAGAACAACCCAATGCCATCAATGAGATGAAATAGATGGAAATCTCGGCTGGGGTAAGAACTACCAGCAAGGCTCCGGCAATTGCCAGGAACGAACAGAGCTTCAAGGCTACTGCCTGACTGATGTACTTAGGAATCAGGATGATACCGCAGATATAACCGATAACAATACCGATAGGAGCAATCCAGGCATAGTTAGCTGCACCAGACAAACCCAGAGAATTGGCATAATCTACCAATGTACCGAGAGAAACCGTCTCAACACCTACATAAAGGAACAGCGCCAGACAGCCCAAAAGCAAGTGTGTGAACTGGAAGACAGAAGTCTTGGTTGCTGCATAAGCGCAGGTAGCAGACTCTTCCTCCTCAGAATCATCCTCTCCGGCAGCCTTTACCTCTGGTAATGGAGCCAGGAAAGCCAGAACACCCAAAGCCAGGAACGCTACGATGATAATCCAGAATGGCTTGGACAAATCCTCGATTCCGATGAGATGCACATCCTTGCCCAACAGCCATACGATGAACATAGATGGGATTGGCCAAGCCAACTTGTTGCAGATACCCATCATACTGATACGCTTGGCTGCACTATCCAAAGGCCCCAGAATGGTGATGTAAGGGTTGACGGATGCCTGAAGATAGGCATTGGCAGCACCACTTACAAAAGAAGCAAGCAGGAACAGTGGGAAACTCTTCTCATCGGCAGAAAGGATGAAGAGATAGAATGCTGCTGCGAAGATGACAAACGACAGCGACATCGTCTTCTTGTAACCGATAGCCTTGATGGTGAGTCCGGCAGGATAACCGAAAATAAGGAACGGAATGAAGGTGGCTGCGATGATGAGATAAGAGGCAGCATTGGAAATACCCAGCGAGCCCTGCAATACAGGCACCAGCAAGGAATTAATACCCAGGGCAAAGCCCAAAGAGAAAAACATGATTCCAATGAACGACAATGGAATCGCAAAACTTTTTGTTGGTTGCATAGACTTATATTTTAGTTAGAATTTTGGGCAAAGGTACAACTTTTCTCAATATTCTCCAAAGTTTTATGAAAAAAGTTTTTAAATTTCTTGGTTTTATTGCCTTTTCTATCTAACTTTGCACGTATGATGAAAAGATTATTAGTTTTCTTAATGATGTTCTGTGCCCGATCAACTTATTCTCTGGCACAGAACTGGGTAGGCACCTGGGCCACAGCTCCGCAAACTGTAGTCAAATCATTTATGCCCTATAACAATTGCATGACTAACCGTTCGGTACGCCAGGTGGTAAAGGTTAGCATAGGAGGCGACGTGATCCGCCTCAAGTTGAGCAACATCTATTCGATGCAACCCGTAGAGATCCGATCTATCTACATCGCTCATGCCAAGGATTCCTCCGACATCGATGCCAAGACGGCGCAATACTTCAAGTTCGGCAACAGCTACAAGACCGTCATCCCTGCCGGCAAACAGATTGTGAGCGATGCCCTGAAGTTCAATCTCAGGAATCTGGAACGGGTAGCCATCACCATCAACTATACCTCGGCTCCCGAAATTCCAACCGTGCACATGGGTTCGCGCACCACCTCCTATATCATGAAAGGTGTAACCAATGCCCACTCCAATTTTGCGAAGGCTTTCCGGGAGAACCACTGGTACAACATCAGCGGCATCGATGTCTATACGATGAGCAACAACATGAGTGCCATCGCCATCATCGGAAACTCCATCACCGACGGAAAATGCTCTACCGACAATGCCCAGAACCGATGGCCCGACGTGATGTCGGAGATGCTGCAGCTGAAGCATAAGATAACCAATCAGGGTGTGCTGAACCTGGGCATCGGCAACAACCGCGTAACCGTACCGGGCGGATTCGGAGCCCTTGCCAAGGAACGTTTCGACAGAGACATCCTGATGCAGAGCGGCGTGAAGAAGGTGGTGATCTTCGAGGGAGTCAACGACATCGGTGCAGCCAGGAGCGGCAGCAGCGAAACCGTAGCCCGGCAGATCATCGAGAGCATCCAGGGAATGATGAAGAAGGCGAAAGCCCGGAAGATGAAAGTTTATCTGGGAACCATCACTCCCTTCAAGGGCGCAGGATATTATACCCACTTCCACGAGGCTGCCCGCCTCTATGTAAACGACTGGATCCGCAGTCAGGCGAAGGACGTGGATGGCATTCTGGATTTCGCCAAGCTGCTTCAAGATCCGAATGATGACAGAAGAATGAAGCGGGAATACGCCAGCAACGACTGGCTCCATCCTAACCCAACAGGCTATAAGGCGATGGGAATCTATGCAGCAGACATTATAAAATAGCCGATATAAAAAACAGCAAAAGCCGCCCGTATAAACAGGCGGCTTTTACAATATATAATATAGGTGTATTACTTCAAGACAATCTTGCAATCATCCAGGCTCTCTACGGTTGCGAGCGCCTCATAACGGATACCCTCCTTACGCAGGAAGTCACCACCATGCTGGAAAGCTTTCTCAATGATGAAGCCCATCGCCTCGATCTTGGCACCAGCCTTCTCGCAGAGATCCATCACACCCTTGGATGCGTTACCGTTGGCGAGGAAGTCATCAATGAAGATCACGTGATCCTCTGGAGTCAGGTAGCTGTTGCTCACGCAAACCGTATAGTCACGATCCTTGGTAAAAGAGTGAACCACCGAGGTAATCATACCCTCCATCGTCTTAGGCTGCTTTTTCTTGACGAAGACAACAGGAAGATTGGTCAGGTAACCCACCATGATGGCTGGAGCGATGCCCGAAGCCTCGATAGTAACAATCTTGTTGTACTTGATGTCCTTGAAAAGGCGCACGAATTCCTTAGCCAGGTCCATCATCAGGATTGGGTCCATCTGATGATTTACGAAGCTATCTACTTTTAAGATTCCACCAGGAAAGCATCTGCCTTCCTGCATAATTCTTTCTTTCAGTAAATCCATTATGACTTGAACTTTTTGGTTATTGGGTGCAAAATTACTACTTTTTTCGCAAACAAGAAAGTTTATCACCCAATAATTTTGTTTTGTCTGCAATTTACCGTAATTTTGCAGCAAAATAACTGGGAGTGAAAGAAGTTAAGGACTTACCCCCAATAAAAATTATAAGATTATGAATTCATATATCAAACAATTCCCCGACCTGATGTCGGGCAAGAAAATCATGTATGTGCACGGTTTCCTCTCTTCTGCACAGAGCGGTACCGTGAAGATGTTGCAGGAACTGATGCCGAATGCTACCCTCGTGGCTGAAGACATCCCGGTTCATCCGGAAGAAGCCATAGAGATGCTGCAGAAGATGGCAGAGACAGAGCAACCCGACCTCATCATCGGTACTTCGATGGGAGGAATGTACACCGAGCTGCTGAAAGGATTCGACCGCATCCTCGTAAACCCAGCCTTCGAGATGGGAAACACGATGAGCAGCATGACCGGAAAGCAGGAGTTCCAGAACCCGAGAAAGGATGGAGTGAACGAGCTGATGGTTACCAAAGGTCTCATCAAGGAATACCGCGACTTCACCGAGCGATGCTTCCAGGATATCACTCCCGAGGAACAGGATCGTGTATATGGTCTCTTCGGCGATGAAGACCCGTTAGTCCACACCTTCGACCTCTTCCATGAGCACTATCCACAGGCTATCCACTTCCATGGCGAGCACCGACTCATCGACAAGGTGGCATTCCACTATCTCTGTCCGGTAATCCGATGGATAGACGACAAGCAGAACGGCAAGGAGCGCCCTATCGTATACATCGACTTCGATGCCCTGCACGACAGTTACATGAAGGCAACCAGTTCGATGCACAAGGCTTACGAGATGCTGATAGAGCATTACAACGTATATATCGTAGCCCCAGCGCCAACCAACGACCATGAATATATGGCGAAGGTGCAGACCTGGGTAGAGGAATATCTCTCTACCCCAGCCTACAACCACATCATCTTCTGCAACCAGAAGAACCTGCTCTACGGCGATTACTTCATCGACCCTCGCCCATGCGATGGTTTCATGGGTACAACCATCGAGTATGGCAGTGATGAATTCAAGACCTTCGAGGAAATCATCACCTTCTTCGAAAGACTGGGAGGACAATAATCTTATGCCTTATCCATGTTCTTTGGCAATACGAGGTTCAGGATCACGGCGAGCAGGAAGACTACTGCCACACAGTTATCAGCAAAAACGGTGCGTACAATCTCTGGGAAGATATTGAACATACCTGTTGCTGATGTAAAGCCGAGACCCACGCTGAGTGAAAGGCTCACGATGACCATGTTGCGCTGAGAGAAACCCGTGCGAGCCATCATACCGAAACCGGCAAAGAGGATGCTACCAAACATCATAATGGTACATCCACCCAATACAGCCTGAGGAATGGTGGTGAGCACATATCCGATAGCCGGGAACACACCACCGATAATCATGATGATGGCACCCAAGGCAATGGTAAAGCGGTTAACAACTCCCGACATGGCTGCCAAACCTACATTCTGGCTGAACGAAGTGATAGGAGTACATCCGAAGAGACCCGATACGGTGCTGACAAAACCATCACAGCATACGGCTGCACCCATCTCCTTGGTATTAGGATCGCGCTTCAAGGCACTGTTGCAGAGCGCAGAAGTATCACCGATGGTCTCTGTGGCAGAAACCAGATAAACAGCTACCACCGAGAGGATGGCACCGATATTAAACTCCGGAGTAAATGGAAGGAGCTTTGGCAAGGCAATGATAGAAAGGCCGGTAAGTCCGCTAAAATCTATCATTCCCATAAAGAGAGCCAAGACATAACCTACCAGCAGTCCAACCAATACCGACAGAGAGCGGAGGAATCCCTTGGCAAAAATCTGGCAGAGGAGACATGCGAGCAAGGTTACTGAACCCACAACCCAATTGTTCATGCTACCGAAGTCGGCAGCACCCTGACCACCGGCAAAAGAGTTGGCACCTACAGGAAGCAGCGAGAAACCGATGGCTGTTACCACGGTAGCGGCTACTACAGGCGGAATGAGCTTGATCCAGTACTTGGCAAAGAGACCGAGTGTACCTTCTACCAAACCGCCGATGATGACTGCACCAATCAGCGTACCCATGCCATGAGCACCAGCAATAGCGATGGCAAGCGAAAGGAAGGTGAAGGAGATACCCATCACGATAGGCAGACGGGAACCGATGCGCCATACCGGATAGAGCTGTACCAGAGTACCGATACCGGCGATAACCATACAGTTCTGGATGAGCACAGCGCTCACCGAACTATCCAATCCTACTGCACCAGCAAGAATCATAATTGGAGCAATGTTGCTGACGAACATCGCCAACACATGTTGAAGACCAAATGGGAGTGCTTTACCGACGGGCACTCTACCGTCAAGCTTGTAGAGATTTTCTATTGACTGTTCCATTGTCGTTATAATAATTAGAGAATTTCCATCTTCCAGAATTCAGGGCTTTCTGAATTTGGCGGCAAAATTACAAAGAAAATCTGAGAAATCGTTCCTTTTCTCCATTTTTCTCTATCCGGCATGATAGAATACAAGAAGAATCTACGAAAAAAGGAAGGCTGCGGTCCATATCTTGTGCCACCTTCCCTTTTTATCTTATCTCATTAATACTCTGTCTTTTCAGTATTTTCCTCCCACATGCGGAAAGCACCCAGCGCCTCATCTCGCATCAGGGCAATCATCGGCTTATGGCGGTCTTCTATCTTGCGATCTATCTCCTCGTAGATAAACTCATCATCGAAACCTATCTTTGCCGCATCCTTTCTATCATTGGCATAATAGATTCTGTCGAGATGCGCCCAATAGATAGCACCCAGGCACATCGGACAAGGCTCGCAGGAAGTATAAATCTCGCAGCCCTCCAGATTGAAGGTCTTCAGCTTGAAACAAGCCTGACGCACACAGTTCACCTCGGCATGTGCCGTAGGATCGAGGTCGATGGTTACGCTGTTGGAAGCCTCAGCGATGATGATTCCGTCCTTGGCGATAACGGCACCGAAAGGTCCGCCACCGGTCTTCACACTATTCTTTGAGAGCTCAATAGCTCTATGCATCAATTCTTCTTTTGTCATTCGTTTAATTTTTTAGATTAATAATATCCCATCTTTCATTTGGGGGCTACAAATATACAAAAAAGAAATGATACGGCAAGCATTTCTTACCTATATTTTAGAAAAAGCCTGCGGCTTTTTTCTTTTATCTCTATTTTCTTGCTTTTATCTATAAATTGATGTATCTTTGTACCTACATTTCAAGAATTAGCAATATCTCATGAATCAGAACAATATCAGCACCGCAGAACTTTTCCAAAGGGTAAAGGAACTCCTGATGCTCCCAGAACTGGAACCGCAGACTCGCAACAAGATGATGCACGACACGCTCATCCTCTGCTGCCACGAAGGAGTGAAGGATACGAAACAGGCTTTCGGTAACCTTTTCTCCCAGGTGGACTATCTCTGCAAGGCACGCGGCATCAAGGTGGCAGATAAGATTGCCATCCAGACCATGCGCCGACACAGCAACTCGCAGGAACCGCTTTCGGGCGAAGACCTGAAATACGATGCACGTGCCCTCGCCCTCTTCATCTCAGCAGTCTTCGGAGTGGATGTTCCCCACGAACTCAACGTGCTCATTCCGCATACTCCCCGACCTTATCAGAAGGGACTGGAAATCAACAACCGCCGTATCCGATGCATCGTGAAGAACTGGGACGGAGATTTCATCCGTGTGGACATCGACCAGGATGCCGATGAGGAGGAATATCTCGTGCAGTTGAAGGATGAGGAGAATCATATCGACCATACCTATCTCTGGGATATCCTGAAGGAAGGGATGCAGCTCAACCTGCTCGACTGTCAGGTGAAGCAGCCCATCATCACTCCCCGCCTCATCGTGGTGGAACCGGATTATCTGGTAGATATCAGTAGCATCGCCACCTGCTTTACGGCTTTCGGCCATCATCCCCTGCTCTATCTTCTCAACCTGATGAAGCCCAGAGCCAACACCCAGGCTACCCTGCTCGGTAACTTTGCCGGAGCTGCGCTGGATGACATCATCAACAGCCACGGCAAATACCAGATGAACGAGACGGTGAAGACAAACTTCCGGGAGAAAGCCCTGGAATTCTGCACCTGTCCCTGGTTTGACCCCAAGAAGTTCTATACCGATGCCAGCCTGCAGGCTTTCAATCTGCAGCAGGTTGTGGATATCCTCTTTCCCCGCACCGCATCTCAGGCACAGATGTCAGCCTTCCGTGGCGAAAGTCTTTACGACCGGAAGAAAGCTATCCTGGAACCTTCGTTCGTCTGCGAAGCCCTCGGCATTCAGGGTCGTGTGGATCTGATGACCACCGACTGCAAACTGCTGGTGGAACAGAAATCAGGACGCAACATGAATATCGAAACCCATCAGGTGGATCCGGGTTATCACAGTTATCAGCTGGAGCCTCACTATGTGCAGCTCCTGCTCTACTATGGTGTATTGCAGCACAACTTCAAGTTGAGCAACGACCGCGTGAACATCCGATTGCTCTACTCCAAATACCGTCCACAGGACGGACTGATGGTGGTAGCCTACTACCAGAAGCTCTTCAAGGAAGCCATCCAATACCGCAACCAGCTGGTAGCCGCCTCCTTCGAAATAGCCAAGGAAGGATTCGAGCATGCGCTGAACGAGTTTACCCCCGAGGTATTGAATGTGGCAGGCACTCAGGACTTCTTCTACAACAAGTATCTGAAACCACAGATAGAAGCCATCACCAAGCCGCTCCATACCCTATCGCCCCTGGAGGAAGCCTACTTCTGTCGTATGATGACCTTCGTATTACGGGAACAGATGATCAGCAAGGTGGGTGCACAGGAAGGAACGAACACCTCCAGTTCCGACCTCTGGACCATGCCACTCACCGAGAAGAAGGATGCCGGAAATATCTATACCGACCTGCACATCATCCGAAAGGAACAGAGCTGCACCGGAAGCGGATATGATACCATCACCCTGAGCGTACCCGACCAGGGCAAGGACTTCCTGCCCAACTTCCGCATCGGCGATATGGTGTATCTCTATACCTACAAGCTGAAGGAAGAACCGGATGTGAGAAAGGCTATATTATATAAAGGTGTGCTGCAGGAGATTCACAGCGATGAAATCGTGGTTCACCTGACCGATGGACAGCAGAATGCCGACATCTTCGAGATCAACCTGCCGTACGCCATCGAACACGGAACGACTGATGCCTCTACGGGAGGAAGCATCCGCAACCTGCATCAGTTTATCTGTGCACCTAAGGACAAGCGCGACCTTTTATTAGGTCAGCGTGCTCCACAGAGAGACACCTCGCTGGAATTGACCAGACATTATGACGATGTACTGGACGACATCATCCTCCGTGCCAAGCAGGCACAGGATTACTTCCTGCTCGTGGGACCTCCGGGAACAGGAAAGACCAGTCGTGCCCTGAAGTTCATGGTAGAAGAAGCATTGAACGATGGAACGGGAATGCCAACAGCAGAAAGCATCGCCTCCGGAGGCAAGTCGGCTCAGCAGCCTGCTTCCTCTATCCTGCTGATGAGCTATACCAACCGTGCCGTGGATGAAATCTGCGAGATGCTGGTAGATTCCGGCATTCCATTCCTTCGCCTCGGCAGCGAGTATTCCTGCGATGAGCGATTCCGCCCTTATCTGATAGAGAAGGCTATCTGCGACTGTCCGAAGCTGGAAGCCATCAAGCAATATATAATAGGAACGCGCGTCATCGTGGGCACCACTTCGATGATGACCTCCAAGCCATTCATCTTTACGCTGAAACATTTCAAGCTTGCCATCATCGATGAGTCGAGCCAGATACTGGAGCCTAATCTCATCGGTCTGCTATCGGCGGTAGATAAGTTCATCCTCATCGGCGACTACAAGCAGTTGCCAGCCGTGGTGCAGCAGAGCGAGAAGGATTCGGGCATCCCTACCATCAACGACAGTCAGAAAGGGGGCGTCATCGACATGAGCATCCTGCAGGACATCTGCCTCACCAACTGCCGCAACTCCCTCTTTGAGCGCCTGATCAGATGGGAAGACCACGAGGAGCGCACCGAATTCATCGGTATCCTGCGCCGCCAGGGACGAATGCACCCGGAGATAGCCGAGTTCCCGAACCGGATGTTCTATCGCCGGGAGAAGCTGGAGCCTGTACCTTGTCCGCATCAGTTGGAGTCGGAACTGTCGTACACGCTTCCATCAGAAGATGCACTCGACGACCTGCTGAAGGAGCACCGCATGATCTTCCTCCCTTCACGGTTCTGCAAAGAGCCGAATGTATCGGACAAGATCAATGCCAACGAGGCAGAAATCGTAGTGGATATGCTTCGCCGCATCTACCGTTTCTACGGCGACCGTTTTGATGCCCAGAAGACGGTGGGCGTCATCGTACCCTACCGTAACCAGATAGCCATGGTGCGCAAAGGCATCGAAAAGCTCGGCATCCCGGAACTGGAGAAGATCAGCATCGACACCGTAGAGCGCTATCAGGGCAGTCAGCGTGATGTCATCATCTACAGTTTCACCATCCAGAACATCTGGCAGCTCGATTTTCTTGCCGGCAACAGCTTTGTGGAAGACGGAGCCATCATCGACCGCAAGCTGAATGTCGCCATTACCCGAGCCCGGAAACAGATGATTATGACGGGCAATGCAGAGATATTGCGCAATAATCAGATTTTTAGCCAATTAATGGACTATGTGAAAGAAAAAGGAGGATATTTTCAAAATTTCACCGAAAAAGTTTGGTGATTCAGAAATAAAGTCCTATCTTTGCAATCGGATTATAAACAAAAGGATAAACAAGAGACACAATAAGATATAGGATTCCGGTGCTCAACAGGCACTGGAATTCTTTATTTTTTATGCCTCCTGCCAACTTAATTAATAACAATAAACAAAAAGAAAATTATGGCTTACATGTCACAAGAAGGCTACGACAATCTCGTAGCTGAGCTGAAACAGCTCGTATCTGTAGAGCGCCCTAAGGCATCAGCCGCAATTGCTGAAGCCCGCGATAAGGGTGATTTAAGTGAGAACTCTGAGTATGATGCCGCTAAAGAGGCTCAGGCTCATCTAGAAGATAAGATCAATCGTCTGAAGCTCACCATTGCCGAGGCTAAAATCATCGACACCAAGCAGCTCAGCACCGACAGCGTGCAGATCATGTCGAAGGTAGAGATGACCAACATGGCTAACAAGGCAAAGATGACCTATACCATCGTGAGCGAGAGCGAGGCTAACCTGAAGGAAGGCAAGATTTCCATCAAGACCCCTATCGCACAGGGATTGCTCAACAAGAAGGTTGGTGAAATTGCAGAGATTAAGATTCCTCGCGGAACCATCAATCTTCGCATCGACAAGATTTCATTTGAATAAAAAGAATAAAGGAACTATCATACGGACAGTGATGCCCGTATGACGGTTCCTTTTTATGTTATATGTAAGCCCATCAAGATATATTATTCATTTTAAACAGAAATAGAGATTATGGCAAGCATTTTTTCAAAGATTGCAGCAGGAGAGATTCCTAGCTACAAGTGTGCAGAAAGCGACAAGTTCTATGCTTTCCTCGACATTAGCCCTATCGGCAAAGGTCATACTCTGGTAATTCCTCGCAAGGAAGTGGACTACATCTTCGATATGGAGGATGCAGACCTGGCTGAGTTTGAAGTATTCGCCAAGAAAGTAGCCAAGGCTATCAAGGCAGCCTTCCCATGCAAGAAGGTGGCTCAGGTGGTTTTGGGTCTGGAAGTTCCTCACGCTCACATCCATCTCATTCCTATGAACAGCGAGGCTGACGTGAACTTCCGCAAGGAGCACCTCAAGCTCTCTGAAGAGGAGTTCAAGGAAATCGCCAACAAGATTTATACAGAATTCCAGAAGTTATAAGCAATAAAAAAGAGCAGCGAAGATTCGCTGCTCTTTTTCTATCCTATACGTATTCATCGCCCTTCTTCATCTGTATCTCATTCACATACTTGCGAATAAGGGCAGAAGAATCTTCCTTCTTGCATACCAGGAGCACATTGTCTTTCTCGGCAACGATAAATCCATCAAGACCATTGAGTACGGCAAGCTTGCCCTTCGGCATCTTCACCACCGTATTATGGCAATCCTCGATGAAGACGTCGCTGTCTATCACCACATTGTCATCCTCGCTCTTCTGCATCGCCTCATAGATACTGTGCCAGGTACCCAGGTCGGCCCATCCGAAGTCGCATTTCATCATGCAGGCATTGGATGGCTTGTCCAATACGCCAAAATCTACCGAGATATTAGGGTAAGAAGAGAAGGTCTCCTTCATATAGGCATTCTCCGTTTCTATGCTGAACTCCGGATATTTCTTGTCATACTCACGAAGCACAGGAGGCAGAATCTTGCAGAAGCACTCACGAAGATGCTTGACATTGCTCAGGAAGATACCTGTATTCCAATAGAACTCGCCACTCTCAACAAAGATCTTGGCGAAATCACGCTCAGGTTTCTCCGTAAACGACTGTACGGCATAGATATCCTCTTCTACCACATCGCCCATCTGGATATAACCATAACCCGGTTCTGGACGGGTAGGCTTGACAGCCATCGTCAGGAAACGGTCGTTAGCTGCAACAAATGCCAAGCCCTCCAATACATTCTTGCGGAAAGCCTCTTCATTGAAGATGGCCTGATCGGAAGGAGTATTGATGATGCACGCATCAGGGTTCAGCATGGAGATGCGATGGTTAGCCCAAGCCATACTTGGAGCCGTATTGCGATGAATAGGCTCAGCCATTATGCGGTCGGCAGGTACCTCTGGCAACTGCTCTTTCACCAAATCTACATATTCCTCGTTGGTATTGATATAAATATGGTCGGCAGGTACTATCTTTGCCATGCGATCGAATGTCTGCTGCAATTGGGTACGTCCGACTCCAAAGAAGTCAATGAACTGTTTTGGATGACTGCTCCGACTGCATGGCCAAAGTCTTCGACCTTTTCCACCTGCGAGAATCACACAATAATTATTATTATCATTAAGTGTCATATTATAGTTCATTTTTTATAAGTTACTAAATTCAAGTGTAAAATTACTCATTATCTGCGAGAAAGCCAAATCTTTTCTAAGAATTTAATAAAGAATAGGAGAAATAAAACACATTTTTAGCTTTTTTCGCCCTTGGAATTGTTTTTTCAGAAAAAAAGTCACCAAAAAGTTTGCTATTTCAATTTTTATTTGTACCTTTGCACCCGCAATCGCCCAGATGGCGGAATCGGTAGACGCGCTGGTCTCAAACACCAGTGGAGCAATCCATCCCGGTTCGATCCCGGGTCTGGGTACAAGGAGCTGCAAGTTTTTACTTGCGGCTCTTTCCTTTGCAAACACCATCGCCCAGATGGCGGAATCGGTAGACGCGCTGGTCTCAAACACCAGTGGGGCAACCCATCCCGGTTCGATCCCGGGTCTGGGTACAAGGAGCTGCAAGTTTTTACTTGCGGCTCTTTCCTTTGCAAACACCATCGCCCAGATGGCGGAATCGGTAGAC
>ERZ1034781.579-NODE-579-length-18613-cov-10.390990_pt1 | contig 18613 bp, 12 predicted proteins | sample MGYA00520700_ERZ1034781 | MGnify/ENA primary metagenome ERZ1034781 (study PRJEB33766, sample SAMN09781709) | gut metagenome | biome: gut microbiome | host: Homo sapiens | place: Madagascar | study: EMG produced TPA metagenomics assembly of the PRJNA485056 data...
ACTACACCCGCAAAATGAGTCAGGGAAAACGACACAATCAGGCGCTTATCGCCCTGGCGAGACGACGCTGCGACGTTCTGTTCGCCATGATGCGCGACGGGACTTTTTATACCCCGCAGACGTCATAACATGCTTGACAACTTAATAGGGGCACCCTCCAGTCAAAAAGCTGAGATTGTTATCGACTTATTTATCATCTTATTTTCTTTCTTGTAGTTTTGCTTTTATCCAGAGACCTAAACCAAGGATTGTCCCACCAACTCCCCCCACTCTGAAGGCATCAGGAAGAGCCTCACTCCAATTGAAATCAAATGTGTTTATTTTAAAATAAACAATTACTGACGCTAATAAATAGGCCATTACTACAGTAGCGAACATCAAGCCTATGCATAAAAAAATAAGCTTAACCAAATCTTTTATATTAATTGTTCCCATTTTTATTCCCTACTTTGTCCAGTTTATCTTTTACTTGGTTGCCAGTAACTTCTCCTGAAACAGCCCCCGTTATTGGATGATCTCCTTTCATGAAAATACGCAGCTTTATTGCATTAAATTTATTTAATTTGCACTAATTTTGTTTAAGTTACATTACCACACGTGGGATATTGGAATACAAGCAACGCGAGGAATCAGTAAATATACCAATAATTGTATCACCCCTTTAAGCTTCATTAAGGTTTCAGGCCCTCCGGCACGATTCACCTGGCGAATCAATTCACGAGTCGCCCCAGAGTCACCGCCAATAAACATGCGATTCAACCCCCGATTCGATTCTCACTAATCTATTGTTTTATATAAAGATAGTCAGTACTGACTCTGTGACGACTCGCCGATGACTTGCCATAGAGTCATCGGCGAGTCGGATCGGCATAATAAAAATTATCATAACGTAATTCTGAAATTATAACTTTATGATTTTAAATACCTATCAGCAAAAACTTGGTTTTGCATGGGGTGTGGAGATTTTGAGGTGAGAAGCAGGCTATCGTAAAATAGCCTGCTGGGATGGATTCAGTAATCACCGAATAAATTGCGGAGCAAAAAAACCGCCAATCAAGAGATGGGTTAGCAATCAACTTTCGTATTTAAATTCAATATTAATCTTTAAAGCCTCTACATCTACTGTCACTTCACAGCCATGCCAGAATGGTTTTTCTTGAGATTTAAAGTTATCTAGAAAATAATTTCTTAATTCCACAAGAAAATCAAATAAATCACCGTTTGCTTGTGCCCCTGCCGAAAACCAATCAGTATTGCCAGTATCTGCATTTATATAGTCAAATTCACATTTACAATGATCATTTTCAGGAGACAGTTCTGCTCTCATGATCACTTTGGATGCATTTTCAGGCGCAATGGATAGCAATACTGAACCTATATCATTATAAATCTCTTGATCAGTCCTCACCTACTTACCTCCGGGTACATTTTTAAACGTTTCAGATACCGGCCTTACGCTGTTACCTGTATAAGATGGCTGGATATTAACTTTAACATCTTTACCTTCACTTAATGCCTTAGCCCAAGTGTTTTCCATACTTTTCCAGGCACCTTTATTAAGGTTTCCATCCATTGGTAGCAGGTTTAATTTTTCACCTGGACCATTAAATATACTGGCTATTAAATGCCCACCTTCATCTCCAAGATTACCACATCTACCCGCCTTACATTGCTGATAACCATTCCGGTCTTTCACATTTGCGCTAAGAGTTGCTTCAACCTGAGTGGGTCTGGCCAGGTTATCAGTGTGATAAGTCTTATCCCCGCCCACTTTATAAATAGTGTTCGGCTCCGGCTTGTTCATCGCCTTGCTCCAGGCACCTTTCTTGCCCGAGTCAACCACAACGATATTTTTCCCTGCGGTTCCAGCCGCAGGCTTCCCGCCTTTACCCAACCCACCAGTCACGGCTGCCATTGCCGCTCCCGCTAAAATTTCGGCTCTCTGACTGTCAAGACCATACTGTTTTTCCAGCCGTTGGGCAAAGTCAGTACTGCTCACTATCCCTGACTCATCCATCTGCTGCATCAACAGAACGGATAAGTCATTCTTCATTGCCCACGGAATATCTTCACCCAATGCCCTGTCTATGGCTTCGTGAACCAACAAACTGTTAGCAGGGATGTCACCGTACTTCTCTTTGCAGGCTGTCGGGCTCGAAGCACATGTTGCGATCAGTTCATTACGCTGCTTGAGACTCAGATCTTCCATTTCTTTCACGATCTGACCACAGTCACCACGGGCCTCACAACCTTTCGCCCTCGCCGCAAAGTTATCGATCTGATCAGCACTCAGGTAGTTATTCTCAACCGTTGTCTTACCTGACTGTGCGCCGGCTACCGCTGAAGCCCCCGAGTCTCCCACCAGACCACCGGCCAGGCCGGCAGCAACCGTTGCCAGTGTCGAAACAGTCTGCTTCTCTGTCTCGCTCAGTTCATTCATCGGCTTACCGTACAGATGCGGTACTGTCCTGGCCTTCAATCTGGCTGCTCATGTAAGCGCTACCGGCACCCAACAACTGGTTAGCGTAATATCCTTTCCCGGCTGTACCTACGCCAGTCAAGCCTGACATCATGAAACTGAGATAATCGAACTTATCACCGATATTTCCCGTACCAATTTGTACCGCACCATTAGCCCCATAGCTCAGCCCGGCACTAACAAATTTTTCCGTCAGCGTGGCTGATGACGTTAACAACGAACCGTACGACTGCGCCGAGGAGCTGTGCGTAGTCTCCGTCAACGGGCCGAAGATAAAGCGGTGACTCAGGGCGTTCCCCAGCGTACTGAACGAAACCGGGATCGTCCTGCGATCAAGCGTGAGTACGGGCAATTTGGGTGAGCCTGACGGCTAATAATCAGTTACTGTTCGTTAAATGCTCGTTTCGCCTCATTTAAACTCGGAGAATTTGCCCCGCCAGAAAAATCTGGATCAGCCGATTGAACAGGGTCATCTTCCCATCCGCATATAGGGCAAATTTCATAACAACCCGGCTCATCAATTGTCTTATTTCCACAGCATGGACAAGGATAAGAACCATTATTCATCATTGCTTGTTCCAATATTCGATACCTTTATCTGGTTTAAACATTGTACGCGGTACACCATTTATATCTTTTGAAGCAAAGACATTAGTCACAGGATTGTAATACAGTGTGTTTCCGTTAGGGCGGGTTTTAGTTAAAGTACCTGGCGGTGGGTTTGTCATAAAATTATGTGCAGCATCAACATATTGCTTCGCATTCTGATACTCTGGAAACTCTTTTCCATGTTTTGTCCAATGCCCATAGGCATTACCTACAGGTTCTGCTTTCTTGGTTTCTGTCCAAATTTGAGTATCTTTAGATTTACCGCCTTTAGCTATCCCACCACCACCGTTCAGCAGCTCACCATCTGCACCTTCAACCCCGATTGGCAGCGGATTTATCGGAATAATGGGTGGCAGCTTGTCATTCTTGTTACCCAGCGCATTATTCTCAACAACTAATTGACATTTATCACAAATTTCATTAACACTGCATCAGCCTATCATGCCAATTAAACATCCGAGGTACCCTGCCCTACTTAACCACAAAAATGGGCTGGTGAGGCCAGACTGATGAACATTAATTAACTCCCTTATTGGTGCAAGACCATCATTTTTGATAACAACATCCTTTGCACCGTAGCGACAATGCATTATCAGAAAGAAAATTCCGACAATCCCTAAACCAAAATAACTTTCAGGGCTTCCCCAAAAATTAGTCCGTAATTTTATATAGGTGAGCCCCCAAACACTCAGTAAAAAGACCATAAAAGCACAGGCAGCAATATTCATATCGCGTCTGCTGCCTAGCCCAAAAAATAGAGCATCAAAAAAAAACATTGGGGTAAAAGGTGATTGCACGCTTCTTCCTGTCACTTTACTAAATCGATAAAACATGACCGTTCCGACAGTAAAAGCAGAAAGTGCAATACCTAACAGCAAGTACATCATTTGGTTAGTCCTTTTTTATAGGCCAAGAAATTAGTTCGGTACTACCAGAACCGTTAATTTCCGGCTGATTATTACTGTTTTCACTTTGTCGAATACTCGCACCAATTCCTCCACCAACTCTGAAAGAGCCGCCAAAGCCGTCTTTACCAATACTCCCTTCAACTGAAAAAATACCTGTCGATATAGCACCAGAATAATCATAAGTAGGATTAAAATCTTTAATCGGGTAAGGCCCAAAAGTCAACCCGGCAGACACATCTGCACGCCAGCCTAATACCTTCGTGACCCCGCCATTAATTGAAAATTTATCCTCTGACAGTACACCTTCCAGATACCCTCCTGCGACATACCCTCCAGCGACCTGGCCTTTTACATCTCCATGTATTTTTGCCGTATCACCTACTGACGGGCCGATATGTGATTTGTCTACCGCTTTGATAATTTCATCGTTAGTGACTCCTTTACCACTGAGATCAAAAGCCAGGGAAGCATCCTGCTGTACGCGAGGCGGCACAAGCTCAGACAGCGCATTATTCTCAACCGTCGTCTTACCTGACTGTGCGCCGGCTACCGCTGAAGCACCTGAGTCTCCCACCAGACCACCGGCCAGGCCGGCAGCAACCGTTGCCAGTGTCGAGACCGTCTGCTTCTCTGTCTCGCTCAGTTCATTCACCGGCTTACCGTACATCTGTGTGGCAATCATTCCCACCACCTCGCCGGTGGCTGCACCTGCAGCACCGGCAAGAGCATTATTTCCCTGTGCCACCGCCAGTGCGGCATTCACCACGGCATGGGCAGCCACATTTGCAGCCTTATTCACCTCACCTGTAACCGGGTCTGTGGTCATGGTTTTCACCACTTCAGCCAGATACGGTGCTGCACCACCTGCCAGGGCTGCACTCAGATTACCGCCGGCCAGTCCCTGTACCGCTGCCGTTGCTGCCTGTATCGCCTGCTGGTATTTCCCTGTTATACGCTCGCTGCGCCGCATCCTGCGCTGTGAAGGGTTTATCAGGTCCATTCGAGAAAGCCATCTTCAAGCACCCAAACAGCGCCCCCCGGACAACTCTCATCAAAAAACCAGATACCGTCTTCCATCTCTTCTTCTGTTTTCGGAAATGCTTGTCGAAAACGCTCAACCTGCTCGTCAACACTTCCTTCCAGAAACTTACCGTGCTTGGCCAGTTTGATTCGTCCTTCTTTCAGAAGACGGGTCAATACCCATAGAAAAAATTTTTTCCTTTCTTCAAATGAAAAATTTAACGGCGGGGGTTCTTCTGGTTCACTATAGGAAAAAACGGCCCCCAAATTACGACCTTCTGCAGCTTCACATAATTCATTATATTGCTTGTCATTAAGTAATAATGTCATTTAAATTTTATCTCCACATCTTTGTATTTATATGCAATGTCAGAAAGTTGTTTATTCCCCTTAATATCAATAGCCCATCTGGCACCTGTTTGTTCTTGGGACGACGATAAATTTCGCAACGTGATCGATGTTCCGTTATCCAGTTTTGCAGTATAGATCCCCGGCCGAACCTCTTTCAGCGGTGTATCGCCTGCCAGCTGTTGTACGTAATTGTGGATCTGTTTATCCGTCAGATTCTGGCTTTCAAACACTTTCGTCGTACCATAACGGTTACTTACCGAACTCTGCCTGATAGTCTGCCCATCCACCGTTAACTCTCCAACCGGGTGACTTTTATCATATATTTTACTCAGTTCATCAAATCGTTGTTGCTGAACCTCCTGATGACGGGCTTTTTCTTCATTATCCGGTCCCCATCCCCCCGGTGTTCCAGCACCTGCACCACCAGGCTCAGCTTTCTCCTTGTCCGTAGCGCTCGCCACGTCCTTGCCCAGATTAGGCTGTTTGTTTTCGTCTGTATTGTCACCATTCAGCACATGCCCCGGCCCCCGGCTACCATCGCGACTCGGGTCACGTACAGCACACTGTTCCCGTGAGCCTTCACAACCACCACCAATATCCCAGCCATTATCATTCCCGGTATCCTTATTGGCATTACCTGTAGCACCAGCTATTGCTGCTGCCGTCATTCGTATGCATCGCTGATGATGCGCCCGAAAAACGCGTCAATATGAGTTCGCCGGAATATTACCTTACGAAAAAACGTGTAAAGCTGTGACAGATGACGCGCAAAAAAAATCCCGGCATAATGGCCGGGATTTGCGAGCTTTCCCACTATTTCTTGATTCCTAAACGGAACATATCAGTTGGGAATAAAGGTTGTATTATCACTTCATCATTAAAAATAAATAATTTGGGCGATAAAGCTGTTACGTCATAGATATTTTCAGCGATTAATCTTAGATTTGACCTAAAAACTGGAATACTTGCATCATCTGCAAAGACAAACATGTCATCGTTTTTTACAGAGTTTGCACACAATAGCTCATCAAAACTCTCATAATCAGAATGCCAGATCTCTGACCAAGTAACACTTCCTTTCGCGAGAGGGTACTTATTTAAAATACCCAGAGCCTCCTGCTGAGCCAGCCCCTCTACTATATTAAAATCAGCACTCAGTGCTTCCCGACACTCATCAAATAAAGTCATTTGCTCTACCTGTTTAGCTGTTTCAATATTGTTTCAAAAGACTTTTCATTGCCTTCAAAAGGTATGACTTGCTTCACCGCTTTTCCAGGGCCTTTACCCTGCGAGTAATCCCATATATTGATGTGTGTGCCTTTTTCAGGATCATAATCAACACGCCAACCAACTTTTCCGTCGCTGGATTGCCGCCCTATGACTTTCCCATTACCAGCGCTGACTTCCAAACGTCCGATAACTGGCTTAGAGTCCGCTCCTAAATTACCTACAAGATCCAATGCCTTGTTTCGAGCAGTTTCCCAGTTTTTCTCTGGCTTGAGGATTTGTTCAATTTTAGGCTGGGAATTCCCTTTAACCTTACTAATTCCCCCAAATGCTGACGCCGCAGCGCTCGCGACTATTCCCGCCTGAACTTCATCCAAACCGTATTCTTCTTGGAGTGCTTCCGAGACTTTGTTGGTCGCGACAACCCCTTCAGCCTGCATTTGCTGCGCAAAAGTCGCCGTCAGATCGTAGACCATTTTGATCGGGATATCTTCACCCAGAGCACGATCTATTGCCTGCTTCACCGCCAGACTGTCAGTCAGTACATCACCGTATTTCTGCTGGCAGGTTGCCGGGCTGGCTGCACAGTCACTGATCAGTTGCTTTTGCTGTGCCGTACTCAACTCTTCGTACTTTTTGATAATACCGCCGCAGTCACCGCCTTTCGCCTGACAGGACTTCATTTCAGCGGACCAAGCATCTATCTGCTTACTGCTCAGATAGTTATTCTCAACCGTCGTCTTACCTGACTGTGCGCCGGCTACCGCTGAAGCACCTGAGTCTCCCACCAGACCACCGGCCAGGCCGGCAGCAACCGTTGCCAGTGTCGAGACCGTCTGCTTCTCTGTCTCGCTCAGTTCATTCACCGGCTTACCGTACATCTGTGTGGCAATCATTCCCACCACCTCGCCGGTGGCTGCACCTGCAGCACCGGCAAGAGCATTATTTCCCTGTGCCACCGCCAGTGCGGCATTCACCACGGCATGGGCAGCCACATTTGCAGCCTTATTCACCTCACCTGTAACCGGGTCTGTGGTCATGGTTTTCACCACTTCAGCCAGATACGGTGCTGCACCACCTGCCAGGGCTGCACTCAGATTACCGCCGGCCAGCCCCTGTACTGCTGCCGTTGCGGCCTGTATCGCCTGCTGGTATTTGCCTCCCGTTCCAAAACCTGAGGCCGCCATACCGTTATTGTAGGCCCGCTGCGCCACATCCTGTTCAGTGAACGGTTTTCCTGCTGCCTCAAGCTCTGCGCGGGCCTGATTCAGTGCTGCCGGGTCCCGCTTCGCTTTCTCACCGGCTATCTGTCCTTCCGTTCTGGCAATATCTGCCACCTGGTTACCAATCTCACCAATGAGTTGCGCCTGCTGCAGTCGCTGCTGCTCTTTTTCCCTGTCAAAGATGGGGGACAGCGTCTGATTTGCATGTGCAGCGTCACGGTTCAGGCCTGCCACATCCTGTTTCTGGCTCTGCGTATCCCGGATGGTGATATTCCCGGCAGACACTGCCGACTGCGTGGTACTGTCCGCATGGCCTTCATGATTTGCACCGACCAGCAGATTGTTTGCCATGTTCCCCAGGAAATTTCCGGCAACACTGCCACCGGTACTGAGCCCTGTACTCTGATGTTCCGTTTTAAAGTCAGCCCGGTTGTCAATGTCACTGAAGCCCAGTGTGCCGGTATCCAGCCGGTTTTTATCTGCCGTTGCCGTGGACGCAATCACAGCACCGTTCAGTTGCGTATGTTGCCCGGTCGTGACATCAAACCCGCCCCTGCCGGCAAAAATCCCCGTCTGCTCCTGCACACTGTCGTAGTTACTGTGCATTTTATCCCGGCTGAGGCTCACACTCGCCGAACCGCTCATGGACCCGAAAGTGAAGCTGCCTCCGGCACTGGCATTCTGCTGCTTGCTGTCATAACGGTCACTGTCCTGCTCACTGGTCAGTGTCAGATGGCGACCGGCATCCACTTTCACCGTTTCACCGCCAGCCTGCGCGCCGGTAAGCGTGGTGTCCCGCCCGCTGATAATGGTCAGCCGGTTTCCCGCATCCACCGTGGTTTCTGTATGGGTGGTACCGTTGCCTTTTTCACTGCCCTTACCCTGGTTTGCGCTGGCTGAAACACTGATACCCCAGCCTCCGGAGCCCACACCAACACCGACACCCACGCTGCCACCACTGGATGTGTTCTTTCCTTCCAGCTTTGAAGTGTTTTCTGCTGATACCAGATTCACGTCACGGTTTGCCTGCAGCAGAACGTTGTTCCCGGCCTTTATCTGACTGCCCTGTATCGTCAGGTCACCATCCACGCCCTTCACGCCGGAGCCGGTGGCCTGAATACTGAGGTTATTACCTGCGGTCAGTGTACTGCCCTTCGCCACCGTCTGCTCTGACTGCTGTTCTGATTTCGAAGACTGGCTGCCGTAAGAGAGGCTGATGCCCACGGCATTGTTATTCTCTTTCTGGTTGCCCTGTGCTTCTGCCAGTCGTCCGGCCTGCACGGCCTGAGCCCCCGAGAGCGCGGCCTTCACCCCCTGCAGGGCTTCAAGCCGGCTGTTTCCGGCAGATTTCGCCGCCTGTACGGTCTCCACCGTCGTATTCAGGGCGCTGCCCGCTGTGCCGGACAGGGCAAGCGTCAGACCGGAGGTTTTCTGCTCCACCGTATGCGTCTGTACATGCTGGTCTGTGGCGGCGGTAATGCTGACCTCCTTACCACTGAGTGCCATGTCCCTGCCGGCAATCAGGTCAGAGCCGTTGACGGTCAACCGGTTACCTGCCTGAAGGGAAACATCACCGTGAACACTCCCCACCGTGCTGCCTTTCTGCGTGGTGTCTGTTGCGGTGTCCGTGACTTTCAGACTCTGGCTGCCCACGCTGAATCCCACACCTCCGGAGCTCATCAGCCCGGATTTTTTCTCCTGTTTCAGATGTGTTTCACGGTTGCTTTCTGTCAGCGTTCCGATACTCAGGTTATTTCCGGCAGCCAGGGAGACACGGTTATCCCCGGCCACACTGCTGCCCGTGACGTTCAGATTATGTCCGGCGCCGATACTGACCGTATCCCCGTTCAGTTCACTGCCCGTCATGGTCCGGCGGTCAGTGACATCATGCGTGGTTGTGGTGGTTTTCGATAACATCCCGCTGCTGCCGGTCACTTTATGGTATTCATCCAGCGAGCTGGTATTCTGTGCACCGGTCAGCGTCACGTCATGACCCGCCATCAGGGCCAGGCCTTTCTGAGCTGACAGCGATGCCGCCTGTGACGTCATATCCCGTCCGGCGGTCAGCGTGACATCACCGTTACCGGCAAGCGTGCTGCCCGTACTCTGTGTGACGCCCTGCGACAGACGATTATTTTTGTCCCAGGTAATATTGTCCTGCGCGGATGTGGTCACTGTGGAAAGCGTCATATCCCTGCCCGCACTGAGTTGCGTCAGGCTGTCCTTACCCTGATTCACCACCGTTGCAGCCGTCAGATTCATATCCCGTCCGGCCTGCAGCACCAGTCTTCCCTGGTCGTTCTGCACATACACGCCGGCCACACTGTCGATACTGGTACGTTCAAAATGGTTCTGCCCGGCGTCGCGCTGTGCCGTACGGGTGGTGGTGGTCAGACTGATATCCCGTCCGGCCATCGCCAGCAGGCTGTCCGTAGCCTGCAGCAGCCCACCGGTACTGTTAATATCCGTCCGGGCCGTCAGGCTGACATTTGCTCCCTGAATGGTGCCGGCCTGGTTGTGAATGTTTTCTGCACTGAGCTGCACGGTCTGCTTCCCTGCCAGTTTACCGCTGTTAAACAGGTCACCATCCAGCTTCATCACCATATCCCGACCCGCAATCAGCGCACCGGCACTGTTCACATCACCGGGTTTTACACGGGCATACACCTGAGGTACCTGAACCGTTTGCGTGCTGCCGTCCGGCAGTGTCACCGTGGTGTTAACCAGCCAGACAATATCACCGGTCAGTAACGCCATCTGCTCAGCAGTCAGCGCCACACCTGGTGTCAGGTTGTATTGCTTACCAAATGCAATACCCGCATCCATTAACGCCTTAAACTGCTCTTCATCATTACTGTATCCGTCCAGGTACCGTTGCCCGGTCAGAGCGACAACCTGCTCACGAATCAGACGCTGTTCGTAAAAACCATCCCCCAGGCGTTTGAGCATGTTATCCCCGTTCTGAGAAAACGCCTTCTGCATGTAATCACTGCCCAGCCACGTCTTCTGGTTCGTAAAACGCGGATCCGTTTCAACCAGATATGGCACATTCACTGCCGGATTTGTTTTAAACAGGCTGCTGTCCGGCAGACGGGTATCCGGCCCGGCAACATGGATACTGCCCTGAGGTGCGCTGACTTCAAACTGCTGCCCCGGCAACAGAATGACCGGTTCACCGGCTGACACCACTGGGCGAAACGGTATCAGATCAGTACCGGCTACTGTCGCATCCACATTTCCGGTCAGTCCTGTCTGTACATCCGTTCCCTGTGGCTTCAGGGGAGAAAGCGTGACCTGGCTGCCCTGAACCAGTCCGTGGCTGGTGAGCTCTCCCGGCTTCAGCGTGATGGTCTGAATTACAGTGGGCGGAGTGTACTGAGAGGTTTTCTCCCCCTGCTTATCCTTTCCTTTTTTCCTGATACGGTAATAATACGTGGATGTCCCTGAGTCCGTAACATGGCGCTCTCCGCTGACACTGACGTTTTCCACATCACCGGCCTGCATATCCAGCAGGCCACCTGCAACAACCTGACTCTTATCATTAAGCAGTTTGTCTGCCACAATCGTCATGCCGGCACCGGACAGAATTTTTCCCGGGTCGGATTCTTTTACCCGGGTTTCTTCCACGGTACGGGTGTAATCATACTGCGTGAATTTATCTCTGGCGCCTTCCGGTGTATGCAGTTTTTTCAGTGAGTTACTGGAATCGTTATCCACATAAACGCCCGGTTCACCGGCGCTCCAGCGTTTATCTGAGCCGCTGAGCTGATACTCAGTCACCTTTTCCGTGGAAACCACCACGCGCTCCGTGGTGAAATGGTCATTGACGTTATTGATTTGTCCGGCACTCAGTACCAGATATCCGGCGGCTTCAATAGTGGCACTGTGATTATTCAGTACACCGGCTTTCCCCGTGGCGGCACCATTCGCATCCAGCATGCCACCAGTATGCATATCACCTGCACTGTAAATCAGGCTGTGCGTCCGGTTATTCAGGGTCTGTACCCCTAAGTCCACACGCTCACGCCCGGCCAGCGTCGCCGCCACGCCATTTTCTTCCAGATTATTAAATGTGGCAGCACTGACACCAACAGCATCGCCGTAGATTCGCCCGGTACCGGAATTCGTCAGGGTGTTCGCCTGAAGATGCGTATATTTCCCGTCAATCAGCCCACGGTTCAGCAGTGTGTCCGTCACGTTAAGCCAGGTCTGCCCGGCACTGATTTCACCTTTCTCTGTGTTTTCAAGGCGGATGCTGTTCAGGTCAAGCCGGCTGCCTGCCAGCAGGCTGCCGGTATTAGAGACATCGCCATTAACGGAAAGCGTAAGGTTTCCGTTCGCAATAGTCTGACCACTGTTGCTGAACGTTGTGTTACTTTTCAGCGTCATATCGCCCAGCGAAAGCAGTTTCCCGTCACCACCGAGCTGACCGGCATCCACAGATACTGACTGCCCGGCCTTAACCACGCCGTCACGGTTCGAAAACGTCAGCTGACGGCCACTGACAGACAATGTCGCGCCGGAAGAGAGCACGCCATCATTATTACTGAGCGTCCTGTCTGCCATAACCGTAAGCGCCCTGTCTGCCAGAATACTGCCCTCCAGGTTATCAAGGTCCTGCGTCGTGATGTGTATTGTCTGCGCTTCCAGCCCCTGGCCGGTATTCTGCGTGTGGCGATTGATAAACTGCAGGGCGTTCAGCGTAATGGCAGAACCACTGCGAATCAGACCAGAGACGTTGTCCACAACGCCCCGTACACTGTCGAACAGAATGTCGCCCACAGACTGTATCTGTCCGTGGCTGTTCTGCAGGCCTCCCGTATGCAGACGGAGTTCACCTTCACTGACCAGCCGGCCACCCTCACGGTTATCCAGCGAGGTGGTGCTCAGGTCAGCTGTCGTTTTCGCCCCCACGGTCCCGCCCCGGTTATCCATTGCTCCGGTACTGACAGTCAGTTCCTGCAGGCTGTTCAGCGTACCGCCTCTGTTATCCAGCGTCTGGCCTGCGGTATTAATGCTGATGCCTTTCCCCTGAATAAGACCTGACTGATTGTTCAGCGCCTGGCTGTTCCAGCCGAGCAGACCGTTTGCCACCACCTGACCGGATGTATTGTTAACCACGCCTGCAGTCAGGGACAGAGCATCTCCCGACAAAAGCACACCGGCAGTGCTGTCCAGTGTGCCGGCATTCAGCGTCATCGGCCCCTGACTGATAACCCCGCCCCGGTCACCACTGTTACGGTTACTCAGTGTGTCAGCACGGAGATTCAGCGATGCACCGCTCTGTATCAGGCCGCTGGCATCGTTGATGATATCCGTCGAGGAAAGGGTCAGTGACTGCTGTGCCACCAGTCTGCCGCCCTGATTATCAAACCGTGTGACATCCAGCCTGCTGTTACCGTTGCTGACCACCGTCCCCTGCTGATTTTCCAGCACATTCAGGTGAGTATTCAGGTCCCCGCCGGCGGCAAGCGTCCCTTCCTGATTACTGACATCGCCACCACTCAGCAACATATCCGTCCCGGCCTTCAGTGCACCTTTCTGATTCATCAGCGTACCTGACGATATCTGTAATGACGCCTGACTCCCCAGCACGCCCTGACGGTTATCAAGCGTTCCGGCGTTCAGGGTCATATCCTTCTGACCCACCATAAATCCCTGCTGGTTATTCAGCATACCAGCCCGCACTGTCAGGGTACCGGCGCTGCTGATACCACCCCGTGTTTTCGTGTTCCGGTTACTAAGTACCCCGTCCTGTACATCCAGCGTCATGTCACTGCCGGACTGAATCAGACCATCATCAGAGACCAGTTCGCTGCCTGACACAGACAGCGTTTTCTGTGAAAGCAGTCTGCCGGACGTATTATCCAGCGCACCATCCAGCGTCACAGACAGCCCGTCAGCCACTACCGTACCCTGGTGGTTATTCAGATTCCCTGCCGAAATATCCAGCCAGCCAGCAGACTCCATTCGTCCCTCAGTATTGCTGACAGCCTGCTGTGTTTTTATCCTGCCCGTTCCGGCAGCAGCTGAAATCAGTCCGTTGTCGTTATTCAGCGCCTGTGTATTAATCAGGATGTCACGGCTGGCAATCAGACTTCCCTGCTGGTTATCCACGGCGCCGGTTGTCCTCACCTGCAGACTACCTGACTGCGCCGCCTGCACTTTCCCCCTGCGATTATCAAGGCTCAGAGCATCCAGGCGCACCGCGCCATTTGCCGCAAGCAGCCCTTCCCGGTTATCCACACCTCCCGGCAGGTTCAGTGAAAAATCCCCTGTTCCCGTCTGAATCAGTTTACCCCTGTGGTTTGACAGGCTCTGTGCTGATATCTGCAGTGTGTCGGCATTTATCGTGCCGTCATTATTGCTGAACTGCCCGGCAGTCCGGGCGGAAAGCGTACCGGCACTCAGTTGCGCATTCTGTGTGGACAGATTTCCACTGGTTGCATCCAGCTCAGTATGTTGTCCCTGTATCCGGCTGTTGCTTAAATCCAGCCCCTGCCCCTTCAGTTGCATGTCCCCACCGGACAGAACCTGTCCGTGTGCCGCCAGTTCGCCGGTGGTACTGACAGTCAGGTTGCCCGCTGCCGCCAGACGTCCGTCATCTTTCACCCCGGCGGCCAGCAGACTCCGCTCACCGCCGGTCAGACGCGCTGTCTGAATCCGGGTGTTGTGACGTGATGCCACAGAACCTGTATGGGTGAATACACCATTACTCTGTATCTGCGTATCCTGCCCCGCATAAACAGAACCACTGTTATGCAGCTCCCGGGTTGTCGCCAGATGCACATCCGTTTTCGCACTGATACTGCCACTGTTTTCAATACGTCCGTCAGCCGTCAGGGTAACCGCCCCTGCCTGCGCACCAATATGACCGGCGTTACGAACACCCACCCCCGTTTCCGTACCGACAAGGCGAATTTTCCCGGCATACATTCCGCCAAGACTGGCCACATCCAGTGCCATCTGAGGCTGTGAAGAGACATCTCCGGTCTTTTTCTCAATCTGCCCGTGCGCGATATCCACATTGTTACGTCCTGTGGTCACTTTCAGGTCCTGCGCCCAGATACCCGCATTAATCTTCACAGACCGGGCAATGATATCGGTATAATCCGTGCGCGAGGCATCCATCCCTTTGCCCGTAATCTGAATCTCACCACGTTCAACACTGAATCCGGTCAGACTGCCGTTTTTCATCTGAGGCTGCCCCGTGGTCAGCGTGGCCCGGTTCGCATTAATAAAACCGCACCCGTCGCAACTGATGCCGGCCGGGTTCGCAATCACCACCTGCGCCTTTTTCCCGGCAACCTCAACAAAACCGTTCAACTGGCTGGGATTGCGACTGTTCACTTCATTAAGAATGATTCTGGCCTCTCCCTTGGCCAGCCACGGGTTCCCGGCCACCATGCCACCCAGTTGAGTCTGCACATTGTTATGGGCATTATTCAGAATGACGCCCTGGTTACCGACGTCGAACTGGCTGTATGTATTATGTGAAACCCCGCCGGCAGAAGGCGTCTGAATATTCACCTGCGGAATGCCGCTGGCCGTCTGCGTAATCGTGGGCTGCTGATGCCCCGGTGCGCCATGGTCTGCGACAATGCCTGCAGCACTGACAGAATGCACCATCCCCGACGCCAGCCACAAAGAGAATGCAAGCGGCGTGACACGGCAGATACGTTGCCTGTGTGGATATCCTGTGCGGGAGGACAGTGATGTACCGGCGCGACCGGAACGGGCAATATCTGCCACCACCATCAGCATTCCCCGGGCTTTGTTAAAAATAATGCGGTAACAATTTCTGTTCATTCTGATAAACCTGACTTATCTCTCCGGCACATCCACAGCAAGCGGGTGCTGCACACGCCACTGGCGCGCCTCTTCACGACTGACCTGTGCACCCCGGAAATTCATCACCCGCAACCCGGTCTGCTGCCCACGGTGGTACAGCGAACGCCAGCACAGACGGGGAAAAATATCCTGCCGGACAAGACGACTCATATCCGGAGTGTGTCCGGAGGGGGCAACCCAGTCACAGACCCACATCCGGTCGCCGCTGTTCCAGTCCGACTGAGGCATGAGAATTGCCGGCTGCGTAAGATAACGCGCCTCTGCCTCCTGGCTGAGCCAGGCCCAGCTCATGAAGAAAACAGGTCGCCCCTGCTCTGTTGTTATCACATACTGTCGGTGCTTAATCACCGGCAGCAGCAGGTCCGGCAGGGTATGCAATGGCGCATCACGATGCAGGGGGGAGTGCATCCACAGCCAGACGGCCGCCCCCAGGACTTCCGCCTCATTGACCGGCTCACCGGAATACAGGGGACTCAGAACGTCATATTTCCCGTTACGCATGAAACTTTCTCAGAAATCCCGGAACAGATTAAAACCGGCTGTCACATCACTCGTCATAAAACCCGTCGGTTTTGAAAACGGACGACCGATGAAAACGTCATAATCCGTACTGAACAGTTGCCCCCTCAGCCCCACAACACCACCGGCCAGATGACGTCCCACCAGGTATTCACTGCCGGCTCCCCCCACCTCGCCGTAATCCATTCCCAGATATAACTCCTGCTCCGGCAGTGGCGTACGCCAGGCCAGGTCGTTGCGGATATACCAGCCGTTACTGGCATTCAGCGTTCGCTCCCCGTCAAAACCACGAACCGTCCAGCGGTTACCGATGGCAAACTGTTCCTGTGGGGTCAGCGGGGTATTGCTCAGCTGGCGCTGATACCGGAAGGAATAACTGAAGGGCTGCCCTGCCAGTGTAAAGGGCAGATTAAAGGACGCATTCATCTGCAGGATCTTACTGAGCGCCGTTGCCTCACCGAAGATTTCCTCCGGTGCCGGCTGTGCACCAAACCAGCGGGTTCCCCGTTGCCAGCTGACACCAGCATCCAGTGTGGCCTGAGAAATATAATGACGGTGCTGCAGCCCAAGTCGCCAGGCCGCTGTCTGCCGGCGCTGCACCTGGATTTCCGTATCATTAATGTAGTTACGCGACCTGCGGGCCTGAACATCGTAAGTCAGCACCGTTTTCTGCGTCCCGTTACGGTGCAGTACCCGGCTCAGCTGCATGCCCAGATTCTGACTCTCGCCACTGTACTGGTAATCCTCAACCGCACCAGCTACCGTCTGATGGTAATCATAATCACTGGCGGTGACGGAAAACTGCCAGTAACCGAAAGGCACAGAGTAATGGGCCGTGTAGTTTTTACTGCCCTTACCCCCGTAATGTGGAAAATTATGGGTGGCAGAAACATACAGCAGGTCACTCAGGGAAAAAGGATTATCCAGAGAAAATGTTATACCACCGAGATAACGCCCTGTGCTGCGGGTACCTGAATCATCAAGCGAAAACCCCAGTCGCCAGTATTTATCCTGTTTACGGGTAATAAGAATATCACTTTCCCCTGGCTGCTCACCGGGCACAATTTCCATATCAGCCTGCACACCCGGCAGTCGTTGCATATTCTCCAGCCCCTGCTCAATGTCCCGTAAATCCAGCAGAGAGCCTTCGTGTGCCGGGAATGAGGAATACAACTGAATATAGTCATCACTGTCCGGTGTCAGACGCACATGCCGCACAACACCGGGAATAATAACCAGCCGGAGGATACCGCTTTTTAAATCCTGCGAAGGTGCCAGAACCCGGGTAGTGACATAACCATGATCGACCAGACGGTTCTGCAATGTACTCATCAGCAGATTAATTCCTTTCACCCCCAGGCAATGCCCGACCGCCCCGTTGGCGATTTTTTGTAAAGGCAGCCAGTGTGGTAACGCATCAGCCCCCTTCAGTTCCGTCTGTTTAATCTGAAAACAGGGCGTTTCAACAGGAAAATTAATCTTATGGGCAAAAGAGCCAGGTGCAGAAAGGCGAACATCAGGGGCTGAAGGCGTCAGTTGTTGCTCAAGGGCTTCCTGACGCTGCTGCTGAATGATAAATGTATCCTCTCCACTACGCCGGATATCCGCGGCCTGAAGAGATAAAGGCGATAATAAAACAGACATCAGTGTCAGTGACAGCAAGGACGGACAGCGCCGGAATAAGCTTTGTTCCTCAGCCCTCTCGTTCCTGCAACATAATTTTCCAGTCAAACGAAAAACCTTTTATTCATGTCATACCAACAATCACCAGCCTCCTGACGATACCTCCCACCATGTTTTGCGATGGCACGCTACCGCCCTTCCGGTATTTACCCGCATCAACCGGTACCAGAATACTGAGCAATAAATCTGCCAATCTTTAGCTGACTTATTTTTGATCATTATAGAATAATGATCTGAACTACAGCAATATGACAGATTTATCGATCGATATAACACAAATGAACAGTTCTTTATTCTGTCATATATCGCAAAAACAGCACATTGCAAAATTTATAACCATAATTAATGGAAAAGTGCAGAAAATTATTCCACTGAATGCTTTTAATACAGTTGGTTAGCTAAAAAAATATCATTTTTTGATTTCAGTCATTGAAAATTGCAATGCGTGACGATTCAACAGCATTTAAGTGAGTTTCAGGATATGGGAAGGACATGAAAGGAGGAGCGCAATAAAATATACAGGAAGAAGGGGAAAATGTTTCGTAAAAACAGAAAATTAACAGCGCACATCAGGAAACTCAGTCTCCTGATTCAGTGCTACCACATGAAAATTTAGTTAACTGTTACCGTACTAAAATTTATGTCAGAAGATGTTCCATTACCGAAAGTCAATCAGCGATACAAAGACGATCATGGTGCGCTTGTCACCGTGACCAGTGTTGAGGAAACCCGGGTGGTGTTTA
>ERZ1034781.597-NODE-597-length-18257-cov-5.802494_pt1 | contig 18257 bp, 14 predicted proteins | sample MGYA00520700_ERZ1034781 | MGnify/ENA primary metagenome ERZ1034781 (study PRJEB33766, sample SAMN09781709) | gut metagenome | biome: gut microbiome | host: Homo sapiens | place: Madagascar | study: EMG produced TPA metagenomics assembly of the PRJNA485056 data set...
AATGGTGCATATTCATCTGCACTCACATGACTCTCAATCCCGGAAAATAAGATCAGAGCTGACTGCTTCTCCATTTTCTCAAAAACCTGTTTTCTTCTGTCTGTAAAATTCATGATTGCTCTCCTTTGATCTAAAAATTTAAAAAGGCAGGTTCTTCCATCTCTGAAAAAGCCTGCCCGAAAAACTTATTGGTTATCCCTCTATGCCTCTGCGCTCATCTGGATTCTCGCTGTGATCTCTTTTACTTCAGCCATTAAAGCAGAATACATCTCCATCTCGATTCCAACCGGCGACATATGCGGATGCTCCTGTTTCATACGGTATGCCTGTACCAGTAAACTTCTCTTCACATCTTCAAGTTCTAAAAGCTGTTCTCTGCTCATAACCAATCTCCCATATACTTTTTATCTTTTGCGTCTTACTATATCTCGTAGACGCACCTCAACTATAATAGCATATATGGTAGATTTTAGCGCATGAAATTCATCAGCAAAAGTAACAATATTTTTCCTGACATTTAGCACATTTGTCTATACCCGGAAAAAATTTCATCACTTTTTACAATTGCATTAGCGTTTGCAGTGCCTCATTTTCTACAATACATTTTCCATGTTCTTTTATAAATGCAATCTGCGCCGGTTCTGCATACCGACACTTATTGTATTCTACAATTGTAAATGCAAACGGCTTCAATTCCTCTCTGGAAAAATGGATCAGATCCATGACAAGATAGTATTTTTCCCGGAACTTATAAAGGCTGCTCGCCGGAACTTTATCCGTAAACGGCGATAAATGAACTACTCTGAGCACCTCATCCATACTTGCAAATTCCAGACTAAACGGTACGGATGTCTCAAACACTTCGCTCTCATCTTCCGCTTCTGCATTGTCAGTCTCTTTCGCCTGTGCCTTCTTTGTGTCCTGACTGTATTTTGTTCTATACTTTTCGAGGAAATCATCAATGGCGCTCTGTTTTTCCTCCTGGTTCATCTGCCCAAACTCATTAATCTTGTCCGGTGCAAGCTGGTTTAAAAGCTGCCCGACCGTATCCACAAGATTCTTGAAGCTCATCTCAGAATCACCACCAAACGTGATCGCCATGCTGTGATCCTGCAAAAGCTCTGCTTTCACTACCGGGGAAATGTTCTGCATACTGATATCACTCTTCTGCTCCACCAGTTCTACCACCGCACGCATAAACTCCTGCGTCACCTCGGTATTGCCGATGATCTCATCGATGTTGTATCCCATTTCCTGAATCTCTTCCTCAGACAATGCACATCTGATCTTATTTTCACCTAATCTCTCAATTTCCATATGTATTACCTTCTAAACATCTGTTGATGCTTTTTGTTCACAGCTATTATCCTATTTTTTCTTATATTTGTAAATAGGCGAATTATGGTCTGAATGTGGGACATAGAATTTTAGTATAGATGAAGATGGTTTAAAACGGAGGTATTGAAAGAGCCAGTCCTTGGTAGGGCTGGCTCTGCTGTGTTATGTTGATTTTATACTGGCCGCTTACGCCATTGTAGGTTCTTTCTAATAATCGCCTCAACTTCAGCAACGCTTGCTTATCATACGTATCTATTCATCAAATAATCTCAACCTCTTCACAATCTCCTCTGGTTCCGGCAACATTGCTTTCATAGCTTCCGGTAAATTATTCCGCAACTGATATGTAGCCACACCAATCGGAGAATTAATATTCTTTAACGCATATTCTACATAAGTTTTATCCTTGTTCTTGCAAATAATAATCCCAATGGAGGGATTTTCGTCTGGCAATTTAACCTGCTCATCCAACGCTGTCAAATATAACTGCATCTTTCCAGCGTATTCTGCTTCAAATTCACCTATTTTTAACTCTATAGCTATCAGACTTCTCAACCTTCTATGAAAAAGCAAAAGATCAATATACAAATCCCTGCTTCCTACCATTAAATGGTATTGATTTCCAACAAATGTATAATCTCCACCCATTTCTATCAGGAATGCTCTTATGTTATTTACCAACTGCATTTCTAATTCGTGTTCAGAGTATTCCGGTGACAATTCTGCAAAATCAAATGTATATTCATCTTTTACTGCAAGCTTAGCTTGTACTCTCCGCTCAACTGGAAGTGTTATATCGAAGTTTGTCTGATTTAATAAGTATTTCTCATAAGTCTGTGCCTCGATAAAGTTCGTTAAAATGCGCTTAGTCCAACCATATCTTTTCGTCATTTGAATGTAAAATTCACGTTGCAAATCATCCTTACATTTTTCCATAATGATGATATTATTGCTCCAACTAATTTCTCGCACCAGTGGTGCGAATTTTTCAGAACTACGATAAGTCAAATAAAAATTACGCATTCTCCATAGATTGGCTGCTGAATAGCCTTTTGCACCTGGAAACTCTTTTTGTAATTCGGTCGAAAGTACCTGGACGATTGATTTTCCCCAACCTTTTTCTTTCTGTTGTCTATAGATTTCTTCCCCAATTTCCCAATACAAATTTATAGTTTCTGAATTGATTAATTTCAAAACCTGATATTGTTTTTTATGAATCAATTCCTTTAAATCATCCACAAGTGGTTCATACCCCACGATTTCATTCTTTCCCATACGTTTCCCCACTTCTCGCACCAGTGGTGCGAGTTTTATTCACGCTTCACCCATCTTTTTGTGTCATGCATAGCACCTTCAAGATTCTACAAACGTCTCTCTACCTCAGTATCATTATAAGTAAGAACCCCTGCGGAATCAACTTAATTTTCTATAGGGGCACTGCTTTGTCTGTAGGTCTACTCAAGGTGATGGTTGAAAAGAGCCAGCCTATGTTGACTGGCTCTGGCTACCTCTTTTGCTACTTTCTCGCTAAATTTTTCTGCCCAAAGTCCTATCTCCACATATCTGCCACAAAATAGGTTAGTGCCGTCCATGTATACACGGAATAGTATATTCCGTATTCGTCGACACCCTCTTTTAAGATCTTCTGTGCCTGTTCTTTTGTCAGAAAAGAAAATCCATCAAAACATTCACTTCCTACTGCACCGTCCTGTGACATGCCTGTCAATGTATCCCTGTGCAGCACGATTTTTACAAGTCCATTGCTCTCGTCCGTCATTCCCGGCGTGCTGAAAAGGCATGGATTGATCACCGCTATCTCGTCCGTATCCTGCACCTCGATTCCCGTCTCTTCCTTTAACTCCCTCTTGGCAGTCACAAGCAGCGGTTCTTTCTCCTCTTTATCTGCCGGATCAATGAGTCCCGCCGGAACACTTAATAAAAATTGTCCTGCCGGATACCGAAATTCGCGGTTTAATAAAAGCTTTGGCTCTCCCTCGGACGGATTCCAGATCGTAATGCAGCTTACCGCATCCGGAAGCATTTTTTTGAATTCCTCTGTACTTTTTACCGCCACAAGATCCTCGGCGCTGCGGCGTGTTGCATTATAATAATGTCTGCCCTCGGCATACTGAAGATCAAATACTTTGATAAACTTTGTTTCCAATAATGTTTTGATATTTTGTTTTGTAATGGTTGGGCGCATCTTCGCAAACTCCTTTCTACTTTACACACGATAGCGGTTGAGACAGGAGTAGATTTCCTGGATTCTTGGGATTGCGTAACCGCCGGAGATTTCTCCGTGCTCTGCGGCAAATGCAAGTCCTTCCTGCTCTGCCTTTTTCGCAAGCCACTCTGCGACTTCTGAAATGGTGTGTTTTCCATCAGTGAAATGTTCCACTGCATATTTTAACAGAAGCCCTAATGCTGCGGTCTGCTCGCTGTCGATCAACTGCTCAATATAACGCAGATCCACATTCTGTTTTCCAATCAGAAATCCGTCTACGCCAAGCGTCTTCACTTTCAGGCGTTCCGGCTCTCCCTTTTTCACTTCCCCGCTCCGGTAATCTCTGCGTTTGACTGCACCATTTTTATCCTTTTCCAGAATACGGTGACTGTCCGGCAGTACAAATGGTTTTGCCGTCTCCTGCGCAATTGGAAATTCTCCACACAAATTCTTTGCCTTGGCTGTGATATCCACAGGTTCGTATTGATCCATCTGGATCACAGTGTCTGCAATATGGAAAAATGCGCCGGAACTTCCTGCCACAAGAATGGTTGAGATTCCCGTTTTTTCGTACAGATCCCTTGCTCTGGATAAAAACGGAGTGATCGGCTCTTTGTCCGGGCTGACTACCCTCTGCATAAAAGCATCCCGCACCATAAAATTAGTTGCGGAAGTGTCCTCATCCAGCAAAAGAAGTCTGCTTCCAGCCTCGATTGCTTCCACGATTCCGGCTGCTTGTGAAGTGCTTCCGCTGGCATCAGCAGTCGAAAAATCTTTTGTATCACGACCGTTTGGAAGATCATTGATAAACATGGAAATATCCACATTTTTGATAAATCTTCCGTCCTCCGAGCGCAGCTTTTGCGCGGTCTCATCTGCAATCACATACTCTCTGCCGTCCCCGGCAATATGATTGTATACGCCTAATTCCAACGCATTTAAAAGCGTGGATTTTCCATGATAACCGCCACCTACGATCAGAGTGATCCCTTTGGGGATTCCCATGCCTGTCACTTTTCCATGATGTGGCAGTTCCAATGTTACACGCAATGTTTCCGGAGAAACAAATTTCACGGACTGTTTCATCGGTTTGGAAGAAATACCGCTCTCTCTCGGCAAAACAGAATAGTCTGCGACAAAAGCCACCAGCCCAAGTTTTGGAAGCTGATCTCTTATTGCCTGTTGGTCTTCTGCTAATTCCACCGCTGCCTGCACTTTCTGTGCATCCAGATTTTTATAATAAAAGGACTTTTCCACGCACTGTGGCAGATATTCGAATAAGATTTTTTCCAGTTCACCCGCGTTAATCGTTCTTCCATTCGCCGGAAAACCAACCGCAAATCTGGCTGTGATCTCTTTTTCACTGACCTCGCATGCTGTCCTCTGCAGCAGTTCCTGTCCGCAGTGTGTCACTGAGATCAGTCCGCTTTTGCCGGAGCCCTTCGCCTTAAAGGTATAATGATTTACCTGCGCTGCAAAACCGCGGAGCAGTTCATCTGCCAGTGCATTTCTCGTCAGCTTATCTTTCATCGCAAATGCCGGAAATCCTGCTGCTTTTGCATCCACGGTCACGCGCACATCCGAAGGTGCCGCAAACGGATCACCCTGCACATGGTCAATCGACAATATGTACTGGGGGAACTGGTAACTTCCGCGCAGGGATTTGTATAATGGGTAACTTTTATGGTCTATGGATTTTAATTGTGATTGTAGGTCGTTATATGATTGCATGGAGAGACTCCTTTTTGTGTTGTATTTATATTATAAATTTTTTTGCTATTTGCTCGTCTTTCTTATTTGCAAATATGTACCGCCTCTAATTAATTACTTCATTTGACTGAAAACTATGAAAAAGTATCAAATAGGTTTTCTTTATAGTATCCATGATATCATATAAATAACTTTATTGGGCAGATATTTTTGAACATCAAAATATGTTAATGAACAACTCAGGAAATTTCCCATCTGTCACGTTAGGAATATTTCAATCCACGCTCCTACAAGAGGAGCGACTTTAACAATTTAGGCTCTAATACAGATACTGATGATTTCAATCCACGCTCCTACAAGAGGAGCGACAGCTGAAAGGATACAAGGCTTGTTATATACAGATATTTCAATCCACGCTCCTACAAGAGGAGCGACATTGGCTGAGTGAGTGCTTGATTTATTGGTTATAAATTTCAATCCACGCTCCTACAAGAGGAGCGACCTTCACGCATAATATCATAAGCTTTCTGAATTGTTATTTCAATCCACGCTCCTACAAGAGGAGCGACGATAAAGACCAAAAACAATTCTTTTTTAATTTCATCATTTCAATCCACGCTCCTACAAGAGGAGCGACTCTAGTGTGCATGAATTGATAATTGTACCAAGTATTTCAATCCACGCTCCTACAAGAGGAGCGACAATACAGCCACTTTCTTTCTGTCCGCCAATAACTATTTCAATCCACGCTCCTACAAGAGGAGCGACAGTCTACAAGAATGATTGTGACACCTGCGGCAGTAATTTCAATCCACGCTCCTACAAGAGGAGCGACCGCAATTCCTTAAAATAATCTCCCTCTCTAACTATTTCAATCCACGCTCCTACAAGAGGAGCGACTCGACAGTAGAGCTTCCTCGGTTCGTTAAAGGCATTTCAATCCACGCTCCTACAAGAGGAGCGACAATATCATTCAGATTAGCAAATCTTCTCTGTAATATTTCAATCCACGCTCCTACAAGAGGAGCGACCGTATGAATCTGGTTATCCTTGATAGTGACAGCAATTTCAATCCACGCTCCTACAAGAGGAGCGACAACAGTGCGGTTATACTTGGTAGGACTATATTATATTTCAATCCACGCTCCTACAAGAGGAGCGACTCTTTGTGGCAAATAATTTTGTCCGTCCATTTGAATTTCAATCCACGCTCCTACAAGAGGAGCGACTATGCAGCGGACATCAAAGAGGAGGGATATATCAATTTCAATCCACGCTCCTACAAGAGGAGCGACCACATCGAGTGGCGGCAGATCATATCCTTCATCAATTTCAATCCACGCTCCTACAAGAGGAGCGACGGCATTCTGCTCAATAACTTTAATTACTATTGTGATTTCAATCCACGCTCCTACAAGAGGAGCGACAATAAGTGGAGCACATACGATAAGTTCAAGGTTATTTCAATCCACGCTCCTACAAGAGGAGCGACGGGATGAAGATGTTATGTATACCATATGTCAGAGTATTTCAATCCACGCTCCTACAAGAGGAGCGACCAGGACAGTTCATGGAGAAGTACGGACAGCAGGATTTCAATCCACGCTCCTACAAGAGGAGCGACGGCAGCACTTCGCAAATATATTTGACGGAGGAAAAATTTCAATCCACGCTCCTACAAGAGGAGCGACAGGTCGGTACAGCGTGCAAAGATGGCGGCTATCAATTTCAATCCACGCTCCTACAAGAGGAGCGACGGAATCGTATTCGAAAAGATTTCCCGGAAGTATTCATTTCAATCCACGCTCCTACAAGAGGAGCGACGTTGCCTGCGCAAACAGCGCAAAACATTAAAGCCGATTTCAATCCACGCTCCTACAAGAGGAGCGACGCTTGTTCTGGCACTCTTCGGTGTACTCATTCATATTTCAATCCACGCTCCTACAAGAGGAGCGACGTGTTGTGCTTTTACTGCTTCCACCTGTTTCTAAATTTCAATCCACGCTCCTACAAGAGGAGCGACTCAATTTGCTCCATTTTTTCCGCTATATATTGTATTTCAATCCACGCTCCTACAAGAGGAGCGACTCAGACGCACCATGCATGATCGTGTTCTGCTCATTTATTTCAATCCACGCTCCTACAAGAGGAGCGACTTTCGCAAAATTCCTTTGCCAGTACACAGCAAAATTTCAATCCACGCTCCTACAAGAGGAGCGACAAAGAGTGATCGCTGCGGACGTGTGCTGCTCTTGATTTCAATCCACGCTCCTACAAGAGGAGCGACTCCATGAACAGAATCTGTGGTAATTCTCCACCACCATTTCAATCCACGCTCCTACAAGAGGAGCGACACCAACCATAACTACCTTTTCCAACAATCATATATTTCAATCCACGCTCCTACAAGAGGAGCGACTTAATAGCCTTGTACTAATTAATGTTAACCTTTAGATTTCAATCCACGCTCCTACAAGAGGAGCGACAAGAGGATACGATCATGGCTAACATTTATGCATTATTTCAATCCACGCTCCTACAAGAGGAGCGACCCAAGACTGGGACGAAGACACAATTTGTACTGTTATTTCAATCCACGCTCCTACAAGAGGAGCGACCTTCTAAGTACTTCTTTTTCTTCTTCCACAATGATTTCAATCCACGCTCCTACAAGAGGAGCGACCTCCGGCATATATCTCTGATCCACAATAATAATTATTTCAATCCACGCTCCTACAAGAGGAGCGACAGCAAAAATGCACAATATTCCTTATGCATCTCTGCAATAATTATTGCATAGTGTCTCTATAATTCCATCAAAACCGCAATAATTATTTTATGCAACACAAAAAATATTGCATTTTTCCGGTGCGAATCATCCGCTTTTTCATGTTCGCTTATGATCCGCACCGCTTTAAAATATCAGCGTATTTTCTACTGATATTCCTTTTTTTACACCCAGACATTCTATTTTCTGTTTTTGTTTATCGTTTAAATAATAAATACGAATGCTGTCTTTTTCTTCGTCTATAATTTCCTGTAGTTTTCCTTTCAGCATGCGACACTGGGCCCCATCTACAATACATTCAAAAACAGAATTTTGTACTCGTACTCCATAGTTTACACATTGTTTTGCTACTTTACGAAGTCTGCTCTTTCCTGCTTCATTTTCTGTATTAACATCATATGTAATCAATACAAGCAAAATATCACCTCTATTTCCACAAAAATGGCGGATATGCATCAATGTCTCCACGTAAATATCTTGCCAAAAACATTGCCTGCATATAAGGAACCATTCCCCACTGAATCTTTTCTTTTAAATATGGATGTATTATCTGTTCCTGTTTTCGCTTCTGCCATTCGTCAAGCACTCTCTTTCTGGCATCATCCGTCAATAGTATTGCTCCATCTTCCTTTTTTATAAAATCTGCTGCCACTATCATTCTTTTATTTATAAGGCGCAAAACAAAACGGTCTGCCAGTGCAGGACGAAGTTCTTCCATCATATCCAACGCAAGTGAATATCTTCCCGGTCTGTCTCCATGTAAGAAACCAACACATGGATCCAAGCCAACAGTTTCCAGTGATGCTGCCATCATACTGGTCAATAGTGTATAAACAAATGATAATAACGCATTCACTCTGTCCAGCGGTGGTCTCCTATTTCTCTCATAAAAATAGAAATCTTCTTTTTGCTGTAAAATCAATTCATCAAAAACAGAAAAATACTGTGACGCAAGTTCACCCTCTATTCCCCTGAGTTGATCTTTGTTGTTACTGATTCTGATATCAGGTATTTTATCCCGAAGCCTCTCTGAAACAATTTTTAATTTATCTGCATCTGTCTGTAGTGAATGATCTCTTATGGTACGCTCGATTACCCACCGTCCATTATAAACTTTTCCGACAATCGTATTGCGTGCAATCTTTAGGCTTTCCTGCTCGTCTGCTGCAACTTCATACTGTTTCTTCCTCAGAAGCACATTTCCTTTTGTCTTTCCTTCTACCCTTGCCAGGAATGAGCCGGACGGCGTCAAAAATACAATTGAAATATTATTATCTGCACATTTTCCCATCAACGCCGGACTGGCTCCTGCTCTGCTAAACGTTACAATCATTTCAAGATTATGAAGTGGCATTCTTCCAAGCTCTGCACCTTCCTCTTTAATCACCACATTTTCTCCATCCAGAGATAAATATTTATTCTCGGATGTGATATAGAGAGTATTCAACAATTTTTTCATGTGTTATCCTCCAAATCTTCTGCCAATATATTATTCATGTATGTTTCAACATTTCCCGTTTTTTCCAGTTCCGGCAGACACAAATCTTTTAAAGAACACACATAACATGCTTTCTTCTTTTTTGCTTTTGGTGTATAACCTCTTTCATAATATTGATGCATTTCATCAAACATATCTTTTACGTTCTGCTTGATACCCTCTGTAATCTGAATATTAACACGATGCTTTATCTCTCCATAATACAATGCGCCCTGTGTAATTGTACAATCCAACATTTCTTCCAGACACATGGCCTGTGCAGCTACCTGCAGGATATCCGCATCATGATCTTTTGGTTTTCCTCTTTTATATTCTATCGGTAATGGCGTATATTTCCCACCAAATGTACGTATCAAAGTACCAGACTCATCTGCATGAAATTCCACAATATCACAAATCCCACTCACACCCATTATTCGTGAGAAAACCGGCATTCCACGAGAAATGATGATATCTTTTCTTTTCTCGTGGAATGCCCCATTATGCGCCTGTCTGTGCATAAAGTTTCCATCCATTGTCTTGTAGTTTTCAGTCCATTGCTGTTCCAGATGAATCAATGCCCATTGTCTTCTACAAAACGCAAAATGCTGTATCCCGGAGATCATCAGATAATCGTCTTCTTTATATTCCTTCAATTATTTCCACTTCCAATCCTGGTAAAGAATTTAATGTAAATTCGTAATCATCAATACTTTTTGGAAATTCTGTCTTTTTCTCAATTTTCAGTAAGCGATGAACTTTTGCAGAAGAATATTGTCCCATCGGGCAATTATGTTTCCACCAGTAAACCCTTACCACTTCCATGCTTCCGTCCGGTCTTGCAGATGATGCATCATTTTCAAAAAGCGTCCTGAGCGCTTCTTTTATCTTTTCCGCATCTTCATCTGAAAATCCTGTCTTTTCTGCAAGCTGATGATTAATACTTCCCTTCACGGTATACATGGCAAAATTAACACGATGCTTCATTCCCATCGTATCTGCCCCTCTTTTATCGCTTGTTTCTGAATTTACACTTTTCGTGATCTGTATGCTTTCAATATCAATAGGATCTACGCTGAATGCTGACTGAATTGTTACAGGTCCTCTCACTCCAACTGATACGGAATTTCCTTTGAAAGCAAATACCTGTCCAAATGCTCTCACATCAATCCACGTCTTACATGCAGCTTTTGCATATGCCTCATTATCCTTTGCTTTCAATGCTTTCTGCATCTCATCATTTGTCTTTGTCCTGTCTGCAAGACTCTTGCATCCATCATCACAGCGTTCTTCGCTTTGTATAAAAATTTTCTCTCCCATATCCTGCAGACGATTTCTGATTTTTCTTTTCAGACATACATCCGAAATCTCTCCGAATCCGTCAAAATCTTCTCTTGGACGATTTCCATTCAATGGATCCCCATTCGGATTTCCATGATTTACCATAATCACCACTTCAAAATCAATTTTGTTTGTAAATGCTCCCATTACTCTTCTCCTCCTTCATTCGACTTTTCGCCTTTTGATTTCATTAATTTTTCTCTTTCCTCGTAATAACCAAGTAAATATCTTTCATTCAAAGGATTGTTGTTGAATCCATCTGTTTCCCGAAGAACATTTATGATCTGCATTATTTCGTTTTCTATTTTCGCTCTTGCACCCGGATTTAACCGTTTCAGATATGCTCTCACTATATGACTATAGAGTCTTTCATAAGTGATTGCCGGACGTCTGGTATACACATTCCACATTTTCTTTGCATTGGTAAGTCTGTCATCTGTTTTACTTTCCTGTAAATATAGTGCTCTCTCCTCGACTTTTTCAAGGATAGCAAGTAATTGTCCAAACAGATAGCTTCTGTCTTTCTCTAGCTCCATACTATTCACCTTCCCATCAAATTCATTATATTTTATCATTGCACAAGCCACCGGCGCCACACAGTTCTGCCACACAAAAGAGCTGTATGCCTGTGGATTTGAAGCCCTGTTTACAGCAGCTTTCACAATATCGGCTGGTATTTTCGGGCTTAATCCGATAATACACGGTAAAATTCTTCGGATTGTAGTTTTTTTCAGTTTATCACTACATGCCAGATATCCTTTTTCCTGTTCTGTTCCATACGCAGCAAGTGCTATCTCATTTGGTGATGGCGCTGTGTTATTTATGAACACCCATTTTTTTGTTTCATGTAATTTTATCCATCGTGGCCAGGTACAATTCTGATGCCAGTGAAGAACTCTGTCTATAAATTCATTTCCCGGAACTTCCTGATAGTAAGTAACAGCTAACCTTCCTGTTGTTGCTGCATCAACCGACAAAATGATTACTTCATCATCCGGTTGGAGTTTTGCCCGGTATCCAGCCATCGCCTGATTCAATTTCTCTGCAAATTTTCTGTCGAGTTCTATGTCATCCTCGTCCCTGCATTCTGCTGCCCAATCAAAATCTGCCAAAAATGTTTCCTGTGTATCTCCAAATAAATCAACTACATCCAAAGCCAGATTAGAATCTTTTTCTTTTAGATTTTGTGGAAGCTTCCACACCACAGTCATCTCACCGTCTATATATTTTCCCTGCCTTGCTAATAGCCAGCGCAAAGCATTATGTGCTTTCTGCGAAGTTTCATATCCAATACTGGCAGCCTGCTCACGATTCGCGAACCTTCCCCGGTAAGTAAAACCAGAGGTATCATTTGCCGAAAAAATCTTTGCTTTATCCCCGGAATTTCTGATTTTCGATGGATGTTTTTCAGAACATTGTATCTTTTCACCTGTCACATAATCTATATTACAATTATGCAAATTAGTCTTGTAATACTCGATAAATGAGTGATACATTTCCGGCTCTTTCCACAATTCATGTTTTTCTCCATTATCCCATACTGCAAATCTTACCATCGCATCTTTTTGGGCAACTGACTGAATTTTATTTTCATTTTCGGACAGAAAACCATCTTCAGCCAATATCAATAATTTTGCTTTTATTAAATCCTGAATCAGTGTAGCTTTTTTCAAATAAAGATATACACATTGCAGCCACTTATTGGAAAATTCAGAGCTTGTCCATTTTCTCAAACTATTAATGTAATCATTATAGTATTCTGTCTTGTCCTCATTTGTGTATAACGAATAATCTCCTGCAACATAGCAAAGTTTGTCACATAATGCATGCGGACAGCTTCCATTACTTCGCGAAGCCGAATCCTCGGTTACTGGGATAATCGTGATTTTATCTTCCCCATCCTTTGGAATGATTTCGGACAAAGCCGGCATAAATTTACCTTTTAGGTCAATCGTCACTTCTATCTGCGCATTTGCTGTAGAATGCGAGATTGGAAGTAAGATTGGATCTTCATTTACCTTTTTCCCCACAATCGCTTCGCATGCGTCATATGTTTTTTCAAGCATTTGTATCCAGCCCAAAAAGATTCCCCCTTTCAAATTCCCTTATTCCACAGAAATTTTTTTCGTCAAATGTTTTCATTTCCATTTCCGCAACTACTTTTCTGATCTGACATTCTTCCGGTTTCGGAAATCTAATCACTCCGTCTTTCATGTATGCATTCCATAACCGGATCGTCATATGCTTTTTCTCATTCTCCCTGACTGCTTCATCCGAATATGTAATTCCATGTACCATGATTCCAAAAGAAATATTTCCATCATTGTCATAGAATCCTTCTCCTTCCATCACTGTACAGGGTTCTACATATCCCTGACATTCTCTTGTTCCAAGAAAAATATCTCTCCTGCCTCCTCTTTCTAACATTCTTTTTGCAATTTGATAATGCTTATTCTCATTCCGGTCATTTACAAGATCCGGTCTGTTTTCATTCCATACAAAATGTGCTTTCACCCGGTATTCTATATCTTTTAAATATGTGTAAGATGCCAGATCGTTTCCTCCCTGATATTTTATCGGGCGCATTCCCTTTGACTCTGTCCGTATTGGATGCATCACTCTGCACTCATCAATCACCCACGTAAACGTAGGTTTCCAGTAAATACTTTCTGTGATTCCTTTCAATGCCTGATACGTTGGCACCTGATATGACAGTTTTTCGCCTCCTGTTTTCGTCAATGGATCGGTGAAAAGTGCATATTTCCCATAGACTTTATATTCTATTGCATTTTCTCTTTCCACTCTTCTTTCCCCCTTTTTCAATAATATTGTAATACAAGTTCATTGAGCAGTCCTTTTTCCATATCATAATTTTTAGCTACATATACGTCTGGTAAAAACCTGCTTTCTTCTATCACTCCATTTTGTAAGCATTCTTTTAGCTTATTTTCATATACAGACACCGTATAGCGTTGTATCTTTCTTAATAGTCTTTTTCTCTCAGACATATTCTGCGCCATTTCCAATTTTTCAAGAATATCCATTCCATCTTTGTATGGAACTATCACTGTTTTTCCCTCTTCCTGAATCGGTCTGTATTTTTCTCCTGCTGTTTCAAATGCCTGTCTAACCAGATGTTTCCTTTCTCCCGGAAAGCCACTACTCAATAATTTATATATTGTTTGTCCCTTTCCTATATCATAATCCATTTTATTGTTGACTTTCTTATAATAGATTTCATAATACCAATCCATCCACTCTGGAAAAATAATACTCTCCATACTATTTGACTGATTATATTTTTCACAGACTTCTTCCGTTTTCTTCTGAGCTATTCGAATTACCTCAAATTCATCCCCAACTAATTGAATTACAGTAACCCTTCCCTGTTCCATTTCCCCATTTCGATTGCAACGACCTGCCGCCTGTGCGATACTGTCCAATCCTGCAAGTGAACGATAGACATGATTGACTGACAGATCCACTCCCGCTTCTATCAGATTTGTACTTATAATCAAAACTTTTTCTGTACTATTTTTCAGATAATTTTTTATGCTTTCCAATTGATCACTCCGATGTTCCGGACATAAGTTTGTTGTCAGATAAAAAATCTTCACATCTTTCAATTCTGCTTTTATATAATCAAAAAATGCTCCAACTGTCTCTTTCTTATTCAAAATTAAAAGTATTGTCCGTTCCTTTTGGAAATCATTGAATATCTTCTCTCCCAGTGATTCAAATGTGTCTGGCTCATTTATTTCAAAAGAGATGTTTGTACGCTGAAAACGCTGAAAAATATCACACACTCCTGTGACCATATCCTTAGGCGCTGTATATAAAATCTTTCTTTTTATATTGCCAGATGCCAATTGCGGTTGGGTGGCTGTACACAAAATAATAGTCGCATGACATACATAACATAGAAAATTCATCATAAGATTAAATGTGTGTATTGTCTGCACCGGCAGTGCCTGTGCTTCATCTACGATAATCACAGAATTTTTCAATTGATGAAAACGGCGGATGCTTTTATTTTTCTGTGAAAACAACGTATACAAAAATTGAATCATAGTTGTACAGATAATCGGTTCCTTCCATGCAGTATCTATCTGCTTCTCCTGTTCATCAGAATTGCTGACATTTGAGTGATGTTCCATCACCCATTCTTCGTTTCTGACTGCTTTCTTTATCACTTCAGTGCTTTGTTCTGTGATGGATATGAATGGTGATATGTAAAATATATGGGAAACTTCCGGTGTTTTTCTCTCTGCTGCCACTTTCAGTGCATATCCCAAAGATGCTAACGTCTTTCCCGCACCTGTCGGAAGTGATAACCGATATATTCCATATGATGTCTCTGAGAAATTCATACATTCTTCTCTAATCTTTTTTCGCAGTTCGAAGATTTGTTTTTGTTTCTCTGTTCTGAGATTCTCCTGTGCTTCTTTTTCCAGCTTATCCATATATTGCTGATAATTTTTCAAAGCCTTCTGATATACGTTTGCAGTTTCCATATTATCATCAAGCATACTGTCACCCATTGCTCTTGCTGTATCTGTCCAGTCTGAGTCTATTTGCAAAGACAAAAGCAATCGTTCCATACAGCTCATATAAAAAAATCTCTCTGTGCCTTCTGTCTGTCCATTCTGACAGATTTGTTTTAATGGTTTCAAAAAAGCGATTATGAATTCACCATATGCCTTTCTCATCTGACTGCATAACATATCTTTTGTAAAATGCATTTCTTCAAACCACAGTCTTGCAATTTCATCCAGTTTTTCTTTTTCAACCACATTCAATCTGACTTCAAACTTGTCTTCGCCATCTTCATCTATGCAGTCATAAATTCCATGATGTGCCGTAATCGTATATGAAATAAGCTCTATCAAAAGCCTCATATCTTGAACTGAATGATAGGGACTGTTCTTAAATTCCTGCATTAATAATTCAGCTCCTGCAGAGCTATGATTTACTGCTCCCCTTTTGGGTAGATCATCTTCTTGCTTGATATATGCCTGAAATTCAGTACTAAACTTTCCTGCATCATGCAATTGCAGACAAAGTGTAGCTAATGTTCCTATTCCTATCTTTTCTCCTTCACTCTGTGCATACTGTCCCGCTTCCAGTAAATGTATTGTTAATTCCTGCTTTTTTTCATTTTCCTTGTGTGCCAGATACATTTTTCTTTCCTCCTATCTTCATATTATTCTTTCATATCCTGTTTGTCAATATATTATCCATATTATAGAATAATATTTTTACCAATTGACATTCATACGTTATTATTTATAATAAAGATTGTCGTATTTTACTACGCGGATTGAAAATATAATATGGAGAATATTGTTCTCCTTCAGCAGGGTTTTCCCTGCTGATTTTTCATTACTGAAGATATAACACTTTAACTGTCCAATAATTTGTACATTTTAATTTGAATCAACAAAAAATTGCTATTTAAATATTTAAACCACAGAAGTTAGAACTATGGTTACACATCGAAAATATTCAATAATGAATTGCTTAGAACATTTCCGCTATTAAAAACGAGTATCAAAATAAGGTCTTTTAATAGGTAGCATAGATATAAAGCGAAAAGCCGTATGCCCGAGTAAGGCAAGTACGGCTTTGTTTAGGGATATAGTGGAAAATGCTTTTCATATTTCTTGATTTTTTCTTAAAATGTGTTTTTTCCGTCTACTATAATCATTTTTTATTTGTTTTTTGAAAGTTAAAACCCTGCATAATCATTTGGATTATGCAGGGTTTTCCGTTCCCTATTATAACATACCAAGTAATAACCGGGAACTACAGCTACAATGTATTATGGGAATCCAGTGATAATATTTTTAAAAAAATATAAATGGAAAAAACATTAGTAACATATGTTCAAAGTAAACATCATGATTTAAGAATACAGACTATGTATTCAGGAAAAAGAAAAAGCCTTGCCATTACGCCAAGTGATGTAGACATCTTCTCGCAAACGTCCGAAACGCTTAATGGTACAGCTTCTAAAAATATTATATCATGTGCAAAAGCAGCACATGATCGACATTCGCCGTTCGCCGAATGCATAAATGCATTCTTCTCACTTGCGCTCATTATATCACAAAGTCAAAAAAAATAATACTTTAAATAAACGCGATCATATATAACGGTAATGTAATGATACCATCATCACTTACACCTATATTACCATCAACAAACTTGTATCCATAAGGAATATCTGCATTCATTTTCAAAATAGATTTTAAGGAATTAGCCCGCGTATTTCCACTTTTAACCTCAATCGGAACTACCACACCATCTTTTTGGATCATAACATCAATTCCTCTCTTAGTTGTCTCATTTTTATAGAAATATAACGGATATCCTTTCTTGTAAAGTGCATCTGCTATGGCACATTCATATATACCGCCTTTTGAGTTTCCGAATAACGTATTTTCTACGATATGTTGCTTTAATGAAAAATCTTTCATCGCTATCAAAAGAGATAAATCCGTTGTGTATGCCCTGAAAAAGTCATCTCTTGCATAGTCATCCAGATCAAATCTGACATCTGTTACTAGTTTGCATAAATGCACCATATCCGCACGAAGCAGCCACTCAATACTTGAAAAATATTTTTGTGCCCGACCACCATGCTCGACCTCTTTATATTGAAATTTATGGTTTTCCTTATCCAGTAACTGTTTTGCAAGAGAAAGATAACACTTCTCTGCTTTTACCTTTTCCTCAGCTGTTGCATAATGTGCTATGTCATACTGGTATCCCTGTAAGAGGCTGCGCTGTATCCTGTCAATTTCCCTAAAATCTTTTGTGTCTATATATTTCTGTACTGCCTCTGGCATACCACCTATTGCAATGTACTGTCTGTAATAATTCATCATTTGCGAATGAATTGCTTCAGGCACAATCATTTTAGAACGCAGATAACCACAGAGATTTTCTATCATATCCCCGGATATTCCCATTCCCCACAGAAACTCTTCAAAATCAATCCCATACATTTTCAAATAATCAACATATCCAACCGGATAAGAAGAGGCACGTTTGTAGTCGATTCCAAGAAGTGAGCCAGATACAATTACATCATATTTATTATCTATCGCCCAAAATTTAAGTGATGTGACCGCTTCCTGACATTCCTGAATTTCATCCAGAAAAATCAATGTTTTTCCAGGAATAATTTTCTTTTCAGGGAAGCGGAACCGCATACCCATAACCATAGCATCTACGGTAAGATCTCCAGAAAATATCTCCATCGCAGAAGGCATCTGTTTAAAATTAATTTCAACCAGTTCTTCATAATTTTCTTCGGCAAAACGTTCAACGGTATATGTCTTTCCTGTTTGTCTGGCACCCTGAACGACAAGGCA